>Ga0209512_1001486_pt1 | contig 28630 bp, 19 predicted proteins | sample frozenSSSSmetaG_FD_184142 | JGI IMG/M metagenome (GOLD analysis project Ga0209512, IMG submission 184142) | Glacier valley bacterial and archeal communities from Borup Fiord, Nunavut, Canada, to study Microbial Dark Matter (Phase II) -... | ecosystem: Environmental > Aquatic > Freshwater > Ice >...
AGAAAAATGAGCGATGGATCAGTTCATTCGCGAGCCTGGTGAACCAAACCCCGGCGCAGAGGGCTGCTCAGCAGCAGGAAGCGGAAGAACTGATGAACAAACTCATGTCTGATCGGGGTCGTGGCCAATGAGCCAGCATTAGATTTACCACCTAGGGGGGTGGCCAACATTCGTACGAAATGTTCCATCAAGTTAATTCTGCCGGTAAAACAACTCGAATTAGGCTGCCCGAAAGCTTACGTTGATTTGTTTACTGAGTTTATTGCCAAAAAAACGGCTAAAAAGCTTTCAATCTATTGGGTTTTGACTAGGTAAAGAAATCGAACCTTTTCTTTACTGCTTTTGTAAGCTACACATTATCAGGCTATTGCTATATGTGTGTTGCTTCATTGAACATTTCGTACGAATGTTGGCCACCCCCCAGTTCTCGGTCGGCTAGCCCATGCAGAAACTTATAGAAAGAGCCTTTGTAATAAAAGCCTTCCCCGCGTAATTCTCGTTTATCGACCACGAGGGCAAATAGTTGAAAGGGGAGGGTTGCGAGTTGTTTCAGGATCAAGATCCGGCGCTTGTCATTGTTGCCTACTTTGGCCGATTTGATGGGGCCCGTCTGAAAGAAATGTTTACGAACTACTTCTAGTTGAGCTTCAGCCTCGCTGAGCTGTTCTTTGCGTAGGGTGATGGCGGTGAGGATAAAGTGAGTAGAAACATTGTGCTTGGTAAAGTCAAGGCCATTATTTCCCCACTCATCCAGAAAGGCGATGTGATCATTCATTAGGCATTGGGTAAGCGCGCGAGCAAGTTACGGATAGTTTTCACTTCCTTTCTAAGCCTGTTTGCAAGCTTAACCGCTGTTGGTTGATAGACAGAGGTGCACCCAGCGGTGTACTTTTCCTAGCGCACAGTTTTGTTCTTCGTTGTTTGGTATTACCTTCTACAGGTAATACCTCATCATTCCAGCTCCCGTACATGTATGGGGTCAATAAAAGAGGGCGTTAGCACCTGTACCGACCAAAACATCGGCGCGAAAGTTGTATATAACTAAGAAAAGCAAAGGACCCGATTCGGCCGCTTAGCCCTAAAGCGGGCGTTGATCATCAGCTTCTCCTGCTCACCGGGCTTCTTCCATCGGGACGACTCGCATGCCTGGACGTAAGAGGCCTAACGACCCTTCACCACTTGAGTTTAGGCGTTGCCCGCAATCCCCGTTTCGGCTTGGTTTCCTCGCCTACTACCGAGACCGATTGATCGCTCATTCGTTTGGCGTTATAGTCCTCGAAGCCCTGCCACTCCTCGTCCATATCGCTCCCCTCTACCCCATTTTCCGTTAACCACTGGCTTAACTGGCGTTTCGACTGCTGACCACCCACGCCCGCCTGGGAACAGATGGTCACCCGTGTGGGCGGCTGCTGCTGGAAATACGCGATGGCCCGCCCCGTCAGGCCCGTCCCGTTCAGAATCAGGAAATTGAACAGCCCGTATTCGGGCTTCTTCAAGGTTAGGAAGGTGCAGAAATCGGGCAGGCCTTCAAAGGTGAACCAGGTCCCGCCCGGGTTGAGATTGAAGGCCGTGATATCCTTGGGACCCACGCTGGTTTTCTGCCAGGCTATCCCATTGAGCTGGCTGCGTACCTCATACCCACCGGCTCTGTTCTCCAGGCCAATGCCATAGAAGGACTGCTGGGCTGGTTTGTCCACCTTGTTAAAATACACGTCTTTGAGATAGGGCTGCACGGGGGCGTAGTCGATACTGCGGGAGGCTAACCAGCAGATGCCTCTGGCGTCGCTCGCTTGGCTGACGGCATCGACGCTGTAGGCGGGTGGCTCTGGCGTCACGCGTGGCCGCTGGTAAATGGGCGAACTGGTGCGATCCCCATGGCCCATGACCTGTTCCAGCCACGCTAGCGCATCGGAGACCGTAGTGCACTGGCCTTCCATCTGGGCGAAGTCGATAATATTCCCCCCCTGGCCTGATCCGTGATCAAACCAGGCGTACCCATTTTTAGATAGCACAAAGCTGGCGGTCTTCTCCTGTCGGTACTTGTACCACTTCCGACCGGATCGCTCGTGTTGGAGTTGATAGCCCAATTGCTGGAGCAGCTCGTCAAGGGGAATGGCTTTGGCCTGCTGGATGGTCATAGGCTTAGCTTAGTAAATCAGAGGGGTTATTTTAGGGAAGAACGAAGACACTTAGCAAACATATGAATATTAAATCATATGTTCATTTACTAACCCGGCCGCTCTCTTTTCAACAGTGAGTTTTTAGCAATAAAGGTTCTTTTTTTATTAAAGGGGTTTAACTAAAGGTTTGTGTGAGTAAGTTACGGTGGATAAATGCTAAAAATGGGAGTAAGTTACGGTGCTTTTGTGAGTAAGTTACGGTGGATAACTTAGCTAAAGTCCTCAAAATCAGGGCTTTTCCACACATTATTAATACATCTACCGTAACTTTGTCGTCATTTAGCATCTAATAATTTGAATATCAGCTTCTTAGGTATTGGTGGAGGACTATAGTAAAGCATTAATCCCTTTATACCTTTTTGCTCTATTCGTGCATCAGTGTATAGACAATGTACTGATTTCCAAGTTTTTACAAAATTTTGTCTGAAATCTGTCATTCGCGCGTACTCTTGTCCGAATTGGTCTTTCAGCGTTTTCCATGCGAGAAACTGCGGCTTATTATGTGGAATGCGGTGCAGTCGGTGAGCTAGAAAGCAGTACAGATCTAACGCCGTGGCATTATTTGATAGGGCTGCAAGGTGCGTCTTGGCCAATGGGACGGGGTGATCAGACAGGTGCTTGAAATACTCTTCCGATAGTGTGATCTCGCTAGTCCACTGGTTGCGCTTGGTGCGGGTGACAATTGGCACAGTTTCCCCGCTCTGCTCCTGCTCGTCCAGATAGAAGGTGCGTAACACACAGTTTGCTAGTCGGTGCATCTGATCCTGAATAACGGATAGCTGGTTGCCACCGTCAGTCAGTCCAATGTCTTTCAGGAATTTGGCAGGGTTATTAGCAATCTGGATCGTGCGGCTGGCTTTCTGAATAGCAATGGTATTCAAGTTCGCAAGCAGAACGCGAGCTTTCGGACCATACGGTAGGCCTGAATAGGTTTTCTCGCCCGTCAACGGGTCAGGAAAAGGCTGTGGAGTAATATAGAGTATGGACTTACCGGATCGCTGTTCCCACGTCTCATGTGGCTGCAAATCAGGCTCACGGCGTGGGAAAAATACGTGACACATGGCGGCGGCAGTGAAAAGCATTTCCCGGTCGTCTGGCTCCTCCTGAAAGGCTTCGTAGACCAGCTTGCCCCGGCGTTTGGCGATGAGTGATATCTCCTTGCTCATGCTTCCTCCTTCTCTAATTTATCCAAGACAGCCTCAACAATCCAATCATGCAGACTAATTCCCAGCTTTGGAGATCCTGGCTTGCGCGGGCGCGACGCTCGGAGCGCGTCGATCTGGCGAACGATCCCCACTGTCAAGCGGGTGTTGATATGCTTTGGCGTTTCGTCGGGTTCGGCCTCGGTTTTCGCAACCTGCCCTCCCTTCGATATAACCGCCTGGATCTCGGCTTCGGTCGGTGATTTACGCCGTGGTGGTGCTGTGGATACGGGCATGAGTAATTGTGTTAAAAAGTGCGTCTAATTCAGCGATGGCTTTACGATCAGGCGTTTCCATCTCGAATACGGATAATCCCAGTGCTGCGGCATTAGCAAAGGCTTTCCGGTTGCGGATCGGAGTGTTGATAAAGCAAAGTTCCGGCATAGCGGCGAGGGCTGCGGCAGAGTCCCTGTTTTCCTGACTGGTAATGTCGGCGCGGTTGAGAAACGTGTGTACGATCAAATCCGTGGCGCGTGTGGCCTGTATCTCGCTCAACATAGCATTTAGTGCCGCCAGCGTCCAAACATCGTGTGAGCGTGGCTGTACAGGGATCAAGGCCACGTCTGCCACGAATAAAGCGGCTCGCTGGCTGGTCGTATCGCGGCCTCCAGTATCTATAACGATGTGGTCATATTTCGAGCGCATGGCCTCGACATTCTTGCGGACATTCGAGCCAGTAAGTTGGACGAACGTATAGCCAGTGTCACCTTTTGTGTTTTCCCGCCACGCGGTGAAATCTGCCACTGTGCCTTGGTCGTCAGCATCAACCAGCAACACATCTGCGCCCTGCCTTGTCAGCCAGACAGTGAGGTTTTCGGCAATGGTGCTGCGGCCAGACCCGCCCTTTTGCCCTGCGGTTGTGTAAATCGCCATATTTAGTGCTGTTTATCGTGCGGCAAGTTGTACAATATTCGGCATTAATACAACACGGAATCATGTGCTATTATCATGCTGTTTTTAGTGCTAAAATCAGTGCTGAATTAATGCTGAAAAGAGTGCAGGAATTTAAGTTTTATCTGTTGATATGCAATCACAACAGTATCGTATAGGGGTTGACACAAAACAAGGAGCGTATGCTACACGCTGGGGTTGACAGAGATCAAAATATAAACTGGTGATTCCGTCACGACACACTGGCAAGTGAAGCAACTTTGACTTATAGATCTGTTAGTCAACAACTTAAACTAAAAATCTGGGTACTCTGACAATTTTTGTGGTAGCCCTTGTTTGGGCTAACTGAAAATGGAGTAAAACGTCGAAATCAGGCTGGAATCGAGGTTTACCTCACACGAAGAATCACCTCACCACAAGAATTGTCAGAGTACCAAAATCTGTTGAGACAAGGCCAGCTAAGTCCGTTATTTCGGTACACTCATCTGTCGTACTTTGGTGTAATTGGACGCTACAATGGGCACTTTATCAGCGACCGAGATAAGTTTATCCCTAAAATTAGCCTGTACGTCTGTCCTCGGCCTCCTCGATAAGAAGTTGGTAAATCGGCAGCATCTTGGCGGTGATTCGTCCCATCACTTCCACGAACGATAGCGACTCGTCCAGACCTGACTTGCGCAGGAACACCTGCCATTGACCGAGCCGACGGGAATCAACCGCAAAGCCGGGACTGAAAAGGGGGTGATCCTTCCTAATGACTGTTTGTCGCCACCTAAATGTCTGCTGGATGGCTTTGGTGAGTGTCTGATCCGTGTACTGCCCGCCAGCCAATAACCGATACACATCATAAAAGTCTTTCATCCGGCTGTTGATCTGAGCCAGGTCAATCATGGCGTCAAATTTCTCGGCGATGACCGTCTCCACTGAATACGCCAGCAGTTGAGGCTGCTCCATGGCCAGCAACGTAGGGTAACTCATTGGCACAGGGGCGGGTGTCACCACGTCCCCAAAGCCAACATCAATCTGTAAAAGCTGACGAATGTTGCCCAGGGTGGCGGGCAGCTTCAGGCGAACTCCAGGGTAGGGTCCTGCCTTGGTGATCGGCTCGGTAGTCAGAACACTGGGGTCGAATAGTACGCCGTCTGGTTCACAGCTTATTCGGCCGATTTCGCTGAATATCGCCACCAGCCGGTCACGCTGGTTGATCAGGTCGATAGCCAGCAAGTCGATGTCGAGTGTGGGCCGACTCTTCTCCTGCTCAATAGCGTACAATAAGGTACCGCCTTTGAGACAGAATTGAGCCTGATAGGCCGAAGCTGCCAGCCGGAACAGCAATCGCTCCTGGAAATAGCGGGTTAGGATGAGTTGGTAGGCTTTTCCCTCCGCGATGGCCAGTTGTTTCAACTGGTGTTGGATGGAGGCAACTGTATTCTTCATAGTAGTACGTTTAGCGTGGTGTCAACGTACTGGCTCAGGCCCAGTTGGTTGGCATACTCTACCAGCCGGGCGATCTGACGATCGGGTCGCCGAAGATAGCTTGTCAATACCTCTTTGGCCAGATCAAGCCCCAGCTTATGGCGTTGACGCAGAAAATCGCACACCGTTTTCTCGGGGTCGTAGATTGGCAGTAGCGTTCCATTGACAGGAGTTAATGTTCGTCCCAGTAGATAGGCTGTTTCGTTCCAGTAGTAGAGTTTGACGGGTGGGTAATCAGGCAGGATCACTTTGGCTTTTCGGGGAATAGCGATATGATAGGCCGAGGAGACGAATGTTGTCAGCTCATACTGCGTCCCGGCTGTGAGCAAGCAGAACACGCCATCGGGTACGGCAGCGGCCACCTCAGGCAGTTCACTGTTGTCGGCGTCATGCCACTTGTAGAGGCCCCGTTTGATCTTGACTATCTGCCCCTGCTGGATGAATGGGTTGAGTTGGTAGTGGCTGATGCCACTATCCCGAAGTTGCTGGGTGCGAACGATGCCACGATGGGCATCAAACAATTCGGCTATTGAGCTGTGCTTCATAGCGTGAGGTATAGGCAGAAAGGGAATGTTGCCTTTACACAAAACTACGGCTTTTATCTATAAAGGCCGTAGTTTTGTGTAAGCTGAAATAAGACGTTATTGCAACAACGTCTTGTCTGAACTAACAGTCAAAATGCCGCTCGTGCAAGCTGGGTATATGATTTCCAGAAGCGGTGAAATGGGTGGGCGGATGCTTAATGAGAAGCGGATTATGACCAGTGTGCATCAATTTCACTGTGCTGGCTAAATCACTTATTTTTTGAGAACAATCGAAGACACCAATAATTGATTCATATGACATGTTTATTACAATAAATGACTCCAGCCTATAAAGATGATGACGGTGCCGAATACTGCCAGTTGGCAGACCTTAGTGCTGATGAAATCCAATATGGGTTCTTGCGGGCATAGGCGTTGTAAACGACAACAACCAGTTGTTGTACCGCTTCCGCCCCGCCGTGCGCCGACTTTCTTTGGTAAACGACACGTCCGAGCCGTGGTACGGACCGGGTTCCATTAGGTTCCCCTTTTTCTTGAGCAGTGCGGGCCACGAAAGGGCAGCGGGCATCCAACGAGTGCCGTTTCACCGCTTGCGGTCAGCGGTGGTGAACGCCACATGCAAGGCATTCGCCATTGGTCAAAATTCGGGATGACTCATGTTTCCTCCGTTTTGACAACGAGAGGTGTCAATCCCGCCAGCCTTCGGGTTTGAACGGTGTACGCTGGTCGATAGGGCCGCAAACGGCGGTGGGCGGGCGCGAACCACCGCCAATCAGGCCAACGCCCAGCGTAAAGGGCAGACCCGGCTCGGGCGTGACTTTCCGGCGATTGAGTGCGAAAAACAACTGCTGGTCGCCGGGTATGATCTCGCCCTGTTCGTCGTATGAGCCGAGTGCAACGCCCACCGCATCGCGCTTGTCGAGCCAGTATCGCACCGATGAGATAGCTCCGGCAGTGAAAAAACCTACTACGTTTTCTTTGGGGTTGGCTGTATTCTTCACGTTCCCGACCAGGGCCGTGGGGGGCGTGTCGGCTAGGCCACCCGTGTTCTGCGTCTGCTGCTGAAACAGGGTGAAAAACTGGTACCCGCTGGCCGTCAGCGAGAGTTGCCGCACTTCCAGCAGGGCTGGCATCTGCGTGTAGTACGGCACCTGCGATACGGATTTGCCCACAATGACCCCGCCATCGGTAAAGCGGTCGTCGAAGAGGTTCAGCGTATTGCTGCGGATGATTTCCCAGCAGGGTGTACGGCACTGGTAGTCCGAGATGAAAAAAGCGTTGTCGAGCATCCGGTACAAATCGCTCTTCGTGATACAATCTTCAAGCGGTTCTTTCTCCACCTGATACACCGGTGGAAGATCCCGGAGCAGCGTCAGCTTGTTGGGAAAGTAGTAGCCCTGCACACAGCTTTTGCACCAGTATTGCCGCTCGTAGAGGGTCCAGTCCCAGCGGTAGTAGTTCCGTTCTCCAGCGGGGTCCTGCGCGTCGATCAAAATGTCGAACCCTTTGGTAAATCCCCCCAGCAACGCGGGCGGTAAACTTTTGGGATTAAACCGGGCCGTCAGCCGATCTATGGGCGGCACACCGGGCATAACCTGCTGACTGGAGGTGTACCGGGTGCCGTCGGGCAGGGTGAACCGAAGCTGGTACGCGTGGCCCACCCGCCCCCGGAAACCCGTTGGGGGCTGGTACGTACCGTCGAGCGTCTCGTGACAGGCTACCACCTCCGCCGAATCAACGACAACTTCAACCAGGGCTTTTGTGATCGGTCTGGTGCCGAAGCGGCCCGTGAATGGGTCGGCTTTAGAACGATTGATGCGGATTTGCTGTGGTTCGTTGAGGTCGGTGATGGTGCCATCGACCACCACAATATCGACCGTGCCGCGCAGTAAGATCGCTTCGGGATCAATGCAGGCTGCCAGGCCGAAAGCGAAGGTCAGGCCGGTTAAAAGACGGATGAATAGGCGCATAACAAATTAATAAACAGGGTTTTATCAGTCCCGCCAGCCTTCGGGTTTGAACGGTGTACGGCTGTTGCTGGGCTGGCAGACAACGGTGATCCGGCCGTCGATCTCCGGCAGACGGGCATTCTGGGCCTGAAACAAACTGTCGGCAATGGGACGGCCTGAGTTGACGGCGGTCCGATTGAGCCAATACCGTACCCGACTCACTGCCGAGACCGTGAAATAGCCCACCACAGCCTCGCGCGGATTGGCTGGATTGGTTACGTTACCAATGGGCGTTACAGGTGGGGCATCGGCCAGCCCCCCGCTACGCTGCGTCTGATTCTCGATCTGACTGAAATGCTGGTAAGCCCCCTGACTCAGCGACGACTGCCGCACCTCCACCAGCCCCGAGCTGTAATCCAGATATGGCACCCGCGCCACTCGACGCCCCAGAATCGGTCGCCCGTTAATGAGGTTGTCGGCCAACAGGTTCAGCGTGGTACCCTGAATAATTTCCCAGCAGTCTGTCTGGCAGCGGTAATCCTGGTATTCGGGGCCTGTAAAATCGCTTATGCAACCGTTGACGAGCCGGTTTTGCTGGTCATAAATCACGTATTTACCCTGGTAACACGAGTGGCAAAACGGCTGACGTTCCCAGAGGGTCCAGTCCCAGCGGTAAAAGTTGATCTGATCGGCGGGGTCCTGAGTGTCGATGAAAAACTCGTTGGCGGGCAGCAACCGACTGGGGTTGGTGGCGGCAATGCTTTTCGGCTCAAACCGCTGCGTCACCCGGCCAATAACCGGTACGGGCTGCACCGTCTCCACCGACGACACGTAGCGGGTGCCGTCGGCGAGCGTAACGGAAAGCTGGTAGCGGTGGTCCGGCTGCGCCCGGATGCCGTCGGGCAGGAGGTAGGTGCCGGGTTCTGCTTCGCGAAAGGCGACCACCCGGCTGGCGTCGATGAGGAGTTCGATGGTGGCCTTGGTAAGTGGTACCGTGCCAAACCGTCCCGTTCCCGGATCGGCCCGCGAGCGGTTGAGCAGCACCTTCTGCGGCTCGTTCTGGTCCGTCAGCAGCGCATCGACTACCACTACGTTCACCGTGCCAGGCTGATTAATTACCTCGGGGTCCACGCAGGTACTTAATCCGAGTACGAGCGTCATGCCAGTGAGTAGGCGAAGAGATAAGTGCATCGCAGTTGGAAATCTATTTAAACTCCACATTATACGTCAGACTGGGGATGGGGGCGGCAAAGATGGCCAGCCGGAAGGGGTTGGTGGCCTGCCCCTCCGTGCGGTAGAAAATAGAATACACGTTGCGCCGACCGTACAGGTTATAGACCGTGAACGTCCAATGGCCCTGCCAGCGTCGGTTTTTCATGCCAGGCCCGTAGATGTTCCAGGCGAAGTCCAGCCGATGATACGCCGGTAGCCGGTACTGGTTGCGCTCGTTGTAATATGGGTACGTCCGGTCCTGATAGCGGATAAACCCCTCCGGCGCGGTGTAGGGGCGGCCCGTGCTGTAGGCGAAGTTGAACGAGAAGCTGTGGTGCTTGCCCTGGTTGATGTTCAGACTCGCGTTGACACTGTGCGGACGGTCGTAGTTGGCGCGGTACCAGTTGCCGCCGTTGATCTGATCGCGGAAGTTCGCCCCTTCATTCACCCGGTTTTCGGTGCGAGCAAAGGTGTAGTTGACCCAGCCCGTCAACTCGCCCTTTTTCTTGGCCAGCATCACCTCCAAACCATACGCGCGGTTCTGACCCGCCAGTAACTGCGTTTCGGGGTAGGGCTGGAGCAGAAAATCGGCCCCCGGCTTGTAGTCGAGGATGTTGGCCGTTTTGCGGTAATAGACCTCCGCCGACATCTCGAAGATGTTGTTGGGCGTGTTGTGGAACCAGCCCGCCGACACCAACTGACTCACCTGCGGAGCCACGTGCGGCCCCGCCGTAGCCCAGCGCGAAGTCGGCAACGGCGTGGTGGTATTGGTGATGACCTGCAAATACTGCCGCATCAGGTTATAGCCCACTTTGATGGACGTGTTTGGCCCCAGGGCGTAGCGTAGCCCAAAGCGCGGTTCCAGCCCGCCGTAGGTTTTGGCCACCTGCCCCGCGCCATAGACAACGGAGTCGGTCACGGTCGTCTCGTCGGGGACGGTACTGCCCTCGGCGGTGGGGCGGTAGACCCGCACGCTGGTGGGACCTACGCGCAGAAACTGCGAGTAGCGCAGTCCCGCCGACACCGACAAGGCGTCGGACACGTTCCATTCGTCTTCGATGTGGGCGGCCAGTTCCAGCGCGTTTTCGATGGGCGTACTGCGGGCGTTTACGGCGCGGCTGCTGCCGGGCAACAACTCGCCGGGGTTGATCTGGTAGTGCGTCGCCGACAGGCCCACTTCGATCTTCTGGTTGTCGGTCTGGTAGTTGAGGTTGGACTTGACCTGCCGTTGCAGCAGACTCTGCCGCAGCGTGACCTTGTTGGCGGTGCTGTCTTCAATGGAGTTGATCTTGGGTACGTAGCGGGCAAACAGCGCGGTGGTCTGCACGTTGGTGTTGGGTGTCAGGGCGCGAAACCAGCGAACCATGCCATTGGTGGTCTCCTGCTCGTACTGCGTTGCCACGGCGTTGATGTTGGCCAGACTGCCCAGCAGGTTGGTCTGGAACACGTCGGCACTGTAGTAGCCCATGGCCGTGACGGTGTTGCGGTCGTTGACGCGCCAGAAACTCTTCACCACGCCATCGCCGAACTTGGCCCGGATGTTTTCGAAGCGGGGCGAGACCAGCCGCAGGAGAAAATCGTTGAACGCCCCCCGGCCCGATACCAGCAGGCCAAGTTTCCCTTTGATGATGGGCGTTTCGATGGTGAGTTTGTTGGCCACCAGACTGATGCCCCCGCTGAGCTGAAACTGATCGAGGGTGGGGTTCTTGAGGTGGATGTCCAGCACCGACGCGGCCCGCCCGCCGTAGCGACTCGGTACGTTGCCTTTGTAGAGGTCCAGACTGCTGACGGCGTCGGGGGGGAAGACCGAAAACAGCCCGAACATGTGGGTGGGGTTAAAGATGGGCGTATCGTCCATCAAAATCAGGTTCTGGTCGGTGGTGCCGCCCCGGATGTTGACGCCGTTGGCTGCTTCGCCCACGCTCGTTACGCCGGGCAGCAGTTGCAGCGAGCGCAGGATGTCGGTCTCGCCGAGGGCGGCAGGCATGCGTTTGAGGGTGGCGATGTTGATCTGACTAACGCCGAGCAGCGGCTGGCGGACGTTGCGGTCGTAGCCCTTGCTGGTGATGACGACTTCCTCTAACTGACTGGCCACCGAAGGCAGCCGGACATCGAAACTCGTGTTGCCCGCCACGCGCAGAAATTGGCGGAAGGGAACATAGCCTACGTGCCGCACCACGACCACGCGCCGACCAGCTCGCACCTCGACTTTGTAGGTGCCGTCGTCGTTGGTGTAGGTGCCGGTGGTGGACTTTTCGTAGTCGATGACGACGGCGGCCCGTTGCAGGGGCTGGCCGGTAGCCGAATCGCGGACGGTGCCGGAAATGGTGTAGAGAATCTGGGCGTGGGCCATGCCGGACAGGAGCAGCAGGGTGGGCAGCAAACGAAAAATTTGATTCATAAGGGAGTAAATCAGTTTATGAATGCAGACTGGAAAACAGCGAAAACGCTGGTTTCCAGCGAAACAGGAAGTACGATGGGGACAGCAAAATACTATTTTTTACCTGAATTCTATTACGTAGCTTTATTTGTCCATTTGTAGCACCGACGACGAAACGGAGTCTCTTGTAGACGCGACCTATCCCGTCAGCAACCCATAATTTTACCCCATGCGCCCAACATTTCGCCTTGTTCTACCCACTACACTCCTGCTTGGGCTGTTGCTCTCCTGCGTCGATCCCGAAGCAATTCTGCTGCGCGGCACGGTCGACATTGTCGTCGTTGATGGCACCATTACTGACCTAGCCGAGCCGCAGACGGTGCGGCTCAACCGCTCTAAAGCCGACCCTGTCACGGGCCTGTTCGGCACAACGCCCCTGACCAAAGCCGTCATGCAGCTCGTGATCGACTCTTCGGAGACGGTGGACTTCCACGAAACCATCGACGGGACGTATCAACTGCCAACGGGCTTCCGGGGGCGGGTGGGCCACGCTTATCAGTTGCGCTTCACGCTGGCCGAAGGTCGGCAGTACGTCTCCACACAGCAGGTCATGCCCACTGTACCACCTATCGATAAAGTCGAATCTCGTTTCAATCTATCCAGCTTACCGCCCGACCGGCTTAAAGGCTACACATCCGCCCATGACTTGTTTATTACTACGAAGGACCCAACCAGCGAAGCAAATAACTATCGCTGGGAATGGAAATTATGGCAAAAGCAGACATGGTGTAGGTCTTGTGTAAAGGGTGTCTATTCAGTTTTTAAAGTGGTTCCACAGGAGTACTATCGGGGCTATGCTTTCGTTACCGGGACTGATCTGTATGAAAACTGTTTCACGCCTAGACCAGGCCCTCAACTTGGGCTACTCGCTCCCGATGTTCCGGATGGTGACTGGTTCTATGATTATATCTGCCGTACATCCTGTTGGGAAATTATACAAGGCTATGATCTCAATGTCTTTGCTGACACATATACAAATGGCAACCTCATTGAAGATCGACGAATAGCTCAGGTTCCCTACTACACTAGTGAAGCGGGCCTAGTCGATATTCGCCAGTCGTCACTCACCGAAGATGCTTATCGGTATTACAAGTTGTTTCAGGATCAAACTACTAATAACGGGGGCATTGCTGACACCCCGCCCGCTGCTCCGTCAGGAAACGTGCGAAATATTACAGACAACCGCGAAAACGTAGTTGGTTACTTTACGGCTTCGGCAGTATCATTGTCACACTACTGGTTAGACAAGAGGGACACACAAGGCTTATCATTAGGTGCAAGCCGATCAGTGGGTAAACCGTTAGTGAATGGTGAGGAACTCTTCTACGCACTGTATGGGCGGGGGGTAAATCAGGAGCCATCCCCGCCTTACGAGGGCCGCGGAGGACCGAAGGTGTACATCTGGCCAGTTGACAACCGTCCGCCTACAGCCGTTTGCGTACCAAGCGACAGCCGCACCCCATTCAAGCCTGAAGGCTGGCGTGATTGATGAGTAGATGCGCCACGAGTCCTTAACCAGAATCAGTTATGCGCATCTGCTCAACGATCCTGCTTTGGTTAGTAGCCTATTGTATTTACGCCCAGCCAATACCCAACGTTGCCGTTAGGGGAACAGTTGTTGACTCCAGCATGTACCAGCCCTTACCCTGGGCTACAGTAGCCCTACGGTCACTAACCGACTCATCTATCCACAGAATAACGCTGGCTAATGCACAGGGAACATTCGTGTTTCGTGGCATTGCCAGGGGACGCTACCGGTTGACAGTTAGTTGTGTAGGCTACACTAAGATAAGCCAGCCGGTTAATGTTTCCCCCGTCGCCGATTTAACTCTCGACATTGGAACGTTCGCCCTGCCTGCCCAAACCGTGCGATTGAGCGAAGTACGGGTTCGACGCCCCCCGCCGGTAACGATGCGCTCGTGATACTCAGCGACGACCAGGGGCAGCGTGTGCGGTTGGTTCCCGATCCGTTTACGCCCGCCTACTATGGGCTCCGTGACAGTAGTTTCGTAGGTGTACCCGGCCGTTCCTACACCCTCGCCATCACCCTGCCCGACGGCAGCCGCTTCCAGTCGCGCCCCGAACGGCTCAACCCCGTTCCCCCGCTCGATCCGCTACGGGCGCAGTACCGCAAACAGGCCACCGAACTTGGCCAGCCCGATGTTTATGATGTGCTGATCGACACCCAGGACCCCGCCGAGCCGGGCAACTTCTACCGCTGGTCAGCACTGGGCTACCTGCGCCGGTGGGCGCAGTTCGACCCCAGAAACCCACCCCCGTCCGTTTTAAATCCCTGCAACGCGTGTTCGTGCTGGGTACCGTACTACGGCCCGCCCTCCGACGTGCTGTCGGACGCGCTCATCAATGGCAACCGCATCAGCGGGCGGTTAGTCTTTCGGATACCGATCTATGCCGTCGGGCCGCAGTACGTGCAGGTGCGGCAGTTTTCGCTGACGCGGGCGGCCTACCAGTACTATACGCTCCTTGAGCAGCAGCGCACCCGCTCCGGCACGATCTTCGACCCGCAGTCGGCCAGCATCGAGGGCAACGTGCGGGCCGTTGACGACACGACGAAGATAGCTTTAGGCTTCTTCGGGGCATCGGCAGTGAGTCGGCAGCGGCTCACCATCCCCGGCGACACCATCAACTACAACCAGTTTTTAAATCGATTCGGCAACCTGTTTGTTCCGCCCATCGGTGACTGCTACAGTAACTATTCGCAATCCATCCTCTCGCCCCCAACCGGCTGGCTCGTCCGCTGAGTTGCCTTTGAAGGCCACAAAAGCGGCTGTTCGGGACCTACCTGGCTCAGCTGTTCAGGGCTTGTATCTTGACCCAGTTACCAATAGACATTCGTCTAGCCCCAGAGAAACCCGGTATGAAGCCATTTCCTGTCCTGCTTCTCGTTCTATTGCTCCTGAGCACGGCTACCCACGCCCAGCAACGCTACCTCATCCGGGGGCGCGTGACCGACGGTGTGACGGGGAAAGGGCTGACAGGCGTCTCCGTCACCGATAAAAAACAGGTTGCCGGTACCACTTCCGACAGCACCGGCAACTATCAGCTTCCCGTGCTGCCCGGCCTGTATAACCTGACTTTCTCGGCGGTAGGTTACTACGCCCGCTCCCGCTACGCCGACCTCAGTCGCGCCGACGAGAGGCTCGACGTTACCCTCAATCCCGATATCCGGCAGTTGGATGAGGTAAGCGTAACGGGCCGTGCGCCCGATGCTAACGTGTCGGCTACCCAGATGAGCATGGTGAAGCTCGACATGAAGAACCTGCGCAACATTCCGGTCGTCTTCGGCGAAGTCGACGTGCTGAAGGCCCTGACGCTCCAACACGGCGTCAGCACGGTGGGCGAAGGCGCGGGCGGCTTCAACGTGCGCGGGGGCCGTACCGACCAGAACCTGGTTTTGCTCGATGGCGCACCGCTGTTCAATACCAGCCACCTGCTGGGACTGCTGAGTAACCTCAATGCCGATGCCATTCAGGACGTGACGCTTTACAAAGGCGGCATTCCGGCGGGCTACGGCGGGCGGCTGTCGAGTCTGCTGCTGATGAATACCAAAACCGGCGAGACCGACCGGCTGCGTGTCGATGGGGGCATTGGTTTGATTACCAGTCGGCTACTGGTGCAGGGCCCGGTCACCAGGAACAAAAAGCTAACCTTTCTGGCTGGTGGGCGCGTGGCGTATCCATCGCTGCTGTTGGGCTTCTTCCCGGCCCCGACCAACAAAAACTGGGCGTCGTTCTATGACCTGAACGGGAGGCTGACCTACCGCTTCACGCCCAACACCCAACTGACCGCCACCGCCTACCGCTCGTTCGATACGTTCCGGTTTCCGCAGGATACGCTCTACACCACGCAGTCGACGCTGTTCACGGCCCGGCTCAGCCATCGCTTCGGTCCCAAACTTTTGGTCGATGCCACCAGGGGTTCTTCTGCCAACGGGGCAGTTTTACACGTTAGTGAACTAATGCATTAGTTGACGCCCGTTTTCAGGCTATTAACGGCATGTCATCATTTAGTATTACCTTCTATCAAGCGCCTTTCGTAACTGATAGAACAGCTTTTCGATTAGGCGCGTGTCGTCGGTCATCACATCAGCGGTAGCGGTCATCCCAGTTTTGAACGCCAGTGTCTTGCCATAGGTCGTTTTCAGACCAGTTGGTAATTCGACTTTTGCCAAGAAAACGCTATCATTGAGCGGTACACCGGCAATAGCCGTAATGCGTCCCCGCACAGCTCCATACTCCTGATACGGATAACCCGCAAATTTGATAAGCACGGCCTGTCCTACCTGCACTTTCCCTGCATTCTGCTGCGGCACCCGTAACTCGCCGAAATAGTCGGTATTGGGAGGGGCCACGTAAAACAACGGCTGATTGATCGGTATCGACTGATTCTCCTGTAAGGTTCCAACCATGAAGACTTGCCCACTCACCGGAGCCGTCAGTACGTATTTAGCTTTCCAAGCATCTGCCGAGCTTTGCAGGGTGTTGAGCGACTGCATAAACTTGTCGCGCTCTTCGACCACCTGCCGGTCCAGTTCCAGTATTTCCTTTTGTTTGGCCCGTTGGGCTGTGAGGTTGCTGATGAGGGCCGACGCCGTTTGCTGGTACGGTAAGCGTCGACCGATGAGTTTGCTTTCCTCGCGTTTTAACTCGAGCGGAGCCAGCACTTTCTTGTCGTAGAGTTGCTGTTGGATGGCGTAGTCTTCTTCGGCCAGAACCCGGTCACGTTCCTGAATCTGTTGCTGTTGGCGGAGGTTATCGGCCAGTTGTTGCAGATCGGTGATTTCCTGCCGGACCATGGCTTTCTTCTGACTGTAAAAGCCGTTTGCCAGGTACGCCCGCAGTTGGATATGGGTCTGTTCGAAGATCTGATAGGCATTCTGTAGCTCGCCCAACTGGCTATAATTCGACAGGTCCAGCTGGGCGAGTCCTTCCAGATTGCCCCGTCGGGCTATCGCCCAGGCATCAGCGAGTTGCCCCGACAACCGCAGTACCTCCTGGTGGCGGGCCGTGCTTTCCAGATACGCCAGTGCCGCGCCAGCCCGAACGGTTTGACCCTCCTCTACGAACAGTTTGACCAATTTTCCTTCTGAGCGATTTAGCACCGCCTTTGGCGCATTAGCCGAAGTAAGTTTAAACGACGCCCGTACCAGATCGGGATAATGCACAAGGTAGGCACTCGCAAAAACGACGAGCAACACGCCGAACACGACTGTAATGCCCCAGCGCAATAGTCCTTTAGGCGGGCGACTCAGCAGTTCCTGCACCTCCTCGGCGCGTAGCTCAGTGAAATGCGTCATAGTCTTTTGAAAGTTAAGCCCCCAACTCTAACTGATTCTTTACTAATTGCCAATACTTACCCCGCTGCGCGACCAACTCCGCGTGGGTGCCGGACTCGGTCAACTGGCCTTTATCCAGCACCACGATCTGGTCGGCGTGGCAGACGGTGCTGAGCCGGTGAGCCACAATCACAACTGTGCGTCGATTTCCCGCATGACCCGCAAAGAATTCGGTCAGGTTACGCATGATAACCGCTTCGTTGGTGGCGTCAAGGGCGTTAGTGGCTTCATCGAAGAAGATGAACGGCGGGTCTTTGTACACGGCACGGGCAATCAAGACTCGTTGCCGCTGCCCCTGACTAATGCCGCTACCCTCGGCCCCGATTTTGGTATGCAGACCCGACGGCAAACCATCCACAAACTCGCGCAGGTTAGCCACCTGCACGGCATGGTTGAGTTTCTGGGCGTCAATGCGCTCCACGCCCACGGCGATGTTACGGGCAATAGTATCGGAGAAGATAAATCCATCCTGCATCACCACCCCGCACTGTTCCCGCCACTGGGTATGTCCGATGTTGCGCAGCGATGTACCACCAATGCGAATCTCGCCACTCGCAGGTTCGTAGAAACGAAGCAGGAGTTTAAGCAAGGTTGTTTTTCCGCTGCCGCTCATACCGACGATGGCCGTAGTCTTACCCGCCGGAATATCCAGGCTTACGTTGTGCAACACCGGTTCGTTACCCGCGCCGACGTAGGTAAACGACAGGTTACTCAACTGCAGGTGCTCATTAACGGGAAGGTGATGGGGTTTGGGCTGATCAGCGGGCTCTTCATCGGCCAGCGTATGAATTTCGTTGAGCCGTTCGAGACTGATCTTGGCGTCCTGCAAGCCCTGTACGAAACCGATTAATTGCTCGATGGGGCTGTTCAACTGTCCAATAATGTACTGTACCGCCAGCATAGCCCCCAGCGTCAGTTGCCCTGTAATGACGGCCTGCGCGGCCAGAAAGGTGATGAAGATGTTCTTGCTCTCATTAATGCTGAAGGCCCCCGCCTGCTGATACTGACTCAGGGCCAGCCCCCGCATTTGTAGCTTGAACAACCGTGCCTGCAACCGCTCCCAGGCCCAGCGCATGGGCCGCTCAGCCCCGGCAAGTTTGATCTCCTGCATCCCTGAGATAAGTTGTACCAAGCTGCTTTGGTTTTTGGCTGCCACGTCGAAACGTTTAAAGTCCAGCTTACGGCGTTGGCGCAGAAACAGCATGACCCAGCCTACGTACAGCGCACTCGATGCCATAAATACGCCGAAAATAGTGAGGTTGTACAGGGCCAGTACTACACCAAAGATGACCAGGTTGAGCAGCGAAAACAGCACCGACAGCGTTTGACCGGTCAGAAAAGTTTCGATGCGATGATGGTCGCCAATGCGCTGCATCAAATCGCCAAACTGCTTGCTGTCGAAAAAAGAGACGGGCAGGCGCATGAGTTTGATGAGGAAATCGGATAGGATGCTGAGGTTGACGCGGGTGCTAATGTGGAGCAGAATCCAGCTCCGGATAAACTCAACCGATAGCCGCCCTGCCATCAGCATCAGTTGTGCCCCCAGCACGAGGTAGATAAACGACAGATTCTGGGTGTTAATGCCTACATCAACTACCGACTGTGTTAGGAATGGGAACAGCAGTTGCAGCCCGCTGCCCACCGCAAGACCCAGTACAAGCTGCGCCAGCAACCGTTTGTATTGCCAGAGGTAGGCGAATACCCTGTCGAAACCGTAGGTAGTGGGGGCTTCGTCTTCCTGTTCGTAAAACTGGGGCGTGGGTTCCAGTAGCAGCACGACGCCCTCTTCGTGGTCTCCCGCTTGAGCCGACAGCCAGTGCTGACAGAATTCGTCTGCCGTGTACGATACGAGACCCTTGCCCGGGTCGGACACGAATACTGTACCCCGGCGTGTGGCAGACCGGGATGTCTCCGCTGCGGGCGGGGCATTGACTGGCCAGCCGGTGGGTGGAATAACTATTTCGTCCTCGCCAACCGTAAACGCGTGGCTGAACGGCTGCGGGCGATTGTCTATACCAGTCAAATCTGGTGCCTTCCGGCCACCTTTGGCCCGGCTCATCCAGCCACCGGCAGTGCCTTTGGTTCCGTAGACCACTACGAAATGGTTCTGATCCCAATGTACGATGCAGGGCAGTGGGGCTTCGGTAGCTAACTTCTCGAAGGACACCCGTACCCCCATTGTGCGGAAGCCGACGGCTTCAGCGGCTTCCGAGATACCCAGCATCGATACGCCCTCCTTGCCGATTTGAGCTTTTTCCCGCAGCGACTGCGCCGTAAAAAGTCGACCATAATGCTTTGCCACTATTCGCAGACATGTTGGCCCACAATCCATTTGATCGAGTTGCTGGTAATGAGGGAAGGCTGGCATATCAGTGAATGATCAGTTCGTGACTATCGAACAGGCAGAACCCACGTAAACGAGATAGGAACGCCTTGATTGCTAACGCCCTGCACGACAATGCGCAGTCGCTTAGCCGTGTCGTTGAGCGGGAAGGATAGATTGCCCAGCCCATCGGACCCGCTTTCGCCCAATGGTTGCCAGAACAGCACATCGCGCCGGTCGGGGCGGGGGTCGGGCTCAGCCATATCGTAGCGCGGTACATAAAACTCGCGCGGCAGGGCAAACCCCGCTGCCGTAGTGGCCACGCTGGTGCGTTTGGGCAGCGGGTCAACGCCCCCGCCTTTACGGGTGAAGATGGCGATGACACCACTGGCGGCCCTTACTCCATAAATCCCCGCCGTACCCGGATTATTCAGTAACTCAATTCGGCTAACCATACGCGGATCAAGAGCACCTACTATGTCTTTGTCGGCATACAGGCCGTCGATTATGTAAAGTGCAGACTCATCACCCATTGTGATACCCCGTCGGAGCATGCGGATTCCGGGAACCATACTAATAAGACTCCAAATATCACCTGCGATGAGAGTTGAATTATTTCCCTCTACGATCAGAACCCGGTCAGGTTCACTATGTAAACTGGCCCGTTCTACTTCGATGGGCCGCTCCATTTGCCGGTCAGTCGGCTTATTGGCCTTCACAACAACCTCAGCCAGTTGACGGGCAGTAGAGTCGCGGTAGAAGGCGGGCCAGGCCAGTTGGCGGTCGCGGGCGTCGGCCGGCCAGGATGGGGGTTCGTCGGCGTTAGAAAACAGCACCGGCGTGGGAAAGGGCAGGCCCGGCGCGTCAAAGCGGAGGGTGGCCCCGCCCGGTTCAGTGACATTAGCCAGCACCCGCACGGTGTCAGCTACCTGCAGACCTGTCAACCGAAAGACACCACTTGCATCGGTACGCAGGCTGCGCATGGCTTTCTGTTCCCCCTGCTGCAATTGCACCACAACAGTCGCATTGGCAAGGGGCTGGCCCTTTTTGTCGGTTATCCGCCCGCTCAGACTCCAACCGCCGGTCGAGTCGACGGGCTGGGGCGCGGGGAATCGGCGCCACCCCTGGGTCAACAACAGGTTGTCCAGATCGCGCAGCCGGTCGGGGTGGAGGTAATACTCCGGCGATTCGATACGTCCACGTAGGCCCGCCGTTAGCAGCAGACTGGTGCGCATGGTGGGCTGGAGCGTATCGACGGGCAGTTGGTCGGCATCGGTTACGGCGGCCGACCAACTGCCGCCCACCGGGTAGCCTTCCGCGTCGCGAAATCGCAGGCCAATGCCCACCGTTTGCCGGTTCTCATACCGCGGCTTTCCAGTCGATACCTGCATGCGGATACCCTCGTCGCGCTCGGGCACGAACACCAGCCGCTCGGCGCGGGGGTTGCCGTCGAGGTCCCAAAGCGTCAGGCGGCAAACGCCCGGAAGCAACGTGCCAATGGGCAGTGTAAACCGGGCTTCTCCGCGCTGCAAGGCCCACTTTTGGCGATACACCAACTGCTCACGGCTTTGCAGCGTTACGTACACCGGCTGATCAGCAAATGGCCCCGTCGACCGCGCCATTACTGTGAGCTGCGTACTGTCCGTAACCGCATCTCCCGACAACGTCCAACCTTCGACCTCTACAATGGGTAGCGCAACGGGGCGGGTCACTACGTCCGCAATTGGGTCCGGTACAGCCGCGTATGTCTGTCCAGCCTGGGGCGTCAGCGTCACGCGGCCTATGCCCAGCGCGTTGGTCGTGAACCGCGCCACTTCGGCCCCGCTTTTGTTCACCACGCGTCCGCTTATGACCCGGCCCCGTCCGTTGGTGGTCATGACTTTGATGCCCAGCACCGCAGGAACGTCCGCCAGCCACCGCCCCCCTTCGGGCAGCACCTGTACGTCGAGCGAGTCTATTGCCCGGTTGATACCACTCACCGCTACAGCCCCCACCGCTGCCGCCAGTCGGCTTACGGGCCGAGCCGATGGCGACTGCCGCAGATTGCAGACCGATAGCATTCGCTCAAAGGCCGGGCTGCTGCCCGGCTGATCCTTATCGGTGTAGGCCCGCAGCCGGTACTTTCCCGCCCGGAGCGTATCGGCAAAACGGAAACTGGTAGCCGCCCGTCCGTCGGTAAGCTTGAGCCACTGGTGCTGCACGGCCCGCCCATCGGGCGCAATCAGCTCGACCTGCACCGCGCCGGTACGTCCGGCCAGGGGTAGCTGCCGAGCGGCATCCAGGACGTAAGCACTGAGCCAGAGCTGATCGCCGGTGCAATAATAGCCTTTGTCGGTCTGCACAAATACCAGCGGGGCCATGCGCTTTTCGGCCCATTCGCGCCGGGCTACCAGCGTATCCAGCCCGGCGTCGGCCCGCTGGGGTTTGCCGGCGGCAATATCGTCGGGCGTCAGGGTTTCATCGGCGGCAGATACCCAGTCCAGCGGCAGCAGCGTGGCCAGGCGGTCGCTGCCGAGGTAGCCGCGTACGTCCAGCCCGTTGCCCTGCGTGATGCCCCCGGTCAGGGTTACTTCGAGTAGTTTGTTGGGCAGCAGCAGCATGGAGTACGCATACGGCGAATCGCGGTAGGGCGAGTTGGCGATATAGACCCGATTGTAATACACCTCCAGCGGATACGGAGACACGAGCCGACGCTCAAAGGGCAGTTCGCCGGGCTGGAACAGGGCACGGGCTTCATCGGCACCGATCCGTTTGCGTTCGGTGGTACGTACCAGCGGCAGGATCTGCACGGTGGGGTCGTCGCCGGTGAGGGGTGTTTGGTACACCGAGTAGCCCGCCCGTTCGTGGCTGCCGTTCAGCAGATTAACCAGCAGGTGCTGCAACGATCCCTGGAAAGCCCGCTGCCGATTGCGCTGCCACCGCGTTAGCTGCTTGGCGTCGTCGGAAATCATCTCCTCGAAGCGCGACGTACCGGCGAAATTCATGCGGCCCTGATACAGATCGAAGTGCAGCAAATCGTAGTAAAGCCGGTAGCCGAGGGCGTCGTTGGTGATCACGAGCGGCTCGGCGGCTTCGGCCAGTAAATGCCCTTTCTCACTTTGGAACGACAGGACGCCGGGGTTCATAATCTGGCATTGGCGGGCCTGGGGGCGGTTGCCCAGCAACTCGCGACTAAACTCCTGAAACTGCCGCTGCCAGGCCCGACTGCGCCGGGCGGTAACGGTTACGCCAGTCAGTATCTGGCCGGGTTCAAGTTTGAGGTCGATCTGCCGGGGGCGGGCGTCGGTCAGGCGTAGGGGAACACGCAGGGTTTGGTAGCCGAGCAGCGAGCCGATGAGTTCCTGATTGCCGGGTGGTACGTTGGTGAGCCGATAGCTACCGGATGAGTCGGCGGTGGTACCGCGCGACGTATTGTTGATGTAAACAGAGGCAAACGGCAACGGCTCGCCGGTTTTGGCGTCAAGAATGCGACCTGTCAGCTTTATTCCGGGCGTTTGTGCTAAACTACTATGTGCCAGTATTAATGAAAGCCCTAAAGTTTTTAAGACAATAAACCAATACTGGTGATATCCTGAGAATATGTATTGCTCTGTTCTAAGCTTCATTATACAATAGGATGTTGAAGGATAAATGCATCCGAAGTGCCAGACTTTTTGAAAGTATTTACTTCAATATAGTATTCCTTGACGATTGCTCAGAGTCACAGTATTAATCGTTTTAGAAACCAAAAGCTCCCCACATCGATAAGGTGAGGAGTTTTTGGTTATTCTACACTACATACAAGGGCTTGCTTGGTAGCTAGATGGACAGGTACACATGTCTCCGCCGGGAGACTTGGTACACGATATCCAGCTATTGTTGTAAGGTGAACTCTCAAGACAGGCACCACAACTGGTACCTCCGCAACCCCCACGTACCTTTTTCATCTGCTCTTTCGAGAGCAAACCGTCGGCGAACTTCAGCATTAACTTTTTCATGATTATAACTGATTAAACGTGAACAATTGATTTATATGATCTACTTAGATCCTGAGCCTATAAGCCGATATGCATTAATGTATTTTCTGCTTGGGATGCCTCCAGTAGCAGATATTGCTTAGCACGTCGACAATTACTTTTATAGGTAGGTGTGTTAGTTATTTGGTGTACTTTTTTGCTGATATCGATCGGTTTCTCGGTGATTCTTCCCCGCATTCCCAGTCCTGAACTGACGCATCGGGCACTGTTACCGGGCTGATCGACATCTGGATTCAGCGGATAAATCAACAAGGGTACACCCGCAGCAATACACTCCTTGATAGAGCCAAAGCCGCCATGGGTAATCATCAGATCACAATGTTTCAGCATGTCAAGTTGCGGAACGAATGGCAAGCATCTGACATTAGCTGGCATGACAGGAAGTGATAGGGTAAGACCGCCAGTGGACACTATTACGAAGAGCGTTTCATCTCCTCCCAGAGCCTCGATTATATTTAACAATAGCTGTCGGGCCTGACGAGCATGGCCTGATGACAAGGTTCCAAAAGCTACGTAAACAATTCTGCTCTTTTTGATCTGCCTGTGATGAGTTAGTTGCTCAACAGTTTGAGCATAGTCAGCTGAAAAATAAGACTGCTCATTCCGCTCATCGGGTATGTAAAGATAATGCTCGTCAGTAGCAGACTGAGTATGCTCAAAATCCAGTGATTTTGGGGCTAGTATCAGTGCGGGTAGGCTATCCACCGCATCGTAAAATGCAACGTTCTGGTTACTTATTTCTTTCCAGTCAATCCCTCTTCTCTGTTCGTAACGACGTAAGAAATCCACGTCAGAATACCCTTTAAAAATCAATCTCTGTAATCCTTCGTTCAATCGTCGCTTACTGATATGCCACCACCACTGACCGTTGGTAATCAACGAGTTAATGGCATTTTTCTGAGGCAAATAAAATGAGTTAAGAGGAGGTGTCGAGGGGCGTTTCCGAGATGATAGTCTGGTACTCACCTGCATTATAGTGGCCTTCCCAACCAGACAGGCGTAGTAATGACCCAATGTATCATCCATGAGTATCAAAGTTGGATTGCTATCGGTCACTAAGTTTTCTACCCGGCGCATATTGGTCAAAAACTGGCGATAGCGAACCTTAGTGAAAATAGAGTCGGTACGCACCTTCAGCCACAGGCCGAAAGCGACGATTGGTTTACGGATGACGGATTCTTCAAGGTAGTCCATTGTCTCAAACAGGAACCCCTCTTGTTCGATAACCGATCGATACGGGTGTGTCCCGCTGTACACGATGGTATAGCCCTTCCTCTTAAGCAGACGTGCCAGCCCAAACGTAGGGAAGTAGTGGCTTAGATGCGGAACCACCAGAAAAAGGGCCGTTTTCATAAGTAGGAAGCCGGTTGGTTTTGTTCGTGTGAAAATAGCCCGTCCAAATCCGTCAAATCATAGTGTACTGGCAGGCGATAATCATCAAAGAATGTGGTTGGCGTGGCAGTGACCCCCACCGACCAGCACCAGCGTCCATGTTCTATGGCTGTTGATAATGCGTCATCTGAATCGGCAGGTAGTGGAAACTGCTGTGCCCATGTATCGTAGTTGAATTGAGTCTGGGCGAACCAAGCCGTCAACGCATCATGAACGCGGTCAGAGTCGAGGGCCAGCAGATGTTGCGCCAGCTGGGTTACTTTATCACTGGCAGTCTCACCGGCAAAGAAAATAAGACGAGCCTTTATTGCAGAAGATTGACTAAGGAGAACTCTTAAATCCTCGTGTTGCTGCTTGCAGGGGCCACAATAAGGGTTCGTCACTATCGTAAGGATGTGATTACCATCAGAGTTGCCAAGCCATACCGGACGCAAATGAGAAGGCAGAACTGGTATGGCGTCTTGCTCATGAAGCAAGGTATCAAACAAGATTGGGTTCCGTTTGAAAGCCATTAGTTCCTGGTGATCCCCGCGTTGCTTTTGAGCAGACTCCAGCACTGGTCTAAGTAGCAACCACCCTAATGCAGCCAGTGCAAAAGCCAACAGGGTAGCGAAGACTTGAGTAGTAGAAACGGGCAGGAGCGTACCGGTGGCCCCCCACGCGGCCTCTGTTATGAATACAACCTGAACACCCAAGCAAAGAGGACACCAGATTCTGGCCACCCTGGCCTGGTAATAGACAGAGAATAACGTGTAGGGTAGTGCACTGAAAGCTAACCAACCCAAAAGAGGACTGGGACCGATAAGTGCAATAATCACACCCCCGACAAAATACATCGTACCGATCTCGGCCCAGCTCAACCATCCCCACAGTTTAGCCGCCGGGCTATCCAGTAAACTTTGGCAACTTGATTTGGCTCCAACCCGACACAGGCGGTCAATGAGTAAGTTTCGGCTACCAAATTGTTTGGCCAGCAATGCGACGCTCAACGCCAATCCCGCTGCTTTGGTCAGCAGCCATCCACCTTATAACCAGTTCGTGTTCGGTAACAGAATCAGAGCAAGAACCAACACTATACTGAATAGAGTGTAAGCGGCTGGCTGGCGGAGCGCGTTTAGCCGTTGTTTTCTGTGTTCTGACTTATAATTAGTCTCTCCTGAATCGGCATCTGCCTCGGCAATCAGCACTATACCAGTCCACGCCTGCTCAAAACTTTCAAGCGATTGCTGGCCGGAACCCTGCTCAGAATCCCAATAGGTAAGGCTATCGCCTTCAAGTCGGGTAATCAACCGAAACCAACCGCCATTCTGTTTTTGATGGACCATGAAAGGCAATGGTAGTTCGCGAAGCTGCTCAACCATTCCTATCTGAAAAGCCGCGTTGCTAATATGCCACCTGTCAAAAGCGTCACTCATGCTGATTAGGGCAGGAAATTCCGGGTGACGCTCGAGAGTCCGTCTGATCGTCTCCGGCGTTACTGTTGCCCCCAGGAGTTTTAACCACTGAGTAACAGTATCGATCGCGTTGTCAGTACCAGCAGAGTTCATGGAACAGACCCGTGCAGATGAGCCACGTGACTAAGTAAAGTTATAAATATTATTCTCTACACACAATACGTTCTGAACAAAATTTCAACTAAATGTTAATCTCACGCATCCTAAATTTATCGTTCGGTCTAAAAACTCACCAGAAAGTGTACATAAGTGTACTATTATTGGCATACACCCAACTTGCCGCGATTATGCTGTATTATGAAATATACGTAGGATTACAATGAACTAAGAATACCCTGATTGTGACTGTCCAGATTACTTGAGCGTAGAGTTGTCCGTAGGGTTCGACAGTACCAGTAAAGCTGTTCTGTCTGGATTTCTGACGCATAACAAGCGGATTACAATAAAGGAGCTAAAAAAGATGGTTTATAAGGGTGTCAAGTGACGAATTATGAACTGTGTTGAAAGTCAAGTCAAAGAGCGTAAAATGGGTTGATAATTTGGATTAAAATCCTCCCCATACTTGACGACGGCAAAGGCCTGTCGAATCAATTTATTGGCCACGGCAATTAAGGCCACTTTGCCGGGTTTACCAGCGGCTTTGAGCCGTTGGTAAAACTCTTGGCAAGGCTTATTAAAACGAATAGCTGACCAGGTGGCCATGTACAGCATACCCCGCAAATGAGGATCACCCGTTCGGTTGATACCCCGCGACTGGCTGGTCCTACCCGACTGATAGGTCACAGGAGCCAGGCCAATGTACTTGGCTAATGCCTTGGCTGAGTGGAAATCCTGGAAGCCGTTCGTTGTCTCGATCAGGGCGGTAGCGATGGTGTTAGAGATGCCTTTGATTGATGTCAATCGACGTAACTGCTCCTCAAAATCCTCTTTGCAGAGCTGGTTGATCTCCCCCTTTATCTGAGCAATAGCGGTCTCAAACTGACTAACCATACTAGCCAAACTCAGTTGGGTGGTAGCGTCCTGATAAGGAAGGGGCGAAAAAGACTCCTGAAGGTTGGTTAGCATCACCCGCTGCTTTTGGTACTGCCGCAGCAAAGCCCTCTTCTGTCGAAGTGCGAGAAGGCTCTCTTTAGAGAGCTGATAAACAGGTGGTTGCATTACTCGTCCGTACTCCGCCAGTATGATTGCGTCCCGTGAATCAGTCTTGGTAATGGAAAGCTGCATCTGAGCAAAGTGATGGCTTTGCCGGGGGTTGATGACCGAGATCGTTACCTGAGCCTGGGTCAGCATATAGCTGACCAAAACCGAGTAGGAGCCGGTGGCTTCGATGACGCAGTGAGCCTGGGCAGGCAGATAGGCAATCAGTGCGCGAATGCCTTCGGGTGAATTGCTGAACTGGCTGACCTGCCAACTGTTTTGGGGCGACAGGCTGGCCACATCCAGCTTGTCTTTGGAGACGTCGATGCCGAGGTAGTTGCTCATAGGAAAGGGGATTGACAAAGGGGAAGAAAGAGGTAACAGGGGGTCGAGACCGTGAATTTTAGATCCTTGCATAGCAGACGCGGTGTTGGTCACCAATTGAACTGTCCAGGCTTTAAATTCACCCGTGTGGGTCGTAACATAAATCGCAGGTTTGGCTAATGTACGATCTGACTTTTTCACACGGGTGGCTCAACATCATAGTCAAAACGACTATTATTTTGAGGTTTTACTCATCACAGCTCAAACGTACTATGTACGATTCGGCATAAACACCCTAATTCGATTTATAAGTCGGTGAACGATGCCAATGTGCCAACTCCCGCCGTTACTACGGAAGGTGGATATTTCTCGCCGGTTCAGCTCGTCGCGGATGGCCCGGATCGTGGTCATGCCTTCCTGCTCAATCTCCCCAATGATGGGCCGCATCCGCTGGGCAAACTCGTCGGCAGCTTCTCTATTTTGTTGGCTTAAGACGTCTTTCCCGTGCTTTCCTAATTGTTTCCCGCGCCGGATGGCAGCTTGCAGAGCATCTTTGGTGCGGGTGCTGATCTGCTTCCGCTCATGCTGAGCGAATGCGGCCAATAGGTGAATCATCAACTCGTCGGCGTGGGGATTATCTACGGCCTTAAACTGCACCCGGCTTTCCATCAAATTAGCAATGAATGCTACGTTGCGACCCAACCGGTCGAGCTTGGCAATGATCAGCGTGGCT
>Ga0209512_1001487_pt1 | contig 28622 bp, 29 predicted proteins | sample frozenSSSSmetaG_FD_184142 | JGI IMG/M metagenome (GOLD analysis project Ga0209512, IMG submission 184142) | Glacier valley bacterial and archeal communities from Borup Fiord, Nunavut, Canada, to study Microbial Dark Matter (Phase II) -... | ecosystem: Environmental > Aquatic > Freshwater > Ice >...
TTGCTACAGCAGGCGCTGATGGCGATTAGTGGGAATGTTGGTTTGCCTTTGGTTTTGTCTGATGCGAGGGGGACTCTCGTGGGTCCGGGGGGGTAGGGAAACGCGGTGGGCGCGGTGGGGGCGCGGGGGGCGCGGAGGAGGGGAGGAGGGGTTAGAGGGTTTTTAGTTGGGCTTGGGGGGTGAAGGATTGGGTGGCTAGTCCTTGGGTTATTAGGAGGGTTGTGGTTAGGTTGGCGAGGATGAGGATTAGTAAGATGATTATTTGGTAGGAGGCGGCTTCTAGGGGTTTGATTCCGCTGAGTAGTTGTCCGGTGAAGATGCCGGGGAGGGTGACGATGCCGATGATTGTCATTTGGTTGATGTTGGGGAGGAGGGCGGCGCGGATGGCTTCTTGTTGGTATTGTTTGACTGATTGGGCGGGGGTTGCACCTAGGCTGAGATGGGTTTCGATTTCTTGGTGACTGGTTTTGATTTTGGAGAGGAGGTGTTCTCCGGCGATGGCGGCGCTGTTGGTGGCGTTACCGATGATGGTTGCGGCTAGGGGAATGAGATATTGCGCTTCATACCATTTGGTTGGTTGGATGATGAGCAAGGTGGTGTAGGTCAGGGTGAGTATGGTGCTGAGACCGGCTGCTCCCCAGATTAGGGGTAGGATTAGGTAGCTTTTTTGGGGCAGGCGATTTCTGGCGACGATGGCTGTAACTGTCAGCATTACTGCTAAAATCGCCAATACCGCTGAGGGTGTGTTGAGCGCAAAGATTACGTCTAGGACGTAGCTTAATATCAGTAGTTGGAGGATGGTTCTGCCTGTGGCTAAGGCGATGGCGAATTCTAATCCGATTTTTTGCCAAGCTGATAAGCCAATGGCTAAAGCGATCATTCCGAGGGCAAAAGCTAAATCTACTAAGTTCAGCGGGTTGTTTGGCATCTTTAATTTACCTTTTGCGGTTTTTTTGAGATTAGATTCGTTTATACAGCGTTTCTTCGAGGTTTGATTAACAATTAATTAGCTCGCATCTCACTCTTATCATTTGCTGACACGTTAGATAAATTTACAAATCATGATTCAAAGCGTAAATCCGATCCCTCCTCTTGACCTGGCAAGGCAATATGCCACTATCGAAGCTGAAGTGAGTGCGGCGGTCTGCGCGGTGCTGACTTCTGGTCGTTATGTTGGTGGTCCGTTGGTGGAGGGTTTTGAGCAACAGTTTGCTACTCATACGGGGGTAAGTGAATGTGTCGCTTGTAATTCTGGTACTGATGCCCTTTACTTGGCATTGCGAGCTTTTAATATTGGTGCAGGTGATGAAGTCATTACTTCTCCTTTTACATTTATTGCGACCAGTGAGGTCATTATTGCGGTTGGCGCTAAGCCTGTATTTGTAGATATTGATTTGGCTACTTTTAATCTTGATGTTGGTCAGGTGGCGGCGGCGATTACGAACCGCACTAAGGCAATTATCCCGGTTCACTTGTTTGGACAACCTGTGGATATGACTGCTGTGATGGCTTTAGCGCAGCAGCATCATTTGGTGGTGATTGAAGATTGTGCTCAGGCGACTGGTGCGACTTGGTCTGGAAACAGGGTTGGTAGTATTGGTCATATTGGTTGTTTTAGCTTTTTTCCCACGAAGAATTTGGGTGCTTGTGGTGATGGTGGTGCTGTGACGACTAATGACCCGGCGATCGCGGCGAAGATTCGGATGCTACGTGAGCATGGTCAAAAAACTCGGTATATTCACGAGGAGACGGGTGTAAATAGTCGTTTGGATTCACTTCAAGCGGCAATTCTCCAAATTAAGCTGCGTTATCTCGATGTTTGGAATCAGCAACGTCAAGCGATCGCTTCTCGTTATCAGCAGTTCCTGAGTTTAGTTCCTGGTATTAGCACACCACAGCCATTGTCTGAGGGTGTGGGTGTTTGGAATCAATACACGATTCGGGTGTCCGGTGGTGAGAAGCAGCGCGATTGGGTACGGAGTCAATTACAAGCACAGGGGGTAAGTTCGATGATTTACTACCCTCGTCCTTTACATTTGCAGCCGGTTTATGAAAGCTTGGGTTATTCTGTTGGAAGTTTACCGGCTTCGGAACAAGCAAGTATGGAGGTCTTGTCTTTACCGATGTTCCCAGAATTAACTGTGGAGGAGCAAGAACGGGTGATTTATAGTTTGAAGGATTGTTTGGGATAATTGGGCGTTTCGCGCGGGTGTACGTAGGGGCGCAAGCGTTGCGCCCTCATCGTCTTTTATTTATTTACCTAGAAGGAATTCAAACTCTCCGCGTAATGCTTTAATATCTGAGACTCTAGCGATTATTAAAGTATTGTTGCCAGCATCTTTTAAACGGCTTTGCCAATACTGAACGCTGTCAGCATTTTTAACCCAAAAACTAATAATACTATTGATCACTTGCTCCAACTCCCAATCCCATTTGGTCGGTGGTACTGTTTCTACTGATTGAATGAACGCATCTAATGTACATTTGTGCGAACCTAAGTATTCGATAACTTGCTCTTTAGTATTTTGAGTTTGCTGTTGTTGATAATTGAAAAAGTATAAAGCTGGGGAGACACCTAAAATCTCAAAAGTGTATTGCATTTTTTACTCCTGAATTTATACTTAAGTTAAATAAGTTGATTTGATGATAAAAAATAGTATTTACACTCCCGGCATATAGCAGTCCTAAATAATGTGTCAACTTTTGGGTTTTTATTGGTCTGCTTTGCACTGACACCAGAGATTAGGACGCAAGCATTGCATCCCTACTTTTGTTTTATTGCTGAGTAACTGAACTTTGTTGAAATAGGATTGCTATCGCAAATGTCACCTAACTTAATTATAGTTTTTGCTATCTTCAGTGAGTGAAGCAGGCGAAACAAATTAAGAATTTTAATTTGACCGCGCTCATCTCACTTTTTAGGGAAAGGTGTCTGATTAGAAATACTAAAGCCAGTAACTGCGTGGCTTTGCCGGACTTTAGATACTTGTATTTTTATAATTATGATTTGGCACTGACAGTGGGAGAGTGCTAATTTAAGAACTACTTTTTGAGCTAATATTGGATAGTTTTACTCATCAAGATAGGGTCAGGGGTTATTTTTAATAATTATTTAATTGGGTTGGCAAATTTTCCCGGTGAAATCGCGGCTTTGTTTGCTGCTCTATTGTGGGCGATATCTTCCGTGTTGTATGGTCGTTTGGGTCAAACGATGGCACCTGTACAATTAAACTTGACTAAAGGTGTGATTGCGATCGCTCTCCTTTCCCTGACGATCTTCATCAGTGGCGATTTATTTCCGGTTTTCAGTCCTGTAAGCCTGTGTTTACTGCTACTCAGCGGTGTCTTGGGGATTGGGGTAGGGGATACAGCTTTTTTTGTCGCTTTAAATTGCTTGGGTGCGCGAAGAGCATTACTCATGGAAACTTTAGCACCACCGATGACAGCGGTGACAGCGCTAATTTTTCTTCAAGAACGGCTGAATGCAAGTGCTTGGTGTGGTATTTTACTCACTGTTATCGGAGTTGCTTGGGTGGTGACAGAACGAGTTCCCGACACCAGTATACAAACGCCCACAAATATATCGCGGGGAATTGCATTTGGGTTGTTAGCAGCTTTTGCCTTAGCTTTAGCAGCGGTGATGGCGCGGGCAGCTTTTGCTCATACTACTATTAGTCCATTGTGGGCAGCATTATTGCGGTTAAGTGCCGGTGTATTCAGTTTATTGCCTTGGATACGGTGGCGACACGGTAGTGGATGGCGCTTACCATCAAAACGAGTCATGGCTACGGTATTTTTTGCAGCTTTTTGTGGTACTTATTTAGGAGTTTGGTTGCAACAGACAGCAATTAAATTAACTGCTGTGGGTATTGCTTCTACGCTGTTGCAGACTAGCCCGTTGTTTATTTTACCGATCGCTTTGTGGATGGGTGAAAAAATTAGTTGGCGAGCGATCGCTGGGGTAATTATTGCGATCGCTGGTGTTGGGGTGTTATTTTATTTACGCTAAGGTCGCTTCATACACAGTGTTAAACCATCAGAAATCGGCACCAGACTGATTGTGACTCGTTCATCGTGGTGTAATTTTTCGTTCAAATCGCGGATTGATCGTGTACTGCGATCTTGAAATTGCGCCTCGGCAACTTGCCCATCCCAAAGCACATTATCCACCGCGATCAACCCACCTGGACGCACCAACTGTAATGCTCGCTCGTAATACCCATCATAATTAGCTTTATCAGCATCGATAAAAGCAAAATCAAACGTCCCGGCATCAGTCACCAACAACTGATCTAAGCTATCCATTGCCGGAGCCAAACGTAAATCGATTTTATCAGCTACCCCTGCTTGCTGCCAATAACGACGGGCGATCGCGGTATATTCCTCACTGACATCAAGAGCGATAATTTTGCCTTGTGGTGGTAGCGCCAAAGCCACACACAATGAACTATAGCCAGTAAAAACCCCAATCTCCAGTGTTTTCGTCGCCCCAATTAACTGCACTAACAGCGCCATAAACTGTCCTTGTTCTGGTGCAATTTGCATACTAGCCCGAGGATGACTAGCCGTTTCATGTCGCAATTGCCGCAACAACTCCGGTTCCCGTAAGGAAGCAGATAATAGATAATCGTAAAGCTGGTTATCGAGACCAAGAGTCTTTTTTTGCATGGTTAACAGGAAATGACAATGATGCGCTCAATTATGATGATAATTTTGATGGTGCTCCTTACTGCTTGTAGTACACCAGGACTTAATAACAAGTTAGTGCAACATGCGATCGCCTTTGGAGTGCAGCAAACTCAACAGCAACTTAACCAACAATTAAATCTTGGCTTTGAAAGCTTTGAAATCCGCCACCTCATGGTGCAAGGGCGAGAGGCGTTGACAATCCAAAATTTACCGACCTATCACGTCCAAGGAACCTACGACCTTGCCTTCAAACTACCTCACCGAGAGGTAAAGCAGCAAAAATCGTTTTCCGTCTACTTGCAGCGCCAAAGAGAAGGCAAAACCTGGCGATTGTTACTTCCTGAAGGTGAAGGCAAAAACAAGTCTTGGCGGAGTTATGCAATTAACTAAGCAAAACCAGCGGATTCGTATAACCGCTTGAGTGCAGAGCTAATTTTTGCCCCATACTGGACATCAGCTGACCAGCGTCCTGATAACTGATCGATTAAGGGGGCGATTCCACGGGTAACAAAACGGAAGCGTGGATCGACTACATCCTGTACTAATGGTTCGAGATTGGCGTATGCTTTGAGGTGTTGAATATGTGCTCTGACACCGATTGTAGCGCTAGGAAATGATGCTCCTTCCATACCGCCACCAACATCGCCTAAACTAGCAAAGTTATTTTGCTCAGGTTTAATATTTCCGCCAAAGCGTAAAAATCCGGTTTCGATACACATTTGACAAAAGGCTATGTCCCAGTCTACTCCTTCAATCGCCGCCTCACTACGGTAGATTTTTGGTAAGTCGGGAAATTGACTTAAAGCACTGTCATTATTGTTTTTGAGAAATAGTTGTAACTGCACTTCGGAGGTATGACCGGGGGAGATAATTTTGTCGATATCTCCTAGGCAAACTACAGAATTTGAGCGTAAGTTTACAGTCCGGGTGTTCGCGTCCCAAGAAACAGTGATATGAAAATCGCGGAGTTCGATCGCTTTGACATAGACTATATTACCAAATGTGATGCGGCGCACGTCTAGAGCTTTGGATAGATCGACTCCTAAGCTATCGACTAAATCAATGGGGATGTAAGCATTACCATTGTTGAGGATACCTGGTTCGCCGGAAACCCGACCGTTGATATTGATGTTGATGTTATTGGTGTCGGGGGTGGAGGTAGCGGGGTCGGTAGTGCGGCTTAAAGCGGCGAGACCGTCAGCAATTCCTAAGGCGAAGTCGCGACGACGAGTTTGTAGTAAGTTGCGATCTTCTGGGCTGGTTAAAAATCCTACTTGCATCACCGTTGATGGAATTGCTACCTGACGACAAAAAGCTAAATTACCGATACCGGCATCTGTGTCTGGTTTAGCACCACGATTCGGTAACTGAGGTACGCGGCGCAGCAAGGCTAGTAGTAGAGATTCGGCATTTTTGCGTCGAGTATCGTTGTTGGCGATGTAGAAGATACTCGCCCCTCGGACTGTGGGGTTTGATGTACCGTCAGAGCGAATTTCAATGGCGATGTCACCTTGACGGGCGCGAGAATTAATCCATGCGATCGCTTGAGGAAAACTTTGGTCATCGGGAACTGTCAAAACTTCGAGATTCCGCGATCGCAATTCGCTGACAATCAAGTCTCGTAGCAAAATCATTTCTTTGGCTTCTGTCGTCCCACCCGCAATCGTCCCCGGATCGATTCCTGATGATTCTTTGCCTCCGTGACCTGCTGAAATAAATATACGTCCCATCTTCAGTATTTCCTCTACCACTAGCGATCTTCGCTTTTATATCTTATCCACGGGTTATCCAACCACAATATAATGGCTATCAGGAGTGTCAGTCCTTGATCCATCCAAATATTTACCCTCGGCTTTTGACTGCTGACTGCTGACTTATGCAAATCCCTCGCCTTCATCCAGACACAATTGAAGAAATTAAGCAACGGGCTGATATTGCAGATGTGATTTCTGAACACGTTGTCTTACGCAAGCGCGGTAAGGACTTCGTCGGTTTATGTCCATTCCACGCCGAAAAATCTCCTAGCTTTACTGTCAGCCCCACCAAGCAAATGTATTTTTGTTTCGGCTGTCAAGCCGCAGGTAACGCCATTAAGTTTTTGATGGAATTGGAAAAGCGTTCATTTATGGATGTGGTGCTCGATTTAGCACGGCGTTACCAAGTAAATGTCCAAACTTTAGAACCTGAACAAAGACAAGAATTACAGCGTCAGCTATCGATTGCGGCGCAGTTGTATGAAATTCTCGCCTCAGCCGCTCAATTTTATCAACACGCACTTCGGTATTCTGGAAATCAGGCACTCAATTACCTGGAAAACGATCGCCAACTGCAAGCGGAAACAATCCAGCAATTTGGCTTAGGTTTTGCTCCTCCAGGTTGGGAAACCCTGTATCGTTACCTAGTTGAGGATAAACGGTATCCTGTCGCTTTGGTGGAGAAAGCTGGTTTAATTAAGCCGCGCAAAGAAGGTAATGGTTATTATGATTGTTTCCGCGATCGCTTAATGATTCCCATCCACGATATCCAAGGACGCGTGATTGCTTTTGGCGGGAGAACACTGGCTGATGAGCAACCGAAGTATCTAAACTCACCAGAAACTGAACTTTTTAACAAAGGTAAAACTTTATTTGCGCTTGATCAGGCGAGAACAGCGATATCTCAGCTTGATTGTGCTGTAGTGGTGGAAGGATATTTTGATGCGATCGCTTTACACGCCAAAGGTATTACTAATGCTGTCGCTTCTCTTGGTACCGCCCTCAGTCGCGAACAAGTGCGGATGCTGTTACGCTACAGTGAGTCTAAACAGCTTATTCTCAACTTTGATGCTGATAAGGCTGGGTTAAATGCAGCGGAACGGGCGATTGGAGAGATTTCTGAGTTGGTTTATCGTGGTGAAGTACAACTGCGAATTCTCAACTTAGCGGAGGGGAAAGATGCGGATGAATTTTTACAGACGCATACATCGGAAGATTATCGCCAATTGTTGGCTGATGCGCCAAATTGGTTTGATTGGCAAATTCAGCGGATTATCAAAGACCGAGATTTGAAGCAATCTATTGATTTTCAGCAAGTGTCGGGACAGTTAGTGAAGTTACTCAAGTTAATTCAAAATAAAAATACACTTGATTATTACATTACGCGCTGTGCAGAAATTTTGAGTTTTGGAGATGCGCGACTGGTACAAATGCGAGTTGAAAATCTTGTAACTCAGATGACTCCGTTAGGTAATGGGTCAGTTCCGGCGAAAACGCGGAAGTCTAATCAAGATAGACACCAAGAAGTTAATCGCGTTTCTACCTCACCAGACCGTAGTCTTTTAGACCAAGCAGAGGCTTTACTTTTACGTATTTACCTCCATTGTCCAGAACAACGCCAAGCGATCGCTGATTCTTTAGAAGAGGGAGATTTACAGTTTAGTCTGTCCCACCATCGATTTTTGTGGCAACAGATTTTAGCATCAGCCTCATCGCCGAGAGATTTAATGTCACATTTGCAAAACCAAGCTTGGGAATTTCCTGACCAAATGGCGCAAATTTCGCATTTATTTCATGTAGACGAGAAAACTCAAAAAGATATGTTAAGGGCGGGTCAGGTTGTGCAGGCTGCGATCGCGTGTATGGAGTGTGTACTATGTGAAAAACGCTATCGCCACTTTCTCGACTTATGGCAACAAACTGATGCGGAAACTCATCCAGAACAATGGCAATCTTATTATGAAGCCTTTTATACTGAAAAAATCCGCCTTCAAGAATTAGAGCGCCAACGCCAATTCTCAATCACTGACTTTCTGTAAATTGATTTTACAATTATTAAAGCAGGTCTTCTTTCAATACGGTTTGGTTAACTATAGATTTTTCCAAGCTTCATCTTCCTCTGGATCAAGCCAAATTTCATTTAGCGATGACTCACTTAACTCAAGAAAATCTTTCACTAATGTTTGAGAGTCATCTAATTGGTTCTTTTGTAAACTTACAACTTGCTCAATTGATAGTCCTGTAAATTTTGCTACTTGAGATAGAGCGATTCCTTCACATAACATATTCCGTGCAACTTGGACTAATCCCTGTTGCAAACCCTGCTCCCATGCTTCGTCTAACGTCGTAGGTTTAACTACTGAGTCGTACATAATCATTAGTTAGGTGCGTGCTTTAATAATACCTTAAATCAATGACACTGGTTTGTAGTTCTGTTAAGTGCGCTAAAGCGCAACTACAAGCCAATTTTACATTTCGTTACATAATTTAGGTTTATTTTGCTGATCAATATCAAAAATTTATGAAGTGATTCTTAGTCTTGGGTCAAGATACGGATTTCTAGAAGGGTTGCGGAATCAGTGGAAACTACGTTGAAGCTCAGAATATACTTAAATAAAATATACCAAAGTTAAGGTACTTTGAAAGCCTGTATGCCATATCTGCAAGTAAGAGCATTGTTAATTACTATACCTATTATTTGTTTTACTTTGTTAATTTCCCAACATCAGAGTATGAGTCAAGAGAAAGATACTGTTGACACCAAGGATAAAACCGTATGCTCATTTATCAATACCGACAATGTCAATGTTCGCCAAGATCACAGTTTAGAGTCTGAGGTGATCACTCAGTTACAACGCGGTCAAGGAGTGAGGGCAGAGTATCGTGAAGGAGATTGGGTGAAAATAGATGCCATTATCGAAAAAAATGAGGGAAATCAATCAAAGACTCGACCTCTAGATGGTTGGGTAGCCAATGATTATATTAACGGTTGCTCAGAAGATCAGTTTGATTTGTGGCGACAATAACGGGAGTCAGGTGGGGGATACCCACCTGGTATAATTAGCGACAGAAAAGTGTATCGCGGGTATTGCGTCCGGTAGTCGGATTAGTACCTTTAGCAACTTTGCAAAGTTTGCCTTGTTCATCACGACGCAGCAGCACATCGGTGAAATCTGCCCCGTCGATGATAGCACCATCAAACTTAGCATTAGCGGCAAAAGCACCCTCTAACACTGCATTCGTCAAATCTGTCTTGATAAAACGCGCCGCATCTAAAGTCGCATTGGTGAGGTTTGCACCCTCCAAATTCGCCGACTCCAAATTTGCCGCAAAGAAACTCACACCGCGTAAATTGGTGTGACTCAAGTTGCCACTACGAAGATTAGCCTTAGTAAAGCTAGAATCTGTCAAGTCGCGTCCTGAAAAATCACTACCCACCAAACTAACTTGGTTGTAATCTAGTGCCAGCACTGGTGCGGCTGCGGTAATGCAAACCACCAACCATAGTAAGGCACTGAGTATAGCTACTCGAATCCGATTGTTTAACCTAGAATTCATCCTGTTTTTAGCCAATGGCGAATCCTCATCCATCTCATTATCTCGATATCGGTGTTTTAGGAGAAGATTTAGTCACACAATGGTTACAATCCAACGGCTGGATCATCTTGCACCGCCGTTGGCGTTGTCGCTGGGGAGAAATCGACATCATCGCCCAGCATAATTCTCCCACTCCCACTCTCGCCTTTGTCGAGGTCAAAACTCGCAGTCGCGGTAATTGGGACGCTGGCGGGAGAAACGCGATTACACCGAAAAAGCAAGCTAAACTTTGGCAAACAGCGGAGGTTTTTTTAGCTAAATATCCTTATAAGGCGAACTACCCTTGCCAATTTGACGTTGCCCTTGTTAATGTAGAAGCGAAAAAATCCCCGGTGATGATGACTGAAGATGCTCCAGTTAATTCTTCACCTAGGTATAAATTAAATTTACAAGATTATATTGTGTCAGCTTTTGATCAAACTTAGCGTGGAGTGCGGAGTCAATACAATTAACTCCGGACTTCGCACTCCCTAAGCTAGTGTTTCTGGACAGTATCCTAGTCCTCGGACAAACTGTTGACGGAACGCTTCAATTTCTTCTCTCTCGGGACTACCGTGAGAAACGATCGCCACTTGATAACGTCGCATCACCTCAATCGGTGATTGTCCCGATTCTAAACTCCAAAGTGCCATTTGTACTCGCATCGGCGGAGAGTAGCTAATTCCTAGTTCATTCAAAAAAGCCCGAAAGTCGCCATCGTCTTGAAGGTTTAGGGGGCGTTGCAGTTTTACCCGAACCACCCAGCCGTCAATTTGATGAATCACGGTAAAAAACGAAACTCCCATCTGCGGCCGACCGTGAAGATATTCAACTATCCTGAGAGTCAGGCTGGCATTTGCTAGGTAATACAGATATTCCATGTCGATACTGGGGATCACAGCCAATCCTACATTTATATTGTGGCGACTAATTGCTCTTTACCGATAGGGTAGAAGCACCCGTTTTATAATAGGGAAATTTGCCCAATTTTTATGCAGGTGAGTACGTATTGAGGTAGATAATCTTGTTTCTTAGGTAGATCGGGGCTGAAAATTACTGGCGCTTAACAATTATTATACAAACTTAGCACGGTATTTACATAGTTAACATTTGCACACAAATCAATGACAGAGACAAGTCAAGCTATTTCTCAACCGGCAAAATTCATGACACCCACAAGCAACGAGGTAAATTTAGACACTAATTTATCAGCGTATGACTACGAACTCCCGCCCGAGTTAATCGCCCAAAATCCGGCGGTTCCTCGCGATAGTGCGCGATTACTGGTTGTACCTAGTGACAATCGGAATACACCACTACACCAGGTTTTTCGCGATTTACCCAATCTCCTTCTTCCAGGTGATTTATTGGTCATGAATAATACCCGCGTTATTCCGGCGCGATTATCGGGTCGTAAATCTAGTGGTGGACTTGTTGAAATCTTACTTTTAGAGGAACAACAACCGAACTGTTGGTTAGCCCTAGTCAAGCCTGGAAAACACTTTAAAGTCGGGGCAGAAATTGTATTTGCATCCCTGAAGGCAACAGTTATGGCAATAGAGCCAGCAACTGGAGGACGATTCCTACAATTTCATCTACCAGAGGGAGTATCTTTATTATCAGTATTGGATACTATCGGGGAAGTACCTTTACCGCCCTACATTACCTCCTCTACAGCTTTGAGCGAACAATATCAGACTATTTATGCTCAACATCCAGGCGCTGTCGCTGCACCCACAGCCGGACTCCACTTTACCCCAAACTTACTCCAAGAATTGCAATCTCAAGGGATTAATCAAGCTTTTGTCACTCTCCATGTGGGTGTGGGAACCTTTCGTCCAGTTGAAGTAGAGGACGTGACTACCCATAAAATGCATCAAGAGTGGATTGAGGTTCCGGCGGAAACAATAGAGCAAATTCGCCAAACGAAAGCAGCCGGAGGGCGTATTATTGCCGTAGGCACAACAGTAGTCAGGGCGTTGGAAACAGCAGCTAAATCTATGCAGCCATTTTCCGGGAAGACAGACTTATTTATTTATCCAGGCTACAACATGCAGATTGTAGATGGGTTGATTACTAACTTTCACTTGCCGAAGTCGAGTTTACTGATGCTCGTCAGTGCCTTAATTGGGAGAAAACAGTTGTTGCAACTGTACCAAGAAGCGATCGCGCATCAATACCGTTTTTACTCTTTTGGTGATGCAATGTTGATTTTACCCGCAACAAGTCCTTCATGCTGAGAGTGTGAAGGTAATTTTGGGTACTCTAAGCACAGAGTATCTAGTAATAAATGCGGGGATAAAATCCATGATTCTTAACAAAATTTCCCAGATGTTGTGCTTATCTATAATAGCGATCGCGACATCCTCATCTGTACTAGCTGCGCCAAAATATGTCGAATTTACTGAAAGTAAGCAGACGATTCGAGGTGTGGTCAGCCAGGATTTAGAAGCGGCTAGTGCTTTTCAAAGAGGAGTCACCCTTTATGGTCGCGAAGACCTAGAAGGTTCAGCCTTAGCCTTCCGCACCGCCTTACAACGCGATCCTAACCTTGACATAGCGCACAATTACTTGGGGAATATCTTGTTAGCGCAAAACCGCCTCGAAGAAGCCACCCAAGAATACGGTCAGGTAATCCAACTTAATCCCAACTTTACGGAGGCTTATTACAATTTAGGTGTCGTTTTACAAAAGCAAAATCAACCTCAAGCCGCAGTTACCGCTTATCGCCAAGCACTAGTACTCGAACCGACACTATCCGCTGCCCACTATAACTTAGCACTGGTGTTGTACGAACAAGGGCAGATACCAGATGCAATTGCTTCTTACCGACAAGCCATCCACTTTGATAATCATAATCCTGACGCTTACTTTAATTTAGCGATCGCCTTACAAAAACAAGGTCAAGCAGAGGAAGCGATTACAATCTATCGCCAAGCCGTAGAACAAGATCCGGAAAATGCTCAAGCCTACAATCACTTAGGCAACCTACTCTTAGCCCAAGGTCAAGATTCACAGGCTCTTAAAGTCTACCGTGAAGCCATCCGCCACCAACCTAACAATCCGACTGTTTATTACAACTTAGGAGTAATTTTATACAATCACGGCGATTACAAAAACGCCAGTAGTGCTTGGGATCACGCCCGTAGACAATATACCGCCCAAGGTAACACCCAACAAGCCCAAGAAATTGGTTACTTAATAGAACAAATCGCCAGGGCGAAAAACTCGACAACTCAAGCCACCCAAACAGCCACAACCCCAACTCCCGCCACCATCCCAGTACCTGGAGAAAACAATCAACCTCCAACCATGCCAAACTCAGAACCTACAGCAATCCCAATACCCACTGATAATATAGTCACACCACAACCTGTCAATAATACTCAAGTAAATTTAGGACAATAGATTAAGTAAGGCGGGCTATCTTGCCCGCAATACTGCTGTTGTTTCCAATTATCCCCAACAATATGTTAGAGGTAGGTCAGATATTAAGCGATCGCTATCAGCTCAAACAAAAACTTGGGCAAAATGCCGGACGTCAGACTTGGCTAGCATCGCTCACCAATACGGAAAGAGTAATTGTTAAACTGTTAGCGTTTGGCGACCAAGTACAGTGGGAAGACCTGAAACTTTTTGAACGTGAAGCAGATATTCTCAAGCAGCTTGACCATCCCCAAATTCCGCGATACCGAGATTATTTCTCTGTTGATGACCGCCTCCTCTGGTTTGGCTTAGTCCAAGACTACATCCCTGGTTCATCTTTAAAAGAATTAATCACCAGCGGAAAACTTTTTTCCGAAGCGGAAGTTCACAAAATCGCCATTGAGATCTTAGAAATTCTCATTTATTTACATGAACTTAGTCCCGCCGTCCTCCACCGTGACATCAAACCTAGTAATTTAATCTTTGACCTTAACCAACAAATCTACTTAGTTGACTTTGGTGCAGTCCAAAACCGTGCAACTACGCAAGGGGCGACATTTACAGTCATCGGAACCTATGGTTATGCACCAATGGAACAGTTTGGAGGTAAAGCAGTTCCAGCTTCCGACCTTTACGCCTTAGGGGCGACATTAATACATTTGCTGACCGGAACATCACCCGCTGACTTACCCCAAAAGCAACTACGAATACAGTTCAGTTCCTCCATCAGCCTCAGTCCCCATTTCATCCGCTGGATTGAAACTTTAACAGCGCCAGATGTCCAACAAAGATTTAGCACCGCACGTCTTGCACTCAAAGCCCTCAACAACCAACTTACCCTACACACGAATCCCCTCACCCACCAACCTTACGGTAGCCGGATTCAACTACATACATCTTTCAGCCAATTAGAAATTGACATTCCCCAGAGAGGACTCCAAATTTCCCACAGATTTTTAATATTCGCGTTAATTTTAACCTACGGACTAACTATTCCTTATGGAATATTGACTTTTCAGCCACTTGTACTCATCCCGTGGGTATTAGGCTTATTACCATTAAGTATTTTAATGCTCAGCGCATTTAGCGGCATTCATCTATCCCTCAATCGAGATCACTTTGTGATTGAATGGAAACTACTCGGACTGCGCTACCGAAGAATTCAGGGAAAAACATCAGCCATTGGGAGGGTTTATATCGGAAATGAAGCGATCGCCATTAATAATACCCTGCTGGTATCAATCGTACTTCAAGCCGGACTCAAAGAATTCAAATTTGGGGCAGTTTTTCCTAGCCTCCCGGAATTAGAACGTGATTGGCTGATTCAAGAAATTGAGAATTGGCTGTACGATGAGAATGTTTTTGAAACGCGGAGGGGCGCGGAGTAAGCGCGGAGGAACGCGGAGTTACTTTGCGTCTCTCTGCGCTACCTCAGCGTTCCTCTGCGTTGAAAAAAATGCATATACTCTTAGCTGTTAATGGCACTTTGATGCGTGGTTTGGAATTGAATGGTAATCTGCTTGCAGTTGGGGCGATTTTTGTGCGCGAGACTACTACTGAAAGCGCTTATCGTTTGTGGTCGATTGATGACTGTCACCCGGCGATGATTCGGGTGGCTAGTGGTGGTGCGGCAATTATGGTGGAGGTTTGGCAAGTACCTGTGGCTGGTTTGGGACAAATTTTGTTGCAGGAACCACCGGGGTTATGTATTGGTAAGGTTCGTCTGGTTGATGGAGAGGTGGTTTTGGGTGTTTTAGGTGAACCCATTTTGTGCGAAAACAAATTTGAGATTACTCAGTGGGGTAATTGGCGTACTTATATTTCTCAAAAGAGTGAGTAAGAATTATGGCGCATGTGAAGTCTGATCCTTATCCTTATCCGTATAATGGTGATTTGCGTCCTGAGAATACGGTTCTGTTGATTATTGATATGCAGACCGATTTTTGTGGTATCGGGGGTTATGTTGATCAGATGGGTTATGATTTGTCTTTTACTCGCGCCCCAATTGCACCGATTCAACGTGTGCTTGATGTCGCCCGCGCTAAGGGTTTTCATGTGATGCATACCCGCGAAGGTCATCGTCCTGATTTGTCAGATTTGCCGGAAAATAAACAGTGGCGATCGCAACAAATTGGTGCTGGTATCGGTGATCCTGGTCCTTGTGGTAAAATTCTTGTCCGTGGTGAATCTGGTTGGGAAATTATTCCTGAACTTTCGCCGTTACCTGGTGAAGCGATTATTGATAAACCTGGTAAAGGCTCTTTTTATGCCACTGATTTAGATTTGTTGCTGAAACGCAAAGGTATCCAAAATATTGTCTTCACAGGTATAACCACTGATGTTTGCGTCCACACCACTATGCGAGACGCTAACGATCGCGGTTATGAGTGCTTGTTGCTATCTGATTGTACTGGTGCAACCGATTATGGTAATTACGAAGCTGCATTAAAAATGATCAAAATGCAAGGTGGTGTTTTTGGTACTGTTGCGGATTCCCAGGCATTTATTGATGCTGTAGGTTAATCTTTAATCATAAACATACTTTTCTGCGACTTTCCAATAACGTGAGAAGCGCTTAAGGTCGATATATCCATCATACTCAAAGAATGGTTCGACTTCTAAGACTTCTATTGGCACAGTCGCCTCAATTCGCTGGCAGATAGTCTCAAATCGCGGACTAGGACTGTCTGCTGTCACTACTTTTTGAGTGTTATGCTCTTTCGCAAAGGCTAAAATTTCTTGCGCCACATCCCCCCTGCGGATGATAACTGGTAATTCTAGTAAGCATTCATAAATAAAATTTAGGCGATTGAGGCTGATTTGCCACTCAGCAATTAAAGCGTCATCCCAAACCCAGATAGCCGGTGCTTTTGGATGTGCTTGCAGTGCAGGATTTTTAGGACTCAGACAGTCTCCATGTACCCAGACGATTGGTTGACTCATATGATTTTCGATTTTGTAGTTTATTTGGTGGAAATTAGCGAGCATGATATAAGCTGCGAGGGAATGTCTGAAATTGTGCTCAAAGAGTGACAACTAACTTATCTTACAAGAATTATATCGAACCCGATAGCAGTTGATTTTTAATATGATACTGGTAGCTGCCCAACAGGAAAGCAAAAGTTGAATGCGTCTCCAGGTTTATGTGTTATCACTAATTTGATAGTCCGTGTTATTGTGTCAATTGCCACTTACCTCTCATCCTCAACGCTCGTACTAATATGACTCAAGCAACTTTGGTTCCCTTGCTGGTGATTCTTTTTGTGGGAATTGTAATTTGGCGTACAGTCGGTTTGATACCGTTTATCGTTGCCCTCTGTTGTCTTGGGTGGTGGCTGATGAATAAATACAACGAATCTCAATTATTTGCCCAGCGCGTGCGTGAAACTCACTCCAACATTACGGTGTCGATGAAAAAGCGAGTTGATTTGGCAAACAAGCTGGTAGACATTGCCCGTAATTATGGAGACCATGAGAAGCTGACCCATATCAGCGTGGCACAGAATGAATCGATGAGTTCTGCAGTCGCCGCATCCAACCAGCAAATAAACAACGTTTTGAGTGGAGTTGTGGCAATGGCACGCGCCTACCCCGAACTTCGTGCTAATCAGACCTATCAGTTGGTGATGCAGCAGTTAGAACAGATTGAAGCGGACTTGCAGCAGAAGCGTGAAACCTATAACTCGGTTGTCCGCACCTACAACACCGGACTCACTCAAATTCCTTTTGTCTTTGTCGCCAGCCAACTTGGATTTAAAGCAGCACCCTACTTCGATGTCGAGAACTCTGATGCGTTGGAGAATCTCAAGGACTTTCAAACTGATGATGGTGCAATGCTTAAAGCAATGCTGTCAAATGCTGGGAATCAAGTTATTGAAGCGTCTAAAACAGTACGTACTGAGTTGAGTGCTGCGGGGAAACAACTTGTGGACAAAACCCAAGAATTGCCTACAACACAGCAGAATGAGGAGATATACGGTTCTACTTCCCACACCAATGGGCGTACCAGTCCTTCCCAAGAGAGTGAGGGGAATTGAGATCATATTCCTTTGGCAACTTCAGCGGACTGCAATTATCAGCAAGTAAAAAACTATTTTTCAAAAATGGGGTTTTGGTTTGCCAATCAGCGCTTCTAAGGCATTAACGGCGATCGCTTTGGGATCTGCACCTTGGCGATTTGCCAACACAACTATGGTAATATCCTTACCAGGTAAATACAGCATTACAGAGACGAAACCGTAAGCACTGCCACTATGACCTACAGCTGTACCGACAGCAGTTTTAAGTCTTTCTATACCTAGACCATACTCAGCTTTGTCGCGATCGCTAATAAACTGATACATTTGTTGCATCATTGCTGGGGAAAGCAAGTTTTTCCGCGCAAACAAAGCTTTCATAAATTTACCTAAATCTTCGCCGCTAGAAATTAATCCTCCATCACCTAAGCCATTGCCGTCATTAATGCCAGCGGAACTGCTGAGTTTGCCATAATGTTGGTGGTAGCCTGTGACTACATGACCAATTGGCGGTTCCCGCAATTCGGTGTAAGTATTTTTTAATCCTAAAGGGTTTAAAATGCGACTGCGAATGGCAGTGGCGAGAGTTTTGCCAGTTATTTGTTCAACAATTAATTCCAAGAGAATGTAGTTACTGTCGGTATAGGCATATTTCTCTCCGGGCTGTGCTTGGGGTTGGAGATCGTAAATATACTTGATTGCTTCTTTTGCTGTCCAAGGATTGGTTAGGCTGCGGTGTTTAGTCGCGAGATTAAAAGTGTTGGTGGAGAGGTATTCAGGAACACCACTCGTGTGATTGAGAAGTTGACGGACGGTGATTTTGTTGCTTAAAGAAACATGTGTACTGACTTCTATTGGTAAATAACTAGCGATCGCACCATCTAAATCAATTTTCCCTTCTTCTACTAATTGCAGCACCACCACCGCCACAAAAGTTTTACTTGTACTCGCAATTGAGAAGCCATCATTTGGGTGCAAAGGCGTTTTCGATTCTAAATCACTGAAACCACTCGCCCCTGTCCAACTACCACTAGGAGCCGAAATATACATGACAGCGCCAGGGATTTTCTGAGTGGTAACTATTCGATCCAATACATATTGCAGCTTAGCACTGGGAAATTGTCTAGCAGTGGTTCGATAGCGATAAGGAGCAGATTCACCCTTCGCCATGTTAGCTGTGCCATCTCCGTATCCTGGTAACAAGATAGTTAAGCAGCTGGTCGCTATTACCATTTCCAGCTTGAGCAGCATTTTCCAGTTCATCTTCATTCTTCATCAACCAACTAGATACCCAATTATGACTGTCAAAATTCTAATTTTATGCTGAAATTTGAGATTTTTGCCGATTCTTCATTAATCACGTAATTAATTGTCCCACGAGAAAAGGCGTTTATAATTAAGATAAGAGGTTGAGCTTGTCATACCTTCAACATTTGTCAGGTGCGCTTAAGAGTGCTCGACGCAACGTTGACTGTGAAGTACGCCACGCAACGAAAAGCCTACCTACTGAGTTCAATTAATTATTTAGGCTGAGTATGCGTAGCTTATTACACCATGTTAAATCGGAAATGTGTTAAATTAGACATGAAAACTATAAATATATGCATGTAGTTGGTTCTTTGGAGATTTTACAGTGAAATCGGAGAAGGACTAACCTCTAGCAAACGGTGATTAAGTGTTTTTATATTAAGAAAATCTGTTATTTGTTGCCACACTCTTCAAGAAAAGTAAATGATATATATTCACTTCTAATGCGGAAAGATAAAGGCTAAAAATGCTTTTATCTGATGTATAGTTTTTAGTTCTCCCTTATGTGGTGTGAGGAAGAGGAGAAACGCTGTAGGAAAAAAAATTTTTGATTAATAAGCATCACCATCAGTAGGATCAGATGAAAAAATTACCATACTTTATTGTTTTGTTACAGGGTCTATTTTTAGGATGTGCGCCCGCTAATGCCAAGCAGCCTCCGACACCAATTACTGATATTGATAAATTAGAACAGCAATCAAAAATTTGGGTGATTGGTGACCAAAAGCAACCACGTCAGGAACAGTTTACTTGGATTGTTAAAGATCTAAAAAAAGCTGGTCAACAACCATTTTTGCAAGTATTGAAAGATACTGCTAAGCCAGTTAAAAAACCTAAGCCGACCGTTAGAAGCGGTAAAAACGAAGAACTAGAACCATTTAGCGATGTCGTTAAAGACACGAAAAAGCAAGAAGGTTTATTTACTCTTTACCGCCAGAAAGATAAAAATAAAGTTTTTTTAGAAATTAAACCTGAACAGTTAAATAAAAATTATATTTCCTTAGCAACAATGGAATCTGGTATTGGTGAACGCGGTGTTTACAGTGGGATGCCTTTACAAGATTTATTATTTTACTTCCGACGAGTTAATAATAATTTGCAATTTGTGGTGAGGAATGTGAACTTCCGAACCAATGAAGGAGATCCGCAAGCGCGGTCAGTAGCGAGGTCTTTTAGTGACTCAGTTATCTACTCGCTGCCAATTAAAAGCATTCATCCTCAACGCCAAACAATGCTGATTGATCTAGGTGATTTGTTGCTGACAGATTTAGCAGGATTATCGTCGTCATTAACCGCAATGGGTATACCTTACCGCTTAGACGACAATACATCTTATTTTGGTAATGTTAAAGCCTTTCCCGAAAATATTGAAATCGAATCGATATATGGATTATCAGGAGGTGCCAATAAGCAATTAACAGAATTAGAAACAGTCCCTGATAACCGCGCCTTTACTCTCCGCGTCCATTACAGTATTTCTCAGCTACCAGAAAAGACCCATTACCAACCTAGACTAGCAGATGATCGCGTCGGATATTTCATTTCAGCATACCAAGATCTTTCTAACGACAACCACGCCGATCCTTTTATTCGCTACATCAATCGTTGGCATTTAGAGAAACAGAATCCCAACGTAGGCATTTCACCACCCAAAAAGCCAATTGTCTTCTGGATTGATAACGCCGTACCGTTGCAATATCGGACTGCGATTAAAGAAGGAGTGTTGATGTGGAATCAAGCCTTTGAAAAAGCCGGTTTTCAGAATGCTATACAAGTCCAACAAATGCCAGATAACGCTACTTGGGACCCAGCCGATATCCGGTATAATACCATTCGCTGGATTAATACAGTAGATGGATATTTTGCGATGGGACCATCCCGCGTCAATCCCTTAACCGGAGAAATTTTAAATGCGACAATTTTAGTAGACGCCAGCTTTATCCGCAAACTCAAACAAGAATACCGTAACATTGTCGAGCAGCAAACATCAGGTCCAAAATCCTCACTCTCAGCCCTAATTGATGGTCATAACATCTGCGGCTTAGTAAAATCGCCCCATGCTAAGCCGTCAAATAACCGTTTAGCAAGAATGGCAGGGGAGTATGATGTTTGTTATGGGATGGAACTTGCCAATCAATTTGCAGTAGGTTCAATGGCGCTGACACTATTCCAAAACGCAGCCCCTAATAGTGACCAAGTGCAAAATTACATTCATGACTATTTGCGCTTAATCATTTCTCACGAAGTCGGACACACACTCGGCTTGCGTCATAACTTCCGAGGTAGCACCTTACTCAAACCGAATGAGATGAACAACACGGAAATTACTCATTCCAAAGGTCTAACAACATCCGTAATGGACTATCTTCCTCCCAACTTAGCACCACCAGGAGTGAAACAAGGAGACTATTTCCCCAGTAAAGTAGGTCCTTACGACGACTGGGCAATTAAATATGGTTACATGCCTTCCTCAGCCAAAAATCCAATGGCGGAAAAAGGATTATTGGAAGAGATAGCATCACAATCAACAAAACCAGAATTGACTTACGCCCCAGATGAAGATAGCTACGACATGGACCCAACCGTCAACCGTTGGGATAATAGCGGCGATGTCCTAGTGTATTCGCAATGGCAACTAGATAACGATCGCCTGATGTGGGATCGTCTCAACAAAAGTTACCCAATTAAAGGAGAAAGTTACAGCGACCTCAGCGAAAGATTTGATACAGTATTCATGCACTACTTGCAAAACACTCACTACATCACCAAATATATAGGTGGACAAATCTTCTCCCGCAACCATGCAGACGGAAGCAATAAATTACCATTTACACCAGTACCAGTCGAAAAACAAAGACTTGCCTTAGCAGCCCTGCAAAAATATATCTTTGCGAGTGATGCTTTTACCTTCGCGCCAGAACTATTAAACAAACTAGCACCTTCGCGCTGGTTACACTGGGGAAGTGATATTCGATTTGAACGCTTAGACTATCCAGTCCATGACAGTATATTTTTAATGCAAAGTTTAGTATTGCGAGACTTACTCTCAGCCGATCGCATTACTCGTCTACGCGACATCGAACTCAAAAGTCAACCTGGACAAGCCCTAACCCTACCCGAACTCTTTGACACCCTGCAAAATGGCATCTGGAGTGAAGTCCTCCAACCACATCAACCACTCAAAATCAGCAGCCTACGCCGAGCCGTCCAGCGCGAATACCTAAACATTTTAACAGGAATGGTACTGCGAACAGAAGGCGTCCCAGAAGATGCCAAAACACTTGCCTGGTATAAATTACGGCAACTAGAAAATAAACTAAAAAATGTGAATTCTCGTGATGAATATACACAAGCGCATTTATTAGAAACACGCGATCGCATCAAAAAGACTCTTAACGCCCAAGTTCAGTCTAATTGAAACGCGGAGGGCGCTGAGGTAGCGCAGAGGGACGCAGAGCCACCTCCGCGAAGAAACTCCGCGTAACCTCCGCGCCTCTCCGCGTTTCCCTAATTACTCAACGCCCGCAAAAATCTCTGTAAACCCACAAACACTCCCGGTTTTTTCCCCGGTGCTACACCCGGTTTCATCAAGATTTCGTCTAATTCGTCACCTGATGGTTTTTTGGGTAATTCGGCTATCTTCTGATAATCTCCTTCCTTTTCTACCCATACTTGCCAAGGTTCTGGGTAACAACGGAATAAGGCGGTTTCGTCATCTACTGGACGCAGGTAGTAGCAAGATTCAATTGTGCTAATAAAGCGGGTGCGTGTTTGTCTGGCTGCGTAGCCAATACCGACAGTACCGGAGTCTTCTAGTCGCGGATTTAGCATAATCAAGGGACGTACACCGACGGCGTTGGCGATTTGTTCGACTTGTACTACTTCGACTGCTGTTGGTGAAATTAATAAGAAGGCTTCGTCTTCTGGTTGAATTTTTTTCTCAACGCCGGTTTTAGATGTGCCAATGTCCATAATTTTATATGGTATTTCTCCCCAGTCGCGTCTGGCAAGGGCTGCTGCGCCGGCGTCGGGAAAGAAAATTTTCAGTTGTGCGCCAAAGTGATCTAAGGCTGGGATAAATTGTACGGCTACTGGCATGACTTTGATCTCGGGAAATAATAACTCAACTTGGAGTAGAGTTAATCCATCCGCAAGAGCTGTTTGGGTAGCAAGGCGTGATTGGACGATTGCGTCTTCTAATGATTTGGGAAGTTCAGCCATCTTGGAATGAGGTGTGGGGGGAAGCAATTAGTCAATTTTACAGGGGTTTGAGGTTCTTAAGTTTTGACTAATGTGAAGCGACTCACTCTTTCTAATATTTGAAGGAGTACCATTGCCGTCCAATCCACGTCTTCTACTGTGGTATCTTGTCCTAGGGTCATGCGGATTGCTCTGAATGCGGCTGATTCAGGATAGCCCATCGCTAATAGGATCGGGCTAGGACTGAGTTTACCACTATTACAGGCAGCGCCTGCACTGATGCCAATCCCGGCAAGGTTCATCTGGCGGACGATGGTTTTGCCACTGATATCACCATCGCCGTATTGCAGGTAGAAGCTGAGATGATGTGGTAAGCGGTTGATTAAGTCGCCTGTGGGAATTAAATTGGGAGCATCGGCTAAGTGGGAAAATAAGCGATCGCGTAGTTCGATTAAACGTGGTGTTTCACTACCCATTTCTTGTTGTGCCAATTCAGCGGCTACCCCAAAACCGGCAATTGCTGGCGTTGCTTGAGTTCCAGACCGTAGGCGTAGTTCTTGTCCACCGCCACACATCAAGGGTACTAATTCTACCCCCGGACGTACATAGAGTGCGCCCGCGCCTTGAGGGCCGTAAATTTTGTGACTGGAAAGAGAAAGTAAATCTACGGGTAGTTGTTGCACGTCAATTGGCAAACGTCCGGCAACTTGTACGGCATCTGTGTGAAATAAAATACCGTGCGCGTGGGCAATATTTCCTAAAGCTGTGATTGGTTGCAGGGTTCCGACTTCGCTTTGACCGTAGATGATCGAAACTAATACAGTGTCATGGCGTATTGCGGCGGCTAAATCTAGGGGGTTAATTTGTCCTTTCCCATCTACCGCTAAACGAGTGATTTTCCATCCCCACTGTTCAAGTAATTTGGCAGGTTCAGCTACCGCTGAATGCTCAACACTGGAAATAATCATGTGTTGTGGTGTGCTATAGCATCTAGCAACACCCATAATTGCTAGGTTGTCGGCTTCTGTACCACCACTGGTGAAAATTATCGCATCTGCTGGGGCGTTGATTAGTCCTGCTACCTGCATTCTGGCTTGTTCCATCAGTGTGGCAGATCTTTGTCCCCACTCATGTAAACTCGAAGGATTTCCCCACTGTTGAGTGAGGACAACTTGCATCGCGGCGATCGCTTCTGGGCGTGTTGGTGTAGTAGCGCTGTAATCTAAATATATTTGCATATTAATCTCGTTGCAATTTCTGATTTTGAGCAATTATTGCTTGGAAGTCCGGATCGCTCATCCAAGTTTTGTATAAAAGGTTAGATAACACTTGATTACATAAAATTTTTGTCTGGTTCTAACTTGCATTTTTTGTATGAAATTCGGTAAAAATTCTCTTTTAAACTACCATTCAAAATTTCCTCTATCCAAAAGGATACTTTTAATCCTATCATTTCTGATTCTAGGGTTTTTACTAGTTAATTTTCTTAAACCTACACCCGAAGCGAAACTGGCTAATTTACCTCAAGATCCAGCTATTCAAGTTTATTTCAATCATAACCCAGTCGCTACCTACGAAGACCCTTATCGACATTTTCCGCGCAATGGAGATAATCTTGAGCAACAGATTGTCAGCATCATTAATCAGGCACAGTCAACTGTAGATTTAGCAGTGATGCAGTTACGACTGCCAAAAGTCGCTGAAGCCTTGGTTGCCAAACACCAAAAAGGTGTCAAGGTGAGAATCCTAATTGATAATAAATACAATAAGACTTTAACTGATTATACTCCAGCGGAAATTACGGGGATGAATCAGCATGATAAGCGATCTTATGAAGAATTGAAACGATATCCGGCTGATGCGCTAGGGATTTTACGTACCAGTGGTATCGAAATCAAAGATGATACTGGTAATGGTCAAACCAAAGGTAGTGGTTTAATGCACGACAAGTTTTTGATTGTCGATGGTAAAAATACTGTCATCTCTAGTGCTAATTTTACAAATTCAGATATGCATGGACGTTTTGACAACTACGAAAGTCGCGGTAATCCAAATAACTTGGTAATTGTACCGAATAATACTGATGTAGCTAAAGTTTTTACAGATGAATTTAATTTGATGTGGGAAGGATTATTTAAGTCTCATAAGCCTTACAGACCACCTTTGACAATTCCTGTCGGTTCTGGAACACTGATGATTAACTTTTCTCCAGCTACAAAGCAGCAGGTAATCGAAAATACTAGTAATGGTGCGATCGCATACTATCTCCAGCAAGCGAAAAAAAGCATACACATGGCACTATTCGTCTTTTCTGACCAAAAAATCAGCGATACTCTGAGTATGGTACGCGATCGCGGTGTCGAAGACATCAAACTTCTCATCGACCCAGATTTCTTTGGCAGACCTTATTCTAAAGCTTATGATGCAATGGGACTCTGCCCAAGTTCAGGCAAGAAGAAACGCGTCTCTAAAGTCAAAGTCAAACCTTGGCTGCATCCAATTACTACAGTGGGCTTCCCAGTGCCGATTGTTGGCGATCGCGGTGTCCATAGTAAAATGGCAATCTTGGACGAGACATTAGTAATTGCTGGTAGTCATAATTGGACTAGTGCGGCAAACTATCTTAATGATGAGACATTAATCGCAATACAAAACCCAACTGTTGCAGCACATTATGAACGCGAATTCAATCGCCTCTATCAAAGAGCACAAGTAGGAATCAAAAGTTTACATCATGCTCAAAAGTGTCAGCGTGCATCAGATTCCCCACAAGACACCCAGACAACAGAGTCAGAATCAGACAATGCTGTCTAGCCATAAGTCCATTAAAGCCCACAATACAGTTCAGTTAATAATGAAAAGCCTGTAGGGGCGCAAAGCTTGCGCCCTAATCTCTTGGTCAGTGAGAGAAGATCGTCAAATACAGTTCAGTTAATCACGAACATCCTGTAGGGGCGCAAAGCTTGCGCCCTAATCTCTTGGTCAGTGAGAGAAGATTGTATTCAGCCGAGAGAAAAGCGCCTGTAGCATTGACCATCTGCTGTTTCAACCGCAATCTCACAGCCTAAGTCTCCTGAAGAAGACTCAACAAAGACTTCCGCGTTTGATTTTAATGACTATCTTTGTGAGGATTGCCGAATGAGATTCATGTCTGAGATCATGAAGCCATACTCCTGAAGTTACATCTTTTATAGTGTCTTTTACATCCAATTTTTTCAAAAACCACGATTCTCGACCCCGATTGATCCTTGCCACTGCCTTAGCAGTAATAACTTTAACACTGCTGCCTCATAACCTACGCTTGGCTACCCGCTTTCTCTGTGCATGGAATGCCGGGACTGTGTTTTTCTTAGCTTTAACTTGGTCAAAAATGCTCAGTGCAACACCTGCAAAAATGCGCCGCTTCGCACAGCGTGATTATGAAGGTCGTGGGGCTGTATTTGTTTTCATTATTACTGCTGCCTGTGCTAGCTTACTAGCTATTGGCTTCATGCTCATCAACCAAAAAGGATTGCCAGTAAGTATTCTGGCACTACACCTGATGCTTTCCGTGATGACAATTGTCAGTTCCTGGTTTCTGGTACAAACTATATTTACGTTACAATATGCCCACACTTTTTATCAAGATTGCACCGAAAGCGATATTGACCAGAAAGCTGGCGGGTTAGATTTTCCTAGGGAATGCGACCCAGATTACTGGGACTTTTTATATTTTTCGTTTGTCATTGGCATGACTAGCCAAGTTTCTGACATTCAGACTACATCTCGGATGATGCGGCGATTAGCTTTGGTACATGGAGTTTTATCTTTCTTTTTTAATACCACCATTCTAGCGATGGGGATCAATATCATCGCCGGATTAATTCAAAGCCAGAGTTAATTTCTGCTTGTAGAAAGAGGAATTTTACCCCTTGATTGTTTAACATCATTGTTAGAGTACATCAATCAGAGGGATTTATGTCGGATCAAAGCACTCAATTACCCCAAGAACTCGCAACCCAACTACCCGAACACGCGCAGCAGATTTATAGCGCCGCCTTCAAAGCAGCCCAAGAAGATGGGATGAGTGAAAACGGTGCGAAGGAAGTCGCTTTAAGTAGTGTGCGGAACCAGTATGCCCAAGATAAAGATGGCAAATGGTACAATAAAGGCGAAATTACCAACCAACACTACAAAGGTGTCTATTCTGGTGGTAACTAGTTTTTGGAACTAAAAGCTTTTAACTGCATTCTCAGGCAAATCCTGGGGATGTAGTTGACAAGATGCCTCCACACATACTCGATAAAAATTGCGACTGTCGTTCCAAACGAGTACGCATTTCTTGTGGTAAGACCTACTGAGGAACAGTTTTATTGTGTCCACGGCGTCCTTGAGCGAACTCGACCGCGTAGCCATCAGGATCAAAGGCAGTCATGACGCGTTCCCAAGGCTCATCGTGCGGTGGCTCATTGAAAACAATCCCACGGCTCACGAGCGTCTTGTATAAGCCGTCAAGGTCGTCGGTGGTAAGCTCAATGTGTGTTGCGCGTGCCTGCGCCGCGTTTGGTAGCACAACGCCTTCCTTGCTGGCTTCCGCGACCGATAGCAGACCAATGGTGCCGCCCTCCGACCCGCCCATGCGGATCAGCACAAACGCTGGTTCCGTCTTGTATACGATCTCAAAACCGATCTTGACGTAGAACTCAACCGACGCAGCAACGTCGGCAACAGTTAGTGAAAGCCCTTCCAGGCGAAGCGTGTCCATATATGTATCTCCTTGTGATCTTATTTTAAATCCTCTTTCGAGCTATATGACTTATCTGTACGTGAGGCTAATGCTTAGAGTTTAAACTAAAATATGAAAGATGACCCAGCAATAGTGGGTTAAAGAAGTTAAATATAAAAATTGGAAATGACAAAGGATAATATCGAAAACTACCGCAGTTAATTTTTCACTGTTTTGCTAAAAAGTTGAGCATTACTTTCACAACAGTATCTGGAAACTCTACCAAAAAGCCATGACCCCCGTGTTCAAGCACGACAAGTTCGGCATTAGGAATACCGTTAGCAAGTTGTTCTGAAAATATTACAGGAGTAACAATATCTTCCTTGCCAACCACAACCAATGTTGGACAAATAATTTGGGTAATACGGTTACTTGTATCGGAGTGAATAATAGCTTGGCTTTGATGATAAAGTCCTTGAGGTGTTGGCAAATATGGGTAGTTTTCGATAATATTTATAATTTGCTCAATTACACCCGTCGAGTAAATTTTATCAGTAAACATCCAGGGCAAACGCATTTATTTTTTGTAAATATCTATTGACATTAAAAAAGATATGTGCATATCTTGCTAAAGATTGTTTGAGATTATAAGGCAGTAAAACATTTCGACTTTTAATTAATAAAACTTGATGAAAGCGAGGTTATTAATAATAAAAAATAATCGAACAGAGAGTGAAGAGATAATTTATTGCACGGGAAATCCAGTTGACTATAAATGCTGTCAATCAGGTTGTTTAATCGTGATAAGAGGAGGAAGTGCGTTTTAGGTTATAAATACTCCTGCCAAAATTTTCTCCAAGTACTCATTATCCCATCCAGCTTTATTCCGTTTACGTTTAACGCCAGCTTTCACTGTTTTTTCTTGATTTAAAAGATTCAAAGCAATAT
>Ga0209512_1001488_pt1 | contig 28614 bp, 28 predicted proteins | sample frozenSSSSmetaG_FD_184142 | JGI IMG/M metagenome (GOLD analysis project Ga0209512, IMG submission 184142) | Glacier valley bacterial and archeal communities from Borup Fiord, Nunavut, Canada, to study Microbial Dark Matter (Phase II) -... | ecosystem: Environmental > Aquatic > Freshwater > Ice >...
ATAATCAGTACGGCATTCATCTGGACGTCTTTTTTCCGGACTTCCACGAAGTGCAACAACTGGTAAAGACGGAAGGCATCAATTTGTTTTACAACGGAATCGAGCAGCGGAAAGCATGCTGTAGAGTGCGCAAAATCGGTCCGCTCAAAAGAGCCTTCCAGGGCCTTGACGTTTGGATATGTGGTCTGCGAAGAGAACAGTCTGTGACCAGGCAGGCTGTTCAACTGGTGGAATGGGATGAAGCCAATAAACTGATTAAACTCAATCCATTGATCAATTTCACGGAAGAGGAAGTCTGGGCATACATCAAGGAACACCAGGTACCTTACAACAGGTTACACAAAGAAGGTTTTCCAAGCATTGGTTGCCAGCCATGCACCCGTGCTGTCCAACCGGGTGAAGACATCCGCGCCGGCCGCTGGTGGTGGGAAAATCCGGAACATAAGGAATGTGGGTTGCACCGTCGGTGAAACCCACCATACGAGTCAAGTATAATTAAACAAAACACCCTACGCATTATGAAAAAAGCAATTTCAATCATCCTATTGGCAGCCTTCGTTTTCGCTTTGCCCATTAAGGTATCCGCACAAACCAAACAACTCGAAGGAGAAATCTCCTTATCCGGAGCATTTGCACTTTATCCCCTAGCAGTAAAATGGGCAGAGGAATTTAAGAAGCTACATCCAAAGGTTAAAATAGATATCTCTGCCGGAGGCGCGGGAAAAGGCATTACCGATGCCTTGGCAAAAGTGGTGGATCTGGGCATGGTCTCTCGTGAGATTCACCCGGAGGAACTGAAAAAAGGTGCAGTGGCCTATGCCGTAGCCAAAGATGCAGTCGTACCCACTTTCAATGCAAAAAATCCGAAAATCAAAGAACTGTTGGCAAAAGGGATCACACAAAAAGCCGCAATAAAACTTTTCATCACTGGTGAATCAAAAGATTGGGGAGATGTACTTGGAAATAAGAACATCAACATTCCCATTCACCTGTACACTCGTTCAGATGCTTGTGGAGCAGCCGAGACCTGGGCTTCCTATTTAGGTAAAAAGCAAGAAGATTTGAAAGGAACAGCTGTTTTTGGCGATCCGGGCATTGCCTCCGCCATTCAAAAAGATGCCCTGGGATTTGGTTTCAACAACATTTCGTATGCCTACGATTTAAAAACCAGAAAACCCAATCCAGGAATTCTGGTATTGCCCATCGACGTAAACAACAATGGAAAAATGGATGCCAGTGAGCAGTTTTATGCCAACTCAACCCTTCTCATCAAAGCAATAGCAGCCGGCAAATACCCCTCACCTCCCGCTCGGGACTTGTATCTGGTATCTAACGGTAAACCTAAAAACAAGGCAGTTATTGAATTTCTACGATACATTCTGACAGAAGGACAGAAATACAACAATGGAGTGGGATTTATCCAGTTAAGCAAAGAAAAACTGAACGCAAATCTGGCTAGATTGAAATAATGAGTGCTATTCTTTAGTACATTCACCTGAACAGCCACACTCTTTGCCTTCCGCTTTTTCAAACGCTTCTTTCCCCTCTGAAACAGAAAAATAAATTAAACCGGCTGTTCCGATCACATCGGCATAGGCAAAGCCTGTCAATTCGTAGATTAAACTGGAAACAAGCAAAACCACGGACATGTAAATGCATATTTTGGTACAGTTGGCATCCGCCAGAATGGGCGCTGAACCCAGCTTCTTCCCAACGTTCTTTTTGGCAGACATCAGCCAGAACATGACCAATATTGAAACGGCAGAAATGATTACACCCCAAAGCGTCGTTTCAGGTTTGTGATGGTTGATCAGGTTCATGACAATACCTACCAGTAAACCCAACGATAAAAGATAAAAGGCGGTGCCAGTAATCTTCAGCGCCTTGATTTCAAAACCGCTTTTGGAGCTGGAGGGATTCCGTCGAATTCGTAAAATCATGATGGCTATGCCCAAGCCCGACATCACTTCGATAAAGCTGTCCATGCCAAACCCAAACAGGGCCAGAGTTTCATCCTCATAACCAAAAAACATGGAGACCAAACCTTCAATAACATTGTAAAATATCGTAAACAGGCTTAATAAATAGGCCCGTTTATAGAGTTTCTGTTCTTGTAATTCCATCATCTTTCAATTATTCCATACACTCCATCAAAAATCCATAAAGCCCTGCATTGGCTAAAAACACCTCTACCATTTCATCCCTGAGTTGGTCCGAAAAAAACAACTCATCCATTTTTCTAGTTTTGCAAACGTAGAAATTTCGTTTCTGAATCCAGGGTTGAAATCTATCCGGAAGATCGTTGGCAATTTTTTTCTTGTACTCTTCCCCGTGCAATTCAGATCCATTCTGTTCAAAGGTGTCCAAAAATTCACCGAACTCCTCGTGATTTACGGAAACAAATCGTCTGAAATTGGCCATGAATGCTGGCGTTGCAGCGTAAAAACCCATTCCAATCTCATACGTCTCAGGACCAAAAACCAAAAAGAATTCAGGTACATTTCCAAAAATCTTCTTAGGTCGTTTGAAAGACAACCAGGCTTCTGTGCGGTAAGGCGTCTTGTCCAAAGAAAACCGCGTGTCCCTGTAAATCCTGGAAACAGCCTTTCCAATGGCGGGCGAAGTGTCTATCCTTGCGTCAATGCTTTTCAAAACCGGATCCAGATCGGCAGTCAGTTGCCTCATCGGTTTAAGCAGATTCTCTTCGTAAACCGGGCGGTTTTCTTCGAACCAATCTCTAAAATTGTTTTCCTTTAGTTCTTTCAGGAAGGATATGGTTTTAGACGTAAAAGTAACGTGTGACATATTAATCCTTTTTGAATTTTCCTTTGTTTCCTACTTCAAAACGACCACCGGCAGTTAGTTCAAAATGAGATTTAGCTATACCCAGATCTACCTGGTTAAATTTACCGTCATCATCAACAGATGCCGAAAGTATTCCATTATAATATTCAAAAAGCACCGGTTGATGATTGACAGCTGAAGGTGCTTTTTGCACAGCCTTGATACCTTCAAACAACCATTCAGGTGGTTTTGCATCCGAAATCAACATCTGATCTATGGATTTGGATTTTCTTGCCACCATCTGGTGGATCATTTTTTCCTTGAACGAAAGCTCTTCGGCTTTTCCAATGGTAATGACACAGACCAACGACTCATCCTCAGCCAACTTGACCAAGTTTGTTCCCCGATCAAAAGTACCACCTACCCAGCAGGCTGACAAATCCATACGGACAGCTTCAAGCACTAGGAGCTCACCGTAATAGCCCACTTTCTCCTTCAAATTTGGATCCGTTTTTTTTCCACTTAGGACCAACAAACTCCGCACACCACCAAAAAGGCCATAACTTTTCAGAAAACCCTTAAAGGCTGCACTTCCGTCTTCAACAAAGCGGATTGTAAGACCGGACTCCTTATTATATTTTTCTATAAAACCCTGTAAAACATCCACTTGATGAGAATCAATGGGTGTATCCAAATATAGTCGGCGTGACCGACGATTGTCTATTGCTTCAAAATGGGTCATATTGTGTGTTTTTTTACAAAGATAAGAACCTAAACAAAATAATAATCATTTCAATGCATTTCTTTATTGAATGGATACGTCCGGAAAAATTGAGTTAATTAAAGTTATAATTTTTTTGTATCGCTTGCGATATAATAAAATTCTGTACATTTGCGTCGTGAGCGATATTAATTAAAAAACTAAAACAATGAACCCATTTTATCATTTCAAGGCAATCAGTATTCAAGGCAAAGAAATCAGTATGGAAGCCTATCAGGGAAAAACAATTCTGATAGTCAATACTGCCAGTAAATGCGGCCTGACCCCACAATACGAAGGCTTGGAAAAACTGTACAAAGAATATAAGGACAAAGACCTGGTTATTCTTGGATTTCCCTGCAATCAATTTGCCAATCAGGAACCGGGTAACGACCAGGACATCTCTGAAAGTTGTCTCATCAATTACGGTGTCAGTTTCCCCATGTTCTCTAAAATCGAGGTCAATGGAATGGACGCCCATCCCATCTATCAATACCTCAAAAAAGAGTTGCCTGGTTTTCCGGGAAACGGCATTAAATGGAACTTTACCAAATTTCTGATTGATGCGCAAGGAAACCCTGTCAAGCGCTTCTCCCCTTTGACCAAACCAGAATCGATTGGAAAATATTTGGAAAAAGTCCTCAAATAGAGGACCTATTCCTATTTTTACAGAAAAATAGATATGAGTAGCGAAAATCTCAAGCTTGACAACCAGATCTGCTTTCCTATATATGCAGCATCACGGTTGATTATCCGATCGTACCAACCGTACTTGGATAAGTTGGAAGTTACGTACCCGCAATACCTTGTTTTACTGGTATTGTGGGAAGAGGACAGTTTAACCGTCAATACGATATCAAAAAAACTGATTCTGAATACAAATACCATCACACCGCTCTTGAAAAGAATGGAAAATCAGAACCTGATCGTTCGACGACGCTCTTCCGAGGATGAACGAAAAGTAGTGGTGTCCCTGACTGAAAAAGGGATTTCTTTACAGTATGCAGCACAGGAAATTCCAGTCCAGCTGGGTACTAAGTTGATTTCCGGAAAACTGACCGTTCCGGAAATATTGGACCTTAAGTCGAAACTCTGTGACCTGATTGATGAATTGGCGCATTTAGAGAAATAATTAATTTCCGGACATCTATTTGTACAAAAAATGGGTAGATTTGTTTCCTAAACCATTTCTATGATAGAAATCCTGAGCTTTTTGGATATACGCACCATTGCAACAACCATGGTCTTTACCACTTTTTTTTGTACACTGGTAATGATTTTGTTATGGAGACTGAACTACAAACGGTTGGATGGCATTACATTTTGGGTTGCCGATTTTACACTGCAGACGCTGAATCGGGTTCGTTTTTGTGGGGTATTGTTGTGTAGAGATTAGCCGTATTTTGGAATTTTTCATGGGCGAACATTTTCACAACGACTATTTTAAATCTGGTACCTATGGAGCTTATGTTCTACTCTCGTATACCTTGTTGTCGATTTTACTCACGTTAAGTCTAACCTTTTTATTCAACAGGAGTCTGCTTGACAACTTAACCCTTCAGGAGGAAAAGTTCTCAAAAGCCTTCCACACATCGCCTTATGCGATTGTTCTCGCCCGTCTGGAGGATGGGTCAATTCTGGATATGAATGAAACTTTTCAACAATATTCCGGGTATGATTCATCCGAAATGGTAGGAAAAACATTGATGATGCTGAATTTGTGGGAAAATATGGAAGATCGGACGAATGTCCTAGATGAACTGGCCAGGAATAATGAAGTCCGGAATAAAGAATACAACTTCCGGAAAAAAAATGGCAAACGCATGATAGGGCTATTCTCTGCCCAGGTTCCAACAATCAATGATGAAAAATATGTACTTTCCAGCATCCTTGTCTGCCAATCGTCAGAATCAACAACTTGAATTTTGTGTTCGTGAAAATGGCGTGGGAATGAAACAGGATAAACTGAATAAACTGTTTCACATAGAAGACAACGTGTCCAGCCCTAGTACCCAAAACGAATTGGGAACCGGACTAAACCTTGTAAACGATCGCATTGATACTCATTCCTGCTCCTACTGACGCAAAAACAAGGTTATCACCTGCTACAATTTCATGGCCTCTCATTTTATCCCTAAGAATTAGATCGAGTAAAGTTGGAATAGTCGCCACGGAAGAATTTCCCAGGGAGTGGATCGTCATGGGCATTACCGTTTCAGGCACCTCCAGGTCATAAAGTGAATATAATCTCTTTAAGATGGCGTCATCCATTTTTCCATTGGCCTGATGGATCAGCACCTTTTTTATGTCTTTAAGCGAAATCTGAGACTTTTCCAGACAAGCCTTGATGGATAAGGGCACCGTTTCCAAAGCATATTGATACAACCGGCGACCATTCATCTTGATAAAAAGATCGTCTTTCTTTTCAAATTCCGGATTGTAGGAAGGACCCATAACCAACATCCTTGAATGCAGTAAAGCATCTGTTCTGGATTTATGTGCCACAATGCCGATGGGTGTTTCGCTAACTTTACCCTCCAGAATGGTAGCACCTGCACCGTCTGCATAAATCATGCAATCCCTGTCGTGTGGATCACTTACTCTGGACAAGGACTCAGTACCAATCACCAAAACCTTTTTGGCATCTCCCGACTTGATGTAATAATCCGCCTGAATCATGGCTTGCAACCAACCCGGACATCCGAATAGAATATCATAACATACGGAATCGGGATTTTTGATGCCCAACAGGTGCTTGACTCTGGCAGCCAGACTGGGCACGCTATCCGACCTTCTGTTGTCTGTTCTCACATCACCGAAATTATGCGCGACAATGATGTAATCAAGTGTTTCGGGATCAATACCTGAAGAAGCTATGGCCTCTAAAGCTGCCAAATGAGCCATGTCTGAAGCCATGAGATCCTCCGTGATGTATTTTCTTTCGGCAATGGTGGTAATCTCCTTAAACTTGCTGACTATTTCCTCATTAGACTTCTCAATCTTCGTTCCGTTTGATTCAAAAAACGTATTCTGAAGAAAATCATCGTTCTTCTTATTGATCGTTGGAATGTAAGATCCCGTTCCGGTAATAACACTATAGATATTGCTCATCATTTAAAATTTTTAAGCTTTAAAATATTCAATTATACTACAAATTAACAATCGAAGTCTTATTTCTACAAATCAAAGGGGTTTCACCTCTCAAAAAGGGAAGAAAAGCCCTGATTGGGGACAAAAATCAGTATACAGGGGTGAATTTTCAATCGATATAAACTGAATAATGAAAGGTTCATTAACTTTGCATACAGAAAAAACAAGTTTATACCCTATACGATGGACCCCAAAATTAAGAAAATCATACGTGCTGTACAAAGAGCAGAAGAAACAGAACATTTAATATACATGCGCCTTTCGGAGGTTTGCAAAGACAAGGGGAACGCAGAAGTCCTGCACAAGATAGGCCTGGAAGAAAAAATACACGCCGGATTCTGGCAAAAGATCTCCGGAGAAGAAGTCAAACCCGATATGTGGCGGGTAAACCGAACCGTTATTCTGGCACGATTGCTGGGTTTATCCTTTGTATTAAAACTCATGGAAAAGCGAGAAGGTACAGGTTCGAAAGCTTACGATCAACTGGCTGCCTTTTTTCCCGAAGCGAAAGCTTTTTCTGAAGAAGAACAGATTCACGAAAAGGAACTCCTGGCCATGCTGGACGAAGAAGGACTTCAATTTATCGGTTCTATTGTATTGGGATTGAACGATGCTCTGGTGGAGCTGACCGGTGCTTTAGCCGGTTTTACCCTGGCATTGAGCGACAATAGGATCATTTCTTTGGTTGGTTTGGTTACCGGTATCTCTGCGGCACTATCCATGGCAGCTTCCGATTATCTGTCCTCCAAAGCCGAAGGAGACCTGCAAGCCAGAAAATCTGCCATCTATACAGGGTTTGCATACATAGTCACCGTCTTCCTGCTCATACTTCCTTTCCTTTTATTGGACAACCAATTCTGGGCATTGGGCATTACACTGGCAACAGCCGTTTTAATCATCTTCCTGTTTAACTATTATATTTCAGTTGCCAAAGACCTCAATTTCAAGGCACGTTTCTTTGAAATGACCTTTATCAGTCTGGGGGTAGCAACGTTCTCCTTTTTTGTAGGATACGCCTTAAAATCCATACTTGGGGTAGAAATGTAATCAGTTCAGATCATCCCAATCCAGTTTCTTGATTTCACTGAATACAAGCCAAAGTATACCAAGAGCGAGGGCGATGAGTAAAAGTACGGCCCAAATATATCCTGAAACAAAATAATGAATGAAACCAATGACACCCATTGCGAAAAGCAACAACATGGTTTTGACAAACGTACCGCCATTGGCTGTGCCCTCCAGCACATTGCTGAAAGGCAATTTGCGGACTGAAGTATAAGCCGTGACAGCTCCAATGGCGAGCACATTAAAAACACCCAATACGATATTCAGAATAAACCCCGGTCCCATAAATACAATCCCAAAAATAGCAATAAGCAGTGCCAAAGGCATATACAAGGATACCATGGCAGACTTTACCGCTCCGGAGATAACCCTGCCCGGAGATTCCACCGGCGCGCTGTAAAAGATCCAGGATGCTTTGTATTTATCCGAAAAGGGCAGATTGCCCAGGGCTGTAGTCAAAATCATACTACTGAAGTATAAGACTGTCAGTAAAATTTTTATAAAATTTTCGCCATCCAGGGCGGATTCTTCATGAAAGGGGCCTCCATTCGTAAAGATGAAAGCAAGCACAATCATCGACCCAAAAGCCGGGTAAACCTTCATTTTAAAATCACGGCTTCTGCTCATCATTTTCCAGGCAAACAGAAATCCCATATATTCACCACCCGTTTTAGTGAACAAAGAAGCCAGTTTCTCCTGAAAAAGCAGCCTTTTCTTATTCACTGCCTTTTCAGTAACAGTCGTTTTTTCCTCTGTTCTGGCGGTAATCATGGAAAGCTTCCGGTTAAAAGACGGAGCAAAAAAGCGGATGACCACCCAAATGGAAAGAATGGGCATCAGCATTGCCAGTAAGACACTTAAACCTCCCATTCCGGAAAAATCAAAATTGGTCAAAGCCACACAGGCATCGGCAAACCAGTAGGGTGGATAGAATCCGATATAGGGTAATTCTTCCAGACGCAAATTCTCCATCACACTGTTGCGCATCATCCTGGGCAACAGTTGATAGCCAGCAAACATAAAAATAGTGAAACCTATCTGGATGTAACTGATAATGGCCTGAAATTTAGAGGGAGTCGTTATTTTTAATATCAGGATATAGACAGCATTGATCAAAAAAATACTGAACATGGAACACATCAAAACCATAAGCATAAAAGGCAAAATAACGAAGGGCCCCTCTTTAAAAAGAACAAAAATGAAGGAGGGGAGAACCATAGGAACAACAATCAGACTGGTCCGTATGGTAATATGCAATAAGCGAGATGCGACAAAAGTGGCATCCGATAAGGGTTTTGGTAAAATGATGAAATTATCGCGCACATCGATCAGTACCGAAGTAAAATCGGTTATCAGCGTGATACACAACATAAAGATGAACATGGACATGAAAAGAGTCATCTTTGTAGTTAAATCAGCCGGATTTATAAAACAAAACATCATTAAGAAGCCCATTAACAAGGCACCCAACATGGTCCCAAGGGTCGCCTTATTGATATCCTTCTGCTCGGTACTTTGATTCTTCATTTGAAAGGCAGACTGACGCCTGTTGTCCATGGTCAGCTTGGCTGAAAGGATGGCCCTAAGCTGTAAGGTGTCCACACCTGCTTTTTCGTAGAGCATGGAGGGTAACATAAAAAACCAAAGGAAAAATTTATCTATAGCATTCATTTGTGTATTCCCTCCTTAAAAATCAAATGAATTCATCAAACGGTCACTGGCCTCATGCATGGATTGCGAAGCGGTCAGTTGGGCGAAAATCTGTTCCAGGCTGTTCTTATCCTGATTCTTCTTCAGTTCCTCGAACGAACCATCAGCTACCACCCGACCCTCGTTGATCAGCACAATACGGTCGCTGACTTTTTCAACTACATCCATCATATGGCTGCTGTAGAAGATGGTCTTGCCACTCGCTGCCAATTTTCCGATCAGCTCCTTGACAATAATCACGCTGTTGGCATCCAGACCGCTTAGAGGCTCATCCAGGATAATAATTTCCGGATTGTGCAAGAGGCCTGAAGTAATGAGCACTTTCTGCTTCATTCCCTTACTGAAAGTGTCCATCCGCTGATCCATATTTCCACCCATGCCAAAAGCGTCCATCATGTTTCTTGCCCTTTCAGCAACCAATTCCCTGGGCATTTTATAAAGCGCTCCCATCAGAGATAGGAATTCATTGGGTGTAAGCACATCGTACAGTTCAGCCATTTCCGGAACGTAGCCAATCAAAGCTTTCACTTCGACTGCTTTCTTGCGAACATCAATACCCTTGACGATAACATCCCCCTGGAAATCCGACAGCAGTCCGCAAAGGATTTTCACTGTCGTACTTTTACCTGCTCCATTTGGTCCGATATACCCAATAACCTGCCCTGGAAAAATATCCAGAGTAATGTCGTTTAATACGTGTTTATCACCGTAGTACTTATTCAGTTTGCGAATTTGGATGATTGGTTCCATGGAATTGTAGTTGAAATAGTTTTATTTTAAGACGCGGCGAATTTACGCAAATTTAAACAGGGTACAAGAAAAATCAGCAATTTCCTGCCCTAAATCTGATTGGTCACAAATGTTTCCAAATCCCCATATTCCGGCACATTCAATTTTCGTCGTATGGAAGTACGCAGTGAATTGATGGTATTGATACTCAGGTTCAGTATGATAGAAGTCTCCTTATTGGACAATCCGGTAAAACTCAATATCAGGATACGATATTCCGTTTCCGTCAATTGCGGATATTTTTTGCGGACTTTTTCCGGCATACCATTTTTTATTTGATTGATGGATTGAAAGAAAGTATCCCAGTCAAAACCCAATTTACTTTCGTAAACGGCCTGATTGAAAAGGTTGTAGATCTTTTGCTCCTGACCACTCTTGAGGTCTTTCATCATGCCATCCAGCAAGGCAACCCGCTTCAGGACGTTGAAATGTTTCAGGGCCAATTGACGGAGATTATCCTCTTTTTCCTGGTATTCGGAGGCCATGGACTGGAGGATTGTGATGTTTGATCTGGCCTCCAGCAGCGCTGTGTGATGGCGACGGTTTTGCTTCAAAATTAGTAACACGATGACTATTAAAACGATACATGACACGACCAGCGCCCAGGTACGCATTTGACCAGTCATCCTACTATCCAGGTATGATTGCCTGAGATGGACCATTTTATTGGATTCTTTCCAGTCTAACGTTGCCTTTTTCTCGGAAATGATATCCGTGAGAAAAGTATTGAAATGGATATCTGCTTCAGCGGCCATTTTCTGATTACCAACTTCCTGATACCATTCTTTCAGGAACTGATAGGTACTGACCAACAAGTAAGGATCCCGCACTAAATTTATGTTGGATTCCAATTGGTGAACATAGTTTTTGACCGAACTGATTTTCTCTTGTTCGTAATTGAGGATGGCCAGATTTACAAAACTCCTAACCTTATTGACTGGTGATCCGGAAACTGCAAGAGCTATCAAATAGGCCTTCTCAGACTGAGCATAACGTCCGGAATGCCATTCCAAATCGCCAATACCCTGCATCGCCAAAGCCTCCCCTTCCACATCGTTGTGCTTTTTTGCCAGCTCGCAAGCTTGATAACCATAAAAAAGTGCACTGTCTCTGTTTTCAATCATGGAAAAGGCCTTGGCCAAATTGGAGGAAGCTTTTGCAGACTCCGGGTAATCCATGCCCGCTTTGTGGTATAACCGAACGGCCTTCCGTAAATAAGGAATCGCTTCCTCTGTTTTGGAACACTGAACCTTAAGGTCACCAAGATTCAAGGAAACCATTGCCTGTAAAGCCGGATCAGTTGATTTTGCAGCATATAGTAATGCTTTTTTCATATGCCGGGTAGCTATATCCAATTTCTGTTGATGCATATTGATGCAACCCAGGCTAAACTCAGTCAGGACAGCGTATTGAAAGTTTTCCTGTTCTTCAAATTCTGTGGCAGCATCCAGGATCAAGGAATCCTTTGAGACATCCTTATCCAGGGCAAAACGGACCACGGTCATTTGTATCAGATATTTCCGATAGTCTTCCTTTGACATGGCTTCGGGAAACTGGATGGAATCAAGCACCGACAATGCTTTTGATGGAAAGCGCATGGAAAGGGTTTCTCCCTTTGAGAGGAGATAGTTGTCAAAGTTGTCTTGTTTGCAGCAAAGAAAGCCCGTAAGTGTAAGCCACAACATTAAGAATTGTATGGGATGCCTCATTTATCTTATTGCTTTACGGCTTTTTGAGATAAGACGTGTACTTTCCCATCAGCATTCATTTTCTGAATCATTTTCGATTTTTCTTGCCGGATATACCCCTTCAGTTTCCTCCCCAAATAGGATTCTCTAATATATGGATCGAAATTATCCAGAATCATTTGCAAGGTATCCGGATTATATTCCGACCTACGTTTATAGATTTGTCCTTCAAAAATAAACCGATTGGCCGAAAACAACTTGATTATTTGGGGGTCTGTCAAATGACCCTTTGTCAGTTTAATAAATCGTTCCATATCATCACTTTTCCAATCCTTTTTATGCATAGAATCCATGAGCGCCGAGCCTTCATAAACAGAATGCTCTAAGTCTTTTCCGGTTATTTTGACAGTCATCTTCCGACCATTTTCCAAAAGCAACAAATCATTGCTGACCGGTCTGTCGTAGTAGGGATTTTGAAAGGAAACATGTTTTCTAGTTTGGCCTTTAGTGGCAATACCTAAAACGACCCGCGTGGGTGTTTTGGAAAAACGATAGCGAAAACAGAAGCTGCCATTCTCGATTTTCACCGTATCATACACTGTCTTGGCAGACCAATTTGTATGACCGTCTTTAAAATGAGTGATCACGATAGTATCAGATTCATAATGTCTCACTATGAGAAGACTATCCTGGCTATCCGTCAGTTCTACCAACAATTCCCCATACTCCTCCTGAGCAGGATTCACTTTCCCCGATTTGTAAAAAACAGCAGTCACCAGACCACCAACCAGTACCACCCCGAGAATAGCATAAAGTCCGATACGTTTTGAGTTTTTCATAAAAAAAATGAATTAAAGGTTTCTGTTTAAATTTTTACTTCCTCAAAAGTATTTCAAGTTCTGCAACTATTTCAGGTTTCGAAGGACACTTATAACCTCCACACAGTTATTTATCTGTATTTATACCTGATGTACAACACATTAGTCAATACAACGTGTAATCCAATTATAACTTTTTTCCTATAAAAAACAGCACAAAATGTTTCATTCCGTAAATTTAATAAAAACAAATACCAAACAAAGTCCTTCCACTTTTCGTTAAACAAAGATTCTGGTCTTTTTTAGGTAACGGTCTTGATTTTTATTCTAAATTTATGCTCAACATAGAAACCCGGAAAAAATATGAAAACACGTAAAACAATTTGGTGCTGTACGGCATCATTGATGTTGCTGCTTGCTTGCGGCAACATTTCACCAGCACAAAGTGCAGAAAAAACAAAACCTCAGAAGACAGCATTTCAAACTTCAAGTCCCTGGATTCCACAGATTGATGTCCGTTCCGACATTGCTATCGTGTATGGAGCCAACGACAGACGAAACATCACATTCGAGGAACGCGTCAATTCCTGGCGCGAACGGGGTTATCAGACCCATTTCATGACAGGGATAGCCTGGGGTGAATATCAGGACTATTTCACCGGAAAATGGGATGGCAAATGGCACCTCGATGAAGGGCAAGTGACCCAAAAGGGCGATACCATATGGCATGGACGCATGGTTCCATACCTGGTACCAACCAAAAATTTCATCAAGTATATGAATGAAGTTCACATCAAGAAAGTTATTGATGCAGGCATTTATGACATCTATCTGGAAGAACCCGAGTTTTGGGCACGCGCAGGTTACAGCGAAGCTTTCAAGAGAGAATGGAAAGATTTCTACGGATTTGACTGGCGTCCACAGCACGAATCTCCGGAAAACACCTATCTGGCCAATAAACTGAAATACCACCTATATTATAATGCATTGCTGCAAGTCTCCACCTATGCCAAAGCGTATGGCAAAAGTCTGGGCAAGGAAGTGAAAGTCTATATCCCTACCCACTCCCTGGTGAACTATTCCTCCTGGCAAATCGTCAGCCCGGAAGCGAGTCTGGCATCTTTGCCCAGCATCGACGGTTACATTGCACAGGTCTGGACCGGTACCTCCCGCGAACCGACCTATTTCAATGGCGTCAATAAAGAACGCGTCTTTGAAAATGCCTTTCTGGAATATGGCTCCATGGTATCCATGACAGCGCCTACCCACCGCAAAATCTTTTTCCTGACTGACCCCATTGAGGATAATGCAGGCAAAGACTGGCAGGATTACAAACGAAACTACGAAGCCACTTTTACCGCCAAACTTTTGTACCCCATGGTTGCCGACTATGAAGTGATGCCCTGGCCCGAACGCATCTATACAGGCAAATACAAGATGGCAGGCAGCAACGATCGGGTATTGATTCCCAGATACTATTCCACCCAAATGCAGGTGATGGTCAATGCGTTGAACGATATGCCTTTATCCGGAAATCAGGTAAACGGCTCACAAGGCATTGGTGTGCTGATGTGCAACTCCCTGATGTTCCAGCGCTTCCCCATCCACAATGGATACGACGACCCACAGTTCTCCAACTTTTACGGACAGACCTTGCCCCTGCTAAAAAAAGGTGTTCCGGTTGAAATCGTTCATATCGAAAATTTAGGCTATGAAGAATCCCTGAAAAACGTCAAAGTGCTCATCATGAGCTATTCCAACATGAAACCATCCACCGAAGAAAGCCATCAACAATTGGCCGATTGGGTGAAGAAAGGTGGCGTCATCGTCTATTGCGGTAAGGACAACGACCCCTATCAGACCGTTCAGGAATGGTGGAATACCAAGGGAAATCAGTACAAAGCCCCATCCGAACACCTGTTTAAATTGATGAACATCACGCCCGATGCCCCTGAAGGAAAATACAGCGTTGGAAATGGAACAGTTTATGTGATCCGTCAAAATCCAAAAGAGTTTGTCCTGGATAAAAACGGTGACGAACAGTTTATCAGTCAGGTCAAAGAAGCTTACGAGAAAACAGCTAAGGCAGGTCAGCTCAACTTCAAGAACCATTTCTATCTGGAAAGAGGCGCTTTTGACATCGTCTCTGTCATGGATGAATTTGGTGACAATAAGCCCTTTACTGTAAAGGGACCCGTCATTGACCTATTCGACCCGGAATTGCCAGTCCTGGCAGAAAAGATTGTACAACCCGGCACACAGGCCTTTTTGTACGATGTAGCCCGCATCAAGGATAAAAAGCAGCCTCAGGTGCTGGCCACTGCAGCCAGAATTTACGATGAAGTCGCAACCAAAACCAGCTACTCGTTTACCTCAAAAAGTCCGGTAAATACGACAAACTGCATGCGTGTCTATCTGACAAAAGAGCCTGGAAAAATTGTAGTCAAAGACGCAAAAGGTGCTGAGATAAAAGATTTTAAAACCAGTTGGGACAAGAGCTCTAAAACCTGTTGGCTGAGTTTTGAAAATAGCCCCGAAAGCGTAAAAGTGGAAATCACACTGTAACATACAAGATGGCTCCAGGGTTAAACCTGGGGCAATCTTCTTTTTTGTATGCACAAGCATACCCAAGCTTCCTTTTCGTACGTGAGGATTGCCGAATGAGCAGCAACGCAGAGATTTGCGTCCTTTTGAGACATCTTCTTCAATTACAACCAACCATTCCTATAATACCACTCCACCGTCTCTTCCATACCCTTTTGCAGATTATACTCCGCCACAAAGCCCAAATCCCTTTGTAAATCCGAACTATCACACGTCCAGTTACGCTGCTTCAAAATCTGATACTTGTCCGGATTTAGGAGCGTAGACTTCCCTGTCAACCTGGAATATGCACCAGAAATCTCAGAAATAATCCGGATGACAAACAGCGGAAATGTGATTCTAAACACAAACTTCTTATTCAAAATAGCCTTAACGATTCCAGTATATTCCTTTGACGAGTAAACGTCCCCATCCGCCACAAACCAGCTTTTATTCTGAAGTGGAGACTCGATAGCCGAATAACAGACCTTCACCAAATCCCTGACATAAATGAAATTTAATAGCTGCGGCTTTAAACCCACTGCTACGTCAAGGCCTTTGTTTATCATTTGGACCATCCTGAAATAATCCTTTTCCCGTGGTCCATAAACACCAGTCGGTCTGAGTATGATGTAAGGAAAATCCATAAGAGATTGAATATACCGTTCAGACTGAATTTTACTCTGTCCGTAAGCTGAATTTGGACGGGGGGTATCTGAGGGTTGTAGAGGTGCATAATGAATTTCATCTCCGGGCCCTAAGGCACCCAGACTGCTCATGAATACAAACTTATCTGGCGTATTTCCACTTTTTCTCAAAGCATCGGTCAAATGGATGGTGTATTCATGGTTCACCCTGAAAAAGTCAATGTCCCCGACACTACTTGTAATGCCGGCGTTGTGAATCACATAATTCCATTTTCCATATTGAGCACAATGGTCTTCAATCTGAAGTTGCAAAGCATCTGCCTGAGCATAGTTCAAATCAATGTAATGAATTTTGGGATCGGTCAGAAATTCCCGGTTACTCGACTTACGAACACCGGCCCATACTTCCCAACCTCTTTTTAAAGCCTCATCCACAAAAAAACTACCGATGAAACCATTTGCGCCTGTAATCAATATCTTTTTCATACATCCGAAATCTAAATAGACCTGAACAAATATAAGCACTCGATGTTATAATTTCAAATGAAAATAAAGCCTATGAATCCACTAATCCGCTCCATAGCATTCTTTTCAATCCCCCTCCTGTTTGTTTACTCGTGTCCGAATTCGCAGAAGGTCCAAATTCAGCCCCACGCATTGACTTCGACCGATTCCGCCAGGCTATTTCTTAAAAATGACGGTCCGTATATTGATTTTTCACAGTTCGATTCGGTTAGGTTGAACATTTCATATGCCGATACCAACAACCTGTTTCAAAGACTAGACATCATCTATCCCTGGAATGGAAAGGCACCATACAAGTTTCTGATGACTTTCCATGGAGGTGGTTGGGGGGCAGGATCCAAGCAGGGCGGAAAGGTATTGCCCATGCAATACGCTGCCACACAGGGCTATGCCTTGGTGAATGTGGATTACCGGCTCAAAGGTGATGTTCATTGGCCAGCGTGCATCCACGATGCCAAAACAGCTGTCCGGTTCATTCGTGCCAATGCAGACAGGTTCCATCTGGACGCATCAACCATTGTTGTCATTGGAGAATCCGCAGGTGGGCATATTGTTGAAATGCTGGGAGCCACCAACGGAAATCCGGCCTATGAATACCTCCCCATGGGGAACCCTCAGACTTCCAGCGATGTTCAAGGAGTCATTTCCTGGTACGGTGTGAGTGATATCACCGATTTCTTAAGCAAAAAAGAAGCAGTCAACAAACTGATGGGATTCAATATTCAACTACAAAAGAATAAGAATAAGGCTAAAAAAGCCAGCCCGCTCCATTTGGTGACCAAAAACTATCCACCCATCATCCTGGTACATGGCACCGCAGATAGCATTGTCCCGTACAACCAATCGGTCGATATGATGAAAAAGATAAACCAACTTTGTGGAGAAGGTCGTGCCACGTTGAAAACCTACAGAGGTGCAGGCCATGCCAACCGATTTATAAGAGGCCGGGACAACATTCTGGACAATCTTTACTTCGTTGACAAAATCATGTATAAAGACGGAAAAAATCCGCATCGGAACAATTCAAAAAGAGTCATCAGAACGCTTTAGAGGCATCCGATCATGCCGTTTTTAAGCTTTTTGCCTGATGTACGCTTTAATTGTTGCACATTCCTGTCCTTCACTCTCGCCGTAAGGTCTGATGGTGTACGTTCCCACTGCTGCAGGTATGATAAAGGTCTCCGCATAATGGACCACAAAGGGCTCAAATGCTCCAACAGGGCTTTCAATGATGACCTCACGACCTTCCACCAGATTCAGCATATTCACGCTGTCTTCGGTTTGATGCGTAACCGTTTTGGTAAACCAATGACGACGGGTTTCGATAAATTCATTCTTGTGCAAACCGGTCCGTTCTTCGCGCCAGCCATCTCCTTCGGCAATCGGCATTACCTGATGAACCAGGTTTTCGTGGCAGTATTCCGTATCACGGTTCCACTGAATGACCTGTTCTCCGTGTCTTATATTGATGGGTCTTGGTTTTCCGTCCATACCCATGCGCCCCCAATCGTACAGTTTGAAGGTAAAAATATAGGGAGTAGCGCTGATTTCCAGCACCATGCCATTTGTTCCGGAACAGTGAATGGTGCCATTTGGAATCAGAAAATGATCGTGTTTTTTAGCTGGAAAGCGGTTAATGTATTTTTCAACATCAAAATCCCCACCTGTATCCTGAGCTTTGTTCAGGTCAGCAATCAAGGCATCCTTGTCACAACCGGTCTTCACACCCAGATAGACCGTTGCATCAGGAGCTGCATCCAGGTAATAGTAACTTTCATCCTGGGTGTAATTCATACCGAACATTTCACGGATGTATTGAGTCGTGGGATGCACCTGCAGACTCAGATTACCACCCTTCATGGTATCCAGAAAATCAAAACGTATGGGAAATTCCTTTCCGAATCTGGATTCAACGGGTTCGCCCAACAATTCTTTGCTTTTGTAAAAGACCAGATTGATGCTGGGGATTTCAAACAACTGCCCCTGTACTTTCAGCATCAGACTGTTTTCTTCAGGAACACCATCAAAAGACCAGGCAAAATTCGGTTTAGCCTGATCCAATCCACATACCTCTTTCATCCATTGACCTCCCCAGGGGCCAGGGTCAAAATACGGAACCAGTCTGAAGGGCCTTTTTGCCAGATCGGTCAATCCATTCAGCAGGGTTTTAGCCTCAATCATTTTGGGTTCATCTTTCAGGTTCGTATCCAACCAATAGTCGGCCCGGTCGAACAATTGTTGTTTCAGGCGGTCACAGACACGCCAATCGACGAAGTAGCATCTTTTGTATTGGATACCGGGTGCTTCTTCTGAATTATGGAGTCCAAGGTTGTTGACCTCCTGTCTGCGTTGACGCATCTGAATCTCCCAACGGGCCATATCCGCATAAATCAGACAATCGTATTCTTCTGCAATCAAAGCAGCTGCATGACCATAAACTACAATCAAACCATCCGTGTCTTTGATTTTCTGACGAATCGCACGGACTTTATCCGCATCCAGGAATGCCAGATAGTCCAGTCTGGTCATATAACCAAAAATGGAATCATCTGTCACATCCGGATACGTCATTTCCAGAATTCGTTCTTCCGAAAGAAAAGCGTCATCCGAACGGATGAACAAATCTGCGTTGAGCGGACTGAAACCTTGAATGAGCTCAGGGTGATGTACTCCCTGATAGCATTCAACAACGAGTATATATCGATTGGAGTTTGCGTTCTTATACTTCTGGTTCAATTCATCCTGGATCTGATTCCAACCGGAGAATAAGGGACCTTCTATCGAAGAAAAAGGTATTTTGTTATAATTTGACATTTTATCAAAAGTTTCTTATACATTCAAAACCACTGCAAAGATGCAATTGTATTCACCGAAAAGTATATAACTTTTTTGCTAATAACTTGTACTTTCTGACTATTTTAGAAAGAAAGGCTGCACTCAACAAAATGAGGCAGCCTTTCTAGAGAATCGGTGACGTAAAAAAAGGGAACATTACCCTTTATCTGTTTGATACCGGGTTAGTTTAAATCGACAACACCCAGATTGTTATTGGTCCCACCATGAATATCGACAGATATTTTCTTACGGAGAGCATCGGTCGAATCAACAAATTGAAGTTCGTAGGTACCGGAATTCAATCCACTGATCCTGAAATAATTACTTTTCAAGGTGTCTGAAACTGTTTGTATAGTATCGTTACCAACTACTGTAAAGACCAACATCGGATCTTTTGAGGGTAAGATAGTACCATACACAGCAGAAGTGTTGGCTAAAATGAAACCGCGAACAACTGGTTTAAGTGAAAAGGTATTATTGCCTTTTTTCACAACCGAGCGCTCAGCGTCAAAATCAATCATGACGGTATAACCACTGTTGAGTTCAACATCAGAATGAATATTGATTTTCAGACCGGATGTTTGACCACTTGGCACTTTCATGGATACTTCGGTGCCATCTTTCAGCACCAGGGTGTTGTTGTCACCAAGAATCAGACGAACTTGTGAAACTCTTTCACCTGCGTTCAGCTCTATATTTCCCAAAAGTGTATCCTGACCATTCGTCAGGTCCAGCAGATTCACTATTGCCGGAGTCATTGGTAATGAAACAAACTCACTGTCACCTACGGTATACTGAATACCTTGTACATCCAGATACAATGCCTGGTAGCCCTGCAAAGAAGGTGCATCTGTAAGAGAAAAGCGGACTGTAGACTTTTCATCATTCGAACAAGAACTTACCAATGCCATCAATCCGGCCATTAAAATCATACAAATTGAAACCTTTTTCATATGTGCTTATTTTTAGTTATAGTCCATAGACGTCAATAGTTGCAGCATGTTTACCACTTAAATGTTATTTTAACCGGGATATAACCTTTTTTAACACCCCAACATGAATGAATTGTTACAGAAAAAAGCAACGGATAGAATCTGTGTAAAGATTGCATCCATTGCTTGATTGTAGCGATGTCGGGAATCGAACCCGGGTCTCAACCGTGAGAGGGTCGCGTGCTAGGCCACTACACTACACCGCCGTTTGTATTCTGATATCACAAATGTAAAAAATATTCTGAAACGATGGTCAACAAATTCGATTTATAAAAAATCTATTCCATCCAGACTACTGTTGCCATTCTACCGGACTGGTCTTTGTCTCTTCTGGCTGAGTGAAACCGACTATCAGTGAAAGTATCCCAGGCAGCACCACTGATATGACTTTTTAATATGCCTTGATTCAAGAGTTGCATTCTGGCCACTTCATACAGATCCATCAAATAGTTGTCCTTCTCAACCTTTGTAAAAACCTTCTCATAAGCCAAAGAAAGAGCAAGTACTTCCTCCCTGATTTCACTGGAAACGGGATAACTCTCACCTGCAATACCGGGTCCAATCCAGGCATAAATTTGTTCAGCCGGATCGTCGAACATCTGAATCAATTCTGAAAGGATATCGCTTTGGAGGCCTTTTCTGCCGGCATGAGCCACTCCTACCCTGGTACCACTTTGATTGGAGAAAACAACGGGAAGACAATCGGCTGTTATCACTGCGCAGACAGTGCGCTGACTTGAGGTAAAGCAGCCATCGGCTTCGACACGTTCGTTATTCCCAAATGGTAACTCCACTAATCTGTTGCCGTGAACTTGCCAAAGCCAGTTGATTGGAAATGCGGGCTGGAGTAATTCCTCCAATTTTTGGCGACACTCCTTGGAAAGCTCGTTTTGGTGACTGAATGAAACAAGACTGGAATCTAGATCCTTTGCCAGCACAGTGAATGCCTTGACATTGGGAATAGTCCATTCAGGGGATAGAGTTGTGAAATTTGGTATCATTCTTTTCTAATCCTTCAGGTTTTTCAGCTGGACTATATGAGCAGCAACAAAAGCAGCTGTTTCGGTGCGGAGACGCGTATCGCCCAACGAAACCGGCTGGAACCCATTCTCAAGGGCCAAAGCTACCTCCTCAGGGCTAAAATCACCCTCCGGACCGATCAGTACCAACACGGAAGTGCCGGGCTCACAAACAGTATTTAATAAGGGTTTCTTGCCCGGATTGCAATGACAGATGTATTTTTGACCTTCAAAAGATTGAGTGACAAATTTCTTAAAATCGGTCAAATCCTGTATGGCAGGCCTTAGAGCTTTCATGGATTGCTTCATGGCTGAAATCACAATCTTCTCGATTCGTTCCAGTTTCAGGTTCTTTCGTTCGGAATAGCGTGAATTGATAAAGGCAAAACCGCCGATACCCACTTCGGTGGCTTTTTCTACGAACCATTCTATACGGTCAAAGTTCTTGGTTGGCGCCACAGCTATGTGTGCATAACATGGAGCTGCCTTATCCGGAATCGTTTCCAGTATTTCTACCTGACAATGTTTGGGATGAGCCTGTTTTATTCTGGCCTTGTAAAAGTTCCCCTTACCATCGATCAGTTCCACCTCTGCCCCATCTCCCAGTCGCAGAACCCGCGCACAATGGACGGACTCTTCTTCCGACAAATAAGGGTTGAGCAAGATATCAGGGGTATAAAAGATTGCCATAGTTGTTTCCTTTAAGATTGGATTGTACCACAAAAATACAAATTTTAGCGATACGACATGAAAAAGGCTGCCTATAAAAAGCAGCCTTCGGATCAATATATCATGTTCGTAATGCCCTAAAACAAAAGAAGGTTGTCTCACGACAACCAATCTTCCTTAACCTTAAATCTAATACCATGAAAAACACAGTACAAATATAAAGGGCTTTTCGCGTTTATGCAAATATTTTGACATAAAAAATAGCACCTTTAACACGATTTAACTATCGGTGTACATTGTACACTTAAAAACCAACGCTTAAAAAAATCTTATTCAGCTCTATATTAGCTATTTAAATCTTTTCAAATAAAAATCAAATCGAAAATTAACATATGAGTCGATATGGAAAAAATGTTATTAAACATCTTTTCACATACAGAATCTATGCTCTACAGCATAAAAACAAGCGCTAATTATACGAAAAATGCTTGATAAACAGACAAGAAAGCCCATGCCTGTTGGGGTTGCAACAGTTAACACTCAAGGGATAAAATGCATTTTCCCTTAAAAAAAAACCTCGAAATGGAGCAATTTAGAATTCAGTTTCAGAAACACGTAAGAGTGCCTGATAAATACAAAGACAAGCCCATGCATCAAGTGCAGCGTAGTGCTGTTGCCCGGAGCTCAGGGATTCTGTTTCCCAGTTGGAAAGACGTTGAGATTTTGAAATCTTTTTCTCAAATATGATGGCAAATATCTTCTGCAGACTATTGTCTTCAATCCCAAAAGTCTTGACATACGACTGAAGCTCAATAAAACCCTGTGGATTGAAGGATTCCGAACGGGCACGAAGCATCATGAAGTCATCCTTGATGGACAAACCAATCTTTAGAATTTCAGGATTGTTGAAAAACGCTATCATTTGAGGTGTGAGTCCCAACAAATTCATACGGATTAAATAGCAGATATCGATGGTGGCTATTTGAAGTAGTGCCACTTTATTCTTTTTTCCTTTGGCAAAAACAGGTTTGGTTTCGGTATCAAAACCAACCATCTTCTGACTGTTCAGGACGACCAATGCCTCGTCAAGCTGCTCAGGAGTATCGATGACGATGACCTGACCGCTAAAGCTGGCTAATGGCAATAAATTGATGTCCTCTTTTTTTATTGTAGGTATAAACTGACTCATTAAAAATTTTCTCCTTCCTCTTCAAACTCCACAGAAGCATATTTGCAATTGTGCAAAGCCCTTAAAACATTTACCAGGGACTGTCCCCAAACTTGTTCAAAATTGGTTCGACACACACACAAAGCATCATTCATGGTTTCGTCATAACCCAATCGGTACACGGATATAAAATTGAACAGATCCTGCCATATATCAGCAACATTCTCGGAAATAAAAGCAGCTATTGGGGTATCGGTATATTTAATGTCAGCATGAAAGACTTCCAGGTATGCGTCGTCTGTGCCAAGTAAATCTGAAATAACTTGTGACAAAACAGCATACTGGTCCTCTGTGGCAAACTCCTCTGGAGGATCTTCCGACAAGAGTTCGTTTTCGGGCAATAAGCTGGCTTTTAAGTACAGAAGCGGAAGCAAACGGACCATTGTGTCCAAAAATTGTTTTTTATCGATCGATTCCAACTGATCCATAAAATCACAAAAAGATTTTGCCACAGCGACAAACTCTATCGTATTTTTCGAGTAAACGGGATTTCCGGATGGTGAGGATTCTGACATAAAACTATTTTTTCAAGAACGACGCAAAAGTACAAAAATACATCTACAAATAAAAATAACCCATCATGTTATTAAAAATGGATTTAAAACCAAAACCCTTCCTGATTTCTATATTGTTTTTGTATTTTTGTCATCTTAACAAAGTGCGAGATTAAAAGTTATGGCTAAAACGCAGACAAGCAGGAAGACGACCCCAAAAACGCAGGGAACGCCATCATTCATAGGCTTTTTTAAAAAGAAAGAGACTCACATCGTCAGCGGTATCCTATTATTGATGTTTGTGACTTATCTGTTTATCATTCTGGTATCCTTCTTATTTTCAGGCGATGCAGATCAAAGCAAAGTCAACCTGCTGTCCTTTTCCAATTTAGGTACAATTGATGGAAAAACCAGCAACATCGGCGGCGCATTCGGTGCCTGGGCATCCAACATCATCATCAACAAATGGTTCGGAGTTTCCTCGTTTTTCATGATTCTGTTCGGTGTCATACTGGGACTGAGGATGATCGGGGCTACGAAAACTTCCATCATCAAATACTTCCTGATTTGCGGCTTCGGATTGATATGGACTTCCCTATTCCTGGGTTTCTTCTTCAAGAGTTTTTACGAAGACAGCTTCCTGTTCCTGGGAGGTGCTCACGGTTATTACCTCGGGCAATGGCTCATAGACCGCATCGGCTGGCCAGGGGCATTTCTGGTCATAGTTACCACGCTGCTTATATTCCTGATCATAGCTAGAGCCAGCACCCTTCCATTTCTACAGAGGCTATTCGGAGGAAGATCCGACGAACGGAATAAGGCAGAAGCCATTGAAGAACCTGGTATGCAGGAAGGTGAATTCCCCGACGAATTTGAACAAAGCTGGACAGGCGTAGATGAAGTCGTTGCTGATGCTAAATCTTCAAGATTCAGTAAAAAACCACTCATCGGGGATGATGACGAGGAAGAAGAAGATGAGGAAGAAGAAGATGAACGGGAACAAGAAGTTCTTTCAACTGTAAAAACGAAGTTAAGAACGCAACCAGCCACTGGCAAAGATATTGACTTCGAAGTGAAAGTGGGACAGGCAGAAGAAATTGAAGAAATAGAAGAACCTGAAATCATTCATGCACCAAATCACATCCGCGGCAACAATGAAGATGGGTACGATGCGTCCTATATGGGTGATTACGATCCAAAACTAGACTTATCCAGCTACAAGTATCCGGGCATCAACCTGCTGACCAAGTATGAAAGTACCGATACCATCATCAACAAAGAAGAGCAGAACAGCAATAAAAGACGCATCCAGGAAGTACTTGAACAGTTCGGTATCCGCATCAGCTCCATTACAGCCACTGTCGGTGCAACAGTGACTTTATACGAAATCATCCCTGAGCCGGGTGTTCGTATATCCAGGATCAAGAGTCTGGAAAACGATATAGCCCTGAGCCTTTCAGCCCTGGGAATACGTATCATTGCTCCTATTCCCGGAAAAGGCACCATCGGTATAGAAGTTCCAAACCGGGAACCACAGATTGTCTCCATGCACGGGGTCATCAATTCCAAAAAATTTGCAGAAACAAAGTATGAGTTGCCGCTCGCATTGGGCAAGACCATTACCAATGAAATATTCATGGTCGACCTTGCCAAGATGCCGCACGTTTTGGTGGCCGGTGCCACCGGACAAGGAAAATCGGTCGGGCTGAATGCCATGATCACATCCTTGTTGTACAAAAAACATCCCTCAGAGCTGAAATTTGTACTGGTAGATCCCAAGATGGTTGAGTTCAACATCTATTCCGCTATCGAAAAGCATTTCCTGGCAAAGCTTCCGGATGACAGTAAAGCCATCGTAACCGATTTTACCAAGGTGATTCAGACCCTGAACTCACTGACCCGGGAAATGGATGACCGTTACAACTTGCTGATGATGGCGAATTGCCGTAACATCAAGGAATACAATTTTAAATTTATCGGCCGTCACCTGAATCCTGAAAAAGGACATAAATTCCTGCCATACATCGTAGTGGTCATAGACGAGTTCGGTGACCTGATCATGACTGCCGGCAAGGAAATAGAAATGCCCATCGCACGTATTGCCCAGAAGGCACGTGCCGTTGGTATCCACATGATCATTGCAACTCAGCGTCCAACGACAAATATCATCACCGGTACCATTAAGGCCAATTTCCCCGCCCGTGTGGCATTCAGGGTTATTTCTGTGACCGACTCCCGCACCATTCTGGATGCATCCGGAGCCAACCAGCTGATAGGTCGCGGTGATTTACTCTTCTCTCAGGGAAGTGATCTGGTCCGTGTGCAATGTGCCTTTGTGGACACTCCTGAAGTCGTGAACATCAACAACTTCATCAGCAACCAACGTGGATATGCCACCCCGTTCTATCTGCCGGAAGCAACGACAGAAGGTGGCACCAGCGGACCTGGTGCAGACCTGACCGACCGTGACCCGATGTTTGAGGATGCGGCCCGATTGATTGTTATACACCAACAGGGATCTACCTCTCTGATTCAGCGTAAATTCTCCATCGGTTACAACCGGGCCGGACGCATCGTGGATCAATTGGAATCTGCCGGAATCATTGGACCGAGCGAAGGCAGTAAAGCCAGACAAGTACTCGTTGCCGATGAATATCAACTGGAGAACCTGTTGGACAGAATGAAGTAAACGGTTGACAAACAACCGGACATTCACAAGAAAACAGATCCGTTTTGATTTTTTAAGTAATCCAATCAAACTGTTCTTAGTATCTTTCGACTAAAATTTGATCTATAAAAGAAATGAAACGAACCATTCTATTTTTAATATGTAGCCTGATTTATGGCTCTGCCACCTTTGCTCAAAACGATGCAAAAGCGCTGGATGTCCTGAACAAGGCATCGGCGTCCTATGTCAAGGCAGGTGGCGTGAAGGCTGGATTTAACATCAAAGTACTGGATTTCGGAGGAGAAGTCAGAGACAACATCACCGGTACGATTCTTCTGAAGGGCCCCAAATTCAAACTGGAAATCGAGCAAATGACGACCTGGTTTGACGGAAAGAACCAATGGGTGTTCCTAACCAACAACAGCGAAGTCAATCTGAGCAACCCAACAGAGGAAGAGCTTCTTATGGTCAACCCCATCAATGTTTTTCAATTGTATAAACATGGGTACAACTGTAAATGGGTCGGTGAAAAAACCGAAGGTGGTAAAAAAGTGCTGAAAGTTCAGTTAAGCCCCAAAAACAAACAAGAAACCGTTCAGAGCATCATCGCCACTTTTGATAAGGTGACTTTGCGTCCAGTTTCTATTTCCATCACCAACAAAGACAAATCCGGATCAAGAATACTGATACCCACTTACCAGACGGGACAGAAATATGCAGACTCCCTTTTTGTATTCCAACAAAAAAATTACCCCAATACTGAAGTTATAGATTTAAGATAAATGATTATGAGTAAATCAACAGAACATACCCGCTGTCTCATTATAGGATCTGGCCCTGCAGGCTTTACGGCTGCCATTTATGCAGGCCGTGCCAACCTCTCTCCCATTTTGTATGAAGGTATGCAACCCGGTGGACAGTTAACCACTACCACCGATATTGAAAACTTCCCCGGATACCCTGAAGGCGTCAATGGAACGGACATGATGGATGACCTTCGAAAGCAATCCGTCAAATTTGGCTGTGATGTGCGCTGGGGAGTAGCAACAGATTCAGACCTGACTGCAAAACCATACCGTATCACGATTGACGGTGAAAAAGAAATCACCTGCGACACATTAATCATTGCCACCGGAGCTACCGCCAAATATCTCGGATTACCCGATGAAGCGAAATATGCCGGGCAAGGCGTATCGGCCTGTGCCACGTGTGACGGGTTCTTCTACAGAAAGAAAATAGTAGCCGTAGTTGGTGGTGGCGATACCGCCTGTGAAGAGGCTTCCTATCTGGCAGGACTGGCATCACAGGTTTACCTGGTTGTGCGCAAACCCTTTCTGCGTGCATCCAAAATCATGCAGGAACGTGTCATGACAACGCCCAACATCACGGTGCTTTTCGAACATGAAACCCTGGGTCTTTTTGGAGAAAACGGCGTGGAAGGCGCTCATTTGGTGAAACGTCGCGGACAATCGGACGAAGAGAAGGTCGATATCGCTATTGACGGCTTCTTCCTGGCTATAGGGCATAAGCCCAATTCCGACATCTTTGCCAAGTATCTGGACGTTGACGAAACAGGTTATATCGTGACGGAAGCAGGTACCCCAAAGACAAAGATTGCTGGTGTTTTTGCTGCCGGTGACATATCCGACTCGCATTATAGGCAGGCAATTACAGCTGCCGGAAGCGGATGCATGGCTGCACTTGATGCTGAAAGATATCTTTCAGCCAACAAATTATAAAAAATATCCGGTGCGAAGTTTGCAGATTTAAAACGATTTACCTACTTTTGCACCTCGATTCGACAAGGTTAAAAAGCGGCACTGCCAATGGCACCCCACCTTCCGGAGTATAACTTGAAAACAAAAAAAGTTAATGTACGCAATTGTAGAAATCGCGGGACAACAATTCAAAGCCGAAACTGGCAAGAGATTGTATGTACATCGCCTCGAAGCAGAACAAGGTTCTGTAGTAGAATTTGAAAAAGTATTATTGGTTGATGTTGACGGAACTGTCAGAGTAGGTGCTCCTACTGTAGAAGGTGCCAAAATTGTTTGCGAAGTACTTTCACACCTGAAAGGTGAAAAAGTGATCATCTTCAAAAAGAAGCGCAGAAAAGGTTACAAAAAATGTAACGGTCACCGTCAGTATTTTACTGAATTGAAAATCAACGAAGTAGTAGCTTAATCCTTA
>Ga0209512_1001489_pt1 | contig 28606 bp, 23 predicted proteins | sample frozenSSSSmetaG_FD_184142 | JGI IMG/M metagenome (GOLD analysis project Ga0209512, IMG submission 184142) | Glacier valley bacterial and archeal communities from Borup Fiord, Nunavut, Canada, to study Microbial Dark Matter (Phase II) -... | ecosystem: Environmental > Aquatic > Freshwater > Ice >...
GTGAATGGTAGAGTGATCCACCTCCACTCCTCTATCTGCCATCATTTCTTCCAAGTTCCGGTAGCTCAGGGGATAGCGACAATACCACCGCACATTCAGCAAGATGATTTCTGGCAGGAAGTGCCGCTACTTAAACAAGGATTGGGCAACCATTTAAGATGAGACGAGAGAAAATTGAGCCTTCCAACCCTATCATTTTTGCGACACAACCGGACTAAAGGGGGTATGAGGAGCAACGGAACAGAAACTCCCGTTAAGGGGCGTGCTAGTTGAACCTTCTAGAATTTAGTCCCCTCAAACCCTTGATACTCCGTTCTCAATTGCTGTACCAAATAACCTAGAGACTAATTGATACGTCTCAGTGAGACTGAAAAGTGCTTTTTGAAATGGCTGCCGTTAAAGCATTTCAGCCTTAACGGGAGTTTCTGCTCCGCTACTACTCATACCCCGTCTTGACGCCGTGAGCATTGTGCAGACAATCAAGGGTGCAGCGAATCGCTATAAGCCTTGGCATAAGAGTGGTTTAACCGCAATTAGCTTGCTGAAATTCACGTCAAGACTTAACAGTCTCAAAGTGGACTATACCTTTTTGAGGGGTTGTGCAAAGAACCCCATGTTGCACGCCGGACGGCACAGGGGCTGTCGAAACGAGAAATCATTCGGTATCTCAAACGCTATGTAGCGCGGGAGATTTATCACCTCATTCGTAAACCGCATCCGACTCCTGAAGTGCCTGAATTGATTCGTTCTTAGAATACAAAAAATCCTTGACATCTATAGGAGCATCAATACCCCTCGGACAAATTAGAAATGGAGCTTTTTGTTGCCCCTATGGATCTTTTTGTTGAGAAAAATTGTGATCTGTGTCGTAATCCATCAATTCACCCGATGAGTGCAAGCGTGATCGCCTACACTAGCGAAAAAGCAACATTTTTCCTTTGAATGGGAAGCGTGTCACTTTACGATTGGTGCCAGAGGATTATCATGCTGTATTTGCTTAAATCAATACTCCGGACAATTTTCTGAACGGCTTCACAAGGCTTTCAGGGCTTACAGTTCCAAGATCGGGCTATTTTTTCAAAGTTAGCTCTACCCCTGACTTTGATCATAAGATTCTGTCCACGGCTGAATCAGGGTTTGAGGCTCAAAACCTGCTCAAATTTTGTCCGGAATATTGTTAAATTGTATCTGCTTGAAAAGATTTAGGAGGAATCCCATTTCTCGAAGTTTTTTGAACAGCGCTGTGGATGTCACTAAACGGTAAAGAGTATGGAACGTAGAAGTTTATCTTCAGGACTGGAGTCTCAAAGCAATTCATCTGCTCTGACAAAATCCGTTTTAGTTTGTGCGTCTGATCAAGAGCAACTGATTCAGCGTGATATTTATATCAGTATTGTCAGTAATAGTCGTTTGCTGTATGAGGCACTGATGGTGCCGCTAAAAGCTCATAGATCGCATCCAATAGTGAATCATTACGCCAGTGATATTGGCATCGTTCAAGCCATAATCCACTCTCCCTCTCACCTGGTTTTGTTAGATAGCGGTATTGGACAAAATCTGACAATCACCTGTGTTCAGCAGTGGCGATTGCTCAGACCCTTTCCCTACGTTGTGATACTGGAGTTAAAGAATGATACTGACTTGATACTGGATTGTATCGAGGCAGGGGCTCATGCTTATGCTTTACAGGGTGCGTCAAGCGCTGAAATCGCACGGATTATTGAGCAGGTCTTTGAAGAAGCTTTTCAATGTCCATCGGAGATTACGGCTAAACTGTTTGATCGGCTATCTCAGCCAAAAACCGTGCAACAACCTGACGAAAAATCTCCATTGACTCGCCGGGAGTTAGAAGTTTTAAATTACGTTGTGAAAGACTATAGCGATCGTGAAATTGCAGCTCAGCTAGTGATTGAGGTTCGGACGGTGAAACATCATATTCATAACATCTTGCGAAAGCTCAATGTTTGTCATCGCTGGGATGCCGCTCGGCTTGCACTCAGAAATTGCTGGCTGGAATGAATTGACTTCCTCTTGAAGAAATTTTGCAAAGGTTGCGGTTGGGATTTCGGGTACCCAACCACCTTCCCTTGTGCCTCTGGAGCGGTGAAAAAAAGGATTCAAAGTTCTCCCTGTTTCAAGCCTGTATGAAGCGCAGTTCGGGGTATGAAGGAAATCTGCTTGCCTTCGCTACCAGTCGTAAAACCCTTTAAATATTTTTTTCCATTGCGTTATTGATCGCTCAGATCGATCTCAGATCGATCTGAAATATGGAGCTTTTGGAAAGCAAAACCCTAATCTTAGATCCATTTTCCATCAGAATTTATTGTGACATGATGATGACAAGCCCGATTTATCTGTCACCCATCTAATTGGTTTGTTGAGGAGCTGAGTAGTTTAGTTGATATTGCGAAAAGGCTAAGGTTCTCTCACAGAGAAGGGTCATATGAACTCTCTCAGGAGCAGGCATGGCGAAACATCTAATATTCGTGTACTGATTGCTAATCTCATCGGTGTAGTTGCAGAACTAATCACTCAAGCAATTCAACAGCAGCCTGATATTGAGTTATTGGGAATTGTTAAAGAGTGGCATAAAGTCAATGCTGTTATAGGCAAGGCAACAATTTTTATGATCGGTTTTGAAGATGAAACCTTTTCATCTGAAGCCTGCCTTGGTCTCTTGAACAATTACCCTCAGCTCAAAATTCTCATACTGAGAGTGGATAGTGATGAAGGAGTTGTTTATTGGCGAACCTTGCGCTCTCAGCGAATGCAGGTTGCTTCAGCTCAGACCTTAAATCAACAACTCCGCCGCAAGCGGACGGAGTATGAAACAGCCACTTCTTAGCACTTCTTACGCCCCAAGGGACGGGGAATCGACCCTTGATGAGACTGAATCGATTCGTCATATCCATTCGCTGCCTGATGTGAATATGTATCAGCCTTCGAGTGAGCCGGAGGGAAATTGACATCATGGTTTTCATCATGGAGTGAGCCTGGTAAGCTTGCCATCTCTGTTATTGCTCAAATCAAAGCGCGACAGCATTGTGCCTCAAGCAATCTCGATGTTTTTGGGGCTTGCATTGGTATCAGATTTCACAAAGCTAAATTGGAGAATCTTTCATGCCTACTACACTAAATTATCCAGGTGTTTACATTGAGGAAATTCCCAGCGGTGTACGCACGATTACTGGTGTTGCCACTTCTATTGCAACCTTTATTGGTTGGGCAGCGAAGGGACCTACTAATCAAGCTCAACGGATTCAAAGTTGGGCAGATTTTGAACGCTTCTATGGCGGTTTGGATAGACGTAGCGACCTAAGTTATGCAGTTTATTATTTCTTTTTCAATGGCGGACAAGATGCTTATATTATCCGACTGGCGGCAGCCGATGCCAGTTCTGCCTCTGCCTCTGTATCCAATCCGGCGATGACGGCGAAGGCGAAGAATCCAGGACTGTGGGGCAACGACTACGGAGTGAAAATTGTCCCCAGAACCAACATCCCCGGTCGATTCCGCTTAGAAGTGCTGTTGCTAAAATCAATCGGGACAGTGACAACAGAGACGGTTGTTGAAGCGTTTGATAATCTCTCTACAGATGCGCTTGATTCTCGGTTTGTGGAAACTGTTCTTAACAGTGATTCCAGGCTGGTTTCAGCCCAAATTAGCCCTGTCGCCCCGGCTCCTGCTCCTGCCCCGGCTCCTGCTCCTGCTCCTGCCCCGACCACAATTCGCCTACAGGGTGGCTTAGATGGAGCAGCACTAGCGCCAAATACTCTTACCTTCGATGCGGCTCTGTATCCGCCCAATGGTGACGGTATAGAGCAGCTGCTAGATCAAGTAGATTTGTTTAATCTGCTCTGTGTGCCGGGCGAAACGAATGCGACCACCCTGCAAAAACTGCAAACGTTCTGTCGTGCTAAGCGAGCCTTTTTGATCATTGACTGTGCTGAGAATGCCACATTAGACAATCTCGCAAATGGACCGGTAAATCTAACTGGGGATGATGCCATCAATTCCGCTTTTTATTTTCCGTGGATTACTGCTGCCGATCCCCTGCAAGAAAACCGCCCTAGAGCGTTTCCGCCCTGCGGTTTTGTGGCGGGTCTGTATGCCAAAACGGATACTAATCGCGGCGTGTTTAAGGCACCTGCTGGAATTGATGTCAGCTTGACCGGAGTGAGTGGTGTTAAAGTACCCCTCACCAACAACCAGAATGGGCTTCTCAATCCCAAAGCAGTCAACTGCATCCGCAATTTTCCAGTGTATGGCACGGTGATTTGGGGAGCGCGTACACTACGGGGCAGCGATGAAGTTGGCTCTGAGTGGAAGTATGTTCCGATTCGTCGCTTGGCGCTTTACATCGAAGAGAGTCTGTATCGCGGTACGCAATGGGTCGTATTTGAACCGAATGATGAACCCTTGTGGGCGCAGATTCGCCTGAATTTGGGTGCATTTATGCAAAATCTGTTCCGGCAGGGGGCATTCCAGGGCAAAACGCCGCAGGAAGCCTATTTTGTCAAATGTGACAAAGAAACCACCCCCCAGAACGACATCAACCTCGGCATTGTCAACATCATCGTCGGTTTCGCTCCCCTGAAACCTGCTGAATTCGTAGTTATCAAGCTTCAGCAAATGGCTGGGCAGATCATCGCATAAGGAGTAAATCATGGCTCAGTTTAGTGCAAACCCTCAACGGTTCGATCCCTACAAAAACTTCAAATTCCGAGTTAAGTGGGATGGCAGGTATGTGGCTGGCGTCAGCAAGGTCGGGATGTTGAAACGAACCACGGAAGTGGTGAAACACCGTGAAGGAGGTGATCAGAGTACTACTCGCAAATCTCCCGGAAGAACGGAGTATGACGCGATCACCATGGAACGGGGAGTGACCCACGATAAGGATTTTGAACAGTGGGCAAATAAAGTCTGGATTCATGGTGTAGGGTTGGGGGCGGAAGTGTCGCTGAAGGATTTCCGTAAGGATCTGATTATTGAGGTTTACAACGAGGCAGGACAACTGGCGATCGCCTATAACGTATTTCGCGCCTGGGTGTCAGAATATCAGGCACTCCCCGATCTGGATGCGAATGCAAATGCTGTTGCGATTCAACACATCAAGCTAGAAATCGAGGGCTGGGAACGGGATGAAGCCGCGACCGAACCTACGGAGCCTAGCTTTACTAAGCCAGCCGCGTAGTTCTAGAGGGTTGTAGAGGCGTTATCCGTCACGCCTCTACAGGCGATTCAGATCTTGTAGAAAATTTTGAAATTGGTGGGAATCATGCGATCGCTTTCTGCATTGGAATTATTGCAGGTGTGGGAATGGGGGCTTAATCTCCAATCCGCTCAACGGGCGCTGCGGCTTCTAGCAACGGCCTGCCCTGGCATCCCGCCCGACATTCTGGCAACGCTGAGTATTGGTCAACGTGATGTCTGTCTCTTGACCTTGCGCGAGTGGGTGTTTGGGTCCCACCTGGTCAGCGTGGCAACCTGCCCTCACTGTGACGATCGCCTAGACCTCACCCTCAAGGTTGCTGACTTGCGAGTCGAAGCTCTGCCAGCGATCGTGGCAAGCCGGGGTTTGCCCTCAAAGCCATTGACTCCAGAGATTTTCACCGTTGCCCTGGATGATTACGAGGTACAGTTTCGCTTACCAAACAGCCTGGATCTGGCAGCGATCGCCCAGGCTCAGGCGACCGATGCCCAACAACTGCTGCTGAATCGATGCATTTTGACGGTTTGCTCGTTAAGCGCAACTCAGGGTGGCGAAATTCAGGGTAGCGAAACTCAGAGTGGCGAAGCTCAATGTCCCGATCCACTGCCTCAACCTATTCGAGATGCCTTGGTGCAACGAATGGCAGAGGTTGACCCACAAGCAGATATGCAACTTCTCATGCGTTGTCCTGCCTGTGACCACCAGTGGCAACTCACGTTTGACATCCTCTCCTTTTTCTGGAGCGAAATTAACGCCTGGGCATCCCGGATTTTCGACGAAGTCCATACGTTAGCTGCCGCCTACGGGTGGCGCGAAGCGGACATTTTGGGACTCAGTCCTCACCGACGACAAATCTATTTAGAACTGGTACGCGGAAATCTGCGATCGCGCCAAGTTGCCTGATTTCCCTCGCATGAGCGGGGCAAAACCCTCCTTCATTCCTCCTCCTTCCCATGAGTGACTATCTCAGCAATCTAACCGCCAAAAGCCTCGATCAAGTCCCTGTGTTGCAGCCCCGTCTGGCATCCCGGTTCGAGCCATTAGCGCTCGCCCATCAGGAAAGTCCTGATGGGCGAGCGCAGGCAATGCCCGAACCGGAACAGCAATTCGCGGTTACTTCGCCGTTTTCTGACGCGACCAATCCAGTGCCCGAAGTGACGCTAGGAACTCCTCAGCAAAGCAGCGTTCTGTCTCATCAGACCGGGGCTGGATGGTCAGAATTAGAAGCTGATGCAATAGTCATCCCCCCGGTGGGAGATCGCGCCACGATCGCGCCAGAACCCGTAGCTGCAAGCAACCCGAAGACTGGAGCGATCGTGCCCAAAACTCAGGCTGAAAGGCAGTTTGCAGAAGACATTCAGGACAGCAGTTTAGAAAAGGTGAGAAATAGAGAAACACTAGATTTGTTCCCTTCACCTCAGCAGAAGATAGTGGAATCAATGGAACAAAACTCACCAAGTGTCTCTGATCGGACTGTTCCCTCCCCAATCTTCGTTGAGGTAGCCCCGGCTCAATCTGTGGCGCAAAATTCTGCTCGGAGGATCCAACCCGCTCTGGCTCGTTCCTCTGAGATTAGCACACGCACGTCTGAAGGAATTGCCCAGGTCACTGAAGACGGAACCAATACCTTTCTACAAACGATCACCCCCCCAGCGCCACGGGAAGCTGAACCAACCTGGAGAGGACAACTCACCCATCCGGTTGTCGCTGCTCCCCGTGGGGTATCTGCGGCGGAGCAAAACTTCGATAGTGCGACAGTTTCCCTCAAGGGCAACCGCGACCTGGCACCGGCATCCATCCAGATACCCCGTCTGGTGACCCCTGCGATCGCGATCGCGCCAGCTCAGTCTCCAGCCCAGTTTTCTGAATTTGCCACTGCTGAACCACCGCCGACCCCCACCATTCAAGTCACGATCGGACGGATTGAAGTTCGCGCGACCCCTCCTCCATCGACCCCATCCAAACCGCGATCGACCCCTGCCGTGATGGGCTTAAACGATTACCTGCGCCAACGGGCGAAAGGAGCAAACGGATGAGCAACCATTTAGCCATTGCGGCGGTGACTGCGACCTTGAAACACCTCCTGGAGCAAGGTGCCAGTGATGAACCGGCAGGAACGATCGTCACCACCAAGCCGCCTGAAAAAGCCCGCGACGGCAACACGAATCAACTCAACTTGTTCCTGTACCAGACTGTACCGAATGCCGCCTGGCGCAATTGGGATTTGCCCAATCAGGTGAAGCCGGGTGAAACGGGGCAGCCCCCCCTGGCACTGAATTTGTTTTACCTGATTACCACTTACGGGAAAGACGATGACGATTTGCTCAGCCATCAGTTGTTAGGGCAGGCGATGAGTATTTTGCATGATCATGCCGTTTTAGATGCCGCAGAAATTAAAACGGCTCTCGACGGAAACGACCTGCACGAGCAGATCGAACGAGTTCGCATCACCCCTCAACCGATGCCTTTAGAGGAAATGTCAAAGCTGTGGATGATGCTGCAAGGAGAGTATCGGCTTTCCGCTGCCTATCAAGCCGATGTTGTGTTGATCGATAGCCGCCGTCCTGTGAAAACGCCGCTGCCGGTGCTCACCCGTGGTGCGAAGGATGGAGGGGTGGTTGCTCAAGCTGATCTGACGCCTCCCTTCCCAACGTTGCTAGAAATTAACCTGCCCAATCAACAGCCCAGTGCGCGGCTGGGGGATATATTGACGATCGTGGGACATCACCTTGACGGTGCAACGGTGAGCCTGCGCTTTACAAATCCTCGCCTTGCGAATCCGATCGACCTGCTTCCCCAACCGGGCAGAACCGCAACCGAACTCAAGGTGCAACTGCCCAACAATCCGACGGGCTGGGTTGCCGGGTTCTATACCGTGGTCGCGGTGATCCAACAGCCCGGTCAGCCGGATCGAAGTACCAACGAATTATCCTTCTCGATCGCGCCTCGGATCGAAACGAATTTATCCCAGCCGTTAATCCGCAATGCCAGTGGCGATGTTACGTTGACGCTAACCTGTAGCCCTCAAGTGCTTCCCGATCAGCGGGTGTCGTTATTGCTTGGCGATCGCGAAATTCTGGTTCAGTCTCGTACCGTTGTCACCGATCCGCTTGTGTTCAACATCAGTGCGATCGCCCCTGGAAAATACTTTGTGCGTCTGCGGGTGGATGGCATAGACAGCTTGCTGGTGAATCGCGCTACGACACTGCCCAGTTTTGACCTTACCCAGGAGGTAACGATCCAATGAACGATCTGGAACTCTGGCAAATTGGGAATGAACGCTTTTTGAGTGCGGCGCTGCATTGGTTACGGTTAGCCTTAGCCCAGCTTGCCGAAGAGAAGATGTCAGCAGAGGTGGCCAAAGCTGCCGTAGCGATGGACGCGGCAGCAGAAACAAATCCACCGCCCGCGTTGATGATTTTGAGTCAGCGACTAGGATTATCGCGCTTTGAGCAACAGGTGTTGTTGCTGGGTGCGGCAATGGAGTTTGACAGCCGCATGGCCGCGCTCTGTGCCCGTGCCCAGCCGGAGGGGAATCGTCCCTATCCCACCTTTGCCCTAGCGCTGGCGCTGTTTGAGCAGCCTGCCTGGGATGTGCTCTCCCCTGATCGCCCGTTGCGCTACTGGCGACTGCTGGAAATCAACCAGCCGGGAGCGCAGCCGCTCACAACCAGTGCGTTGCGTGCCGATGAACGGATTGTGAACTACCTGAAAGGACTGAACTATCTAGACGATCGCCTTGCTCCCCTGATGGTGCCGCTAGCAGTGACGGCGGATGACATGCCGCTGCCGCGATCGCAGCAAAGTCTGGTCGAAATCATGCTGCACGCACTCCAACAGTCGGCGATTTTGCCCGTCGTTCAGTTATTGGGTGCGGATGCACTCAGTAAGCAACTCATCGCCCACCATTGCGCTCAGGCTTTGGGATTACGGCTCTACCGCTTGCCAGCGCCACTCCTACCCACACAGACCACCGAGTTAGAAACCTTAGCCCGATTGTGGGAGCGAGAAAGTTTGCTGTTACCGCTGGCGCTCTATCTGGATGCCCATGAGGCGGAAACCAACGAGGCTCAAACGGCTGCCCTCGCTCGCTTTTTGATCCGCAGTCAGGGTGTGATGTTTCTAGATACGCGCCATCGTCCGACTGGGTTTGGTCGTACGACCCTCACCCTGGATGTGGATAAACCAACTCCTGCCGAACAGCACACTGCCTGGAACCAGGCGATCGCCGATCGCGATGCCCACAGTCCTGCTCGGTTGGCAGCTCAATTTAACCTGAGTTTGGCAACCATTCAACAGATTGCGATCTCTGAATTGGCAGAAGACCCACCCCAACCCCCACTGTCTGAGCGGCTCTGGAATGCCTGCCTGATCCACACCCGTCCGCAATTGGATGCTCTGGCCCAGCGGCTTAACCCCAAAGCGACCTGGGAGGATATTGTGCTGCCTCCAGAGGCGATGGACTTGTTGCGCCAAACGGTGAATCAAGTGCAGCAACGCAGCACGGTCTATCAAACCTGGGGATTTCACCGCCGCATGAATCGTGGCTTTGGCATCAGTACTTTATTTGCGGGGGAAAGCGGCACGGGTAAAACGATGGCGGCGGAAGTGATTGCCAACGAGTTGCGGTTAAATCTCTATCGCATTGACCTCTCTGCCGTTGTCAGCAAATACATTGGCGAAACCGAGAAAAATTTGCGCCGTTTGTTTGATGCCGCAGAGGATGGTGGCGCGATCTTGTTTTTTGATGAGGCGGATGCGTTGTTTGGCAAACGCAGTGAAGTGAAAGATTCCCACGATCGCTACGCCAATATTGAAATTAATTACCTGTTGCAGCGGATTGAATCCTATCGCGGGTTGGCCATTCTGGCGACGAACCTGAAAAGTTCGCTGGATAGTGCCTTTCTGCGGCGGCTACGGTTTATTGTGAATTTTCCGTTTCCGGGTGTGGCAGAACGGAAAGGCATCTGGCAACGTGCCTTTCCCCCTGAAACGCCAACGTTGGGACTGGATTACGATCGCCTCGCTCGACTCAGTGTGACGGGCGGCAGCATTCATAATATCGTGCTCAATGCGGCTTTTTTGGCGGCTCAGTTGGGCAAACCAATCACGATGCCGTTGGTGCTGAGTGCGGCGCGAACCGAGTTGCGGAAGCTGGAGCGATCGATTAATGAAGCCGATTTTCGCTGGACTGAAGGAGTAGCAGGATGAATATTAATTTGCATATCGATCGCCTAATTCTGGATGGATTGCCAATGCCCCACAGTCAGCGTCCGTTGCTGCAAGCGGCGGTCGAGGCGGAACTAACCCGCTTGCTAACGGCGGATGGACTTTCGCCTGGTTTGTCAGCAGGAGGCGCAATCTCCCATCTGCCTGCTGGCAGTTTGCAGCTTACCCACGATAACAGCCCTGCCCAGTTAGGACGGCAAATTGCCCAATCGGTTTATGGAGGCATCGGACAATGACACGACAAACTGCCACTCAGCAACGCCCTCTAACCCCATCACCGCTCTCAACAGGTAGTATTTTGCAACGCAAATGCGGTTCCTGTGGTCAGCACACGATCGCGGGGGGAACCTGCGCGGAGTGTGCGAAGAAAAAGAGTGGTTTACAACGGAAGCTGACGATTGGTGCGAGTAACGATCCGCTGGAACAGGAAGCCGATCGCATTGCCGACCAGGTGCTGGCAGCCCCAGCCCATAACGCTATTAACGCTGCACCACCCCGCATTCAACGTTTGGTGGGGCAACCTACTGGAGAGGCAGATATGGCGGCACCTGCCAGTGTAGACCGTGTTTTGTCTAGTCCTGGCAGTCCGCTGGAGCCGTCATTACAACAGGACATGGAGCAACGTTTCGGTCACGACTTCTCGCAGGTGCGGGTGCATACTGGTGCGGAGGCTGGGCGATCGGCGCGGGATGTGAACGCAAATGCCTATACGGTAGGTCACAACGTTGTGTTCGGGGCGGGTCGGTATGCACCGGAAACTCACGGGGGACGGCGGCTGATTGCCCATGAGCTGACCCATGTTGTGCAGCAGAATACGAGTCTCCAAAAAAAAATAATTCAACGTGATGGATTTGCTGATGCTGGATTTGCTGATGCTGGTGTTGCCGCCTGTACTTTAGCTACACCAAAAAGCTGTTCAAGCTACGAAGATTGGCTTGATAAATTTCCACCTCCTACTCCTACTAATGGACCAGGCGGGACACTAGACAAAACGGTCAATAGTAGCATGCCTGCCGATTTGCTTAACCTGGTTACAGGGAAACTCAGCGGTAGTGGAGGTTTGCCTGACTGCGCCGATGTAGCTCTTTTGCTTCGACATTACTATCTGAAAGCGAAAGGACAATCGTTTTCTTTCATGGTTGGTAGAAATAAAGTAACAGCTGAAACTTTTACCCTTGGAAAGTCAACAAATGACAAAGAGATCCGAGCTTGCATGATTGGAACTGGAACAGAGAGTTTCCAAGAGACACGGTCAGGCTTTGCATTGGCTAACTTCCATAAAGATAGAGGAAAAAATCTCCTTAACCTCAAAAAGTTATTAGCTACTGGTTTGAAATCAGGAGATGTGTTTGTTTGGAAGCGGAGAGCAGAGGTAGCAGGCAACTTTCAAGGGCACGCTCAAACTGTCCAGGTAGTTGGTCTGCCTAAGACCGATCCAAAGGATGCGACAAAGATTACGCAGGAAGGCACAATCACTGTCCTTCAGGGAAACATGAGCGGAGGCAAAGGAGTCGGCGAACTGCAACAGCGTGTCTATACTTTTCTTGAACTTACAAAAAAACAGGATGGTGATGCAGACATTGTCGGTGAACCTAGACACGACGAAGAGTTATTCTTTGGAGCAGGTCCGTGGAGGACATAGAGTAACCTCCGATGGCGGTGCCCTAAGTATGATCGCTAAAACTCTTTAGCCTCTCACAATATCAGGAATTCCCCGGATTGTGCATGAGGTGATGCGATTGTCCATCGAGCACATTTAGAAAGCTATAGAAACAGAGGATTGAACTAATGAATACGCGATCGCTCACTCAAACCAAACCGTCATTGTCTGCTCCTGCTCAAACAGGCTTGCTGCAACGCAAATGCTCTCAGTGCAGTGAGCAAGAGAAATTATTGCAGCGACAGGCAGTGAATCAGGTTGAGGTATCAGGGGTGCCAGCGATCGCCCATGATGGATTGAACTCTCCTAACCAACCCCCCGATTCAACTACTCGTGCCTTTACAGAATCTCGTTTTGGTCATGATTTTAGTCAGATACCAGTCCATAACTATACAGAGTGTCAGAGCAAGCAGAAGGGTGTTTTACAAACCAAATTGCAGATCGGTGAAGTGGGCGATCGCTACGAGCAGGAAGCCGATCGTATTGCCAATCAAGTGATGAGTATGTCAGATGCCAAGCAATCTATCCAGCGGGAGGTGATGCCCGAAAAGGAGGAAGAAATTCAAACTAAACCATTGGTTGCAACGATCACGCCTCTGATGCAGTTTGAGAAAATGCCTGATGAGGAGGAAGAAAAGATTCAAACGAAGGAAATGAGTAATCAAGGCGTTCAAGCAGGGGGAAATCTTGAAAGTCATCTGAATAGCAGCAAGGGTGGGGGAAATCCGCTACCGGATGATGTGAGGTCGTTCATGAAACCTCGCTTTGGTGCAGATTTTAGCCAGGTGCGGGTGCATACAGGCAGCAAAGCGGTTCAGATGAATCAGGATTTACATGCCGAGGCATTTACGTATAAGCAGGATATTTATTTTGGTGCAGGAAAGGCTCCTGCTAAGGATGCGTTGACTGCTCATGAGTTGACCCATGTAGTTCAGCAGATGGGGGGGGTACAGGCTAAGTGTGAAGCTTGTGGGAATCTAGCAGAAAAGGATAAAGAGCCATTAATTCAAACTCAGTCAAACACTAGCACTCAGACATACGTGCAGCGTGTACACATTGAGAATGGTCGCAAAAAGTTTGACTGCTCAGATTTTCTTGGTGATTCTAAACTCGAAGCTTGCTTAAATGATGAGGATCGACTCAGTCCATTGGAGACAGGAGATTCGGTTATTAAAATTCAAAAAGGATTACAAAAAGATGGTCTAGACCTGGGTAAAGATGGAATAAAAGGTGTTTACGGTGCAGATACTGGAAAGGCAGTAATGGCATTCAAACAAAAACACAACTTGGGATCAACGCAATTTCCTGATGTTGGACCAGGAACAACAAAGAAGCTTGACGAATTGTGCGCCACAAAACCTCCTACTCCAAAACTTCCAAAACCAGAACTTCCAGGAAATTGTGTACCAAGTGCTGCAAACCCATTCTGCTTGCCAATCCCGACAACTGATGCCCCCTGCCAACCTTTTCCAGATATAGCATCAGCTGAAGTTTTAAGGAATAGTATGAGCATCGCGATTCCTCGATTAACTGCATTAGACACACGGTGTCCTGAAGTCAAACCCGTTTGGGAAACTTACTTTGCGGCAACTTCAACACCATTCCCATTTTCTGGCACGTCTAGTTGCGTTGTTAATGATGCCAAAACCGATGGGGATGCTTCGGCTGAAGCCAATAGGGCAGCGAAAGGGCACCTCGAGGACATACTTGATAACTTGCCAATCACGTTACTAGATATAACCCCATCACCTTTCCCTTTCCCTGGAAAACCGCTTGCTGAGCGCCGAATGCCGCTTGAAGAGGCAATTTCTCCTAAACTTCGAGGCTTCTTGCATCATCAATTTATCTACAATGACAAACATAATGCAGCGGCTAACATTGCGGGAGGTGCTGGTATTAATGGTCAGGGCAGTGACATTTTTGGCGATGATGATCGCTTGGTGGGCGGCACGGTTGTTATTGAAGTCAGTGCTATAGATCCAACATCTGGAAGGGTAATCGGTCAAGTTCGATGGCAACCGCATATTCATGTTAAGGACACTGTCGATTTCTGCCCTGGAAATCTTACGAACTCTGCTATCTTACGAGAATTTACTGTTCCAATGAGCAAGCTGGAAGCTATGGGACTCGTCCGAGATGTCCCGATAACGATTGACTATGATCTCGATGTTCAGCAGGCAAACTTCAATGTGTTGCCACTCACTAGACCACCCCGTCCTAACCCTTGATCGAGTGAGATCGCTCGCCCGTAGTTCGGTTGAAATATGAGACCCACAAGCTAAAACCCATTCGTTAATCACAAACTAAATAACATGAAAAACCTAACCATCGATCGCCTTATCCTCAAACCCTCTGGACTTTCCCAACCAGAGAGACAACACCTATCCCAGGGCGATGGCCATGCTGCGCTTCGCGAGCATACTAACAACTCAACTGTATTGTTTCAACCAATTCACCAGATCCACTTCCGATACTTCATCCGCTGCCAGCGCCTGCATCAGCAACACCACCTCAGGTTCCGGTGCCTTGAGATCAAACCCATGCAGCTTGAGAAACACATACATCACCAGAAACCCAGTCCGCTTATTACCATCCACAAAAGCATGGTTTTTGACAATGCCATAGCCATAAGCCGCCGCAAGCTGGTGCATATCTGCACCTTCGTAGACATATCGGTTACGAGCACGCGCCAGGGCACTTGCCAGCAAACCCGCATCTCGCAAGCCGTAGGCACCCCCATGAGCCGCAATCTGATCATCATGAATCGCCTGCACCATCTCCTCCGTCAGCCAAATGGGTTCAGCCATCCGCCAACTGCCTCAGCGCATTGCGGTACTGCGACGCGCCTTGCTTGTAAACCTCCATCACCTGTTCAAAATTTGGGTCATAGACCATCAGCTTAATGCCATCCTCCATCACCATCAGCGTCAGTATGTCTCCCTCCCCCAGATTAAATTTATCTAACACCTCCTTAGGAAACGTGGTGCCAAGGGAGTTGCCAACTTTGCGGAGCTTAATCTGCATTGTAAATTCACCAAATGTTATTACTAGTGTAATCACAAAATGACTAGCTTTTCTGGCTCACCCCGATTAATCAAAGGCGCGATCGTCACCATCGATGCTCTCGCTCCAATTCCCAATATAATCCCGTTCCAATACAACCCAGACACCATGACCCGCAAGCTCGATGCTCGGTCAGTGGGCGGTAACGAGCAGGGCGATCGCTCCGAAGCATTTCGACTGACAGGTCCCCCCAAAGAAACCATTACGCTCAATATCGAAGTAGATACCACCGATCAGCTAGAGGTAGGGAACCCGATCGCCGTTGCATCAGGCGTATATCCAGCCCTCTCTGCCCTGGAGATCTTGCTCTATCCGCCCAGTGCCAGAATCATCGCCAACGCCGCTTTAGCTCAGGGCGGCATACTAGAGATTCTTCCCCCAGAAGCGCCGATGAGTTTGTTTGTCTGGGGTTTGCAACGGGTGCTGCCAGTACGGCTAACCAGTTTCAGCATTACCGAAGAAGCCTACGACCCGTTGCTTAATCCGATTCGTGCCAAGGTTGACTTGAGTTTGCAAGTGCTCAGCTACTCCGACCTGAAATTAACCAATGCTGGCTATTACCTATTTTTAGCCCATCAAATTGCTAAAGAAATTAATGCCACTGCCAGTTTAAGCAACAGTACCGCCAATGTGGGCTTCTCGTTAAAAATTTGAGGTAAACCATGTTTCCCGTCACAAGTCGTTATTTCAATCTTGAAACTGCAATCTGGATCGCCACCGATGGGCGACAAATTGCCTTTCTGCGGCGGCGCTTTTTGCCCCTTGCTGCGGCTCCCATGTTGGCAGAGCATTCTGTCGCTCAGGGCGATCGCCTCGACAACATTACCGCCCAGTACCTGGGTGACCCAGAGCAGTTTTGGCGGGTGGCAGACGCCAACAATGCCATGCAGCCAGATCAACTAACGCGGGTTGGGCGACGACTGGTAATTCCTATAATTCAAGGATGATAAAACCATGCCTGACCTTGGAGTTCGTCTGCAATTAATGATCGGCGCTACCGTGCCGTTGCCAGCCCCCTATGCCGTCGTGGATGCGTTGGTGAGTCTAGAAGTCACCAATCGAGATCACGAACGCGATGGCTTCCAAATGACCTTCACGATCGGCAAAGAATCTCCCATAGATTATGGCTTAATACTCAGCGGCATTCTCGATCCGCCCAGCCGCATCATTATCACTATGATTATTGGCGTCTTACCGCAAGTATTAATTGACGGCATCATTACCAGTCATCAAGTAATGCCCAGCAATCGACCAGGAGAATCGCGATTGGTAATTACCGGGGAAGACATTAGCCTGAAACTAGACCTGGAAGAAAAGAGTGAAACCTACCCCAATCAGCCAGATTCAGTGATTGTGACGCGGCTTGTAGCGCCCTATGGCTTAATTCCGAAGGTGACGCCCACAACCGATGTACCGATCGTCCTCGATCGCACGCCCTCACAGCAGGGCACCGATTTAGCCTTTATTCAGCAGTTAGCCCAGCGCAATGGGTTTGTCTTTTATATCGATTCCCCCCTCCCCAACGTCAACATTGCCTATTGGGGTCCCGACAATCGCCTGGGGATGCCTCAACCTGCGCTCACCCAAAACATGGGTCCCGATACCAATGTGGATACGCCAATTACCTTCAACTTTAATGCCCTGGGACCAGCCACGCCCCTGGTGACGATCATCGAACCGATCACCAAGTTGGCGATTCCCATCCCTGTTCCCAGTGGGTTGCGTCCCCCCCTCGCCAGTCGTCCGGCGGCATCCCTGCGTAAAACCCTGCCTCGCAATACAGCCAATCTAAATCCAGCCCAGGCCACCCTGCGGGCCATCTCCACTGCCAACCAATCCTCTGACGCGCTGACGGCGACTGGAGAAGTGGATGCGATGCGCTACGGGAGGGCACTGCGATCGCGGCAACTGGTTGGTGTGCGGGGTGTGGGCTTTAGCTACGACGGCCTGTATTACGTCAAAGAGGTGACTCATCAGATTCACGTCGGTCAATACAAACAACGCTTCACACTCAGCCGTGAAGGGCGAGGTGCGCTCACCCCTGCCATCATTCCTTAACTGTCAAACTCTAATCCTTGGAAACCCTGCCATGAACGGACAATCTCCTCCTTTTTACGGAAAATATCGCGGAGTGGTGACAGACAATCAAGATCCCCTGTTTCAAGGTCGCGTTCGGGCCAAGGTGCAAGATATTTTGGGCGATCAAGAATGCGGTTGGGCAATGCCGAGTGTGCCTTATGCCGGAAGCGGTGTGGGGTTGTTTTTGATTCCCCCCACCAAAGCTTCGGTGTGGATTGAGTTTGAACACGGCGACCCTGATTATCCGGTCTGGACTGGCTGTTTTTGGGCAATAGGTGAAGTACCTGCGTTGCCCGCACTTGCCGGAACCAAAATGCTTAAAACTGATACTGCCACGATTACCTTAAGTGACTTACCAGGTCCCTTGGGTGGCGTGACGATTGAAACCAAAATGGGGATGAAGCTGGTCATGGATATGACGGGAATTACCATCGACAACGGTCAGGGTGCCAGTATCAAGTTGCAACTGGTGCAAGTATCGATCAACGGTGATGCCTTGGAGGTGATCTGATGCCGGGATATCTGCTACATGTCGGAGCCACCGTACTTTGTGCCCATGCCGGACAAGCACAACCCATGGTGCCTAATCCACGGGTGCGAGTGAGTGGTCAACCGATCACAACACAAGCGAGTCCATATGTGATCGCGGGCTGTACGCTAGCCCTGATTCCAAGTCCGCCTTGTGTCACCGCACAGTGGATCAGTGCAGCCTTACGGGTGAAATCAAGTGGGATGCCCGTTCCGCTGCAAGACAGCCAGTCCATCTGCGTACCAACCGGAACGCCGCTCACAATTATCGTGACACAACGGCGTGTCAAGGGGATGTGATGAATACCAACCTGATTAACTTAGAGTTTCCCTTACAGTTTGATAGCCGGGGTCGCACCGCATCAACCGATGATGCCGATCATATTCGCGATTTAATCGAGCAATTGCTGTTTACCAATCCCGGTGAACGGGTCAACCGTCCCGATTTTGGCTGTGGCTTGCTGGGGATGGTGTTTGCGCCCAACAGTCCCGAACTGGCAACAGCCCTGCAATTTACCATTCAAGCTTCGCTGCAACGCTGGCTGAGCGATTTAGTTGAAATCCAAGCGTTACAGGTAACGAGCGACGATGCAGCCCTGCGAATTGTGGTGCAATATCGCCTTCGTCGGACTGCGGAACAACGCATAGCCACCTTCGAGCGGAGGACTGCCCTATGAATCCTGCACGATTGAACTGTCAGACCGTGCTTCGTCGACACGATGTGCAGAATACTCCAACCTGGTCAGGATTGGATTACCTGGAAGTCAGCGACAATCAACGAACGCTAACGGTCTACTTTCTGGGCAAAGCGCCAGAAAAGATTGAGCGATCCAACCTCCGCATCAATGGCGGTCGGCGAATTCAGAATATCCGCGTGCTGGATGTAGAAGTAATCCGCGAGGAGGACCCGGAAGTCGATGATGCGATGGTGGTGACGGTCGATCGCGTGGGTGACTTTTCTCAATATCAGTTACGGGTGGTGGCAGCCGATGAATACGGTCAGCCAACCAATCAACCGTTGCAGGGGGTCGATCCTCGCTATGCTCAATTGTCGTTCAGCTTCAAAATCGGTTGCCCCAGCGACCTCGACTGCAAACAACTGAGCTTTTGTCCCGAACCGGAACGCATCCAGCCAGAAATCAGCTATCTGGCTAAAGACTACGCGAGTTTTCGGCAGTTAATTCTGGATCGCCTGTCGTTGATCATGCCCAACTGGCAAGAACGCCACATTCCCGATTTGGGCATTACCTTAGTGGAACTTTTAGCCTATGTGGGAGATTCGCTCAGCTATTACCAGGATGCGGTGGCAACAGAAGCCTACTTAGGAACGGCTCGGCAGCGGCAATCGATCCGCCGTCATGCCCGCTTGATGGACTATCAGATGCATGAAGGCTGTAATGCCCGAACCTGGCTCACGATTAAAACGAGCGGCGATAAGGTCGTCCCGCTCGATCCGCAGGATGTGTTTTTCATCACGGGCGATCTCGAGGATTTAGCCACAATTGAGCGAACGCGGGTGCTCCAGGCGATCGACCTGGAGAAATTGCCTGCCGGGAGCTACGAAGTATTTGAACCAATCCAATCGGATCCAATCAAGCTCAATCCCCATCACAATGAGATCAAGTTCTACACCTGGGGCGATCAAAACTGTTGCTTGCCCCGGGGTGCGACGGCAGCGACTTTGCTTGATAGTGCGCCGAGCCAGCCGTCCCCTTCGCCATCCTCGGAATCAAACCAGTGCCAGCCTGAACCCACCCCTCCCCCTCCTATCCCCGAGCGCATCTTAAACAACCTGCATTCAGGCGACATTCTAATTCTGGAAGAGGTACTCGGTGCAAAGACAGGTGTTCCTGCCGATGCGGATCCGAACCATCGTCATGTTGTTCGCTTGACTAAAGTGGAACCCGGTCTTGATGCACTCTACAACCAACCGATCGTAGAAATTGAGTGGTCAGAAGAAGATGCCCTACCCTTTGCGCTTTGCATTTCTAATCTTGGACCCGCTCCAGACTGTGACCTGATTAATTCGATTAGTGTGGCGCGGGGCAATGTGATTTTGGTGGATCATGGCCAAACCTTCACCGATAAAGGGCTGGGCACCGTTTCCGAAAAGTTGAGTTTGCCTAAGTGCGACGCTGTCCATCAGCCTGCCGACTCAATGCGGCTACCGGAGCGGTTCACCACAAAGCTGAACAAGCCCGCCTTGACGTTTCGCCAGCCGCTGTCAACCAAAAGACCCGTGATCGGCTGGTTACGGCAGGACGACCTGCAGCAAGCCTTACCCCAAATCGCTTTAACGGGCATTCCAGAGGGAATCGTCAATCCGCCTAAACCGTTCCCCCCGGAATGGCTCTGGAGTCCCCGATCCGACTTACTCGCCAGCCACCGTCGCGATCGCCACTTCGTGATCGAGATGGACAACGATCGGCTGGCACACCTACGCTTTGGCGATGGTGAGTTAGGACAACGCTCCGCCGCTGGCACTACCTTCCACGCCACCTACCGAGTCGGAAATGGGACCGTGGGGAACGTCGGGGCAGACACCATTTCTCACCTGGTTTTACGCAATCCCCTTCCCGACCCCGTAAAAACGCTCACCCCCCGTAATCCCTTTCCTGCAACCGGGGGTACCGAGCCGGAGCCCCTCGAAGAAGTGAAATTATTTGCGCCACAATCCTTCCGCCGCACCTTAGAACGGGCGATCACGGCGGATGACTATGCTCGCCTGGCAGAGAAATACAGGGATGCTCAAGGGCGGCGAGTGCAACGTGCCTTCGCGACGCTCCGTTGGACGGGAAGCTGGTATGAGGTCATCGTTGCGATCGACCCCCTGGGCACAGAAACTGCCGATGCGGATTTTCTAGACGCGATCGTAGCCTATCTTTATCCTTACCGTCGCATTGGCTATGGCTTGCGCGTAATTGCGGCTCATTACGTGCCCTTAGACATTGCCATGACCGTTTGCGTTCTACCGCATTTCTTACGGGGTCATGTCAAGGCTGAGTTGTTGAAACGATTTAGTACGCAACGATTAGCCGATGGTACGCTGGGATTTTTCCACCCCGATAGCCTCAGTTTTGGCGATCCCATCACCATTGGTAAGCTCGTCACCACAGCACTGTCTGTAGAAGGGGTAGAAAGTATCACAGTGACTAAGCTACAACGCTTGAATCAGCCCGCAAATCAGGAGCTAGAAAACGGCATTTTGCCCCTGAAGACGAACGAAATTGCTCAACTCGATAACGACCCCAGTTTCCCAGAAAACGGCAAACTTACCCTAAATATGGGAGGTGGACGATGACTGATACTACGTGTGGATGCTGCCAGGGTATTGAACCCATTACCCCATCCTCTACCGCCAATCGACCCGGCTTAAGTGCGATCGCCTACCGGGTTGGAACTCACGCCACCTTTCTAGAAACGATGCTTGCCCGATTGTCGAGCAACGATTTTCCGCAATTGCGAGGAAGGCTGAAAACGCGGCTGAAAACTGATCCAGCGATCGCGTTTTTGGATGCCTGGGCAACGGTGGCAGATGTGTTGATCTTTTATCAAGAACGGATTGCCAACGAAGGCTATCGTCGCACCGCAACCGAGCGGCGATCGATTCTGGAATTAGGGCGACTCGTGGGCTACAAACTGCGGCCGGGTGTTGCGGCCAGTGTGTATTTGGCTTTCACGATCGAAAAAGATCAAACGATTGAAATTGCCCCCGGCAATCGAGCGCAGAGCCTTCCGGATGCGGGTGAAATCCCCCAATCCTTTGAAACGGCTGAAAAATTAGCAGCTCGTGCAGTTTGGAACAATCTTCAACCGCGTCTGACTCGTCCGCAGACGGTGGATGTGAATTCGGACACGATGACGAATCTAACAAAAATCACGATCAAAGATCAAATCTACCTACAAGGTATTACAACCAATCTGAAGCCGAATGATCCACTGCTGTTTGTTGAGTTTGTTAACAACGAAGTTAATGCAGAAAAGCACCCCGTCTTGCGACGAATTGAACGGGTTGAGCTGCAATCGGCTGAAAATCGGACACTGGTAACGCTACAAGCAGAACAAGGGGTAACAGAACAAAAAACTTTGGTGGAACCGAAGCCTGAGGTTCCACCTTCCAACGGTAGCTCCGCTCCAGAATCTCCCCTTAAAGCCCTAGATAACTTGATCGCGCCCCTCAGCAAACCGCCCTCGGTACAACCTGACAATGCGTTGCGATTGTCACGAGAAGTAGACACAGTATTCGGTCCCAAATCGGATATTTATCCCCGGCTGATGACGGCATTACGACCTGATTTGAGTTCGGTACTCTACCAAGCTTGGCAGAACATCACCGTAGACGGCCCAACGAAAGCTGAAATCAGAGTTTACGCACTCCGTGTCCGTGCCTCTGTGTTTGGCCACAATGCCCCGAAACGAACTGTTTTTTCTAAAGATGGCTGGAGCGAGCCTGTTGAAACGGAATGGACATTGAATAGCTCTTCGGAGATAGCACCAGAGCCGTTCAGTGTTGCAGTAACGTTGACCCCGAATTCGTCAGAGCCTGCTGGCTCTGCAGTGAGTTTAACGATACGTACGGTGATTGGGTTGGCAGCGCAACAAATTGCCAACTCTCGTACGCTCCCGGCTCAAGGAGAATCTTTTACCCTTCAGCAAAACAGCACTGACATTGCTAAAGTCACTGTTGTCGAGCTGACTGAAACTGGAAACAATTTGGGCGCTCCATTGAAACTACAGTTTGAATTTCCGAACCGGAATATTGCATTAGTTTTAGAAATCGATGCCAATTTCCACTTACACGTTACTAGTGCAGGTAGTGATCCAACGCAAGTCGAAATCAGTAGTGCAAGTTCTGGATCCTCACCACAGAATTCACCATCATTCCTGGGACTATTTCGGTCGGCTGCGAGCCAAGGCAATGATGGCTTGACCATGAAGGTGAGCGGTACGATCAGACCCTCTGGGCGGACTGAAGAGAAAAATGTGATTTGGCTGGATGCAACCTATGGTCAGATTGTGCCTCAAAGCTGGGTAGTGATTGAACGACCAGAAGCCCAAGTCGGAGGTACTCTGCCGATTTCGCAACAGGTGATTAGTCAAACAACGGCAGTCAGCGATCGCTCTCGATCTGACTACGGCATTTCGATCAAAAGTACACGCCTAGAACTCGACCAGCCCTGGATCGATCCAGATCGAGATTCCTTCCATATGATTCGCGAAACAGCAGTTTTTGCCCAAAGCGAAGAACTTAAACTTGCAGAAGAACCAATTCTGGAGGCGATTGGACCTGTGCCAGCTAGTTCTGGCTCACTTGAGCCTGGCAAAGAAATCGAGTTGAGTCAATTGTACGATGATCTAGACACAGGACGTTGGATCGTTGTTTCTGGGGAACGTGCCGATCTTCCCGGTGGAGCGGGCGGCGTTAAAGCGAGCGAATTAGTCATGCTGGCAGGTATTAAGCAACGCCAGGATCCTAAGCCCCATACCGTGCTCCAACTAGCGCAATCCCTTGCCTACACCTATAAACGAGATACAGCGACGATTTACGGTAACGTGGTTAAAGCCACCCATGGTGAAACGCGCACTCAGGTTTTAGGTAGTGGAAATGCGGCTCAGGAACTGCAATCCTTTCCATTACAACAATTCCCGGTTACCTACCTGTCAGCCCCCACTGCCGCTGGTGCGGTCAGCACGTTAAATGTCCGCGTCAATGAGATTCTATGGCATGAAACCGACACCCTATCAACCCTAAAACCAGGCGATCGTCAGTTCGTCACACAAACTGATGATACCGGCAAAACTACCGTATTTTTCGGCAACGGGCGGCAAGGCGCACGTCCTCCCAGTGGCATCGAGAATATCAAAGCCATCTATCGCACGGGATTAGGTCTCCCTGGCAATGTCAAAGCCGAACAAATCAGCCTCCTCGCCACCCGCCCGCTGGGCGTGAAAAGTATAATTAATCCCCTCCCAGCGACGGGTGGTGCCGATCCAGAAAGTCGCGATCAGGCACGGCAAAATCTGCCCCTGGCATTAATGGCGCTCGATCGCCTGGTGTCGGTGCAAGACTATACTGATTTTGCCCGCACCTATGCAGGCATCGGTAAAGCCAGCGCAGTTCGACTTTCAGACGGTCAACGACCGCTGGTTCATTTGACGATCGCGGGTGCCAACGATAGTGCGATCGACGAAAATTCTGACCTTTTCCGCAACTTCCGCCAGGCATTGCAGCAATTAGGCGATCCCAATCAAGCTGTGAAAATCGAACAGCGGGAATTGCTGCTATTGGTTATTGTTGCCAGGGCTCAGATTTTGCCAGATTATCTCTGGGAAGTGGTTAAATCGCAGATTATAGTGGCATTGTTCGCCACCTTTAGTTTCGATCGACGGGATCTGGGACAACCCGTTTTTCTGAGTGAAGTAATTCGCACAATTCAGCAAGTTCCTGGTGTTGCCTATGTAAATGTTGACACCTTCGGCGGTATTCCTGAAAAAAAAATCGACGAGAATACTGGCAAGCGACGCCCGCTAACCCCCAGCGAAATCAGTGCTGCCGTAAAAGACATCAAAGACTGCAAACCTGTGCCGTTTTTGTCGGTCAACCTGGCTGGAGAAGAAAACAACGCTGCCCAAATCGCCTATCTCTCGCCAGCCGTGCCTGACACTTTCGTCCTTAACCAAATCTATTGATCGTTCTCACCCTTGGTCTCAACCATGAATCCTCCAGTCGATCGCCTTTATAAACTTCTGCCTGCCGTGTATCGCGATCGGGACGCCGACCAAGGCTTCCCGCTTGAGGCGCTGCTGCAAATTATCACAGAACAGGTGAATGTCGTCGAAGCTGACATCGGGCAGCTTTATGAAAACTGGTTCATCGAAACCTGTGAAGATTGGGTCGTGCCCTATCTAGGAGATTTACTCGGCTATCAAGCCGTTCATGAGGCGGGTGAACCGGGTGATATTACAACCTCCCAGGGTCAACAGCGCAACAAAATCCTGATTCCCCGGCGCGATGTTGCCAACACCATCCACTATCGTCGCCGCAAGGGAACTCTGGCGTTATTAGAGCTATTAGCGAACGATACCGCCGGTTGGCCAGCACGAGCAGTCGAGTTCTACACGCTGCTGAGTTGGGCTCAAAACATTCGCCAAGTGGCTAAAATACCCCGTACGATCGATCTTCGCCAGGGTTATCGTCTGGATAATTTGAACAGCCCGTTCGATCTCACCGCCCATACGATCGATCTCCGCCGCATTAATTCTCATCGCAGCATTGGTCTTTACAATGTTCCTAGCGTTGGAGTATTTGTTTGGCGATTGTCTTCTTATTCAGTCACCAAAACACCTGCTTATTGCCAGGAAACGGCTGGTTCTCACTGTTATACGTTTAGTGTCTTAGGCAACGATTCCCCGCTGTATAACCTGCCTCAAACTGAAACAGACCCGACTCACATTGCCGAAAAACTAAATTTACCCGTTCCCATCACCCGCAGAGACCTGCAATCTCACAAAGCCCATTACTACGGCATCAATAAAAGCCTGCAAATTTGGATGGATTCTCCCAATCAGCCGATTTTGACAGAGAAAATTGTGGTAGCAAACTTGAGTCAATGGCACTATCGCCCTCGACCGGGATATGTTGCCGTCGATCCAGAATTAGGGCGAATTGTTTTTCCGCCAGGACATTTACCTAAAAAGGGCGTGTGGGTGTCTTATCAGTATGGCTTTAGTACAGAGCTCGGGGGCGGGGAATATGATCGCCCTCTTTTCCAACCGTTGGACTATAAGCTTTATAAAGTAAGTAAAACAGATCCTCAACGGTTCAGCATCAATGCCGCTTTAGCTCAGTGGCGGCAAGAGCAACAACAAGAAGCACAGAAACCTGACTCGTTAGAGCATCAGAAGAAACTAAAGCAACTCAACCATGCTGTGATTGAGATTGAGGATAGTGAAGTCTATGTCGAGCAAATCAGTATTGCATTAGCAGAGTGTCACAGCCTGCAATTAAGGGCTGCAAATGGTAAACGCCCCGTGATTCGCTTACTCGACTGGTACACCGACTTACCCGATAATCTAACGATCTCTGGCGAGCGAGGCAGCCGCTTTGCCCTTGATGGATTGATGATCACAGGTCGAGGCATTCAAATTGAGGGTGAACTGTTTGAGGTCGCTATCCGCCACTCAACACTCGTTCCGGGCTGGGGATTACACTGTGACTGCGAGCCGCAACGTCCCGCTGAGCCAAGCCTGGAACTGTTCAATACAACCGCTCGCCTGATGATCGAACATAGCATTCTTGGCTCGATCTCAATCTACCAGGATGAAGTTCACATGGAGCCTGTGCCGATTTTAATCAGCGACAGCATCCTGGACGCAACGAGTGAGGAACGGGAAGCCCTGAGCGCTCCAGGTTGTGCGGTTGCCAGTGCTACCTTAACCATTGCCCGCAGCACCGTTTTTGGTGAAATTCATACCCACGCGATCGAGCTTGCGGAAAACTGTTTATTTAACGGGCGCATCAAAGTAGCACGGCGACAACAGGGCTGCATGCGATTTTGCTCTGTGACTCTCCCGTCGCGGACTCCTCGCCGCTACAACTGTCAGCCCGATTTAGTCGATCAGGCGGTTGCAGAACTGGTTGCTCAGGGCAAATTACCCAAAGGCGAGCAACAAAGTGCTCAGACGTTTGAGCGCGATCGTGTCCGTCCCCAATTCAACAGTACCCGTTACGGCACCCCCACCTATTGTCAATTGGCTGCAACCTGTGTCGCGGAAATTACCCGTGGTGCAGACGATGAATCTGAGATGGGGGTATTTCACGATTTATATCAACCTCAGCGAGCCGCAAACTTACGTGCCCGATTGGATGAATACACGCCAGCCGGACTGGACGTCGGCATTCTCTACGCGAGTTAATTGCTGCTATTAAACTACCAGGAGATAATCATGGAAGGCGAATTTAGAGGCGATTTTTCCCGGGACAGCTTTGACCCGCTGAAACACTTCAGTCGAGTCCTGATGCAACAGGGGCGCGTTCAACTCGATGCCGATTGGAACGAGCAGACATCGATCGTCCTGCATTATCTGCAAGCCCTGGCATCTGACATTATTGGACCGTTTGGTGGCAACGGTTTTGAGATCAAACTAAGCAAGCCAAACGATAGCCTAACCCTGACGATCGGTAGTGGACATTACTACGTCGATGGCATTTTGTGCGAGAACGAAAAACAGTTCGGCGATGGCAGCAATGAAGTCTTATTAAATTACTACAATCAACCGAATTACCCAATCGACAAAGATCAAAATCCGCTTCCAAAAGACGGCTCATTTCTGGTTTACCTCGACGTGTGGGAGCAACACATCTCCTATATCGAAGACGACAGCATCCGCGAAGTTGCCCTCGAAGGCAGCGACACCGCCACCCGCGCCAAAATTCTTTGGCAGGTTCGGATTGGCGATCAATTAATGGGCTTCACGACAAAAGATGATCTCTATAAGAATTGGGCCACGCTAACTCAACAGTGGCAGCCTGCCAATCGAGGCATGCTCAAGGCGCGGGGAAAACAAAAGGCAGCCACTGACACCGAACCCTGTCTAATTTCTCCAGATATGCGCTACCAAGGTCCTGAAAACCAGTTGTACCGTGTGGAGATTCACAAAGGCGGTACTGCTGGCTCTTCTCAAGATAGAGCTACCTTCAAATGGTCACGCGACAATAGCGCGATCGCACTGCCAATTCAATCTCACGAAGGCAAAGTCTTGACCGTCTCTGCGATCGGACGAGATCCCATGTCAGGCATTAGCGACAAACAGTGGATTGAAATTATCGACGATCGATCTGAGTTGCTTGGTGAACCAGGACAACTGGTGCAAGTGGCTAAGGTTGAAGGGCAAACGCTCACGCTCCAAGAGGATGTTGTGTTCAAAGATCCCAAAGTCAAAGTCAAAGTGCGTCGTTGGGACTATCAAGGCAAAGACCCCAAAAATGGAGACTTGCCGCTAGGCAGTGATAATGCGCTGCTGATCCAAGGAGATGGCGATGCCCATTGGCTCTCATTGGAAGATGGCATTCAAATTCAGTTTCAACCTGGCGCAACCTACCGCACGGGCGATTACTGGCTGATTCCCGCTCGAACTGTGAGCGGGAATATCCAATGGCCACTCGATCTCGGCAACTCGACAGAATCCGAGCGCAACAAGCCGATGGCACTACCACCCCATGGCGTTGAGCATCATTATGCGCCGCTTGCCATTCTGCCTACACTCGAAGATTGCCGCAAAATTATTACACCGATCGCGAAGTAACCATCAAGAAATAGATGATGGCGTTCCCATAGCTTTTGGGTCATAAACAACCTTAACTCACATCTTGCACCAGTCTCAATAAGCTAAGGGGAGGGGCTTGACGAGGATTTCAAACCCCAGGTCATCCGCAAGTTTCCGGTGCGTTTGAATCTGATGTAATAGCTTGATCCAGAGGACTTGAGGCAAAAGGTCTGCCATCGCTTGGGCACTGACTTCGGTTGTGTCGCAAATACTTTTTAGTGACAAACGAAGTATCTCGTTCGCATTCCGTTAAGCGCTAATTCCGAACAGTTCTTCGATAAACTTCGCTTGAGATACACGGTCCCCTTTGCTGACTCCCTTCACTTGTCCTTTGCGAATCATACTCATCGCTTCGATGCCACTCAAGGTTCGTCTCGCTGTCTTGAATGAGCCGAATCCCATCATGGGCTTTGTCAATCGCTTGATGTTGCGGTGATCCTGCTCGATGATGTTATTCAGGTACTTGCTTTGCCGGTATTCCGTCTGGGCTGCCAGCGTTTCATCGCCTT
>Ga0209512_1001490_pt1 | contig 28596 bp, 20 predicted proteins | sample frozenSSSSmetaG_FD_184142 | JGI IMG/M metagenome (GOLD analysis project Ga0209512, IMG submission 184142) | Glacier valley bacterial and archeal communities from Borup Fiord, Nunavut, Canada, to study Microbial Dark Matter (Phase II) -... | ecosystem: Environmental > Aquatic > Freshwater > Ice >...
CGCTTTCGGTAAATATATGATCTTATTGTTTGATAAAGGAAGAGGAAGAGCTTATCCTGGTAGGTATGCTTCCCAGTCCTGGTGCCGACATGATATTTGCCGTCATTAAGATTTCATCTCTGAATACCCCGAACAAGCCTGCACTGTCTTTGCCTTCAAAGTTTCCGTTGCTAATGGTGAGAATAGGCCCGTTTAGCTTGTAGTCGCCACTGCCTCCGGTAACAGTAGGTATGCCGGCATAGTAGAACACCAGTCGGTCATTTGTAAATGTGATCAGCCATGAATAAGGATCAAACCATTTGGAATTGCTCAGCTGTGCCGGATATTTTTCAATTTTACTGAGTTCGATGATGACCCAGTCGTTGTGATTGGTATTCGCCTGATTTGTCAGTTTTTTGCCGCTCAGGTCAAAGCTGGTTTCATGTTTGTTGACATCAAAAATGATCGTCAGTTTATCATCCGATGTCTTCCAGCTGCCAGTGTAAACGCCCAAGGGATCATGCCATTCGAAACGATCGTTTTCTTTTAGGTAAAGGCACATGACACGTTCCAGCGTTCCTGTTGAATAGTGAAATCGGCCATACCAATAGCTGTTTTTAACCGGATCCACGGGTTTGGCATTTTCATTTTTCGAGCAGGAAACGATTGCTGTCGATAAAATGATTATGAAGAAACAGGTGATTCTTCGACACGTGAGGACACATGCTTTTTCAAATGTTTTCATAGCGTTTTTGTTTTATTATCATTTACCTGCGTTATAAATACTCATCAAAAATGCCTTACTGATACGTGTTGCTGCCTGTTCGCAAAGGTGCCCCTGACCTTCCGGTGCGTCCACACCCTGGTTTTTGCTGGAACAGCCGGCTGTCGATCGGTTTTCGTCGCAAATTCTGATGACATTCCCAAGCTTGCAGGTGCCGTTGTTGGACTCAATTTCTTCAAGTTCGTAAATCACGTCTTTGTCTTTGAAAGTATTCTTCATCCACTGCGCCACATCAACTTTGGCAGCGTTGCCGTCATCCTTGCTCGTAATGTAAATGAGCGGCGGTGTGATGTGGATAAATCGGATGCCGGTTACCGCTGTACGTAATTCATCTATCATGGTTTTGTATGCCTTTTTTACTTCCTCCTTATTGGTGTCATTGATATCGGCGTAGCCAAATTTGAAAATCGCAATGTTAACGGTGGACTTGTGCGTCATCACATTTTTTTTGAACTCAGCCATTTTCCCTATTGGGTTACCGTTGGAAACACTGAACACATTTCCGCTAGGTCCCTTCGGCGCTGATGAAAGATCGAAGTATTCAAATTTGAAGCCGTTCGCTTCTGCACCGTCTTCAAGGTCGCCACCAACCGACTGATGCATGAACAAGGCGTTCCAGCCCTTTATGCGATTTTTCTCAGTTGCCGGAAGTTTCTCCCAGGCTTCGATGCCAGGCAATGTCACAACGCCGGGTTGGCCTTTGCCAAGAGCTGCGCTTGCGGTATTTGGGTTTGGGTCAGGATTCGTTCCGTTTGGATCTGGTGCCGTTCCTGGATTGGAACACCCGATTAAAATAACGAATAGAGAAAAGGAAAGCTTTTTCATGATTGGTCGTATGTTTTTCGATTGAGTCAAAATTAAAAATTGCTCGCGGGTCGGGCAATCGCTAATGGACGAACGACGTTTTTAATAGACGAAGGGAAGGTGCGTTAAAGGTCAAATGGCTGGCCAGGGCGATATCTTCCCCGTCATGAGTTGGATAATCTGGATAAATCCACGGCATCAGCTTCCTCACAGTTTTTGATATGTGATCACATCTCCATATTCACTTTTCCAGATCATTTTATTGCCTGGGAAAGTGACTGTGTAAGTATTCCCAATTCCTTCTTTACCTCCGATGAATATTTTGTCGGCGTTGAGCTTCCATACGTTTTTAGAATAAAGTCTTTGCTGAATATTCACGTATTTCTCGTCACAACCTGATGCGGAAGCGTCAAGCCGGTAATTGCCGTCTGCGGTAATCCTGTAAATAATTTTCGCAGCACAAGGACGCTGTGTAAGCAGTGCGGCATGAGAATCAAATGTTTTTCCATCGTAAGTGGCCAAATGCGAAATCATTTTCCAGTTGCCGACGGGACTTTGTGCTATGCTTGCGAAAGCAAGAAATAGAAGCGGAATAGCAAATTTGATCGTTTTCATATTTTGAATAAGTTTATAATCAGTCACACATCAGCCTGAAACCAAAACCTGCATGCGATATTTAGTTCAAATCTGGGTATTTGAAACCAGTTGATAAACAGCACATCGACCAACGTCATTTTAAATAGACGAACAACAGCTTTTGATTATATTTAGCCTGAAAAACTACTCCGAAAGAATGTCCGCACCATTATTTTCCTGCATTATTATTGACGATGATGAAGTAGACCGCTTGACGACGCAGGTATATGCCAGGAAATATCCGTTTCTGAATATTGTGGGTGTGTTTTCTTCGGCAACAGAAGCTCTTTCCGTCGTTAACAATATGCATATCGATGTGTTGTTGAGCGACATTGATATGCCTGACCTGAACGGTCTGGAATTTAGGTCAAAAATGATGAACATTCCCGTATGCATTTTTATTTCCGCCTATCCGGATTATGCTGCCGAAAGCTTCGAAATGGAAGCTTTTGATTTTATGGTGAAGCCATTTAAAAAAGAACGTTTCGAACAATGCATGAACCGGGTGCAAAATTATTTTGAATTGAAAAGGAAGGCACAATTGTTCGAATACAGCCTGGGAAGCAACAATACGGTTTTTATAAAGGACGGGCATGAACAGATCAAGCTCAACCTGCATGATATCGTATACCTGGAAGCGCTAAAAGATTATACAAGGATCATAACCACCGGCAAAAGATATTCGGTACTTTCTTCAATCGGTAACTTGCTTCTGGAAACTGCCTTCCAATCCTTTTTGCGGATACACCGAAGTTATGCCGTACAGCGTCATTACATTGAAAGGATCACATCTCAGGAGGTTTTTTTGCAAAACTTCAGTTTGCCTGTTGGGCGCAGTTATAAAGATGTTTTGGTCAATCTGAAGTAATCCAAGTTATGAAATCCCTGTCCTTGAGTTTACTGCTTGTTTTTTACGGCGCTTGTTGCGTTGGTCAGAAGCAAGGGAAAGAACGCATTGATTCGCTACTCACTGAAGTGCCTAAAGCGACAAATGACTCATTGAAAGTTCGGTTGTATAAACAGGTCGCAGACGCTTATTTTTTCATTGACACGGAAATGGCTCTCAAATACACGCGGATCGGGTTAACTCATGCGAAGCGGGTTGGCTGGAAGCGTGCCGTTTCTGCTTTCACGACGATGATTGGCAGGGCTTATAGTGATAAGGGGAACATCGATTCCTGCCTTAAATACTACAACTCGGCACTAACGATGCAAAAGGAGGCAAACGACAATCGTAACATTGCTACGACGCTTACCAATATGGGAACTGCTGAACAAAATTTACGATCCGACTTCCCAAAGGCCACTCAGTATTATTTCCAGGCACTCAAATATGCTGAAAAGGATAACTCCCCGTATATGATCGCATCTGCTTACGACAATCTGTCAGTGGTTTACATGGCTCAAAATAATAATCAGAAGTCTTTGGACTACGCGCTGAGAGCGCTGGAAATTTGCAAAAAACAGGATGGACAAGATCCTAATTTTATGAATGAGTGGGCGATTTCACTGATCAATGTGGCTACCGCCTATTCTGCAATGAAAGATATAAATAAGGCGACTTTGTATTTCGGAAAGTCTATCGGTATTTACGGCAAAATTGGAAGTCAGGAAGGTTTGGCGATGGCGTATTCTGGACTGGCTTCTATTCCTGGACAGCATTTTTCAAAAAGAATTGAATATAGTTTGAAAGCTAACGGGCTCTGGGATCAGGTGAACCCGATGCACCTGACTGCCGTTGCCAACCTTGGTAATTTAGGTATTTCATATCTTGATGTCGCCCGGTATGATACGCTCGGGAGCGTTAAAAGGAATAGCGACATCCCGGTATTAAAGAATGAATTGCTAAAAAAAGCGGAATACTACCTCAGGGCCGCAATTCAATTGAGTTCAGAAAAAGGAGAGACAAGTAATAAATCCTTTTATACGGGGGCACTGGCCGAACTTCATGCGCTGAAAGGCGACTATAAAAATGCTTATCTGAATTTTCGGGAATATCAAAGCGTGCAGGACTCGCTCTTCTCACAGGAAAACAAGAATGCGATTGCCGGACTGGAAGGCAAACGCGAAATAGAGTTACGGGACAAGCAAATCGAGTTAAACAAGCTCGCTTTTCAATCGCAGAAAAAGCTGCGTATCGGATTACTCATCGGTCTTGGCCTGGTGACCGCAATCGGGGCTTTGCTTTACTGGCAGAGCCAAACCCGTAAACGCACAAATATCACTTTACTACATCTCAATTCGGAACTTGACGAAGCCAACAAAATCAAGGCGCGGTTTTTCGCGATCCTAAGCCATGATTTAAGAAGTCCGGTTTCGAACCTGATTAATTTTCTTCATTTACAAAAAGAGGCACCGGAACTGATGTCAGGGGAAATAGCTGAAGGTCATCAGAAGCGAATAACTGAGTCGGCAGAGGCTCTTTTGGAAAACATGGAATCGATGTTGCTTTGGAGTAAAGGACAGATGGAGAACTTTAGACCTCAGACCAGATCCATCGAAGTGTCTGAATTATTCGGATACATTCAAAGATTCTTTGCAGGGACGTCAAATGTCACCATTAGCTTCTCAAATCCCGAGGACCTGACCGTCGTTACAGATGAAGACTATTTGAAAACCATCATGCAGAATCTAACCAGCAATGCTGTAAAGGCGACCAAAAAAACAAACGACGCTAAGATCCTTTGGGAAGCAAAACTAGAAAACAGGCAAATTATTCTGACTATTAGCGACAATGGTCCCGGCGCATCGGCTGAACAGCTTAATGCCCTGTACACCGATGACACGGTCATTGGAATTAAAGCCGGGCTGGGTTTACATCTCATTCGGGATCTTGCAAAGGCAATTGCCTGTAGAATATCTGTCAAATCGAATCCTGATGAAGGAATGGAATTTCAATTGGTGTTTGCGGTGGTCTGATTGAAGGTGTTTCGGACTGTTCAGCGTCATGCTCTTAGCAATGTCGGCCTTAGGTGATGCTTACCAACCAAATTCAAAGACGATAAATCCTTGCTTCACAACCCTATCTGAATATTTGAAATGGTTTAAATTACCGGTTTCCCATGTAAAAAATCATGGTTTTCAGTAGAGTTTGCCGAGCCGGAACCAAATACCTTTGGTGAAAATTTCCATCCTAACCATTTTGATACGATGAAACTTGTTCTTTCTAAAACTGTCTTTGTTTCGCTGGTATTGTTATTTACAGGATCAATAGTGTTCGCCCAAAAAGCCGAAGAAGATCCGGAAAAGCTTTTAAAAATGTATATCCAGGAATACAATGAGAATGCCAATAAGTTTTACAAGAGTCATTTGTCGGAAGACTTTAGATACATCAATATCAAAGGTAAATTTGTGACCAGAGACGAGACACTCAAAAGTAGTGAAGGGCGGAAAAGCATTCAAAGCCATGTGTCAGATCTTAAAATATTTACGGAGGGAAATTTGTCCGTCATAAGCGGAATTCACTCATACGAAGGATACAAAGTCGCCTTTACCTTTACGTCTGTAAAAAAAGATGGTAAATGGTTTTTAGCAGCCTCCCAGAACACGCTGGTTGAGGAGGACAAAAAATAGTTATCCTGGTGAAATTCTTTAGCTTAAAAGGCCTAGGTTGTACCGGGAGAAAATTAACGATTCGCAAACTGGTTAATAGTGTTCAATCTGGTAACGGTAGCCATTTGACACTTTTCTTTTTATCAAACACATACTTCTATGGTATTATTTAGATAATTTTGTCTTTAATAAGGACTCTCTAATTTGCCATATCAATGAACACCCGCGGTCGTTCAAAGGATCAATCTGACGTAAATGCCATTTGGCGCCGATTTCTTGGCGGTGATACGGAAGCGTTTGATCTTTTGATGTCCTCTCATTTTCGAGCTTTGTTTCAGTACGGAAGTAAATTTTCAAGGGACAGAGAATTCGTCAAAGACAGCATTCAGGATCTTTTTCTAATTCTTTGGGAAAAACGGGAAAATCTGAATGGAGATGCGGAGGCAAAACCCTACATGATGGCCTCGCTGAGAAGGCTTATGCATCGAAGTATTTCTTCAAAGGCCTGGGTTGGTGATGAGCCATTGGAAGACACGGACGGATCTTTTGAAATCGAATTTTCGGTTGAACAAACTTATATTGAAAACGAATCTACAATTGTTCGTACCGAACAACTAAAACAGTTACTGGATGAACTTCCCAAACGCCAAAAGGAGGTTGTTTATCTAAAATATTTTCAGGAAATGGATCGCAACCAAATTTCCGAAGTTATGGACGTGACGCCACAGACCGTTTCAAATCTGCTACAAATAGCTATCAAACAGCTCAAAAAGCATTGGAAGGTAGCGCTTGTTGCGCTTCTTACGATCTCCTGGTTTCTATAAGAATCAAAATCACCTCCTTATTTCTTGTCTTCTAAATTTTTTTTAGAAATAATTCAATATTAATTGGTATCCCTACTGTGTTTTGGTCTATCATATTATAGACGCACAAATATATGATGGATAAATACAACCATTTCGGTATTGAGGATTTTGTCTGGGATTCATTTTTCAGGCAATGGGTGTTTGCACCTACCAGAGAAACCGATACGGCCTGGAATGATTGGCTCGACAAAAATAGTGCAGCCCGTGAAAAAGTAAAGGAGGCAAAAGAGATCGTTCTCGCCCTGCGTGTCGCAGATACCAAACTATCCGAGGAGGAAATAAATGCGTCAGTAAAACAAACCATTTCACGAATCAATCAGCCGTTGCCTACGCGCTCATTGCCAAGGAACAATCCAATTCAACCTTTTTATAAATCTGTCTGGCTAAGAATTGCAGCCTCCGTCACGTTGTTGGTTGTAGCAGGCTGGTTGACAAAATCATATTATTCCTCAGAACGATTGAAAGAGGGTTCCACAATTTCCGAATTGATATCCCTGCCTGAGAAAGACTATATTGAAAAAGTGAACGGTTCACAGGCTCCCATGATCGTCAATCTCGAAGACGGAAGCCAGGTGAAACTTACACCCGGAAGTACCATACGGTATAAGCGAAAGTTTCTGGGCGAGAAACGTGAAGTTTCTCTCGTCGGAGAAGCATTTTTTGAAGTGACGAAGGATTCCAGGAGGCCATTTTTCGTCTACGCCAATGAACTCGTGACAAAGGTATTAGGGACCAGTTTTACCATTAAAGCATTTGAAAATTCGCGCGAGGTTACCGTAGAAGTGAAGACAGGCCGGGTTTCAGTATTTTCTAAATCCGATCCCAATGTAGCCCATAAAGTGGGTAGCAGTGAACTCGAGGGACTTGTACTTTCTCCCAATCAGAAAATGGTGTTCAAAAGGGACGAAGTCCGGATGGTGAAAACCCTCGTTGAGAAACCGGAAATCATTCTTGCAAAGGAGGATGTACCCTATTTTGCCTTCGAAGATACTCCGGTCAGCGAGGTTTTTGAGGCAATTGAAAAGGCCTATGGTATTGATATTCTATACGATGCAGAGATTTTAAAAGACTGCCCTTTAACAGCGACGCTGGAAAATCAACCGTTGAATGAAAAATTAATGATCATTTGTAAAGCGGTGGAGGCAACATATGAAATCCTGGATGGACAGATTGTGATTCACAGTAAGGGATGCAGGAATTGATTCAATGGAGAATGGAGTATGGAAGATGGAAAAAATGAAGAATGAACTCAATTTTCGGCAAACTGATTTTTCGCCGACAGCCGACAGCCGACAGCCGACAGCCGACAGCCGACAGCCTTTTACCTATTTTTAACCCTTTTAACCATATAGAAAGAAGAACCAGATAATTACCAAAAAGAAGAGCCGGCAATGTTCCCGCATCACCGGCTCCGGAATTGCCCCAAAAGATTGTCATCAGTTGTCCCTCCGGAAGGAGGCGGGGATCGTTTTGCAAAATTTTAAATCTTAACAAAACAACCAAATTTATGAAAAAACCACTACAATACCAGAAGGTATTACTATGGACGATGCGAATAACAGCAACCCAACTCCTTTTTGCGATTTGCTTCATCGGCTCCGGCTATGCGCATGACAGCAACGCCCAGTCTCTACTCGGCCAGAAAATTTCCGTTACTGCAAATGGCAGCGAGGTCAGGAAAGTGCTAAACCAGGTTGAAAAACAAGCAGATGTAAGGTTTGTTTTCAGTTCAAAGCTTATAAAATCGACAAGAAAGGTAACTGTATCGGCCAAGGAAAAGCCTCTATATGAGGTGCTTGATCAAATATTGACACCGCTGGGGTTAGAATACGAGGTTTCAGGGAAGATAATAATCCTCAGAAGGCAGGAAAAACTGGACGAAACACCTCCATCTGCAGACGCTCCAAAGAAAAATATTTCGGGTAAAGTGCTCGATGAGGCAAGCCAGGGCTTACCCGGCGTTAGTATCGTTTTAAAGGGTACGCAAACTGGTACAACGACAAATGGTGACGGAGATTTTCAATTGGATCTGCCCGATGCCTCTGTCGCGAATGCCGTGCTCGTTTTTAGCTTTGTCGGTTACAAGTCGCAGGAGATCGTTTTAGGAAGCCAGACAGCCCTGGTCGTAAACATGGCTCTTGAAGACAAGTCATTACAGGAAATTGTCGTGATCGGTTACGGGCAGGTTAAAAAGAGTGACCTCACTGGTTCTGTAGCATCCATCAAAGCCGCGGATATCAATGCCTATCCAGCAACGAACCTTATACAGTCTTTGGCTGGTAGAGCAGCTGGTGTGTACGTATCACAAAATAATGGTTCGCCAGGAAGCGCGATTAGTGTTCGGGTGAGAGGTACAAACTCCATCCAGGGAAGTAATGAGCCACTTTACGTTGTAGACGGATTCCCGTATTCAGGCAATCCTACATTGCTCAACAATGCAGATATTGAATCGATCGAAGTGTTAAAAGATGCGTCGGCAACTGCTATTTACGGATCCAGAGGTGCTAATGGTGTCGTTCTGATTACGACCAAAAAAGGCAAGTCTGGTCGGGTGAACGTAGATTACGACGGGTATTATGGTGTGCAGACACTCCGTAAAAAGATTGACCTGATGGATGCCACGGAATATGCCAATTTCTATAATGAACAAGCCACCAATGATAATTTGCCAGCACATTTTACGGCGGATCAGATCAAAGGTTTTGGAAAAGGAACCGATTGGCAGGACCTTGTTTTTCGGAAAGCGCCGGTACAAAACCATTCACTAACGGTAAGTGGCGGAAGCGACAAAACGCGTTTTTCCGTTGCTGCGAGCAATTTCAACCAGGATGGCATTCTCATTGGAAGCAATTATGTGCGTAATGCCCTGCGTCTTAATCTGAGCTCAGATATTGGCAAGAAATTTAAATTCGATCTGAGTTCTATCCTGAGCCGGATTGATTCTGACAGGAAAAACTCTCAAAACGGTAACCGGGGCGGATCGCTAATGTCTTCCTTCCTGGCGGGTTATCCAACCATCGCGCCTACTCTAGCCGATGGCAGTTATTCCCGTTTGGCCGAAGCTTATTCCTGGGGATCAAACGTGATCACCAATCCACTGAATTACATTTATCAGCAGTCGGATAAGATTCGGTCCAACAAGATTCTTACCAATGCGTCAGTGACCTATGAGCCTGTTAAAGGTCTGTTGATCAAGACTATGGCGGGTATTGAAAACACGGATGATAAAACAGATGGTTATACGACCACGAAATTTGTGAATTCGAAAGGTTCAGCATCGATCGGTACAACTCAAACCAGTAACTTTTTGAGCGAAAATACGGTCAGTTACCTGAAAGATTTTGGAAAGCACAGCATTTCCGCAGTAGCAGGTTTCACTTATCAGGATTTTATACAAACCAATTTTAGTACTTCCGGTAGCGGTTTCATCAGTGATAATCAGGGTACTTATGATATCGGTGCCGCGGCTACGCAGGGAGTTCCTTCGTCATCCTATCAAAAATGGTCGTTGCTTTCTTATCTGGCAAGGGTAAATTACACGTTCAATAGCAGGGTTTTGGCGACAGTGAGCTTCAGGGCGGACGGTTCTTCCCGATATAGCGAAGGTCAAAAGTGGGGTTACTTTCCGTCTGCTGCGCTGGCTTGGAGGATTTCAGAAGAGAATTTCATCAAGGATATTCCATTTATTTCTGACCTGAAAATAAGAGCAGGTTATGGAGAGACCGGAAATACTTCTATCAATCCTTATTTTACACTGAACCAGCTGGCGTCGGGTCAAGTGGTGTTTGGTGATGCCCTTAACACGTATTATGCGCCTGGAACGAGACTTGCAGGTCCATTGAAATGGGAGACAACTGCACAAATGGATATTGGTCTGGATTTTGGCGTGCTGAACAACAGATTTACCCTTACTGCGGATTATTACATCAAAAACACCCGTAACCTTTTAAATAACGTCTCGTTACCATCTTCACTTGGATACACCTACACGATCCAGAACGTAGGCAAAATTCAGAATAAAGGATTTGAATTTGGTGTAAATGCGGCCGTTTTGGAAGGTGCATTTAAGTGGAATGTGGGTGGAAATATATCGATCAACAAAAACAAGGTCGTGAAATTGTATGGTGGAAACGATATTTTGGGAGGAGCGATAGGTGCCGCTGTGAGCGACAATGTGAATATTCTTCGTGAAGGTTATCCGCTGGGGTCTTTTTATGGATATGTGGAAAAAGGATATGACGAGAAGGGGCTGATCGCTTATGAAGATTTCAATGCCAGCGGAAGTCGTGATGCAGGTGACAAAAGGATCATTGGTAATCCTAACCCTAAATTTACCTACGGTTTCAACTCAGCCATGTCGTACAAGAATTTTGAGCTGACGGTTTTCATTCAGGGATCTCAGGGTAATGATATTTTCAATTTGAGCTCTCAGGGACAGAATTATGACTTCGGACAAGCATTGAACATGACCCGTGACATCTATCTTAATCACTGGACGCCGACCAATACCAATGCAAAATATCCGATCATCAAAACTTCTTCTCAGGCACAAATGTCAAATCGCTTTGTGGAAGACGGATCTTACATGCGTTTCAAAAACATCCAGCTGAGCTACAACCTGCCGGTTTCCAAGCTTCATATCAAGTGGATGACGCACGCGCAGCTTTATGTGAGTGGCCAGAACTTGATCACTTTTACGAAGTATTCTTGGTATGATCCGGAAGTCAATTCTTATGGAAGCGGTAACTCAATCGTCCAAGGTGTAGATCATTATGTGTACCCTGTTGCCAAAACAACAACGGTTGGCCTTAGAGTTGGATTTTGAACATAGTAATCACATTGATTTAAGAGATATAAAAATGAATAAGATATTCATAGTATTGTTTTTGGCAATAACATTAACGTCTTGCTCGGACCTGCTCGAAGAGCAACCGAAGTCACTGGCGTCTGAAAATTTCTACAATACGGCGGCAGAAGCAAAGGCTGCTGTTAATGCAATTTATGGTCCCATGCGACTGGATAACGGTCTTTCTACCAATTACCCAGCTCAACTTGAAGGGCTTGCAGACTATGGTAATTCCAGAGGAACACAAACGCCGGTGAGTCTTTATCAAGGGTTGGACAATACCAATATTAATAGGGTAGGTGTAATCTGGGATAACTTTTATCAGTCAATCCGGAATGCGAACCTGGTGATCAGCAATGTGCCAAAGGGAACAAGCACAAGCGCAGCGGAAAAAGCGGCCTTTGTTGCAGAAGCCAAATATTTGCGGTCGCTTATCTACTTTGCAATGGTTCGTAACTGGGCCGCTGTTCCAATACGGACGGAGGCAAATATGACTGTCGCAGACGTACCAAGATCAAGTATAGAGGATGTTTACAAGTTGATTTTAAGTGACGCACTCGAAGCTGAAAAAGGTCTTCCGGATGCTCCCACGGAAATTGGCCGGCCAACTAAATGGGCTGCCAAAACGCTGCTTTCAGAAGTATATATGTACCAGGCCGACTGGGCATCTTCAAAAGCCAAAGCGAAGGAAGTGATTGATGCGAATAAATATTCGCTTGTTGAAGTGAGCACTTCGGAGGATTTTCAGAAAATATACGGTCCGGAAGTTGTGAATACGACAGAGGAGATCTTTTACTTCAAATATTCACGTCAGCAGGGTTTCGGTCTCGTAAGTTACGCGCACCGGAAGATCGGACCGTACAATTATTACGGGCCGGGGGGCGTGTACGCTCAGTACACAGATTCGACTTCAAATTCAGTCATTAAAAAATGGGATAACAAAGATCTAAGGAAAGCACACATCCTTTACAATGTCGATATTGGGTTAGGAGCCAGTTCTTGTTTATTCAGAAAATACAGGGATCCGGCGGCCACTGCTGGTGCGGGAAATGACTATCCGTGGTATCGTTACGCTGACCTTTTGCTGTTCCATGCGGAAGCAGATGCTCGTGCAGCCAATGCACCCACTGCTGATGCACTCGAAAGCTTAAATAAAGTACACCGCCGTGGGTATGGCCTGCCATCAAAAACGCCTTCTGCCGTGGACTTTAAATTGGCCGACTTCCCCACTCTTGCGTCTTTCGTAGATAAGGTGGTGCAGGAGAGAGGATACGAAACCATGTATGAAGGCAAGCGATGGAACGACCTTAAAAGATTGGGAATAGCCAAGCAAAGGATTCTTGATGTAAAAGGAATCGTTGTAGCAGATAAGCACATGCTTTGGCCAATCCCAAATTCGGAACTTCTTTACAACAAAGCAATAAAACCAACCGATCAGAATCCTGGCTATTAAGCAATCAACGTACGGCAAACTTTTGATCACTTTAAATGGATTTGGAATGAAAATGACATTGACACATGTCGTCTGTTTGATCGCATTCTTTTTTTCGGGGTTTCAGTTTAAAACTGAAGCCCCGGAACAAATTGACGTCTGCATATACGGCGCAACTTCGGCAGGTGTAATAGCTGCTTACACGGCAAAAAAAATGGGCAAATCGGTATTGCTTATTGAGCCTGGAACACACCTTGGAGGTATGACTTCCGGAGGTTTGGGCTATACCGATATTGGGAACAAATATGCGATTACGGGCCTTTCGAGAGACTTTTATCGTCGTATTGGGAAGCACTATGGGAAATTTGAGCAATGGACCTTCGAGCCGCATATTGCTAAAATGTATTTGCAAAAATATCTCAATGAAGCTGGAATAAAGGTTTTGTATCAGCATCGTGTGATTGATGTCAAAAAGACGGGAAACAGAATTACGTCGATGGTTTTGGAAAGCAGTAGCAAGCCAGATGCGAAAACGAATCAAACTATAGCTGCGAAGGTCTTTATGGATTGCACATACGAAGGAGATCTGATGGCTAAATCGGGCGTCTCGTATGTAACCGGGCGTGAGGCAAATAAGGATTACAATGAAACCATAAATGGTGTGCAACTCATGAAAGGCCACCAGTTGCCAGATGGCATGGACCCTTACAAGACACCGGGCAAACCTGAAAGTGGTCTGCTCTGGGGTGTTTCAAACGCGACACTTGACGCGAACGGAACAGGTGATAAAAGCATACAGGCCTACAATTACCGCATTTGCCTGACCTCGGATTCGAAAAATATGGTTCCAATTACCAAACCTGATGGTTACAACCCGGATCACTACGAGCTTCTGGCGAGGTTGATTCAAAAGCAACCCGAGCGGAAAACGCTCAATGATTATTTTATCTGGAGTAAAATGCCCAACAATAAAACGGACATTAACAACCGAAATGGCTTTTCGACAGATATGATTGGTATGAATTATGACTATCCCGATGGAAACTACAAAACCCGTGAGCGGATAATCAGAGACCACGAGATTTATACAAAAGGCTTACTTTACTTTTTTGGTCATGATCCAAGGGTTCCTAATGAACTTAAAGAATCCATGTTGAAGTGGGGTTATCCCAAGGATGAATATACCGATTCAGGCAACTGGTCACCTCAATTATATGTGAGGGAAGCCAGGAGAATGGTGGGGCAATATGTGATGACCCAGGCGAATTGTGAGAGTAAAGAAGTCGTTAAGGATGGCGTTGGAATGGCAGCTTACGGAATGGATTCGCACAATTGCCAGCGGATTGTTGTAAATGGAATGGTAAAAAATGAGGGTAATGTAGAAGTACATGGCTTTGGCCCGTACCCGGTTTCTTATGGATCCATTGTTCCAAAGGAAACGGAATGTGCCAACCTACTGGTTCCTGTTTGTCTGTCGGCCACGCACATTGCCTATGGATCGATCCGGATGGAGCCGGTTTTTATGGTACTTGCCCAGTCGGCAGCGGTTGCCGCTGTGATGGCCATTGACAAAAGAACAACGGTTCAAAAAGTAGATGTAATGAGCCTGCAGCAAAAGCTACTTGCTGATCCGCTTTGCAATGGTTCAACGCCTGAGATACTGATTGACAACGATAATTCGAAGCATGTTAAAATCAACGGTGAGTGGAAAGTAGCAAAAGGAGGATATGGCCCTTCTTTTCTTACAAATGAAGGCGTTAGCAAAAGTACGCAGTCTATAACATTCACTCCCGATATTCCTGCAAACAAAGCCTATAACATATTTGTCTATTTTCCAAAAGTTGTGGGCCTTTCAAAGGAGATGTCACTTGCTGTATCTTATGGTAACGAGGTTAAAAATATTACAGTGAAAGAAAGTGATATCGTGGTTGAAGGACAAACTTCCGGTGAATGGTATAACCTTGGCAAATACAATCTTACCCGGGGAACAGACACGCATGTTGACATTTCCACAAAAGGCTCATCCGGCACTGTTGTAGCGGATGCGGTTTTGTTTGTCCCCGATTCTAAGTAATTTTAAACTCTTATCCCATTGAAAATGAAACAGTTATTTCGTTTGTTGATAATAAATTTTCTGATATTCATAACCTGTTGTATCTCTGTCCAAGCCCAAAATAAAGCGGCTTATGATGCGGATGTTATCGTTTATGGCGGTACATGTGCTGCGGTTACAGCTGCTGTACAAGTGATAAAACAGGGTAAAACGGTTTTGGTCGTGTCACCCGACAAACACTTAGGTGGCCTTTCTGCAGGTGGTTTGGGTTTTACAGATACAGGTGATAAATCAGTGATCGGTGGACTTGCGCGCGAGTTTTATCACAGAGTGTATATGCATTATGACACGCAGGAAGCCTGGAAATGGCAAAAAAAGAGTGAATATGGGAACAAAGGGCAGGGAACACCGGCCATGGATGGAGCTGATCGGACGATGTGGATTTTCGAACCCAACGTTGCAGAAAAGGTTTTTGAGGATTTTGTCAAAGAAAACAACATTAAAATATACCGTGATGAGTGGCTGGATCGTGCCAAAGGCGTCGTGAAGAAAAACGGCAAAATCGTTTCGATCAAAACTTTGAGCGGCAAGACGTTCTCCGGGAAAATGTTTATCGATGCCACTTACGAGGGCGACTTAATGGCATCGGCAGGTGTGAAATATCATGTTGGCCGTGAAGCGAATAGCGTGTATAATGAAGAATGGAATGGCATACAGGCGGGCGTATTTCAGCATGGTCACTACTTCAAAAAGGATGTAAGTCCTTATAAAATCGAAGGAGACCCTAAAAGTGGATTACTGTCGTACGTCTCGAAGGAGCCGATAGGGAAAAATGGCGATGGGGATCATAAAATTCAGGCTTATTGCTTCCGGATGTGTCTTTCCTCAAATCCTGAAAATAGAATACCTTTTGCTAAACCCACAGGATATGACCGCTCAAAATACGAGTTGCTGGCAAGGGTTTACAAGGCTGGTTGGGATGAGACTTTCCAAAAATATGACCCCATTCCTAACAAGAAAACTGATACAAACAACCATGGACCATTCAGTACGGATTTCATCGGACAAAATTATGATTACCCGGATGCGTCCTATGCAAGAAGAAAAGAGATCATTAAAAATCACGAGCTATACCAAAAGGGCCTGATGTATTTCCTGGCAAATGACCCGGCAGTTCCTACGGATGTTCGCACGGAAATGAACAAATGGGGATTGCCAAAAGATGAATTTAAGGACAACGGAGGCTGGCCCCATCAGATATATGTTCGGGAAGCACGGCGCATGATTGGTAAGGAAGTGATGACTGAAAATGAAACATTGGGTAAAAAGGCAGTTTCTCAATCCGTAGGAATGGGATCGTACTCGCTGGATGCGCACAATGCACAGCGTTATGTGAAGGCCGACGGTTTTGTTCAAAATGAGGGGGATATCGGCGTTCATCCCAAAACTCCGTACAGCATTTCTTACGGGTCACTGATTCCTAAAAAAGAAGAATGCCAAAATCTGCTGGTACCTGTTTGTCTTTCCGCTACACATATTGCTTACGGCTCGATCCGCATGGAACCTGTGTTTATGATCTTGGGACAGAGTGCTGCCACAGCAGCGGTCCAGGCCATCGATAATAATATTTCCGTTCAGGATGTGAGTTACGACAAGCTGAAACAACAATTGTTAAAGGATAAGCAAAAGCTGGTTTTTTAGGATTCAAAGCTAATCGAGCGCTGGTTGATCAGTCATTCTCAAACCAACATCTGGTCAATTATGACCGCCAGGTGTTGGTTTATGTTTTTGGATTAGAATCGTCGTAAATGGGGGCATTCCAAGGCGATAAAAAATCCTGTAAATCCTGCGGCAGGCGATCCTATAAAACATCTACCCGCGACCTTACGCTTGTACCAACCATCCAACCATGCAAAGAAGACAATTCCTCCATGCCACACTGGCGACGACATCACTCGTGTTAACCTCTAAAACTGCAATTGGCATTGAATACGATGGAAAGCCATTTATTATTAATTCTGGCATAGGCGGAAATACCACTGCAGATTTACTCTCCAGAATTGAAACCGATTGTCTGGCTTATAAACCAGACATGACGATTTTAATGATCGGCACCAATGATATGAATAGCGTAAAGTATATTCCCTTGCCGCAATATGAGAAAAACCTCAGGAGAATTGCAGAAATGATTATTGGTGTAAAAAGCCAGATCTTGCTGATGAATGTTCTGCCAGCCTACGAACCCTATCTTTTTACCCGTCATCCGAAGGAATTTTATGGTGCAGAAGGACATAAGGGACGCAAGGATAAAGTAAACGCGAGAGTAAAAAGCGTCGCAGACGAATACAAGTTGCACTTTTTGGATATGAATCACATTTTCGAAACAGTTGGAAATATTGGTGAGGAGAGCAACAGTCTCATTAAAAATATGGCCAACAGCGGTAAGACGGATGGGATACATCCTACAACCGACGGTTACCGCACCATGGCGATTGCAATTTATGAAAAACTAAAAAGTATAAATGCACCACACAAGCGACTGGTCTGTTTCGGCGACAGCATCACAAATGGTGGCGGCGGTGTGGATGGAACGAGTTATCCGGCTTATCTGAAAAAGTTGCTTGCGTATTGAAGCAGGAGGCGTCTTGCAAAAGTATCTTTTGGGGACGAGATACTTTATTTGGTAATTCTATTAAATAAAGTACCAAACTTGAACTCCAAACAAAAAACACAGGTAGCTAACAGCCAACGTTAAGTCCCGACATTTGTCTAATATTGTATTCCTAAAAAACCCTTAAATAATTCCAATGACCACGCTTTCAGCACCACGTTCCAATGCTTCACATTTATTCAGTGCCCCAGTAATCGTTGCTGCTCTCGGCTATTTTGTCGATATATACGATCTTTTGCTTTTCGGTATTGTTCGGCTCCCTAGTTTGGCATCACTTGGTTTATCCGAAGCCGATATATCCAAAGTGGGAGCGAGTATCCTGAACTGGCAAATGATCGGCCTCTTACTTGGCGGGATTTTATGGGGTGTTCTCGGAGACAAAAAAGGAAGATTATCAGTATTATTTGGTTCAATTATCACTTATTCTATTGCAAATATCGCTTGTGGATTTGTTCAGGATCCTACAACATATAAATTTTTGCGCTTTGTCGCCGGGGTTGGTTTGGCGGGCGAGCTTGGTGCAGGAATTACGCTGGTTTCCGAAATTTTGCCAAAGAACTTAAGAGCAATAGGCACTTCTCTTGTTGCTGGAATTGGCCTTCTTGGTGCTGTGGTTGCTTATTTCACAGTGGAGTTTTTCGACTGGCGGTATGCATATTTCATCGGAGGCGGATTGGGCATTTCTTTACTTTTATTACGGATTGGTGTTTTTGAGTCTGGTATATTTAAAGATGTCAAAAATCGGAAGAGCGTTCAAAAGGGCAATTTTTTCGCATTGTTTACGAATAAAGACAGACTTTCCCGGTATCTGAAATGTATAGGAATAGGACTGCCGACTTGGTTTGTAATTGGAATTCTCGCGACTTTCAGTAATGAATTTGGCAAGGCACTGGGTATTGCTGAACCCGTAAAACCAGGCCTGGCGATTATGTGGTGTTATGTGGGGCTTTCGATGGGAGATTTGTCCAGCGGTTTTTTGAGCCACTGGCTGGAATCCAGAAAGCGTGCTGTATTTTATTTAATGATTTTTACGTTGATATTCAGTGGTGTTTATTTGTATGCCGGAATGAATACAGCGGCTCATCTTTACACTGTTGCTGTATTTTTGGGATTCGGGATTGGATACTGGGCGATGTTTGTAACCATTGGAGCAGAGCAGTTTGGAACTAATTTGCGTGCTACTGCGGCTACAACGATCCCAAACATGGTACGCGGCACGGTAGTGTTGATGACGACGCTCTTTGCGGCGTTCAAGGAAAATTTTTCAGTTATCAATTCTGGGGCGCTTGTCGGGGTAATATGTTTTTGTATTGGTCTGTATTGTATCCTGACTATTCCGGAAACACATGGTCGTGACCTTGATTTTTTGGAAGAATAGTAGATGATTTTATTAGAGTATAATTTTGAATTAGTAATTGATTTTTTTGTGTCAATGAAGTTTTGGGAATTTTCTGAATTTTGTATTTTATGTGATCAACAAAAGATTTGACACGGAAGAATTACATGATTTGCCCCGTATTTATTGTTTATAGTAATCTGAATATTGATACGTAATAAAATGGAAAGACGAGTTGCTCTTAAAAGTATGGCACTGGCCATGGGTGCAATGGCTGGTTTGCCGGCATGGGCGTCGGGATGGAATAAAGGTTCATTGAGCGAAGGCACCTTTCTCTCGCCTGATCAGGGGGCGGTGCTGGCTGCTGTGGTGGAAACGATTATTCCAAAGACGGATACGCCGGGTGCGGCTGAGTTGGGTGTCGATAAATTTGTGCTAAAAATGGTTACAGACTGTTATGACAAAAAGGCTCAGGCTGGTCTGTCGAATGGTATTTCCGATCTGGATGAACAAAGTAATAAGAAGTTTAATAAATCATTTTCTGAGGCATCGGCAACACAAAAAATGCAGCTTCTGAAGGACCTTGAAAAAAGTACTGACGCGACTTCAAAAGCCTTTTTTGGAATGGTGAAAAATCTTACGATCCAGGGCTACATGAATTCGGAGTACGTGATGACCAACATCACCCACTACGAGATGGTCCCCGCACGTTATCATGGTTGTGTACCGGTTAAGAAGGGATAATGGAAGATGGACGAAAGGGACTATGTGCCTTTCTAACATTCATTCCTGGTTATAGCAATAAAAACAATTGGATATGGTAACTGAATTGGTTTGGGCCTGGTCCATTCTCCTTCCTTCCCATTCTCCATTCTCCATCATTTTTCTATGTCAAATTTTAATATTGATAGTAAAAAAGCCCGCACTTATGACGCCATTGTTATTGGCTCTGGGATCAGCGGTGGATGGTCGGCTAAGGAGTTGACCGAAAAGGGCTTGAAAACCCTTGTTTTGGAACGTGGACGTGATGTACAGCATATCAAGGACTATCCCACAACCAACATGATGCCCTGGGAATTTGAACACCGGGAGCGTTTACCTCTCGCAGTAACTGAGGCGAATCCTATTGCCAGCCGCTGCTATAACTTCAAAGAATCGTCGGCTCATTTTTTCGCAAAAGACAACGAGCATCCTTACATTCAGGAAAAACCTTTTGACTGGATTCGCGGCTACCAGGTGGGGGGGAAGTCTTTGCTTTGGGCACGTCAAACGCAGCGATGGAGTAAATATGATTTCGAAGGACCGGCTCGGGATAAATTTGCTGTTGAATGGCCAATCGGCTACGATGACATCGCTCCCTGGTATAGCCATGTTGAAAAATTTGCAGGTATTACAGGTAACAAAGATGGGCTTGATACGTTGCCCGACGGTGAATTTCTGGTTCCTCATGATCTGAACTGTGTAGAAAAATATTTCAAAGAACAGGTTGGTAAACAATATAAGGACCGCCACATTATTATCGGACGTGCAGCCCATATTACCGATCCCCAGCAAATCCATCTGGATCAGGGACGAGCCAAATGTCAGCATCGGGTTATGTGTGAGCGAGGTTGTCCATTCGGTGGATATTTCAGTAGTAATTCTTCAACTTTACCCTGGGCAATGAAAACGGGCAACATGACTTTGCGTCCGCATTCTGTTGTGCATTCTGTTATATATGATGACAAGAAGAGGCGAGCAACAGGCGTGAGGGTTATTGATGCCAACACCAAGGAAATGACCGAATTCTATGCCAACATCATTTTTGTAAATGCCGCGGCACTGAATACTAATCTGATCCTGATGAATTCCATATCAACCCGTTTCCCGAACGGATTAGGTAACGATAGCGGAGTATTGGGAAAATATGTTGCTTTCCACAACTACCGGGCAAGTGTTTCCGGAGAATATGAAGGCTTCCTGGATTCCACGACGGATGGAAAACGGCCTAACAGCGGTTATATTCCCCGTTTTAGAAATGTTTATAAACAAGAAACTGACTTCCTCAGAGGATATGCAGCTGGTTTTGGAGCCAATCGTATGACGTATTCCGATCGCAATGGTCTTGGAGAATCTTTAAAGGACAGTCTTGCTCAAACCAAATATGGCAATTGGAGTGTAGGTTCACACATGATGGGTGAAACCATTCCTAAGGAGAGTAATTATGTTGCCCTGGACAAGAACCAAAAGGATCCGTTTGGCGTGCCGATGATGAAAATCAACGTTGGCTACGACGACAACGACGAAAAAATGATCAAGGATTATATTGAGCAAATGACGGAGATGTTCACCAACGCGGGATTCAAAAACATCCGCTCAAATGACGGACATCGAAATCCTGGCAATGACATTCACGAAATGGGTGGAGCTCGTATGGGCAAGGATCCGAAAACCTCTATGCTCAACGAATGGAACCAGCTTCACGCCTGCAAAAATGTATTTGTTACCGATGGCGCATCAATGACTTCCACATCGACTCAGAACCCATCATTAACGTACATGGCATTATCAGCACGGGCTGTGGATCATGCTGTGAAGGAGATGAAGGCGAAGAATTTGTAGTAGAAATAGATTTTATACAGATACGGCGCTCCAACAGGCGCCGTTTTTTTGTGGGGTTACGGGACCAAAACCTGCTCTTTAATATTAATTTGAATTTTTTTACAAAACACTAAGGGGGTTTCAGTACAAAAAAGTCTTTACATTATTATAAAACAAAAAGACTCAATGAACGATCCTTTGAAGAATGATGAGCCAAAGCCTTCGAATCCTTTTGTGTCTTCCTTACACATGGGCAAGTTGGATTCCAAAGAGATTGATTCTGCCGTGTTTTTAAAAGCGGCCTTTGACCAAAATCCGTCCAAAGGGCTCGAACTATTGTTTCGGCGTTTTTACAACCCTTTGTGCAGCCACGCGGTGCGGTTTGTTTATTCCAAACAAATTGCCGAGGATCTGGTTAGCGAAGTGTTTTTTCAGTTTTATCGCACAAAGGCTTATGAAAATATCAATTCTTCTTACACCAGTTATCTTTTCAGGTCTGTCAGAAACGAATGCTATACGTATATGCGTAGAGAGTTCGGAAAAACAGACTCACTTGAGCCGACTTCTGAGAGCAATATTTCTACCTATCACCAGCAGCCTGATGCTGAGATCCATTTCAATAATCTATTTCTTAAAGTCAATGAAGTAATTGCGCAACTGCCCATGCAGTGTCAGCGCGTCTTTTTAATGAGCCGCTTTGAGAGTAAAAAATACAATGAAATAGCAGATGAGCTGCATATATCCCCCAAAACGGTGGAAGTTCATATTTCAAAGGCATTAAAATATTTACGTAATGCACTCCAGGGAGAATGGATTACCCCCTGCCTGTTTATTGCCGTTCAAGCACTCGGCTCATAATCATTTCCTGAAAAGCTTCAGACACTGAATCAAAATACAATGGAATCACCTGTATCAAAATATGCGCTATTCGAGTACCTGGCCGGGCGCGCAAACCCTCTTGAAAGAAAGTTGACCGAAGAATGGTTGAAAAATCCGGTGAATCATGAATCGTTTTACGCATGGTTGATGGAATGGGAGGCCAGATCACCGCAGTTTATGCCGGACCAGGACCGGGCAATAAGTCATTTGCTTGAACGGGTTGATCAGGATCTTCACATTTCGCGGGAAGCCGAGGAGTCGGATGAACCTGTTGAAAAAGGCAGCTATAACCCGTTCAGGAAGTTCTGGCTTATCGCCGCGTCAGTCATTTTGGTCGCAAGTTGTGGATGGTGGTTTCGTGATACAATTCAATATAAGACTTATGAAACAGCTTACGGCCAAACCTCAGAAGTGTTTCTTTCCGACGGTAGTCACGTCAATTTGAATTCCAATTCGAGCCTCAGGATCCCACGATTTGGATTTTCTGGAAAAGTGAGAGAAGTGCTGTTGAAAGGCGAAGCCGATTTTTCTGTAAAGCATACGATTGATAATCAGCGATTTGTTGTTAAAACCTCAAACACTTTTCAGGTGGAAGTTTTGGGAACCGAATTTTCGGTTTTTTCACGCGCCCGCGGTACCAAAGTGGCACTAAAAAGCGGTCGCGTAAGAATTGACTACGAACAGGGGCATGAAAACAAAGAAATGTTCATGGAACCCGGAGACCTCGCAACAGTAGACAGGGCCGGGGCGATGCAATTGGAAAAAAAGCAAAACACAGAAAATATAACTGCCTGGAAGGAGCAGCGATACGTATTCAACGCTACGTCGCTCCGTGAAATCTGCGTCATGATCGAGGAGAATTTCGGTGAAAAGGTAACGCTTGCCAGTGAGGCTATAGCTGAAAGGACCATCACAGGAAACTTTAAGACCAAAAACGCGGAGGATTTGCTCAAAACAATATCCGAGGTGCTCGACCTTAAAGTAAGGGAATCGGGTGATTCTACATTAATATCTGCTCACTAAACTATCTCTAAACCTTTTACCTATGCAATTAAAACTATCCGGAAAGCAATGGGTGGGAATGGGACTTGTGTTTACCACAGGTTTTTCACAGTTGGCCACTTCCCAGAGCATCGCATTTGTAGCCGCACCTGCAAAACAATATTCTTCTGTGAGGAAGGAGATGAAGCTGAAGAACGCGCTGCTCGATCTGCAGAGACATTACAAAGTTGAGATCGTATTTGAAGATCGACTCGTGGGATCGAGCCTGGTTACCTCTGAAGCCTTAAATCTGGATCTCCCGCTTGAAACAAATCTTGAATTGGTTCTGGCCCAGAATGGTTTGAAGTATAAAAAGATCCGTCGCAATACCTATGTCATCACTGAAAGCAAGGCGAAGGTTGCAGAGATCATAAAGACCACCAAGCCTGAAGGTGCGCCTTCAATTGAGATGACCCCCGTTGAAATTAATGGTATCAAAACCATTAAACAAATGATGGTTGTCGATAAAATTGTGAAGGGCAAGGTGTCGGATGAGTCCGGTACCGGCTTGCCAGGGGTTAGTGTTGTAGTAAAAGGTACGCAGCGTGGCACATCCACGGCGGCTGATGGTGCTTTTGAACTGGAAGTTCCCGATGACCGTGCGATATTGGTATTCAGCTTTGTTGGATATAAATCGAAGGAAATTCCCGTAGGGGCACAATCTCAAATGGCAGTTAGTCTTTTACCAGATGAAAATGCATTGGATGAGATTGTGGTGGTCGGTTATGGTACTGTAAAGAAGTCGGACTTAACGGGTGCCGTGGGTACCGTAAAGGGTGAAGTTTTACAGGAACGTCCTTCTTCTTCGCTGAACCAGGGCCTTTCAGGCCGGATAACTGGTGTTAATGTCTCATCCAATTCCGGTAGACCTGGTGGTCGTGCCAACATCCGGATACGGGGCGCCAGTTCGCTGAGTGTGTCCAATAATCCATTGTATGTTATTGATGGTGTGATTCTTAATGCCGTCGATTTGCAGAATGGTAGCACCCCAATTGACTACATCAACCCCAATGACATCGCTTCTATTGAGGTGTTGAAAGACGCTTCATCGACCGCAATTTATGGTGCACGGGGTGCAAATGGTGTAATACTTGTGACAACTAAACGAGGAACTTCCAACGGTGGTAAGGTAACTTATGATACCGATTTTAGTATTAGTGTTGCACCGAAGAAGCTGGCCCTGATGAATTCGAAGGAGTTTTTGGCTGTCGAAGATCTCGCTTACAAAAATGCGGCAAAATATGATCCGGTAGGGTGGGCGACGGGGACCAAATATACCGACCCCAAAACCAAAAGGACCAACCCTAAATTGTTCGATGCGCAAGGGAACCCTTTGTATGATACAGATTGGCAGAAGGAAGCATTTCAGAAAGCCTTTGCTCAAAATCACCAGTTGGGCTTTACCAATGGGAATGAAAAGGGAAGTTATGGTGCTTTTGTAAATTATCGCAACCAGGACGGGATTGCTGTTGGTTCATGGCAAAAAAGGTACTCTGCACGATTCGTATTCGACAGCCAGATCAAAAGTTGGCTCAAAGTAGGAGGTACGCTGGGTTACACTGACCAAAACGAAAAGCAGGTGGATCAGCTTGATGGGGGGGGGATTACCATGATGCGTCAGGTCTTGGAAGAGCTGCCTATTATTCCGGTCAGGTATCCGGACGGCTCATGGGCAAGCAACCGCGACTATCCGGGCATGGAAGGCGGAGACAACCCCCTGCGTGTATCGGCCGATAGATTGTACTTCCTGCGGACTCAAACCATGTTGGGAAGTATGTACGCCACGATCAGTCTTGCCAAAGGTCTTGAATTGAAATCGTCGATTGGTACAAATGTGATCAATCAGAGGCTTGATTATTTCGCTGCGAAGGGCATGCAATACATTTCCGATAACGGTGACGCTTATGTACGCAACAACCGGTACAATTCATGGCAGTTTGAAAATTACCTGACTTATTACAAAGATTTTGCCAAAATACATTCTATTAACGCCATGGCCGGCTTGTCCTGGCAGCACGTCGATCGTTTTGAAAATCAAGCAACCACGCAGGGTTTTAGCGATACGTATTTTCAATTCAATAACCTTGGAGGAGGATCCAGTCCTCAGGCCCCTTCATCGAACGGGCAAGCCTACGGACTCAACTCCTATTTTGCCAGGGTCAACTACGGACTACTTAATAAATATCTGGTAACCTTCACAGGACGTCTGGATGGCTCTTCAAAATTTGGTGCGGCTAATCAATATGCCTTTTTTCCGTCTGCGGCGCTTGCCTGGAGAGTTACAGAAGAAGAATTTATGAAAAGCATTCCTGCCATCTCCAATTTGAAACTTCGTACCAGTTACGGAGCTACCGGTAACTCTGAAATTCCGGCATACCGTGCACTTGCCGGCATGGGGAATTACAATGTAATCTTCGATGGGACAAGAAATATTGGTATCGGTATCAGCCGGATGTCCAATCCTAATCTGCAGTGGGAGAAAACACGGCAAGTCGATTTCGGGGTGGAACTTGGACTCTTCGCCAACAGACTTAGTTTCGAACTGGACCTGTATCATAGAAAAGTAAAAGATATGTTGCTTGATGCTCCATTACCACTCAGCAGCGGATACACAAGTATTTTCTCCAACATTGGCAGCATGGAGAATAAGGGTATTGAATTTGCAGTGAATTCAACCAATGTAAAAATGGGCGACTTCACATGGACTACCACATTCAATATTTCAATCAATAAAAACAAAGTGCTGGCCCTGTCCGGTGGAAGTGATATCTATTCCGGCAACGGTGTGATCCGTGTAGGAGAGCCTGTTGGATCGTTCTTTGGGCGGGTGCATCTTGGTACATGGGGCAGCAGCGAACTGGATCAGGCGAAGAAGTACAATATGTTGCCTGGGGACGTAAAATATAAGGATCTCAACAATGATGGGACTATCAATGACAATGACAGAACGATTATTGGTAAGGGGATTCCTGACGGATTCGGTACTTTCCTTAATACTTTCCAATACAAAGGATTATCGTTAACTGTTGACTTGCAGTACATGTATGGAAATGATGTTCTGGACAGAAGTATCCACTCAGCGGAAGACAGACAAGGTATTGCAAATAGCTACAAAACAGTGCTAAATGCCTGGACGGAAACAAACCAGAATACGCCGATTGCGCAAATACGTCCAATTAACGCTTACTATACCACCAATAATGATAGCCATAAAGTGACAGATGGATCATTCATTCGTGGACGTAACCTGTTGCTGGCTTATTCTTTTCCATCGACGGTCACTTCAAAGCTGAAACTGGATCGTTTGCGCGTGTACGCATCTGTTCAGAACTTCTTCGTAATAACTAAGTTCAAAGGATATGATCCCGAAGTTTCCAACTCCAGTGCGCCTTTCGATCAGGGGTTGACCTTGTACGATTATCCGAAACCAAGGGTATTTATGCTGGGACTTAATATTGGGCTGTAATTTATTGTAGACTTTTTTAAAGAAAAAATAATGAAAGGAATAACAAAAAAATATAGACTGCTGGTGTTGATTGCCGGTGCATTGTGGTTGGGTGGTTGCTCCGATTTTTTGGATGAATCCGACCCCAGTAATTTCACAGTCGAGAACTATTTTACCAAACCAGAGCACGCGCGGAGCTCTGTAAATTCCATTTACCTGGCCATGCGCGACCCCATTATGAATAGCGGTTTTGGAGGTGCCGATTGGGCGATGACCGAATTTGCTACCGGGCTTGCTGCAACGGATTTGGGACAGGCGGTGAACAGCTACTTTATTAAAGACTTACGGAATACGTCTGACAATAGTTATGGCCGCGACTATTGGGCATCCTATTACAAAGGCATTGCAAACGCAAACCTTTCGATAGCAAAGATTCCTACAATTACGATGGACGCTGCCGCTGCCAAAAAAATATTGGGAGAAGCCTACTTCCTGAGGGCCTGGTATTATTTCAATCTGGTGCAATTGTTTGGCAGTATACCTTTGGTTACCGAACCCATTTCGCTGACATCGGAACAATTGAGGCCATTACAGGCACCTGCTGAAGATGTCTACAAATTGATCGTCGAGGATTTGAAAACTGCCGAGGCCGCGGGGTTGCCCTGGGTTGATGCCACGGGAAAAGTAAGCCTGGGTGCAGTGAAGGCGCTGCAGGCAAAGGTGTACCTGACAATGGCGGGCTATCCTTTACAAAAAGGCGCAGAATATTACACGCTGGCAGCTAAGAAAGCGGAGGAAGTTATAGATTCCAAACAGTTCAAACTGTTTACCAGCTACGACGATCTGCATAACCCGACCAAAAAGAATATTGATGAAAATATTTTTATGATCCAATTTAAGACCCAGATTGTGCCGGGCACCTGGCAAGGCTTTATCATTCCGTATAACAAGAATATTTCGGCCTATTCTGATGAAACCGGAGGTATTTATGCCAATGCTGACTTTGTCAAATCTTACGATCCGGCCGATTTACGGGCCAAAGAAAAACAGTTCTTTTTTACAAAATTCACAAATCAGTCAGACAGGAATCTGGAGGTGAATTTGGGTGGCTATTTTATTTACAAACACTTTGACGTAGCCGCTCAGACTACCACCGCCAATAGCGATCTTAACTGGCCGGTTATTCGTTATGCCGACGTGTTGCTCATGTACGCGGAGGCATCCAACGAAGTGAGCGGGCCGACTGCCAAGGCCTATGATGCGGCTAATGCAACCAGAACGAGAGCGCAATTGCCAAATCTTGCCGGTCTGTCGAAGGACCAATTCAGGGAAGCAGTCTGGAAGGAACGGTGGTATGAGCTTTGTTTTGAGAATATTACCTGGTTCGATATGGTACGCCTTCGGAAAGCATTTAACGTCGGCACAAAGCAGTTTGATAATTATGTAGGACACAAATTTTCCTATGGTCCGGTTCTCACTGAGAGAGAGCTCCTATTTCCAATTCCAACTGTTGAACTTAAAAATAATACCAAACTGGTCCCAACCAAAGGATATTAAGATCGTTAAGATACAAAAAACGAGGCTGTCTCAAAAAGACAGCCTCTTTTGATGTGACCGAACTCGAAATTTTCATTTTTGGGTAGTAATGTTTTGAGTTATTCGCTTGATTTTCTTATCTTTAGGTATAGAAAA
>Ga0209512_1001491_pt1 | contig 28574 bp, 23 predicted proteins | sample frozenSSSSmetaG_FD_184142 | JGI IMG/M metagenome (GOLD analysis project Ga0209512, IMG submission 184142) | Glacier valley bacterial and archeal communities from Borup Fiord, Nunavut, Canada, to study Microbial Dark Matter (Phase II) -... | ecosystem: Environmental > Aquatic > Freshwater > Ice >...
TTATTTCTTTTCCTGTCCATTTCCAGCACGATAATAGCGCAGCGGTCGCGGTATTGGGAAGACAAACCCGGCACATGGTTGCTGAGCACCGGGCTGGGCGTAACGCGCTATACCGGTGACCTGAACGAGCCGGGCGATTTGGGGCACTTTCAGGCTGGAATTGCCGCAAATCTGGCCGTTTCGTACCGGCTTTCTTACCAGGTATCACTCCGGGCCGAGGGGCAGCTTTACCTGATTCGCGGTGATCAGCAATACACCCGAAACTTCTATAATAACCTGTCTTTTATTAGCCTGAATCCTGATAGCTGGGCGGGCGTACAGGTTGACCTATGGCGGGTCGATGATGCTCATCGGGCAAGCATTCCGTACGCGCTGGTGGGCGTTGGGCTGACGTACATGACGCCGAGGGCATTTTACGCAGGGGGTCTGTATAGTCTGGCACCGATGCGCACCGAAGGCGTAGACTACAATCGGCTTCCGCTCATTGTTCGGTACGGGATTGGTGTTCCGCTGGCTGTAGGAGACCGTATCAGGCTACATCTCGAAGGTACGTATACGCACGTCAACAGCGATTATTTAGACGATGTCAGTACGGTTTATGCTGACCAGACGGGTAAAGACCCATTTGAAGCCGTGCTGGCAGACCGGCGGGGTGAAATTGGTTTGCCGCTCAACAGACCCGGCGAGCAACGGGGTAATAGCACCAAAAACGATGGATATTTTATCGTAGCAGCCCGCCTGGTCTACGTACTGTCGACCCCGCAGTTGCGTCGATATAAAAGAGTGTTTGGCCGCTGAACGGACCAGAGCTGGTTAGGGTTTTGGGGCTTTCTGCCTTATTTTTGAGCCAAAACCCAGCCTCATGAATCCCGCTGTTTTTATTGACGCGATCCAGACTGAACTCCAACGCACCGACTACGGGCAGCACCCACCCGAACTCTACGATCCTATTCGGTACATTATGAGTCTCGGCGGCAAGCGGATGCGCCCGCTGCTGACGCTGATGTCCACGTACCTCTTTACCGATAACTGGCAGCGTGCCGTTCGTCCTGCCCTGGGCGTGGAAGTATTTCACAATTTTACCCTGATGCACGACGACATTATGGACCGGGCACCGCTACGCCGGGGGAAACCAACTGTGCATGAAAAATGGAATGACAACATTGCAATTCTATCGGGCGATGTGATGCTGGTGAATGCATATGACCTCCTGCTCGATGTAGACGTAGATAAGCTGAAATCCATATTGGCGCGTTTCAGCCGGACTGCCGCCGAGGTGTGCGAAGGACAGCAGATGGATATGAACTTTGAGACCCGCTGGGACGTAACCGAAGCTGAATATGTTGAGATGATTCGGCTCAAGACGTCGGTGCTGCTGGGTTACGCCCTTGAACTGGGTGGACTGATTGCCGGAGCCGACGCCGAAACGAACCGGCATCTGTACGAGAGTGGCGTGAACATCGGTATCGGGTTTCAACTCAAAGACGACCTGCTCGATGTATATGGCGACCCGGCCAAGTTTGGTAAGCAGGTAGGAGGTGACATCATTGCCAACAAAAAAACCTTCCTGCTTATCGAAGCCCTTGAAAAAGCCACAGGCCCCATCCGCGATGAACTCACCGGCTGGCTGGCCCGCACCAACTTCAACAAAGCCGAAAAAGTAGCCGCTGTGACGACTATTTATGACCAGCTGGGTATCCGGCAAATTACCCAGAGCCGCATCAATGAATATTTTGAACGTGGATTCGCCAATCTGGAGCAGGTAGTAGCCGAACCCGCCCGAAAAGCGGTTTTGGGCGATTTTGCCCGCCAGTTAGTCGAACGCGAAAGCTAATCAATCCATGAGTACAACCACAATTCTAATCGTCATTACGGCTGGTATCAGTATTGCCGCCTGGCAAAACCAATCGCTGATGAGCCGCTGGATTCTGAACCCGTATCAGACCGCTAACCGGGGTGAATACTACCGGCTGCTGACATCGGGATTCCTCCATGCCGATTGGGGACATCTGATCTTCAATATGTTGACGCTGTACTTTTTCGGCAGCTTGATTGAGCAGATATTCGGGATGCTGTTTGGTGCGAGTGCTCCTATCTATCTGATCGGTTTTTATCTGGTGGCCATCATCGTGTCAGATATTCCTTCGTTTCTGAAGCACCGCCACAATCCGGGCTATAACTCGCTGGGCGCGTCGGGGGGCGTATCGGCCATTTTGTTTGCATCTATCCTGATTGCGCCCCTCAACAAGATCTACCTGTTCTTTATTCCCATTGGCATTCCCGGTTTCATTTTCGGTGGGCTGTATCTGGCGTATTCCTACTACGAAGGTCGGCGTGGGGGGGGGAGAGTCAACCACGATGCGCACTTTTACGGGGCCGTGTTTGGTGTTCTGTTCATGATTCTGGTCTATCCGGCGGTGCTGCCCAGTTTCATCGAGCAAATCAGTAGCTGGCGGCTATTCTAACGGGTATGGTCAATCTGTTCAACCAGCCCTATCCGTCCCATGAATTGCCCGGTCGGCAACTCCGCACGGCGGCTGTTATCGGGCTGTTTATCGGGCTGTTTCTGCTGGTGTTTCAGCCTTTTGGGTTAACCCTTTGGGAAACGCCCAACAAAACGCTGAAAATTCTGGGCTTTGGGCTGATCGCGTTTTTGATTACCGCCATCAACTTTACCGTTTGGACGCGGCTTTTCCCCCGGCAATTCTCCGACGAACGCTGGACGGTGGGTCGCGAGATTCTGCTCGTCACCACTAATATCCTGCTCATTGCCATTGCCAACCGACTGTATCTGGAGTGGGTGGTGCATCAGGAAGGAGGCTCCGGTGTAGTTGGTTGGCTGAGTATGATTCTCGTTACGTTCCTGCTGGGGGTATTCCCAACCGCCGGGGCCGTGCTGTTCAACTACATTCGGCAACTTAAAAAGTATAGTCAGTCAGCTGCCCAGTTTCCGGCGTATTCGTCAGCACCAGGAGTTACCACTGATTTACCCGCTGAAACCCACTCGATAGATTTGACTGAAAAACCAATAAAACTGGTAGCTGACAATGAAAAAGATACCCTCGTCCTGGATACTGCTGACCTGCTCTTTATCGAATCGAGCGACAATTACTGTACGGTCGTGTATCAGCAGGGCAACAAAGTCAGCAAACCGTTACTACGCAGCAGCCTGAGCCGTCTGGCCGGGCAAATCAATCAGCCGCACATCGTTCGCTGCCACCGGTCGTACCTCGTTAATCTTGACCGGGTTGAGCGCGTAACGGGCAACGCGCAGGGCTATAAACTGCATTTGTCAGACGGAAACTTTATGGTACCCGTGTCGCGGCAGTACAACGATACGCTGGTTGCTGAACTGAAAGGTTTGTAAACCACCCCAGCCCGCTTCCCGAACACCGATTTTGTTTGTCAAACGCCCCAAACCATGCCGTTTGGCCCTTAACGTTGCAGCCCGTCACGCCGTTGCGGTACGTTTGCATCAGTCAAACACAACCAAATACGGTCATGAAAACGCTGATTCTTGCTCTCCTCATCACCCACGTCTCCGCTGGCTTCACCGCCTTGCTTGTGGGCCTGATTCCGATGTTTCTCCAGAAAGGTACCAAACTGCATAAGCGGGCCGGGCTGGTCTTTGTCTATTGTATGGTGGTTGTGACGGCAACGGCCCTGTTACTCTGCGTGCTACAGCCGTTCAGAATGATGCGCCTGTTTCTGACCGGTATTGCCGTGTTCAGTTTCTACCTGACTATGACTGGCTGGCGGGCCACGAAGCAAAAAACAACCGGCCCTACTGCCGCCGACAAAACACTGACATTCCTTACGCTGATCGTTAGCCTGGCCATGATTGTGTTCGGTATTTATCTACTGGTGCTGAACGGACCCCTATTTCTGCCCATTGTGTTCACCTTCTTCGGCCTCCTGACGCTTAGTTTTGCTGCCCGTGATGTACAGTTTATGCGCCAGTCAACCCAAAAGATGCACTGGTTTTTTCAGCATTTCACCCGGATGGGCGGGGCTTATATCGCCACGTTTACGGCGGCTTTGGTCACGAATATTGGTCGGGTAATGCCCGCCAACGCGCCTGAATGGAGTATGACGCTGAGCTGGATTTTACCCGCTATGATCGGCGGAGCCATCATTGGCCGCACAGTAAAGCACTACCGAGCCAAGTTCAAACTTGCCTAACTGATACTACTCATATGAAAAACTACTTTGCTATCTTTTTCCTGGTCATCATCTATTTTGGCCTTCTACCGGTTATTGCTGCGACCCCAACTCAGGTTAGCGGGCAGTTTACCGATGCCAGCGCACAGCCCCTTGCCTACGCCAGCATTGGTGTCATTAACACACCGGTGGGTACCGTAGCCGATGCGCAGGGTCGCTTCGTTTTTTACATCACCGATAAAGTTAAGCCTACGGATACGGTTCAGGTCGGCCTGATAGGCTACCACTCCCGCCGGTTTACCGTCGCCGAATTTATGGCCAGCATCGCCACGAATCCGCGAATTGTTCTCGATGAGAATGTGCGCCAGCTAACCGAAGTTCGTATCGACGCCAAAGACAGTCGGGTGAAGACAATCGGCAAAACGGGCTTCAAAACGAATATGGTTACCAACTTCGCGCTGAGCGAACTGCCCCGTCAAAACCTCGGTGCCGAAATTGGTCGTCGGTTTAATACATCGAATGGCCTGAATCGGATCGACAAGTACCAGTTTTATATCATTACGAATTACGACAGTGTCAGCTTCCGAATCAATGTGTATCAGGCTAAAACTATGAGAAATCTGCTGAGTCAGAATATATATGTGACCATAGCGGGTAAATCTCGCCAATGGGTGGAGGTTGACTTGCTGCCGTACCAGCTTGTAGTTTCTGAAGACGTAGTGGTAGCAGTACAATGGATTGACAGCCGGGGGACGGGATCAGCGGTGCAGATGCCACTCCAGATGCCTGCCGCCACTACGCACTACTACCGCTACGGCAGTCAGGACCGCTGGAAAAAATTTCGGGGCATGACCACGTCAATGAATCTGGCCTTCACACGAAGCCGATGATGAACCATGCCTACGAAACTAACAGCGGCTTGACAATTGGCAATGCCTGCTCGGCCCACCGGCGCATGTGCAGCCCCGAATAGTGCAGGTCATCACGGACAAACTCCGTATTGCCTGTAAACTGGCGGGTGGTAGGGGTAATATTTATAAACGCGACGTTTGCCCGCTGGCACTCATCCTGCGCAATGGCGTTGAACTGGTCAATCTCGGCAGAAATCATGGCCTTATCCCGACCCTGCGCAAAGGGCGAATAACCCCAGTCGGGAATGGACAGCACAACAACATGCCCGGCTTTCCCATCGGCAAAGCCAATGGCGGTTTGCAGTAATCCCTGAAATTCGGTTCGGTAGATGGGCAGGGGCTGGCCCCGGTACTGGTTGTTGACGCCAATCAGCAGCGATACCAGATCGTATTTTTTCTGATTGTCGCTTTTCGAGATAGCATCCTGCAATTCGGCGGTTGTCCAGCCGGTGCAGGCAATGATGTCGGGGTCCGTTACGTCCATGTTAATCTGGCGCAGTAAACCCGCGAGTTGCACCGGCCACCGGTCATTGACCAACACGCTTTCGCCAATGGTGTACGAGTCGCCGAGGGCCAGATAGGTCAGTCTGTCTGAACCGAGAATGTCTGAACCAGGATTTTTCAAGGTTAAGAAGATTTACGGGAAGTGCAACGTGTCAGAAAATCTTGGGAATCTTTTCAATCCTGAAAAATCCTGATTCAGACATTGGTTCAGACATTATCCAACCTACACCTATTCCTGCCCCAGCAGAAACGCTTTGATGAACGGGTCAATGTCGCCATCCAGCACGGCGTCAGTGTTGGAGGTCTGGTGGCCGGTGCGGTGATCTTTCACGCGCCGGTCGTCCAGGACGTAGCTACGAATCTGTGACCCCCACTCATTTTTCTGCTTCCCGGCTTCTACTTCGTCGCGGGCCGCGTTGCGCTTCTGGACCTCAATTTCGTAGAGTTTGGACTTGAGCAGGCGCATCGCTACTTCCTTGTTCATTAACTGACTGCGTTCCTGCTGACACTCAATGACCAGCCCCGACGGTGCGTGGTGCAGCCGCACAGCGGTTTCGACTTTGTTTACGTTCTGGCCACCCGCGCCACCCGACCGGAACGTATCCCACCGGATATCAGCCGGGTTCACCTCAATCGTAATGGTATCGTCAACCAGCGGATAGGCAAACACCGACGCGAATGACGTATGCCGCCGGGCGTTGGAGTCGAATGGCGAGATGCGCACGAGCCGGTGTACGCCGTTCTCCGACTTTAAAAAACCGTAGGCGAGTGCGCCATCCACTTCAATTGTGGCCGATTTGATGCCCGCCGTATCGCCTGCCTGATAATCGACCTGTTTGAGGGCGTAGCCGTGTTTTTCGGCCCAGCGCATGTACATCCGGTACAGCATGTCGGCCCAGTCCTGGCTTTCGGTACCGCCCGCACCGGCGTTGATTTCCAGCACGGCACTAAGCTGGTCCTCTTCGTTGCCGAGCATTTTCTTGAGTTCAAGGTCGTCGAGCGTGTCAGCTACTTTCAGCCCTTCGGCGTCAACTTCGGTTTCATCAACGTCGCCCGCTTCGTAGAATTCAAACAGCGTTTCGAGGTCGCCGAACTGGCTATTGAGTTTTTCGTAGCCACCGGTCCAGCCTTTAAGGACGCGAACCTGTTTCATCACGCCCTCGGCACGGGCCGAGTCGGTCCAGAATTCGGGCTGGAAGGTCTGTTGTTCAAGGTCAGCTAATTGTTCTTTTTTGGCATCGTAGTCAAAGATACCTCCTCAGGGCCTCTACTCTGGCCCTCAAGTCGGTCAACTGGTCAGTTGTCATGAACTTGTCGTTTGTTTTGAGAAAAAGAGTTGTTACGCAGAGATGCGCGGAGAAAAATGAGATTATCTATTCTCTGCGAATCTCTGTTTCCCTCCGCGAATCTTTGCGTAACAACAAACCAATTGCAAAGTTACGCTAAAAACACACGGGGGTGTTGTTCCGTCCACCTGCCCGGCCTGTACCAACTTTTCGCCCTACCTTTGCGTTCTGAAAATGGCCTGAATAGCTTATGCGTGGCAGGTATCGTTCATTCTCTATTATTCATTTTTCATTCATATAATGGCTTCACAGTACGATGTAATCGTGGTTGGCAGCGGACCGGGCGGATATGTTGCCGCGATCCGGGCCTCGCAGTTGGGTTTGAAAACCGCCGTTGTCGAGCGCGAAAGCCTGGGCGGCATCTGCCTCAACTGGGGCTGTATTCCCACAAAGGCGTTATTGAAATCGGCGCAGGTGTTTGAGTATATCAAACATGCCAAAGACTATGGCATCACCATACAGGGTGAGGCCGAAGCCGATTTCGGAGCCGTTATTAAGCGGAGCCGGGGCGTGGCCAATAGCATGAGCAAGGGCGTACAGTTCCTGATGAAGAAGAATAAAATCGACGTCATCGACGGTACCGGCAACGTAAAACCCGGTAAGAAAGTAGCCGTAACTGCCGCCGACGGTAAAACCACCGACTACGAGGCCAAACACATCATCATTGCCACCGGTGGCCGCGCCCGCGAACTGCCCGCCGTTAAAATCGACGGCGAAAAAGTGATTGAATACCGCAAAGCCATGACCCTCGAAAAACGGCCCGATTCGATGGTCGTGATCGGTTCGGGAGCTATCGGCGTCGAGTTTGCATACGTTTATGCCAGCATGGGTACGAAGGTGACAATCATTGAGTTCATGCCCAACATAGTACCGGTCGAAGACGAGGACATTTCGAAAGAACTGGCCAAGCAGTACAAGAAACTGGGTATTCAGTTATTTACCAGTTCGGAAGTAACGAAGGTCGATACGAGCGGTAAAGGCTGCGTGGTAACGGCCAAAACCCCGGAGGGTGAGAAGACGTTTGACGCGGACATTGTACTCTCGGCAGCGGGCGTCACCGCAAATATCGAAAACATTGGCCTCGAAGACGTTGGCATCAGCACCGAACGAGGCAAGATCGTAACGGACGATTATTACCGCACCAACGTTGAAGGTTACTACGCCATCGGCGATTGTACGAAAGGGCAGGCCTTGGCGCACGTAGCGTCGGCAGAGGGCATTATCTGCATTGAGAAGATTGCCGGTCTGCCGCACGTTGAACCACTGAACTACAACAACATTCCCGGCTGTACGTACTGCATCCCCGAAATTGCATCGGTGGGGTACACCGAGAAAGCCGCCCGCGAAGCTGGTTATGAGCTAAAAGTGGGTAAGTTTCCCTTTACAGCGTCGGGCAAGGCCAAAGCCGCTGGTGTGCCGGAAGGGTTCGTAAAAGTAATTTTCGACGCCAAATACGGCGAGTTTCTGGGGGCACACCTTATCGGTACGAACGTTACCGAGATGATTGCTGAGGTTGTTACAGCCCGCAAACTGGAAACGACCGGCCATGAAATTCTCCACACGGTGCACCCGCACCCAACTATGTCGGAAGCCATCAAAGACGCTACCGAAGCCGCCTACGGCGAAGCGATTCACTTGTAGGTTTTTGTCATTCCGCGCTGTTTGTCATGCCAACGACAGGAGGAATCCCAAAGTAGTGATAGGCTTACCAATTACATTGAGATTCCTTCTGTCGTTGGCATGACAAATAAAAAATACCGTCAGCTCTACCCGGCTGACGGTATTTTTTTGCCCCGCCCGTCTTTATCTGCACAAAACAGATACACAACATGTTAGCCCGCTAACACCCCGTTTCTGACTATATTTACGGGTATAAGTACAATACATTCTCAACTCTATTTTCTGTATGAATAACTCATCTCTGCCAATATTAATACGGTTGCGCCGGTCACTCGCGCTGTCGGTGGCTGGTCTGCTTACGGGCGGGTTGCTTATTGGCGCGTACCAGAATACCAACCTCAACGGCGCGTCGGAAAACTACCTGACCCGGCTCTTTGCTCAACTGACCGACGACGATAAGCACGATCCGAAATACGCGGTAGGTAGTCTGAAAGTGGCCGATGGCCTGGAAGCCACGCTTTTTGCCGCCGAACCCATGCTCACCAATCCTACAGACATCGACGTGGACGAACGCGGGCGTGTGTGGGTCTGTGAAGCCTACAACTACCGGCCCGCTATTAACGGCAACCCAACCCGCAAAGATGGCGACCGCATCGTGATTCTGGAAGATACCGATGGCGATGGGAAGGCTGACGTCAGCAAGGTGTTCTACCAGGACCCCAGCATTGAATCGCCCCTCGGTATCTGGGTGAAAGGCAATCAGGTTATCGTTTCTGACAGCCCCAACGTCTGGATCCTGACCGACGATAATGGTGACGACAAAGCCGACCGCAAAGAACTGCTTTTCTCTGGCGTTGGGGGCGAACAGCACGACCACGGCATGCATACGTTCGTGTTCGGGCCAGATGGAAAATGGTACTTCAACTTCGGCAATGAGGGTAAACAGTTGATGGATAAAGACGGTAAGCCGGTTATTGACATCGTAACGGGAAAAGCTATTAATCCCCAGAATTTCAAACAGGGCATGGTCTTCCGCTGCGATCCGGGTGGCACAAACGTAGAGATGCTGGGCCAGAACTTTCGGAACAACTACGAAGTGGCCGTTGATTCATATGGCACGCTCTGGCAGAGTGACAATGATGACGACGGAAACAAGGGTGTTCGGATCAACTACGTCATGGAATACGGCAACTACGGCTATACCGACGAGCTGACCGGTGCGGGCTGGCGGGCCAACCGCACCAACCTCGAAGCCGAAATTCCACTACGACACTGGCACCTCAACGACCCCGGCAGTATTCCAAACCTGCTGCAAACCGGAGCCGGGTCGCCAACTGGTATTATCGTGTATGAGGGTAAGCTCTTGCCTGAAATCTTTCAGAATCAGGTTATTCACTGCGATGCCGGACCGAACGTAGTACGTTCGTATCCGGTGCAGCCCGATGGCGCGGGTTACAAAGCCAGTATCGTAAATCTTCTGGAAGGGGTTCGGGATCAGTGGTTCCGGCCTGCCGACGTATGCGTGGCTCCCGATGGTTCGCTGATTATTGCCGATTGGTACGATCCCGGCGTAGGGGGGCATCAGGCGGGCGACCAGAACAAAGGCCGCATCTATCGCGTGGCCCCGCCCCAATTACCTTACAAAATGCCAAAGGTTGACGTAACGACGACCGGCGGAGCCATTGACGCTCTGCAAAGTCCGAACATGAACATTCGGTACGCGGGCTGGCAGGCATTGCATGAGATGGGCACCAAGGCGGAGAAGCCACTAGCCAAATTTTATAAAACTACGACCGACCCACGCCAGAAAGCCCGCGCCCTGTGGCTGCTGAGCAAACTCCCTGATAACAAAGGCCAGAAATACGTAATGGCGGCCCTGAAAGAAACCGATCCGAACCTGCGTATTACGGCCCTGCGGGCATCGCGGCAGATGGTGGTCCGGAGTTCCGGTACCGACGCCACAATTGCCGCCGTAAAACAGCTTGTCAATGATAGTAACAAACAGGTGCTGCGCGAGTGTGCCATTACGCTGCATCGGAACAAAAGCACTGAAGCCCCCGGATTATGGGCGCAGTTGGCTGATAAACATGATGGCAAAGACCGCTGGTACCTGGAAGCCCTCGGTATTGGTGCCAATGGGCAGTGGGACAGCTACTACGCAGCCTGGCTGAAACAGATGACCAATGATCCGATCGCCAACGCAGGTGGGCGTGACGTTGTCTGGCGGGCACGAACGGCAGAATCCGTACCGATGCTGGCCAAACTGGCGGGCGACAAAACCGTTGATCTGAACCAGCGGCTGCGCTATTTCCGGGCGTTCGATTTCAACCCCGGCGCAACCGAAAAATCAAACGCGCTGCTGACCATCCTGCAGGCCAACACCGGCTCGCCAGACGTAACAGAACTGGCCCTGCGCCACCTCGATCCGGCGTTTGTGAAGACCTCGCCCGTTGCGCAACAGGCGTTGAAAAACCTGATGGATAAGAAATACGGTACCACCGAGTACATCGAACTGGTATCGCGTTATGAACCCGTTTCTGAAAATGCCCGGTTGCGTGATCTGGCCGTGGCTAAACCGCTCGAAAACGTAGGGGGCGACGCGGCCCGGCAATTGCTCAAGCAGAAGGGTGGCTCAACGGCCTGGGCCGTTATTGACGGAAACGATACTGAAGCGGCTCAAAATATGATTCTGGCTGTTCGGCGCATTGGCAGTAAAGAATCACTTGAGATGCTGAAGGCCGTGGCCCTGGACGAGAAACGCCCCGTTGCCCTGCGCCGGGAGGCCGTCCGCGCCATGGGGAGCAGCGAAGACGGGCAGGACATGACTATTGCCCTACTCAAATCAGGCGATATTAAGGGTGATTACAAAGCCGCTGCTGTGCAGGGCGTATCGGGTGCGTGGCGCAAAAAAATCCGTACCGATGCCGCTGCCTTTATTGACGGTGGCGTGGCTGGGGAGACGAAAAAACTCCCGCCCATGACCGAACTGCTAGCCATGAATGGCGACGCATCGAAGGGTATTACAGTATTCAAAACCAACTGCTCGGTGTGCCATCAGGTCAATGGCGAAGGCATGGATTTTGGACCGAAACTGTCAGAGATTGGCTCTAAACTGCCAAAGGAAGGCCAGTACCTTGCCATTTTACATCCCGATGCCGGTATCAGTTTTGGTTATGAAGGGTGGGAGGTGAAGTTCAAAGACGGCAGTACCATGACTGGAATTGTATCAAGTAAAACCGAGACGGATCTGATGATGAAGTTTCCTGGTGGTGTCGTGCAGAATTACAAAACGGCCGACGTAAAGTCGATGAAAAAGATGGATTCGTCTATGATGCCATCTGGCCTGACCGACGCCATGAGTACACAGGAACTGGTCAATCTGATCAGCTATCTGGATTCGCTGAAAAAGAAAAGCTAAATAATCTTGGTTCAGAATTCAACCCTTACTCCATTTTCTATATGCAACGACGTGATTTTGTGAAAGGACTGACCCTGGCCGGAGCGGCTATTTCGAGCCAGGTTGCCGCCGAAAACGGAACTTCGCACACCGGCAAGCCGCCGAAGAATAGCTTCAAGCTCAAATACGCCCCGCACCTCGGCATGTTTAAGAACAGCGCGGGCGACGATCCCATCGACCAGATCAAGTTCATGGCTGACATGGGCTTTACGGCTATGGAAGACAACGGTATGATGGGCCGAACCCCCGAAATGCAGCAGAAAATGGGCGACGAAATGACCCGGCTCGGCATGACGATGGGCGTGTTCGTGGTTGACAAAGGTGGCAACGGCCAAAATACCCTGACGGCCGGAAAGTCCGAATACATTGATATTTTCCTGAAAGGGTGCCGGGGTGCGGTAGAGACAGCGAAGCGGGTCAATGCCAAGTGGGCCACCGTGGTACCCGGCGATTTTGCCCGGAATCTGCCCATTGGTATTCAAACCGGCAACGTAATCGACGCCCTCCGCCGGGGTGCCGAAATCCTCGAACCGGCAGGCCTGGTTATGGTGCTGGAAGCCCTTAGCGATACCCCCGATTTATTCTTGCGCACCTCCGATCAGACCTACGAAATATGCCGGGGGGTTAACAGCCCATCGTGCAAGATTCTGTATGACATTTACCATATGCAGAAAAATGAGGGACACATCATTCCGCATATTAACTGGGCCTGGAACGAGATTGCTTACTTCCAGATTGGTGATAATCCGGGGCGTAATGAACCCACAACAGGCGAAATCAACTACAAAAATATTTTTAAGCACATTTACCAGAAAGCCAAAGCCGACAAGCGTGAATTTGTTCTCGGCATGGAACACGGTAACTCCATCAAGGGCAAAGACGGCGAACTGTCCGTAATTAAAGCCTATCTCGATTCTGACAACTTCGCGATGTGATGTACAGACGGGCCGTTTAGGCGTCTCGATTTTAGCCCGTCGATGACGCAACGTCGCTAACGGGTGCAGTAGAGAGTTCGTGACGCAAAAAGTGGTAGCAGGAAAGTCTAAACTTTTCTGCTACCACTTTCCCATTTCGTGTATGATATTACAGCACAACGACCGAATTCTCTTCGCCTGCTACACCGCTGGCTACGTATTTATCAGCAGCCCAATCATTTTCCCATTTTGCACCATCCAGCACGTAGCGATACTGATACTCGCCACCAATGGGCAGTTCTACGATTGCTTTGTATGAACCGTCTTTCTGCTTCTTCATCAGGTGAGATGTAGCATCCCAGTTATTAAACTCACCGGCTAAAGCAACCTGTTTGGCACCGTCTACGGCACCGGCGGGTAATTCGAACGTTACCTTCGCGATGGGCTTACTTTTAAGAAATTGTTTGGCAACTGCCATAGTTGATTCTTGTTTGATTTGCCTCAAAATTATAATGCAAAATTGTTAATGCAATAACTATCAGGTGCTTATAAACGAATATTCTTTATAATGTACTAATTAATGTGTTTCGTTTTATACTTGCGTATCTTAAAAACATCCTATTTTAGTCAATTCTGTCAGATTACACTGAGTTGCCTGTCAGTCACCTGTCTGATCGTGTTTAACCGGTCTGAGTAAGGCCCGCTTATGAAATGGTAAGGTAAGTTACGCCGGTCAAGTTCGTGCCGGAAACGAGCCAGCATTTCGGGCCGCCGGTGGCCTTGATCACGAAGCGAATCAGCAACCCAGAGAACGTTAATATCCAACAGCACATAAGTGTCATAACTTACCTGATGCTCCAGTTCGTACAAAACGGGAGGGATTTTGGGTAGGTAAATGCTCGCGTAGATTTGAGTGGTAATGACGTCGGTATCACAAAATAAAACCCGGTTTGCTTGTTGCGTGGCCTGCTGAACAGCCTCTGTTTGTGCATGGCCAATACGGATAAAATCTTCCTCGCTGAAATTGTTGCCCGTAATCATAGTGCGGGCAACCTCGGGTACGAAAATCGTTTGATAGTCGGTAGCTAACTGACGGGCCAGTGTCGTTTTGCCAACGCTTTCAGGGCCGTACAGGCATATTTTTTTGACGAAATAAGGCCGTACGGGTTCAGGGATGAAATTCCAGTACATGGCTGGCTGCTGCCGAATCAGGGTAGCCGAAACAGGAACCCGCTGGCGGGGAGGATCAAAGGCAACGTACCGTAAACCAGAATGATGCGCTAACAGAACGGCATAATCCTCCGACGAAAAAAACACGCTTACGGTTGGGAAACGTCGCTTAATAAAGGCGGCCCATAACCTGGTGGCCTCCCACAAAGCCAATGTCGGGTCGTGAAACTCATTTGTTTCTGCCACCACCTCAATAGTTGGATGAGGTGCCAGCAACTCCGTCAGCCAGCGAAGCCGGAGTTCCGGTAGAATCACATCATCGGGCGAAATGGTCATCGACACAATGAGCTGGTCGCATTGGTGGCGTGCAAAGTCAATCAGGGCCAGATGACCCAGATGCACGGGCATAAACTTACCGAAAACCAGGCCTGTAGTCATGTTGTTTGCACCGAATTCTCCCGGTATTGTCGTGTCCAGTTCCAGGCTCCGTAGAGTGCCACGAAGCAAAACAAAAAATACTCTGCCGACACAAGCTTGACCCCCTTCATGAAATAGATATAGGTTAAAATTGAGTCGATGAGTAGCCAGACGTACCAGCATTCCACGCGCTTTTCGATCATGAGAAACGTAGCCGCAATGCTCATCACGGTCGTGAACGAATCTACGTATGGAAACGCGCTGGGCTGACTGAATAGCACCGGAAACAACGTATGCAGATTGACCGCGAACGTTCCCAGCACAGCCGTAGCCAATAGACAAATACCTGTCCAAAGCATGAGTTGCCCCGTTGGTATCCGACTGATGCGTAATTCTGACTGGTTATTTTCTTCGCCGGGTTTTGGATGCGTCCACCGCCACCAGCCCTGAATGTTGGTTACGAGGAAAAATACCTGTAAAAACATATCGGGATAAAGCTGAATCTGGAAGAACAGGAAGAAAAAAAGCACTACGCTAACGGCTCCGATGACCCAGCTCCACACATTACCCCGCGCCGACAGCACTACCGCTACCCCACCGCTCAGGACGCCGAAAAATTCCAGATAACTCATGCCATACCCCCAAACCGTAAAGAAAATAGCACCAATGTCGAACAGATCAGGCATGAGATTTCGGAGGTATGTACTTTTATGGTTCAGCGATAAGCGATTGAGACGCCATTGCGTTCTATGGGGTGCAAATAGAGCTTTTGTTTGCGTACTCTGTAGAGTATCCCAAACTCTGTGTTAAAACAAACCACAAACATGCAAAAAATTGCCATGCTCGGTGGCGGCTTCATTGGCCGCTTCTACGCCGAATCGCTGCACGGACAGCGTAGCCGCGACAAAGTTGTTGCCATTTACGCCCGGCGCGAAGAAACCGCCCAGAAATTTGCCGACGACTACGGCTGTTCGTTCCTGTCAACGAATATGGAAGAGGTCATTGCCCACCCCGACGTGACGATGGTGTGCATTGCCCTGCCCAACAACCTCCACGCGCCCGCCGTTGAACTATGCGCCAAGCACAAAAAAAACGTCATCTGTACCAAACCCCTGGGCCGCACCGCCGAAGAAGCCCTGCGTATGATGAACATGGTGGAAGAAGCGGGAATTTTTGGTGGTTATCTCGAAGACCTCTGTTACGCGCCCAAGTTCCTGAAAGCCCTCGAAACCGTCAGGAATGGCGCGCTGGGCCGGATTTTGTGGGCAAAATCACGCGAGGCACACCCTGGGCCACACTCCAACTGGTTCTGGGACAAAGAACAGGCGGGGGGCGGCTGTATGCTCGACCTCGGTTGTCACTGTGTTGAAATCTCGCGGAATTTTATTGGGAAAGACATCCGGCCCGTTGAGGTGATGTGCTGGGCTGCTACGCAGGTAAAACCCATCGACGCCGAAGATCACGCCATTGCACTCGTTAAATACGAAAACGGGGCTATCGGGCAGTTTGAAGTGAGCTGGACGTTCCGGGGCGGCATGGACCTCCGCGACGAGGTGATGGGTACCGAAGGCACGATCTGGATCAACAACTTCCTGCGCACCGGCTTTGAGATGTTCACCACCGGCAAGGCATCTGACTACGTAGCTGAAAAAGCCGAAAGTAACGCGGGCTGGCTCTTTCCGGTCGGCGACGAAGTAAATGACCTCGGTTACAACCATATGTTTACCGACATGTTCAGGGCCGTTGAGGAAGGCCGCGACCCCGCCGAAACGTTCTACGATGGCTACGTCGTGAACGCCGTGCTGGATGCCGCCTATAAATCGGCAGAAACCAAGCAGTGGGAACCCGTTCAGCTACCCGTCTGGCGCGGCAAAGAAGGCGTCAGCAGTAGCCCCGATCTGGTCGAGTATGACGCCGACCATTACCTCATCAAGCAGGAAATGACCCACGATGGTCGCAATAAAGTAATCCTGAAAGAAAAAGCGAGCGGTAAAATCATCGAGCGCGATTTGGTATAGATTGGAATGGAAGCATAACGTTCAAACAAAAAACGCGGGCTGCTCGGCCCGCGTTTTTTATTTGAAGAGATATCCCAAATCAAGTTCCATACCCGTCACCGGATCCTGCATGATGCCGGTTGACCATGTTTGGATAGAGCCATCGGGTAGCAGTAGTTGCACAATTCGGGTAGTTGGCAGAATAAGCCATACTGACTGAATTCCCGCCGGAAAGTACTGCTTATAAGCTTTGTCGGTCAAGTCAGTTAAAGCTTGTTTGGGCGACAAAATCTCAATAGCTGTAATTGGGGGCTGATTATAATAAATCACATCATTCAACCAGTCTATGGGAAGATTTTTATAGATGGCTACGTCAGGCTTGCATTTACCTGTTGTTAGCTCAAGTTCCAGCTCCGGCAAAATGTCATAGTCTTTCTCGTAAGGGTCAAGGGCAACGCTAATACGATGAATGAGCTTCGAATGATTCAGTGACATAATATCCTCTGATTGATACTCCTCGAAAAACTCGACCTGATTCGTTTCCATAGCTACTGAGTTTTTATCAAAAATAGCGAAAATCAACGGTAAACGCGTAGCCAAACGGTTTACTTCTTGAAAAACGAATCGACAAATTCCATCTTATTGAACGTCTGCAAATCGTCGATTTTCTCGCCTACACCGATGTACTTTACCGGAATCTTGAACTGATCCGAAATGCCGATCACTACCCCGCCTTTGGCCGTTCCGTCCAGTTTGGTAATCGCCAGAGCCGTTACTTCAGTGGCTTTCGTGAACTCAGTGGCTTGTATAAAGGCATTCTGGCCAGTCGAGCCATCCAGTACCAGCAGCACCTCGTGGGGGGCTTCGGGCGTGACCTTCTGCATCACGCGCTTGATTTTAGTCAGCTCGTTCATGAGGTTCACCTTTGTATGTAGCCGACCGGCGGTGTCGATGATGACCACGTCGGCCCCAATTTCGGTGGCTTTTTTCACCGCGTCATAGGCAACGGCAGAGGGGTCTGTGTTCATGCCGTGTGAGACGACAGGTACCCCCACGCGCTCACCCCAGAGTTTGAGCTGATCAACGGCTGCTGCCCGGAACGTGTCGCCTGCGCCGAGAACTACTTTTTTGCCCCGCTTGTGAAACTGCGCAGCCAGTTTGCCGATGGTTGTGGTTTTACCCACACCGTTGACCCCCACCACCATAATGACGTACGGCTTCTTGTCGGCGGGCAGTGAAAAGTCATCGCTGACGTCCACAGTTTTGTTGTTGGTCATCAGGGCCGCAATTTCCTCGCGCAGGATGCGGTCGAGTTCATCGGTACCTACGTATTTATCGCGGGCTACGCGGGCTTCGATCTGCCGGATAATCTTGACGGTTGTCTCGACGCCCACGTCGGAGGAGACCAGTACGTTTTCGAGTTCGTCCAGTACGTCTTCATCAACGGTGTCTTTGCCAACAACGGCCCGGCTGAGTTTGGAGAAGAAACTATCTTTCGTTCTCTCCAGCCCCTTGTCGAGCGTTTCTTTTTTTTCTTTCGAGAATAGACCGAATAAAGCCATAGTTCAGGGAGGTAGTTGCGTTGGACAGTAAACTATATAACAACGAAAAAAGTCCCACCGGGCCGCTGGGCTGGGGGACTCTGATGCGTTTGATGTGGGCTGACTTAGCTTTTCAGCGCATTCTGCACTTCATCAACGGGAACCATCTCTTCCTTGAACGTGTAAGCGCCGGTCTTTGGCGACTTAACGGCTTTGATGATTTTGGCGAAAGACTTACCGTTGTCCTTCGTTTTCAGGGTTGCAACTACCTTTTTTGCCATGACTGTGTTTGTTTACGGCAGTCGGTACTTAGATACAGCAGCTACTAATAAGCTGAGAGCCGGGAACCGAAAACCTATTTGATTTCTTTGTGCAGCGTTACTTTTCTCATGAACGGATTGTACTTCTTCCGCTCGATGCGGGCGGGCGTATTTTTCCGGTTCTTGGTAGTAATGTACCGGGACATGCCGGGTACACCGCTGTTTTTCTGCTCGGTGCATTCCAGAATAACCTGGATTCTATTGGCGCCTTTCTTTGCCATTGTTTAGTTCGTTTTCTCGATAAGGAGCGCAAAGGTACGCAATGAGTGGCACACAGCCAACATCCGATTCTTAAAAATATCGGGTGATTTCTAAGCGGTTAACACAAACTGAACCGGACATCATTGCCTTTTCAGCCGAAGCTGCTGACCTTTATAGCACCAATGACAACGCAAACCATTCAATACGAGTACGCACCGGGGCACTTCCGGGCGTCGGATCCCAGCGTTTATCAGCCGGAGATGCTGGCCGAGGGCGAGATGGTCCTGAACATGGGGCCGCAACACCCCTCCACGCACGGTGTACTACGGCTTGAAGTTGTGACCGACGGCGAGATTGTGGTTGACGTGGTGCCGCACGTGGGGTACCTGCATCGCTGTTTCGAGAAACACGCGCAGGCGCTGCCGTTCAACCAGACGATTCCGTTTGTGGACCGGCTCGATTATCTGGCTGCCATGAACGCCGAACACGCCTATGTTATGGGCGTGGAGCGCATGCTGGGCATTCAGAATGACATTCCCAAACGGACCGAATACATCCGGGTATTGGTGGCCGAACTCAATCGTATTGCCGCGCACTTTGTTGGCATCGGTACTTACGCGCTTGACGTTGGTGCGTACACGCCGTTTCTGTGGCTTATGCGCGACCGCGAACACATTCAGCGGCTGCTGGAGTGGGTTAGTGGGGCCAGAATGCTTTACAATTACATCTGGATTGGTGGGCTGTTCTACGATTTGCCGGTGGGATTTGAAGAGCGGTGCCGTGAGTTTGTGCAGTACCTGAAGCCAAAACTGGTAGAATTGCAGCAGTTGGTTATCGAAAACGAGATATTTATCAAACGTACGGCCAACGTGGGCGTGCTGCCGCTGCCGGTGGCCATCAACTACGGCTGCACAGGACCCATGTTGCGCGGGTCGGGACTACGCTACGACCTGCGCCGGGTGGATGGGTATTCGGTCTATCCTGAACTGGAGTTCTCCATCCCTATTGGCGAGGGGCAGATGGGTACCGTGGGCGACTGCTGGGACCGAACCAACGTGCGGGTGCTGGAGTGCTACGAATCGCTGCACATCATTACCCAGTGTCTCGACCAGCTTACCGGTAATTACAAACGCACCCGCGACTACGATCCGCAGGCCATCGTCCCCAAGAAAATCCGCCCCAAAGCCGGTGATTTCTACGCCCGTGCCGAAAGCGCGAAGGGCGAACTCGGTTTTTTCTTCCGCACCGATGGCCGCGCCGATGTACCGGTGCGTTGCAAAGTCCGCTCGTGCAGTTTCCACAACCTGTCGGTCATTCACGAAATATCGCGTGGGGCCATGCTGGCCGATCTAGTTGCCATTATCGGGTCAATTGACGTGGTGATGGGGGAGGTGGATCGGTAATGTAGTTCGGTGCTGTCGTAGCCCTGACCTCCCGGTCCGGTAGCCGTAGGGCTAACACAGTGTAGTAACCTGTTTTTTTAGCCATTCGGCTACCGGACCGGGAGGTCCGGGCTACTGCAGTACCAGAATATCCTTTGTATTCCGGCCCAGTCCGTCGTAATCCAGGCCATAGCCGAGGACGAAGCGGTTTTCTATCTCGAAGCCGACGTAGTCTAAGGCCACTTCTTTTTTGAGGGCGGCTGGTTTGAAGAGCAGTGTAGCGATGGCGATGGACGCCGGATTGCCCGCCCGGAGCTGGTCGCAGACTTCGCAAATAGTCAGGCCAGTATCCACAATGTCTTCTACAACAATCAGGTGGCGGTCGGTTACGGACTCACTCAGGCCCAGAATCTGTTTGAGTTTGCCGCTCGATTCGGTAGCCTGGTACGAGGCTACGCGGATGAACGTGATTTCGCAGGGGATGGTCAGGTTGCGGAACAGATCGGCGGCAAACAGCACGGCCCCGTTCAGTACGCCCACAATGAGTGGCTGCTTACCGGCATAGTCGAGACTGATCTGGGCGGCCAGTTCCAAAACGCGGTTCTGAATGGTTTCGGCAGTGATAAATGGAACAAACGTTTTGTCTTTTATGGTCAGCATATCGGCATCGGCGAAGGCCAAAGATACGGCTGGGGTAGGAAAGGGCTTCAACGTGAACGAAAAATAAGCCGATGCAAACGGACCTGAAACGGTTTACGTTAATAGACTATGAAGAAAATCCTGTTGACGATGTGGCTGACTACGCTGGCAATGCTGGCCCAGGCGCAGCTATACGATCCGTCGGCGTTTGACGATAAATATGATGGGTTGCTAAAGCATCCCGGCGTTCAGATCGAGTCGGCGGAGGCCATCAATCAGATGTATAATTACAAGTTCTACGAAGCCGATAAGGAGTTTCGATGGCTGCAGTTACGCTACCCGAAACATCCGATGCCCTATTTTATGCTGGGCCTGGCCGAGTGGTGGAAAATTGTCCCGAACACCGACATTACCGGCTACGATGAGCAGTGTCATGCCTACATGGATAAAGCCATTGAATTGGCCGAAACGATGTATGACAATAATGACAATAAACTCGAACCGGCGTTTTTTCTGGCCGCTGCCTACGCCTTCAAGGGGCGGCTCTACTCTGAGCGTAAGCAGTGGGCCAAAGCTACGATTGCGGGTAAGCGGGCGTTGAAATACTTCGATAAGTGTAAGGGCAACGCCGATTTTAGTCCCGAATTACTCTTTGGCGATGGTATGTACAACTACTACGCCCAATGGATTCCCGAAAATTACCCGCTGCTGAAGCCAATCCTGCTGTTTTTTCCAAAGGGCAATAAGCAGCTTGGTATCAAACAGCTGGAGAAAACGGCGAATTCGGCGTTTTACACCCGCGTGGAGGCCCGGTATTTCCTGCTCCAGATATACAGCATGGAAAACCAGTACGACAAGGCTTACGATATGGCCAAGTACATGTGGCAGCAGTATCCCGACAATCCATTTTTTGAGCGATACTACGCCCGTTCGGCGTTTGCGCAGGGAAGACTGGCCGAAGCCGAAAAATCAGCGAAGAGCATTCTGGAAAAAATCAGCCGGTCGCAGTCGGGTTATGAGGGCGTCAGCGGGCGCACGGCGGGGTATATTCTGGGCTACACCAACCAGTTGTTTTACAAGAATCCCATCGAAGCCAAAAAATACTACCAGCAGACTATTGAGTTCGCCAAACAAACCGACGCCCTGAAATCGGGCTATTACCTATCGTCGGTGCTGGCGCTGGGGAAAATGGCCATTGAGGAGAAAAACTACGGACTGGCTCAGACCTACCTCGACGAGGTACTTGACAAAGCTGACCGCAAATCGAGTCAGCACAAAGAAGCCCGCAAGATGCTGGACGAGCAGAAAAAAGCCCGGCGTGACGAGCGTAGAAGACGAGCGTAGAAATGTATTTGATCAGCTCAGACAAATCTCATAGTAGGCCGGATTGATTTGTCCTGGTTGCTGACAATCAGGCCAATTGGCTCCTCCTCACCGCCCACATACCGTATATAAAGCAGGTTAGTTGTTCAGGCTGATGCAGCAGTATCACGAAGCCCGTGCAACGATACCCCGCGTCTTTGGCCGAATACACCAACCCTGTGCTAAAACTGGCACCTACTTTTGGCTAAACTTATGGCCAGTACTACCGAAAATGTTACATTTAATCGTGCTTTCGGGAAAGTTTTTTTGCTCATCTATGTACCCCCTCTGATGACTACCCCTATACGATTGCTGATCGTTGAAGATGACATGATTATTGCGGCCAATATCTCGTTGCAACTCAGTTTGCTGGGCTACGAGGTAACGGGTATTGTGCCGCGCGGAGAGGAATCCATTCGGCACGTTCAGGATAACCCACCCGATATTGTGCTGCTGGATATTAACCTCAAAGGCACGCTGGATGGTATTGAAACAGCCGTGCAGATGCAGCAGATCAGGGCTATACCGATTATATACCTCACCGCCAATGCCGACGAACCTACCTTTCAGCGGGCCAAAGCCACCCAGCCCCATGCGTTTATTTCTAAACCCTTTCGGCAAGTCGATCTGCAACGCGCCATCGAGCTGGTGGTTAGCCGAATGAGCCTTACCCACCAAAATGAACCAACTCCCGACGATTCGTCGCCGTCTATACTAAGCGACCGGATTTTTGTGCGGCACAAAAACCGAATGGTCAAGATTTATATCGACGAAATTCTGTACATCGAAGCCGACCGGAACTACTGCCGTGTTTTCACCCGCTCCCTGAAGCACATGCTGGCTTCTCCGCTCAAAACGATGGAAGAAAAACTGCCGGTGCAAACGTTTCTCCGCATTCACCGCTCTTACATTATTAATCTGGCGCATGTCGACGAGGTGGCCGAGCAGAACGTAATAGTGGTGGGCCGGGCTGTTCCGCTGAGTCATGCCTTCCGCGACGAATTGCTAAAACGACTCCAGACAATTTGAGTAGCCGTACGTTGAGTAAATAGACGATGGATAATGAAGAAAATCCTGCTGTTGGTTTTGTGGACGGGTTGGGTGGGGTTGGTTGCCCAGGCTCAATCCAGTACGCTCATTACTAGCTTGTCTAGTAAGCTACTTACCCTGCCCAACGACACCAATCGGGTTATTACGCTGAACGAATTAGGGTTCCAGTACCGCCAGTCGAAGCCCCAGATGACCTATTTACTGGCCAATCAGGCTTACCAACTATCTCGAAAGCTCAATTATCCGCCTGGCGAAGCACGGGCGTTAGCAACAATGGCAGCCGCTTTCAAATTTCTGGGCGATTATGCCAAATCATTAACACTATACAATGAAGCTAAAGCTATAAATACCAGTATTAACGATAGAGACAGGGTGGCAGTTATCGTTAATAATACCGCCGATTTATATATCCAACAGGGCGAATGGAAAAAAGGATTAGCAGCCATGCGCGAGTGTTTTGCTATTTATAATACGCTGACTAATCCAAAAGCGAGTTCAAAATCAGTTTATCTGACAAATTTAGCCGAGTGTTTTTATCATGTTAATCAATTAGATTCCGCAAATATTTGTTTAAATCAGGCTTTATACATAGGTAAAACCGATAAACAAACTGCACTGGCCGCTATTTATTATCTCCTGGGCGACGTTATGCTTGCCAAAAACAACCCCACTCGTTCGCTTTATTTTTATCAACAATGTATACAGGTTTCTACCCAGCAGAAGAGCTATTCCGATTTATATGAAGGCTATCATAGATTATCCAGACTATATCAGCAAACAGCCAGGTATGACTCTGCGGTTTATTTTGCCAAATTAGCCGTAAAATACTCATATATAGCCAATTACTTAAGAGGAATTTTTCAAAGTAACCTGCATCTATCGGAACTTTATGAAAAACAAAACGATAAAGAAGCCCTGCGGTATTTTAAAATAGCTGTGGCCGCTAAAGACAGTTTAAACAGCCAGGATAAAATAAAAAGGTTGCTGTCTATTACGTTTGAAGAGCGGGAACAGGCCCGGCAAATAGCAGTAGAAAAGGCCAACTATCAAACCAAAATCCAGTTTGTGGTACTAGTGGTTTTTTTATCGGTGTTCGTTGCAATAGCGTTCATCCTGTTCAGAAATAACCGGCAGAAGCAAAAAGCGAATACGGTATTGCAGGGTAAAAACGAGGAGATTGAAAAAACGGTTGCCCAGCTTAAAACGGCTCAGGTTACACTGGCAGCCAAAAACGCCGAAAATGAACTGCTGCTGAAAGAGATTCACCACCGGGTCAAAAACAACCTCGAAGTGGTGTCGAGTCTGCTGGCGCTCCAGGCAGCCCAGATAAGTGACCCAAACGTGCAGGAAGTCATGCGGGCGAGCCAAAACCGGGTCCACTCGATGGGTATCATCCACCAGAAACTGTATCAGGGCAGCAATCTGGCCGTAATTGAGATGCGCGACTATTTCATCAATCTGGGCCAGAGTACGCTCGATTCGTTCGGTATGGACAACCATATTCAGATCAGCTACCCAATGCCCGAACTGGAACTGGATATGGACACCGCTATTGCCGTTGGGTTGATTACCAACGAACTGCTCACCAACGCGCTCAAGTATGCATTTGTGGACCGGGAAAGTGGTACCCTCACCATCAGCCTGACCGAGCCGGATACGAACAACTTACTGCTCCAGATTGGCGACAATGGCATCGGCAAACCACTCGGTCAGGCTGCAACCGGAACAGGCTTTGGTACGCAGCTCGTTGCCCTCCTCACCCGCCAGCTCGACGGCTTGCTCACGTACCAAGTCGGAGAGGGTACGCTGGTAACATTACGCTTTAAACGGCCAGTAATTGCCTGATAAGCCCCTTTGCTATCAATATTCTGGCCGGCTGCAATTCCCACAGCTCTCAATAACACTCCGTTCGGCCAGCCGCTCTGATCGGCCGCAAAATACCCCTCAACGATCAGGTTTCGCCCGGTTCAGCCCGTTAGCCAAATCGTGGCGGCTATGCGGCTGTTCAATTAGCCTTGACCGTTTACTCATCCGGTAAATAAATCCCCCCTTTCGGACAGTAAAACCACTCGTTCGTCCTGATACCTTTGGTGACACTAACTGCTTTGTGCACTTTAGGCACTATTTACGCTCCCATCTCACACAATTTTTTAGCCAATACAATTAGCTATGAATAGTCTAACCGTCATTTCTATTCCTCGTAGCCGCCAGCAGGTTAGCTAAATTCACAAAATAATCTTCTGTCCGGTGCTTTGGCCGATTATCCCGATTTGCTTTGCACACCATAGTTCAATATACCCATGACCCATCTTTACCTACCCCTTACACAAACATCCCGCACGCTGCGGATACAGTACATCGCTGTCGCCTGGCTGGTAGCCCTCCTGGGGTTACCGATGCTCACGCTGGCCCAAGCCACCACCCGTTACGTGTCCACGACGGGCACCAATACAACCCCATGGACGGCCACCACCAGGTATCCGTTTTGGGCGCTGATGCTGTTCATCATGCTGGGTAGGAGCGTATTTGCTCAGGCTCCCGTCATTTCCGACTTCTCCCCAAAGCAAGGGCCCGCCGTGACGACTTCGGTGACGATTACCGGCACCAACTTCGGGGCCGCAGCAGCCAATAATATCGTGTTTTTTGGGGCCACCAAGGCAACCGTAACCAGCGGCAGCCCCACCAGCCTGATCGTCAACGTGCCGGCCGGGGCCACCTATGCCCCCATTACGGTGCTGAACACGACCACGAACCGGCTGGGCGCTTCCAGGCTGTCGTTTATGCCCACGTTCAGCCCCAGCAAAGCCAATATTACTACCCGTGATTTTATGCCCCAGGTTGAAATTGCTACGGGTACAAACCCGAATGGGGTGGCCATTGGCGATATCGACGGCGATGGTAAAGCCGATATTGTGGTGGCTAACAGTGCCAGCCAAACCATATCGGTGTACCTGAATACAGCAACCAGTGGCACCATCGATGCGGGTTCGTTTGCCTCTCCCGTCAATATACCCACCACAGCAGTCCCGGCGGGATTCCCTTCTTATCTGGCCATTGGCGATCTGGACAACGATGGTAAACTCGATCTGGCGTTTATGAATTCGAGTTCTCTCTCGGTGTTGAGAAACACCTCTACCACGGGAACGGTAAGCTTTGCCAGCCGGGTAAATTTCGCACCAACCAATACTCCCTACGGACTGGCTATCGGTGATTTGGATGGCGATGGTAAGGCCGACATTGCGGTTGCCAATCAGGGCGGAAGTTCTATCTCGATTTTTCGCAATACGACCACTAGCCCGGGAAGTGCGATTGCGTTTGGGACTAAGGCTGATTTTTCGTCGGGGGGACAACCAATTTTACCGGCTATCGGCGATTTGGACGGCGATGGTAAGGCCGAAGTAGCCGTTTCGCACCTATTTAGTGGAACGGGCGTTGTGGGCGTTGATGTTTACCAAAATACGTCCAGTCCCGGTAGCCTGACCACGACGTCGTTCAACGCCTTTGACGAGTTTGCTACCACACCGTCGCCCAACTGGCTGACCATTGCCGATCTGGACGGGGATGGTAAACTCGACTTGATCACCGCCAATTTTTTAGGATATTCAGTCTCGGTGTTACGCAACACCGCTACCAGTGGCACGATCGATGCGGGGTCTTTTGCCACCAAAGTAGATTTTGTCGCCGGGGGATCGACGATTGGCCTGCCTATTTCGATCGCCGTTAGTGATTTTGATGGCGATGGCAAACCTGATCTGGCCACAGCCATTTCTGCAGGTGGTGGTAGTGTCGGCAAGATCTCGGTGTTGCGCAATACATCCAGTCCCGGCAGTATTGATGCCGGGTCTTTTGCCACCAAAGTAGATTTTTCCATTGGTGCTGGTGGAGGTAGTGGAGGTACCCGTTATATGGCTGCGGGCGATCTGGATGGGGATGGCCGCCCGGATTTGGTAGCCACTAATTATTCAGCGAATACGCTGTCGATTCTCCGTAATAACCCGGTTATCAGCACCATAACCGGCATTTCGCCCACGAGTGGCTGTGCCAATACGACCCCGGTCATCATTACGGGAACTAACCTATCGGCCGTTACGGGGGTTAGCATTGGCGGCACCAACGTAGCCTCTTTTTCGGTCGTTTCCAATAACTCGATCCGGGCCATTGCCGGGTCGGGCACGACGGGTGTCATCACCGTATCCGGCCCCGATGGCGTGGTTTCATCTACCCAATCCTTTACGGTAAATCTACTGCCCACAGCAAGCATCGCGGCCACGCCGTCGCTCACCATCACTCAGGGCCAGAGCGCCACGCTGACAGCTTCGGGAGGGGCTACCAGCTACGCCTGGAGCACGGGCCAGACCACGGCCAGCATCTCGGTTTCAGTGGCCGGGCCGTATTCGGTGACAGGTACAACCGGTAGCTGTTCGGCAATAGCCAGCGTGACGCTAACGGTAAATCCCTTGCCTTGTGGGGCGGTGGTGTACGTAACGCAGAACGGAGCCGGCGTGCAGGATGGCAGTAGCTGGGCCAAAGCCTTTGGGGGAACGGCTCTGCAAACGGCCATCAACACGGCGGCTGGCTGTGGAGCGCAGGTCTGGGTAGCCAGTGGCTTGTACAAATCAACCACGGGTACTAATCGGACTATCAGTTTTTCGATGGCCAACGGCGTAGCTATCTACGGTGGCTTTGCAGGCAACGAAGCATCTCTGGGTGCGCGGGTGCTGACTTTTCCCAGCAGCAGCACCCTCTCGGGCGAGATTGGCAACCCTACCATTACCACTGATAATAGCTGGCACATCATTAATAATCCCCCGGGCCTGACCACCACGGCTATTCTGGATGGCTTTGTACTCGCCGACGGCTCGGCCGAGGCTGCTGGGAATACGTTTCCCAATAATGCGGGTGGGGCGATCTACAACAATGGTGCGGGCAGCGGGCAGTTCTGTAACCCCACCATCCGCAACTGTACCTTTCTCAACAACTGGGCGATCTATGGCGGGGCGATCTGCAACGATGGCCGTAGCTCATCAGGCAACAGCAGTCCGGTGCTGACTAACTGTGCGTTTCAGAGTAACACGGCTGCCGCATCCGGCGGGGCGATCCTCAACAATGGCATTTTTTCGGGTAACAGCCGTCCGGTGCTGACCAACTGCTCTTTCCAGAATAATTCGGCTGGCCAAGGCGGGGCAATGTTCAACGATGGTTTTTCGGGTAACAGCTACCCCGTGCTCATTAACTGCGTACTGTTTGGGAATGGGGTTTTTAACAATGGCAATGCCAGCACTACGGCTACGTATAGTTTATTTGACACCGGTTCGGGGTATTCTGGGTCAAACAATCAGGTAGTTGGTACCTCGCCTTTTAGCAGCACGGTCTCGGTGGCCCTGGCGGCTTGCTCACCCGCCATCAACGCGGGGCTAAATTCGGCAACGGGCTTAACAGGCATCACTACCGATTTGGCTGGCAATCCCCGCATCGTGGGAGGTCGCGTGGATATGGGCGCGGTCGAATATCAGGGAAGTACGACGATTGCGGTCGGTATCACCCCCAACCCGTCGTTGACCATTGGGGTTGGCCAAAGCGTC
>Ga0209512_1001494_pt1 | contig 28545 bp, 22 predicted proteins | sample frozenSSSSmetaG_FD_184142 | JGI IMG/M metagenome (GOLD analysis project Ga0209512, IMG submission 184142) | Glacier valley bacterial and archeal communities from Borup Fiord, Nunavut, Canada, to study Microbial Dark Matter (Phase II) -... | ecosystem: Environmental > Aquatic > Freshwater > Ice >...
CCAGTTTATGACTTGCTGCCTGTAGATTTTGTAAGGTGCCTTTTACCGAAGATGCTGCTGCCGGATCATTCAATAGCACACCAGCCATATTGTCTTTTTGATTTAGTTTTTCACTGGTAGTTTTTAAGTTAACCGTAAATTGATTTACTTCATTAGAGGCCTGCTCCAACTGTGCCAATGTGCTTTTAATATTTCTAAATATAACAGTATCGGTAACCAGCTGGTTCATTGAATTACCGGGTTTGTTAAGGTTACCCGAAAAATCCTGCAGGCTTGCTAGTACATTTTTACTACTGGCTGAAACGGCTTTAAAATTAGCCACTGTTGATTGTAAATTATCTACGGTGCCATTTAGTTTGTTAGCCATTGAGGGGTCATTTAATAAAGTAGCAAGCGTTCCCTTGCCACTGTCTATTTTCTTGCTGATACTTTTAAAACCATTGGTTATCTCCAATAAATTTTTATTATTGGCCTGTAGGGTAGTCATCATGTCCTCTGTTGTAACTGCTTTTTCTACTGTTAAAAAATCATTTTTTGCAATCTCTGCACCTGTTGAATCACCACCGTAAATAATGATTATCCTGTTACCAATTAAACCATCTGATCCAATTTTTGCTTTTGCATTTTTGTGAATATGCGATTCAGCATCATTTTCAATACTCATGGTAACCAACACCTGTGCATTTCTATACAAACTTATTTTTTTTACGGTACCTACCTTTACACCAGAGTATAAAATATTAGCGCCTTTTAATAACCCGTTTACATCAGTAAAAACTGCACTCAGCGTAAACGATTTCACAAAAGTTTTTTTTTCGCCGCCTAATGTAAATAAGGTTACCACCAGAATGGCCAAACCTAAAAGTATGAACATACCAACTATTACAGGGCGGTTGTTTTTTATTGTCATCATTTGTTTTTTATAAAATTGTAATCGTAAAATGTTTTTACATTAGCATCCGGCGAAGCGAACACCTCCTCAAAACTTCCGGGTGTTAAAAGTTTGCCTTCCACCAACATAGTAACCCTGTTAGCAACTGTTTTGGCGCAGGTAAGATCATGCGTAATAATAATGGAACTGGTATTGTATTGCTGCTGCACTTTTACGATAAGGTTATTGAGTTCAATGCAGGTTATTGGATCAAGGCCTGAAGTAGGTTCATCATACAACATAATTTCAGGTTGCAGTATCAATGTTCGTGCAATGCCAATCCTCTTTCTTTGCCCACCCGATAGTTCAGAAGGCATTTGGTTAATTGTTTGTAATAAACCAACATCATTCAATACCGATTCGATGGCATTGTTTACTTCTTTCCTGCTTAAGTTTCGCCTGTTTCTTACTAAAGGAAATTCGAGATTGCTCCTCACACTCATGCTGTCATACAAAGCACTGTTTTGAAAAGAAAATCCAATTTTGAGTCGTAGTTCCAGTAAAGCTTTTGCGCTAAGGGTATCTACTTCTTCTCCAAGTACTTTAACCAAACCACTATCGGGTTTAAGAAGACCGGATATAATTTTAATCAATACAGATTTACCACTTCCTGACCGGCCGAGCACAGCAATATTTTCTCCTTTTTCAATGTCAATACTAACCCCGTCCAATACTTTAAGATCTCCAAATGATTTCTTTAAATCTTTTATAGAAATCACCAATTCTTTTGTATCAATATCGGGTGTTGTTGTATCCATCAATTCTTTATTATTTATCTTATTGCATTTACAAATTGTACAATTATCATCTCCTCAACAAAAATCATAAACATGGCAATTACTACTGCCGAGTTTGCTGCCCTGCCTACACCCTGCGTTCCATTTTGTGCATTATATCCCTGGTAACAGCCTGCCACACCAATGGTAAATCCAAAGCAGGTTGCCTTAAAAATGGAGGAAAAAATATCAAGAAAAGAGATGGTTCCAAAAGCGCTTTTAAAAAATGCGATTAAGCTGGTTTGTTCATTTTGGTGAATATTGAGATAGGCTCCCATCATGCCAATAAAGCCGGTGTACAAAACCAGTATGGGCAGCATGATTGTGATTGCAGTGATACGTGTTACTACTAAAAATTTAAAAGGGTTAGTAGCTGATACTTCCATAGCATCAATCTGTTCTGTTACTTTCATAGAACCTAACTCTGCTCCCATATTACTGCCCACTTTTCCTGCTGCAATTAATGCAGTTACCAATGGTGCCAATGCTCTTATAATGGCAATTGAAATAAGCGAAGGCAGCCATGAACTAGCTCCGAAATTTGCCAACGAAGGCCGGGACTGTTTAGTAAAAACGATTCCCGTTATAAAGCCCGTCAACGACACCAATGCCAACGATTTATAACCTACTTCATAACACTGGTTAATGATTTCTCTAAATTCAAACGGAGAAGAAAATGCTTCTTTAAAGAAAAGTGCAATAAATTTATAGACTTTATAGATATCGTTAAAAAAGACATCCGTTTTTTTTGAGATAAAATATTTTTCAGCCGGTTTAGTTTCTGAAATTTCCGGTGCTTCTATCATTTAATATCAATTAACTTTTTATTTGGATGGTAACTATAACAGACTTTGATAATTTATGCAAAATCTTCCTTTTCTCCTTAGCACTGAATAAATATGGTGCCAAACCCTTTTCATATTGAAACCTGTATAACCTATCTTTTAATCGGGAATTTTTTACCCATTATTCTAAGCGAACCATAGGAAATATCCAATATTAAATATACCAGCCTACAACTTTTACAAGATTAAAGCCATAATAAATGTGTGAGTAATAAAATTTTTTTCCATAATTGTATAACAAGTTTCCGTATTAAGAAACCACTTTGCAAATAGGGGAATTTACTAAATTTTTAAAGTCTCCCTATTTCAATTTCTTAATTTTTGTTTTACATTTTTTGAGAGAAAGCTTATTTAATTATTCACTTTTTAAGAAAGAAGTTCTGGTTTGATAAATTACAACAGTTACCTTAATAGTTATCTAAAAACAGTACTCAATAATCAATCTTTTTTAACAGTTATTGTAATACCGGATGGTAAATTTTTTCTGCATGTTCTAATACTTCTTTTTTATCCAACGTCATATGTTTTGTTTGTTGCTTTTGAAAAAGTTCCATCTGGTCTTTAAAGTGTGGAGACGCTGGATGCGAAGAAGCCCCGAAAGTGTTTACAGATTCAATGATAGGCAATCCATTTTTTGGGTAACGTACAAAACAAATATAAGCATCACCGGTTGTTACCTTAACCATTCCATCCTTATAGGGTTCTGTGTAAGAAGCTGATAAAATATCAGGTAAACCTGCACCAGGACGGGCATCTTCGCCCCTTACCAGTTTTTGAATATCTCCCAATACAAGGTTGGTTGTTTTAAAATGTTGCAGCATGTAATCGTTCACATATTGATAGGTCTCAATTGCTTCCTGCATGGTTATTTGTCTTGCAGGGCTGCCTGCTAATTTTTTTGCGAGGTACTGATACACTAATAAAAATACTCCTGCACCTTTGCTTGTTGCCAGTGCTTTGTGATCCCATTGCCGTAGATTGGTAATTACATCTTTTAATTGTGGATAGTTCTCTGCATCCAATTGAAACATGCTATCGATAGAATAATTAAACTGTAGCGTGGTAGGATATTGTTCATCAAATTTAATTTGTTTAAAATGGGCATACTCCATCTTGCCAGTACCATACATTAATTCTGTAACCCGCTTGCTGCGGTTATTGTGAAATAACTCGTAGCCGTCATTCTTATCAAATAAATTACGGTTAAGGTTATACGCACTATCTGTTGCAAGAAAGGGCGAGTGATTGGTATTAAACAAATAACCGGAAGCAGGGTTTAGGTATTGCGGCAGTTTTTCAACAGGTTTAAATTTGTTCCAAAGCGTAGCCGAACTATTGCCAGGTACAGTGCTTTTCCAATTGTATGCTGCATCCGGATTGCGCTCTGGTATTTTGCCATTGCTGATGTAAAAAATAGTATCGTATCTGTCGGCATATGTAATGTTGAACATGGGCAGGCTGGTCATGCTGAGTGCGGTATAAAATTCTGTGAAGTTCCTTGCTTTGTTCATACGGTACCATTCTTCCAATGCCTTACAATCCATATTGGCGCCTAGCCGCATACTAAATACACCTTGTTTGGTTTTTACAGTAGCGCCATATTTACTCCAGTAAACATTTTTACCTATGGTAACAGGAATACCCTTTACATGAAGTTTTGCCTTTTTCTTTTCAAGTTCAATCCACTGGCCATCAAATTTATACTGATTGTTATTGGCAGGATTCATTTCTAATTGAAACACATCAATTTTATCCTGGTTGTTTACAGTGTGTGCCCATCCTAAATTTTCATTGGTACCATGAAAGATTAAACAACCGCCGGGAAACAATCCGCCCAGCATATTCCATCCTTCTTCACTTTGCAAATGCGCTTCATAAAATGCAGTAGGCCCTTCAACCGGCTGGTGTGCATTGATGGCAAGAAAAGCCTCACCTGAGGCTGTTCGTGAAGGATGGAAAGCAAATGCATTGGAACCCTGTGAAGTGAAGCCAATGGTAGCAATATTACCAGCCAGTATTTGCGGTAATGTTCTGTCTACTCCACAAAAAATACTTACTGAAAAAACAACAGCAGTCAGGTAGTCTTTTTCATTAAAAGGAAAAGCCTGTTTGTATTTTATTTGCTTGGGATAGGCTTTGGCGTACGCATTCAATCCGGCTACATAACCTTTAACTAATGCAATAAAATCCGGACTTAAAGTTTCCCATTGTTCCTCTACCAATTTGCGGCACCGCAACAGGTTAACCACATAATCTGCCTGAGCACCTTTTTTACCCAATGCGCTACCCAGCCTTGCTTTTCCCGAGAGCACCACTAATTGTAACGTATTAAAATCATCTTCGGCATGCGCCCATGCCAACCCATAAGCAACTTCAGCATCCGTAGGTGCAAAAATATGGGGCACCCCAAAACTATCTCTTGCAATAATAATATTGGCAGGGTTTACCTGGGCTTGTGTAATGCCGGTAATCAATAGCAGTAAAAGGTAAATAGATTTCATATCTGAAAGTAAATAAAAACGGTTATATAAATGTTTAAGTGTGGAATGTTATCTCAACAAATTAAGATCCGGCTGTGCATATTTATATACTTTAAAATACAGCGTTGTTTTGGTTTGGTGTACACCTTCTATTTTTGAAATGCCATTGACGAAATTAACAAGATGCTCGTTGTTGCGGCACATCACATCTACTTCAAGATCATAATCGCCTGATGTGCCAGCCAGGAAACTAACCTCCCGCATTTTACAAATTTTTTGAGCTACCTTTTCAATAAGCGTTGCAGGTCTTATAAAAATGGCGATGTGTGCATAGGAATGAAAACCTACTTTATCGGGGTTAATCCTGCCAATGATATTTACAGTTTCTTCTTCAATCAATTTATTAACCCTTGTGCGGATAGTGCCGATGGAGACTTTTAAATTGTCTGCCATTACTGTAAAAGACATCCTGCCGTCTTTTTGTAAACAGGATAAGATAGAGAAGTCGAGGTCATCTAATACCGTATTACTTTTTGTTTCCATGGTAATCAATTAGAGTGAATAAATATCTTTATAAAAAATGCAAAATCGTTTGTTATTTTGTAAATAACTAAAAATATTTTAAATTTAATTTCTTTTTCTGAAAATATTTTAATTTATAAATTTATTATGAAATACACGCCGGTTCAAAATTATATCAACGGTCAATTTGTCCCTGCAAATGCAAGCTCAACATTAGATGTCATTTCTCCCTTAGATGGAGTGTTGTTGTCAACTGTTCCAATGTCTGCATCAGCAGACCTTGATGATGCTGTGACTGCAGCGAAAAAAGCTTTTCCGTTATGGAGTAAAACACCTATTAAAGAAAGGGTGCAGGTTTTTTTTAAGTATAAATATTTGCTGGAGCAACACCTTGATGAACTGGCTAAATTGTGTAGCGAAGAGAACGGTAAAACCTATGGAGAGTCCGTAGCTGAAATTGAAAAATGTATTGAACTAACAGAGTTTGCTACAGCTTTACCACAACTGGTTACGGGCGAAGTGCTGGAAGTAAGCAGGGGCGTGGAATGCAGAACAGCGCATGTAGCGTTGGGGGTGGTGGCATCCATAGTTCCCTTTAACTTTCCAACCATGGTGCCTAACTGGACATTGCCCAATGCCATTGCTTTGGGTAATTGTATGATTATAAAACCGTCAGAAAAAGTACCGTTAAGCTGTGGCCGCATCGCCCAATTATTAAAAGAGGCGGGGCTGCCTGATGGCGTATTTAATATTGTACATGGAGGTGTGGATATTGTAAATGCCATCTGCGATCATCCTGGCATTGAAGCAGTGTCTTTTGTCGGGTCTACCAAAGTAGCTAAACTGGTCTATCAAAGAGCCACGGCTAATCTTAAACGTTGCCTTGCATTGGGTGGTGCAAAAAACCACTTACTGGTTTTGCCGGATGCGATACCGGGCATGACGGCGCAGAATATAACAGTCAGCATGAGCGGCTGTGCAGGTCAGCGTTGTATGGCAGCAAGTGCCATGATCGGTGTAGGAAATATTGACCACATCATTGATAAAATTTGCGAAGAAGCAAGAAAGATTATACCAGGCGAAAACCTTGGTGCAGTAATTAATAAAGCATCGCAGGAACGAATTGAAAAATACATTACTGAAGCAGAACAACAAGGTGCTAAAATTTTAGTTGATGGCCGTAATGCGAAAGTTGCCGGGAAAGAAAAAGGGTGTTATGTGGGGCCAACGGTAATAGATTATGTAACACCCGACATGAGTGTGGCTAAAGAAGAAATTTTTGGGCCGGTAATTTCCATCATGCATACCAATACAGTTGACGAAGCATTGGCAATTGAAAATGCTAACCCTTATGGCAATGGTGCAAGCGTGTTTACGCAGAATGGCGCTATGGCCCGCTACATCATCGACAGGGCAAGTGCCGGAATGATCGGTGTAAATGTTGGCGTGCCGGTACCAAGGGAACCCTTTAGTTTTGGTGGATGGAACGAAAGTAAATTTGGAGTGGGAGATATAACGGGTAAAAGTTCCATTGCATTCTGGACTAAATTGAAAAAAAGTACTGTTAAATGGAATGCTGAAGCGGGTGTAAATTGGATGAGTTAAATTATTATTGATAATAAAAGGAAGTTTATGAATACAACCACAATTTCTGAAACAACTGAAATTATTCAGGACAATCTAGACTACACGTTATTTTCCTGGAGTAAACAAAAAGGAATTGATCCCATTGCGGTAAAATATGGAGAAGGCGTTTACCTATATGACTATGATGATAAAAGGTACATCGATTTTTCATCGGGGTTAATGAATGTAAATATTGGGCACGGTGATCAGCGCATTACTGATGCAGTTGTAAGGCAGATGCAACAGATCAGTTATGTTACGCCGGGTTGTGTTACCAAAGCAAGGGGCGATTTGGGAAAAAAACTTGCAGAAATTTGCCCGGGAGATTTAAACAAAGCTTTCTTCACAGTTTGCGGAGCTACCGCTATTGAGAATGCAATTAAACTTGCCCGTTTATATACGGGCAGGCATAAAATTTTAACAAGGTATCAATCTTATCATGGTTCATCAAATGGAGCGATGACTGCCGGCGGAGATCCAAGGAAGTTTGCTGTAGATGCGCAACAGGCACCTAATTTCATTCATTTTGATTTACCACATTTATACCGCTGGGAGTATGGTGAAGAAAATTTATTGAAAGAAGCTGTGGCCTCGCTTGAACGTATTATCGCTTATGAAGGTTCCGCCAATATTGCGGCCATTTTACTGGAAGGGGAATCAGGCTCATCTGGTTGCCTGCATTATCCAAAAGGATACCTCGCAAAAGTGAGCAACATTTGTAAGCAGCATGGAATCCTTTTAATAATCGATGAAGTGATGAGCGGCTTTGGCAGAACAGGGAAGTGGTTTGGCTTTCAAAACCATGATATTATACCTGATATGATTGCTATGGCCAAAGGGCTTACCTGTGGTTATTTACCATTTGGTTGTTTGATGGTGAGTGATAAAATTGCCGCCAAATATGATGATGCCATGTTACCCCTGGGGCTTACATATTCAGCACATCCGGTGGCTTGTGCAGCAGCAGTTGAAACACTGAAAATTTATGAAGATGATAGCCTGATTGAAAATGCTGCCGAAATGGGACGGTATTTAGCAAAGCAGGTGGAATTATTAAAACAGCAACATACATCCATTGGCGATTATAGAAATACTGGTTTATTGGGATGTATTGAATTAGTGAAAAATAGAGCTACAAAAGAACCTATGGCACCCTTTAATGCAAAGCCGGATGAAATGTTGGTGATGAATAAAGTAGCTGCCAAAATTAAGGAACTAGGCATGTTCACATTTGTACGCTGGAGTTATATTTTTATTGCGCCACCACTTTGTGTAACAAGGGAACAAATTAATGAGGGCCTTGCCATTATTAGCGAAGCTATTACCATTGCTGATTGTTATACAAAATAAAATTTACAAATGAAAGCCCCGAAAATTTCGGGGCTTTCATTTGTAAAAGAATTATCTAAGCGTTTACCGCCTGATGCAAATCCCTGTATTTTTTTATTAGGCTGTGTGCTATTTTTAAAGTGTACTGTTGATCAACAATCAACTTACGTACTTCAGCACTCATTTCTGCATCAGATGCTAAGGCCGATGAATACGCTTTTTGTGCTGCATCTTCTCCAAATTCGCAAGATGATAAAACCGACTGACGGTCATGGCCTGAAAATGCTGCTTTAACATCCATCCATGCCCGGTAAATTTTACCACTTGTTGTAGTATCCCTGGCGGCTTCGCCGCCAAGCTTGTTAACTTCCTGTGTAAGTTCAGCTCCATATTTTCTGCTATCGTTTGCAAGGCTGTGAAAAATAGCCTGCAAATCAACATCAAGATTTTTAGTTTCCTGTGTAGCTTTTTCATAGCCTTGTACACGGTCGTTGTTAATTTCTATAAGGTCATTTAAAACCTCAATTAATTTTTCGTTCGTTTGCATAAAGTTTCTTTTTATAATGAAAGTAAGACTAAAATGATGCCATGGGGTTTTGACTATAAATTGGAAACAACTACCCTTCTTTTTGGATATTAACTTACACAGTTTGGGAAAAAATGCGACCAGCTTTTAATCTTGTTTATTTAAGAGATACAAAGTGCATTAAATTTATACAACCTGATTTAAGCGGCTTTCAAAAGATTATTTTAACTGTAGCCGATTTTTACATTAGACAACCTTTTAACAAGTAGTATAAGTTGATTTATATAACGCAATTGTAATAGAAAATAAGTAAGTAATTTGCCTATATGAATAAATTATTGATTCTTTTAACTGTGGCTGTTTTTATTGCCTGCAGCCATCCAACATATAAAAACCCTCATGTACTGTTTAATACAGATTATGGAGAGGTGGAGGTTGAATTATATCCCGATAAGGCACCAAAAACTGTAGCTGCTTTTTTGTTGTATGTAGATTCCGGGTATTATAGAAACAGTTCTTTTTACAGGGTGCTGAGTAATGAAAATGTTCCTTCGGAATTTAACAGTGGTTTAGTGCAGGGAGGCATTTTTAAAACAAACAGTAACCTCTTGGTAAATATTCCCGGTATTGAACATGAGTCAACAAAACAAACAGGTTTATCTCATTTGAGTGGGGCTATTTCTTTGGCCCGAACTACCCCGGGAACAGCCTGTACAGAATTTTTTATTTGCGTGGGAGATCAGCTACAATTTGACAGCAATGGTTCAACAGGCAGTGATAGCCTTGGCTTTGCAGCTTTTGGAAAAGTGTTTAAAGGAATGGATATTATAAGAAAAATTCAGAATAATCCCAGCCATGGAGAATCGTTTGACAGAGATGTTAAGATTGCTTCTATCGAAAGATTATAGTTACCCGGTTGGATGCCCCGTGAATGAATGATAGCAAAGCGACAGTTAATTGTCACAAATTTTCATTAGTATCTTATTAATATTGATAAAGGTGGAGGTTGATAAAATCAATCTCTTCATGAGTAAGTTTTACCTCAATGGCTTTTGCATTTTGTATCGCCTGTTGTTTATTGCGTGCACCAACGAGTGCTATGGTAATACCCAGCCTTTCCAATGTCCAGCGGATAACCAGTTGTGCCAATGTTACATTTTTACTATCGGCCATTGGTTTTATTTTTTCCAAAAACATGTTCGTCTTCGCAATACTTTCATCAGTAAAAAATTTATTGGTTGTCCGGTGATCACCTTCTGCAAATACATAACCTGGTTTCATCTTGCCGGTCAATAACCCACGTTCCAAAGGACTATACGCTAATATTGCTTCGTTATTTTCAATACAATATGGAACGGTCTCTTCTTCAATTCCACGGTTAACCATACTGAATGGAACCTGGTTACTCACCAGTTTTATTGTTTGTGCTGCCTCTGCCATTTGCGCTGCAGTGTAATTGCAAACACCTGCGTGCCTCACTTTACCTTGTTGAATTAATTGGGCAACAGCTTCCATCGTTTCCTGTATTGGCGTAGTGATGTCTGGCCAATGAATCTGATAAAGATCTATATAGTCTGTTCCTAATCTTTTCAAACTGTCTTCGCATTCTTTGATGATGCTTTCTTTGCCTGCATATTTATAAATGTCAATATCTTCGCCCTGGTTATTTTTACTTTTAAAACCAAAATTGCCTTTTGCAAGATCCCAGCGCATACCATATTTGGTTAGTACCTGAACCTTGTCACGGGGCAAGTCTTTTATGGCTTCCCCTACGATTGATTCGCTATCACCCTGCCCATAAATGGGTGCTGTATCTATAGAAGTTACGCCTTCTTCATACGATGCCCTGATGGCTTCAATAGCATCATTCCTGTCAGTTTTTCCCCACATCCATCCACCGGCGGCCCATGCACCAAATGTAATGGCTGAAAGTTTTAGATTTGAGTCACCTAATGTTCTGTATTCCATAAAAGTTGTTTAAATCTAAAAATAATTATTATTAGTTTGAATGCTATAACAAAATGTATACCTGTTTAATTAGACGGCTAATTTTTAGAAACTGAATCAACCAGGCAGGTTCTAGAATGCTGGATATTTTTCGGGTGTAAATAAATTGTTGTAAACAACTACTCAAGAAGATGCTTCAAATTTTTATAAAAGGCCGACTGCTTTAGCAGGTTATCTTTTGAAATTCTAAAATCAAAAAAGCAAGGTGGGTACTAATAAAAAGAAGGCGGTGTAAAAATACCGCCCCTTCACGATTGCCTGCCATATTACTATTCAGACGTCACGGATGGAGTCGAACCATCGTAAAAAGTTTTGCAGACTTACACCTAACCACTCGCCCACGTGACTGTTTCGATGCATTACACAAATTGTGAAAACCTACGCTTCAATTAGAAGATATTTTTTTCAACAGGGCGAAAGTAAGTGGATTATATAAGTCTACCAAATTAATAGACTATTTATTTAAAAATTGATTTAGTAGTTGATATTTCCCTTGTTCAATTTACTTCCTTCGCTGTAATAAAAGTTCCAAAATGGTATACGGCAAAAGAGGGCGATGCAACAATGATCCACAAAGCTTCTCGGCCCGGACAAATGTTTTAAATAATAAAATTATAAAAAGCCTGCTATGGTTTAGCAGGTACTAACAAAAAATAAAATGCAATAATCAGAAAATAATAAACCTACACAACACCCGCCAGTTCTAGGCTTCGTTTGCTTATTTTTTTATAATCGATATTTTCAATTACACCATCCGGGCAAGCTATCAGCGAAACACCAGATTGTTTCCACCAATCTGATTTGAATAACTTTTCAGCATGTACTACACCAATCAGCCAGCTATAATGAAATTCGTTGTGCCATTCTTCTATCCACTCAAAATGATTTTTATCAATCTTTTCAATGGCATCAACACTTACAAATATCTTTAAATAATAATCGTTGCTTAGCTGTGTATCTGTTTGATGTGCTATCTTTTTGTACTCATATTTGTAGTTATACCGGAGTGCCGAAATATCGCTTAATACTGCCGAGGCAGTAGGAAAAGCACCGGCTCCCTTGCCTTTAAAAAAATGTTTGTCTGCAAAACTACTTTCGGTAGTTATACCATTAAACTCATTGTGTACATGGTACAGGTCATCGGCTTCGGTAACGAATTGCGGCAATACAAATGCCGCCAGTTTTCCGTTGGCGAGCTTTTGTGCATTGGCTACTAATTTAATACTGTACTTTTTTTCTTTGGCAACGGTGGCATCCTGCAAAGAAATATTGGTAATGCCGTTAAAAATAAACTTGTCTGTTGTAGCAATGATGCCGAAGGAATGTGCCAGTAAAATGCTGAGTTTATTGGCTGCATCAAAACCTCCGATATCCAGCGTAGGGTTGCTTTCTGCAAAACCAAGTTGTTTGGCAAGCAGTAAGGCTTCGTTAAATTCTACCTGCTCCTGAAATATTTTAGTGAGGATAAAATTAGTAGATCCATTGATGATGCCCCGGAAAGATTGCAGCAGGTCATTGTCATAATATTCTTCCAGATTGCGGATGATGGGCATGCTGGCACAACAAGAGGCTTCGTATAAAAAAGGTGTATTGTATTTTTGTTGCAGGGCATACAATTCTTCAAAGTGTTCAGCGATCATTTTTTTATTGGCACTCACTACCGCTTTGCCGCTTTGCAACGCTTTTTTTACAATGATAAACGCGGCATCCGCATCGTCTATTAATTCAACAATTACGTTGATGTTTTTATCATCCAGTAAAGTCTCGGCATTGTCAGTAAAATGTTCTGCTGCAAGGTTTCTTTTTTTATTAATATTTTTTATACATATTTTGTTGATGGATGCCTGTAAGGTGGGTGTGCTGTGCAATACATCGTATAAACCTTTGCCTACCACGCCAAAACCAAATAGGCCGATGCAGAGTTTGTTTGTTGACATTGTTAGTATTTTAAATTATGCTTATTGAGATGTAAGTTGTTGTTCCCTTGCTGATTTTAATTTGTTGATTTTTACAAAGGTCTGTTCCAGGTCTGCAATAGCTGCCAAACCGCTGCTGAAAGCAAGAGACATGGGTACCTTTTTCCAGTTTTGTAAAAATGTCTTCCAGCGCTTCCCTGGTGGGGTTATTGCTCCGGGCATAGTCGTAGCCTTTGTTTACACCGGGTGCTTCCTGTATAAAAGTGCTGGTTTGATAAATGGGTACGCTGATGGCGCCTGTAAGCGGATCAACCGGAATGCTGTGCAGTAATTGTGTTGCGTTGCCCATGATAAAAATTTGTTCCGGTATTTTTATTTTGACCGGAAGATAAAAAAATTTCTTTCACGCATTTCAAGAAAAAATTTTACCGGTTGAGTTTTGTGCTTCCAGTCATGCCCAAAGGCCTGATGCAGTGACAACAAAAAAGCTCATCCGATAAATCAGATGAGCTTTTAATATTTTGTGTAGATATTTTGAGCTGTGGATCTGACTTATCTTCCCGTAGTCTCAACATGTTGTTCATGAAAAAACGGGATGGAATTGGCACCTTTTCATTCACTTTCAACGTGGAAATAAATGATAGGTTGTCAAGGCGTCATCGGGCCATTACCCTCTGCCTTTCTTGATAAGCGATAACTAAAGAACTGCTGTAAAGGTATAACTGCAACTTTTAAAATTCCAAATATTTTTTAAAGAACCGGCTGTAATAAAATTGTAAGCATTACTGGCATTGAGTTACAGACGATAACTTTTTATTGCCAATAGCTGAGGTCATTTTTTATAAAAGGATAACGAAAAAATTTTTATCTTGTTGGCGGGGGATAAAAGGAACCGGACCTATATGTACAATATTCAACAAACATTACAACAATACTTTGGCTATAATTCCTTCAGGCACAACCAGGAAGAAATTATTGAAAATGTGCTGGCAAAAAAAGACAGCATTGTTTTAATGCCTACCGGTGGTGGTAAATCTTTGTGTTACCAGATACCTGCATTGGTACTGGAAGGAATTACAATAGTAGTATCGCCCTTGATTGCCCTAATGAAAGACCAGGTAGATGCCTTGAAATTAAATGGTGTTGCTGCGGCTTTTTTAAATTCCTCCCAATCTTTTTCCGAGCAGTCTTCCATCATTCAGCAGTTAAAAAATAACCGCCTTAAATTATTGTATGTAGCACCCGAACGTTTGCTGGGGCAAAATGGGTTACTCAATTATTTAAAAGAGATCAATGTATCCTTATTCGCCATTGATGAGGCACATTGCATCAGCCATTGGGGGCATGATTTTAGGCCGGAATATTTAGTGCTTGGGCAATTAAAAAAACAATTTCCCGCTGTGCCAATTATTGCCTTAACTGCTACGGCTGATTCGCTTACCAAAAAAGATATTATTCAGAAACTGGAAGTAACAGACTATACGGTGTATGAAAATTCTTTTAACCGCCCCAACATCAGTTATTACATCAAACAAAAGCGGAATTATTTTAATCAGTTGACGGATTTTTTGTCGGAGCATAAAGAAGACAGTGGTATCATTTATTGCCTTAGTCGCAGCTCTACCGAAAAGCTTGCCGGGGACCTTAGAGATGAAGGATATGAAGCAGCAGCCTATCATGCAGGATTAGAAAAAAATATAAAGGAAGAGAACCAGGATAAGTTTTTAAAAGATGAAATAAAAATTATTGTGGCGACAATTGCTTTTGGGATGGGCATTAATAAAAGCAATGTACGGTTTGTTGTGCATGTAGATATGCCAAAAAATATTGAAGGCTATTACCAGGAAACCGGGAGGGCAGGCAGGGATGGGTTACCGAGTGAAGCCATCTTATTTTATAGTGCTTCGGATGTGTTTAAACTAAAAAGTTTTGCCAGGGTAGAAGGCAATGAAGCACAGAGTAAAGTAATGCTAAAAAAGCTGGACCAGATGGCTGCGTTTTGCGAAACAAGACAATGCCGCCGAAAATATTTATTGAATTATTTTGATGAACCGGCAGCTAATTTTTGCGGCAGTTGCGATGTGTGTTTAAGCGAGGAAGAAAAAACAGATGCTACCATTGAAGCACAAAAATTGTTAAGTGCTGTTACAAGATTGCAGGAACGATTTGGGATTAATTATGTGATAGATTTTCTGAGAGGAAGCAGCACCACAAAAACAGAACACCAGGCAATCAAAACATTTGGTATTGGTAAAGACATCAGCAAAGACCAATGGAAAATGTATGTAAAAGATATGCTGCAGTTGGGGTATCTGCAACAAAGCGATACTGAATACCCGGTACTTCAACTGAACGAAGTAAGTAAGCAGATATTGAGAGGAGAGATGCAGGTGATGCTGGTAAAATCTGTTTCAGTAAACAAAGAAATTGTACAAAAAAGTAGTGTGGCAGAACCGGTGCATGCAGACCTGTTTAAAAAACTAAAAGCCATCCGGTATGATCTCGCGAAAGAAGAAAATGTAGCTGCCTTCCAGGTTTTTAGTGATGCTACATTGATGGAACTGGCTACTTACCTGCCACTCACCAATGCAGCGTTGGCAAAAATCTCTGGCTTTGGAGCCATTAAGCTGGAGCGGTACGGCAACAACTTTTTAGATGCTATAATAGATTATTGCGTGGCTAATAACCTTACTACAAAAATTGATGCAAAAATGCCCAAGCGGCAGCGCAAATCTTCTACCGTTGAAAAAACTACCGATACCAAGAAGTTAAGCCTGCAATTGTTTCAATTGGGCCGGTCCGTTGATGAAATTGCTTTTGAAAGAGGTCTCTCCACCGGCACTGTTGAAGGCCACCTGGCACATTTTATTTTTTCAGGCGAACTGAAAATTAACGAACTGGTGAATGCAGAAAAGTTAAAGGTAATTGCCGTAGCCATTGAAGCAAATAACAATAGTCTTGCTATTGCGCCTATCAAACAAAAACTGGGTGATGGATATAGTTATGGAGAAATTACTGCGGTGATGAATTATTTGAGGCGGATGAGTGAGGCGTAGATTGATCATTCATATTTTTATTCATCCACTCTGCCTGAGAATTAGCTGTTTGTTCTGTTTTTACTTTATTGGCTATTTTACCCTGGCCTTTAATGATAGATTCGGTTACATAAGAATGTTCGATGGCTTCACTTTCCTTCATCCCAAACAGCTTTATCAGCGGAATCATTTTATCGCTTCCAAAATGTTTAAACAACGGTTCGTCCATGGCACTGAAAACTGGGATGTTTGTAAGCTGCCAGTCTTTTTCCAGTTCCATTTCTTTTGCAGGTAATGGATAATGCTCTAAAAATACCGGTTGGCTGTTTTGTAATATTGTTGTATCAAATGTGCCCGCTATCAATATTCTTGATTCGTCAATTTCATTTTGCACAAAAAATGATTTGTATGTATTTGCAGTCTGGTTAAACCATGCAATAAAAATAGTAGCTGAATTCTCTTTGGCTAATTGAAGGCAGGCACTCATTTTACCTGTAGAGTTGATATACACTTTATCTTTAAAAATGGCATCTGTTTCGGTTGCTTCTTTTTTGCCAAATAGGTTTGATAACATGTAAGGTGATTGAGGGCGCAAATTAATAAAAGAAAGAGATTAGCTTAGCACGTTTTTACGACTTGATAAATGCATTATTTGAAAATGTATTGTTACATAAAAACCAGGTAAGATATTATTGCATACTTGACTTACGTGCCGAAAGATGCCCTGTTAGTAAGCAGCACAATTTATTGAGGAGGTGGAAATAAGTTTAGATTTAAGGCTTTGTCTAAGTCTGTGCCTTTTATCCTGCCATTTAAATAAAAAAGTATTTTTCTAAATACATTTTTTCTTTCTAACTCCTCTTCATAGTAAGAGAATGTTAATGCGTCGGAGAAATCCCAACCTCTAAATTGTTTTTGTGTATCAGGATTTTGTTTATCAATAATTTGTTTTGCATACTCGTTCATCCCAGGGATATCATTCAAGTGATATTTTCTTATCAATTCAAAAAATTCAAGAGGTTTTATGTCCTGTTTTTCAATAAAGCTATTGGGATGTGCTTGTATAAGTGCATTAGCTTTATCAATTTGGTTTTTAAACAGATAAAGCTCAGTCACATTGCTTATTGTCTGAGTGTGAGATTTATCCGTCACAAGTACTTTTTCATATGCTTCAATAGCCTCTCCAAAGCGATTGAGTTTACTCAATATTTTACCTTTTTCAAATTGTAATGCTAGGTCATTTGGCGAAAGTTCTAATGCAACAGCACAAAATTCTAGAGCGGAACCGAATTGCTTTTCTTTAAATAGGGTAGAAACTTTATCTTTTATTTCTAAAATTTTTATTTTTTTATTTTGTTCTTCATTTTGCTTTAATATTTCTGTAATTTCTTCATCATATTTCTTTTTGCTTAAGTCAAATTCTTTAGATTTTAATTCTAACTCAGTTTGTAGTTTACGTAGTTTTTCAAGTTCTTCCTTGTATTCTTTTTTTATACTATTAATATCCCGAATTCCAAAAAAAGTTAACACCGCAAATATCCCAAGTATTGCTGTTACAACAAGATTGATTCTGTCAAAATTGTTGCTATATGTTTCTTTGAGCAATTCCTTTTCAATTGAATAGTTATTTTGATCTCTTTTAACTTCATCAACTTTATTTGTAAGGGTAGAAATTTGTTCTTGAATTCTATTCATACGAACAGTGTCAACCTGTGAAAAACAAATTGTTGGAGTCAGAAAGAGAATTAGTAGTAGTTGTTTCATAATATGACTGCTAAATACTTGTGTTGATATAACTAAAAATAGCTTATTACATTAATACTGCCAAAATCTGGATTTTTGGTCACGAAAACCAAGTGAGTATGGATCTGCCCAGTTCTGGTCTGAGTAAAGGTGCCTAATATTATACATTATAATCGTTACACAGCAATGCTAAATAGTACCACAAAATATCTCAAAGAAATATTCCAAAATATCACTCAACCAAACCCTGCACTTTTTGTTTTGTATCTTTGCAACACAGTAAAATAATACATGGCCAAAGTAAAGAAATCTCCTACAGAAAATACAATTAGCAACGAATTTATTGAAGTGTTTGGTGCGAGGGAGCACAACCTAAAAGACATTGATATAAAAATACCCAAAAACCAATTGGTGGTGTTTACCGGTGTTAGTGGCAGTGGTAAATCATCACTGGCATTTGATACCATTTACAACGAAGGCCAGCGTAGGTATATGGAAAGCTTTAGTGCTTATGCCCGTCAGTTTATGGGTGATATGGAGCGGCCTGATGTCGATAAAATCACGGGCCTTTCACCAGTAATTTCTATTGAGCAAAAAACCACTAATAAAAATCCACGCAGTACAGTCGGTACCATTACAGAGATATATGATTTTCTCAGGTTGTTGTATGCAAGGGTGGGAGAGGCGTACAGTTACAACACCGGAAAAAAAATGGTGAAGTTTAGTGAAGAGGAAATTGTGAGTAACATTTTTTCAAAATTTTCGAATAAAAAAATAAGTCTGCTGGCACCATTGGTTAGGGGCCGCAAAGGACATTACAGGGAACTGTTTGAAGACATCCGCAAGAAAGGTTATTTAAAAGTCCGCATCGACGGAGACGTAAAAGATCTGGTGCCAAAAATGCAAATTGACCGCTATAAAATTCATGATATTGAAGTGGTGGTAGACAGGCTGGCTGTAACTGACGATATGAAAGTAAGGTTGAGCCAAAGCGTACAAAAAACTTTGCAAGTGGGTAAAGACCTGATGTTCTTATTGATCAACGATGATAACAAAACCGTACAGTACAGCAAACAATTGATGTGTGAAGATACCGGCATTAGTTACGAAGAACCAAGCCCCAATGCCTTTTCATTTAACAGTCCGTATGGGGCCTGTCCTGTATGTAAAGGATTGGGGACTGTGTACACCATTGACATGGAAGAAGTGCTTCCGGATAATACAAAAAGTATAAAGGGTGGCGCTATTGTGCCGTTGGGCGAAGAGCGGGATGCAAGCGTGTTTCAACAGGTAATAGTATTTGCAAGAAAGCATAAAATCAATTTGGATAAACCACTGAAAGATCTTCCGCAGGAACAGGTAAACCTGCTGCTGTATGGCGACCAGCAGATAAATCCCGAACTGCAACTGGATCTCAGTGATGATACCATTCCTTTGGAATATAGCGGCAGTTATGAAGGCATTATCCCGATGCTGAAAAGATGGTTTGCATCGCCCAATAGTGGGGAAGCTTTAAGAGATTGGGTTGAGAAGTTTATGCAGTTAAAAACCTGTGATACCTGTAATGGAGACAGGTTGAAAAAAGAAAGCCTTTGGTTTAAAGTAGATGAAAAAAATATTGCAGAATTAGGCGCAAAGAATTTAGACAAGTTGGCGGATTGGTTCAGTGATATTGAAAAGCGGTTGAGTAAAAAACAAAATGCAATTGCCAAAGATGTGTTGAAAGAGATAAGAGATCGTTTACAATTTTTATTGGATGTAGGTTTGACGTACCTTACCTTAAACCGTTCTTCTAAAAGCCTCAGTGGTGGCGAATCGCAGCGCATCAGGCTGGCTACACAAATTGGTTCCCAGTTGCAGGGCATTACGTATATTTTAGATGAACCAAGCATTGGTTTACACCACAGAGATAACCAGCGATTGATAGGGGCTTTACAGAATTTAAGAAATATTGGTAATAGTGTATTGGTAGTAGAGCATGATAAAGACATTATGCTGGCAGCAGATTATTTGGTAGATATTGGCCCCAAAGCAGGCAAGCATGGCGGTGAGATTGTTGCGATGGGAACACCACAGCAAGTGCTGGAAAGTAAGAGCGATACAGCGAAATACCTCAGTGGTGAAAAAAGCATTGCATTACCTGCGGAAAGAAGAAAAGGCAACGGGAAATTTTTAGAAATAAAAGGGGCTAAAGGAAACAACTTAAAAAATGTAAGTGTAAAATTTCCCCTGGGTGAATTAATACTTGTTACTGGCGTAAGTGGTAGCGGAAAATCAACATTGATCAACGAAACCTTGTATCCGTTATTGAATAAATATTGCTACAATTCAAAAGCAAATCCGCTGGAATATAAATCGATAAAAGGACTGGAACATATTGATAAAGTAATTGAAATTGACCAATCGCCCATTGGCCGTACACCAAGAAGCAACCCGGCCACTTATTGCGGATTTTTTACCGATATAAGAACGTTGTTTGCCCTGGTACCTGAAGCTAAGATTCGTGGCTACACAGCAGGCCGTTTTAGTTTTAATGTAAAGAGTGGCCGTTGCGAAGTTTGCGAAGGTGGTGGCATGCGGGTGATAGAAATGAACTTTTTACCTGACGTATATGTGCATTGCGAAAAATGCAATGGCAAACGGTATAACAGGGAAACCCTCGAGATACGCTACAAAGGAAAATCCATCAGCGATGTGCTGGACATGACCGTAGATGAAGCCGTGGATTTTTTTCAGGCGGTGCCTTTTATTTACCGGAAAATAAAAGTACTCAAAGAAGTAGGCCTGGGTTACATCACCCTTGGGCAAAGTGCTGTAACCCTTAGTGGTGGTGAAGCACAGCGGGTGAAGCTATCAACCGAATTGGGGAAAAAAGACACAGGTAAAACATTTTATATTCTAGATGAACCTACAACTGGCCTTCATTTTCAGGATATACAACATTTACTTGAAGTGATTAACAAACTAGTTGATAGAGGTAATTCCGTCTTGGTAATTGAACACAATATGGATGTAATAAAAGTGGCCGATCATATTATAGATATTGGTCCCGAAGGTGGAGATGGTGGAGGATTGGTACTGTTTGAAGGTGTACCTGAAGACCTGGTAAAAGTAAAAGAAAGCTTTACCGGAAAATATTTGCAGGAAGAATTAAAAAATGACAAAGGACAGTCTGGAAATTAGAATGGTGGTTTCAGGGATGAGCAAACGTATACAAGTACACGCAGCTACTGGGTATTATTTCCGTTCTATCGCTTTGCCATTAGTTTATGATCACCAGAGGGATAATCTTGTGCAGTTATTCAGCATTACAATTTATAAATTGTTTACCGGTAACTTATTTTTTATAAAATGATCGTAATCTATTTATCCGCCTTGTGATTTGTTGTACAACATTACCAGCATAAAGCAGGTTACCAGCAGTACCATCTTAAATAGGATCGGGTTGGTTTGTAAATTGTTTTTCATAATTGTTATTGTTTGTTATTAGTATTTAAAATCTTGCAGGGCATCGCATTTGGTTAGCTAATCTTGGACTGTGTTCACTGCTTGCTCCGAGGTTTATGCCCAGTTTAAATAAAAACGAAAAGTAGGCATCGTTATTTTTTGAATTGCCCCGTTGAAAACCCGGATCTGTACGTGTTAATGTTCCCGGCGCTTTATCATGAATCTGCAATGCAATATTGGCATCAGCTGCAGGCAAATATTTATTGAATAAAGATGGATCTATATAAGTAGTGCTTACATCATCTATATAATCAGTAAATGTTTTTCTATACAATAATTCAATGCCGATATTCATATTACCTGACAATAAATATTTTACTCCCACACCCATTGGTATGTTTATTTGTGTAAGTGAGTAGTTTTTCCGGTTGGGATATTCTGCAAAACCTTGCCCCTCTGTATGCAATGGGTGTAAATAATACCACCTTTTATCTCCATTTTGATCGGTAATTGAACCCTGTGGATTAAAATGAAAAAGACCTATACCTCCAAAAACATAGGGTCTTAGCAGGGGTTGATAATCTTCATTATTTTGCTGTAACATCATTAATGGAAATATTTCTATCGCTGTATAGGCTTCCCATACATTACTTCTAAAATCCAGGTTACGAAATTTTCTGTATGATTCAGCTCTTCCGTCGGTTTTTATAATTTTATCCTCCCCGGCCAGGTAAGTATATTGTGCAGCGAATCTTAAGCCCAGCCATTCATTTGCATGGATACTTAAAAATGCACCTTTCATTAATTTTGTCAGTGGAAGATTTAAATCTTTAACGAATGTTGTTCCATAACCACGGTGACCACCCAGATCGCCTAAAAAAAATGTGGGTCCAAAATTTAATCCTATTTCAACATTCATTTTTTCTCCGCCCAGCCTAATGTGTTGGGCTTTAGCAGATCTTACAATAAAAACGGTAAGCAGAAAGAACAAAAGACCTCTATAAATAAAATAGTGTAAACGTTTTTTCATGCCTTCAGGGGTTTTGGATATTGGATGTGATACTATATTATAAACTCCTTTAAATGAGCATTACAATCTATGTATCTGCCAAAATAAAACGAAGGCAGTTGTTAAATATTGTTTAATAAATAAAATTATGCTGTGTAGTGCATTTCAATGTGAGGAATGCCATCTTCCAGGTAAGTTTCACCTAAGGGTTTAAAATCAAACGATTCATAAAAACGTTTAAGGTACAGCTGGGCGCTGATAGTGATTTCGCAGCAATTAAATTGTTGTAAAGCAGCAGTGATGGCCCTTTGCATTAACTCCCGGCCTGCGCCTGTTCTTCTATACGATATGGAAGTTACTACCCTGCCAATACTGGCATCTTTGTAACAAACATTGGGCGGAAGAATTCGACAATAGGCAACCAACACATTGTTATCCCAGGCAGATAAATGAAAACTCTTTACATCTTTATTGTCAGCATCCTGGTACACACAATTTTGCTCAACTGAAAATACTTCTATTCTTAATTGTAAGATGGTGTAGAGTTGTAAATTAGTTAGCTCTTCAAAAGATTGATATTTCCAGCGTAGTATTAACATGACTGATTGTAGCGTTGGTATATTTTTGAATGTATTTATTCTTCTGTAACATAGTAGATTTACTTAGTGTTATCCCGAGCATTTTATTTATTAGAGCAGGCTTTTATCGTTGCCATTCATTTTAAATTCCATTACTGCAGCAATAGAGGTGGCCCTTGCTTTTGCCAGCGTTGCAGTTTTTCCGGTAAACAGGTTATCAACAGTGCTGCAAAATAATAACAGCCAACTTGCAAAATATTCTTTTTTTAAGGGAATTTTTTTATTAAGTTCATAATGAACCTCCATAGCATTTTTTTTATAAACAATATTATCAAGCAAAATAGTTTCCCAAAAATCAATAATTAACGGAACATGATGTTCCCAGTTAATTGGTACAGCACCCGTAAAAATAAAACCAATTGCAGGATCTTTTTTCACTGCTTCATAAAATTGAACGATCAGTTTTTCTATATCTGCTCTTGTGGTAATATCTTTTTTAATATCCATATTTTCCTTTCCATCTTTCTTTTAAAAATTTTCTCATTTCCTCTTCTCTTGCATTTTTTTGCGGCATATAAAAAGTGGTGCCTTTTAATTGATCAGGCAGATATTCCTGCAAGGTAAAATTATCTTCAAACTGGTGGGCATATTTATAGTCTTTACCATAACTCATTTCCTTCATTAGTTTTGTTGGGGCATTGCGCAAATGCAACGGCACAGATAGGTCGCCGGTTTGTTTAACTGCCGCAGAAGCGGCACTAATGGCAACTACAGCCGCATTGCTTTTGGCACTGCCGGCAAGGTAAGTAGCACATTGCGAAAGTATGATCCTGCTTTCGGGGTAACCAATCATACTAACCGCCTGAAACGTACTGGTAGTAAGCAATTGGGCATTGGGATTTGCATTGCCAATATCTTCACTTGCAAATATCACCATGCGCCTGGCAATAAATTTTACATCTTCGCCACCCTCAATCATTCTTGCCAGCCAATACACAGCACCATTAGGATCGCTGCCCCGCATACTTTTAATAAAGGCAGAAATAATGTCGTAATGCTGTTCTCCTTTTTTATCATATAAAGCAATTCGTTGCTGGGCAATTTCCATTACTTTATCATCAGTAATAACTGCGTTGGTATCCAATACATCGGTTACAAGTTCTAAAAGATTCAGCAGCTTTCGGGCATCGCCACCACTAATGGTTAGCAACGCATCCGTCTCTTTTAAAACAATATTTTTTTGGTGTAATACGATGTCTTTTTTTAAGACTTCCTGTAACAGCTGAACCAGTTCTTTTTTATCAAGGGCCTTTAAAACATATACCTGGCAACGACTCAGCAAGGCACTGTTTACTTCAAACGAAGGGTTCTCTGTAGTAGCACCAATTAAGCGGATAATTCCTTTTTCAACAGCGCCCAACAAGGCATCCTGCTGTCCTTTATTAAAGCGGTGAATTTCATCAATAAAAAGAATGGTGCCCGGTTTTGTTTTAGCATCTTCAATTACTTCACGTACTTCTTTTACACCTGATGAAATTGCGCTGAGTGTATAAAATGGAACTTGTAAAGTGTGTGCTATAATATTAGCAATGGTGGTTTTACCAACTCCCGGCGGTCCCCACAATATCAGTGATGGAAGTTTACCTTGTTCAATGGCAGTGCGTAAGATACTGCCTTTGCCTGTCAGGTGTTGCTGACCAACCAGTTCATCCAATGTATTAGGGCGCATTCTTTCTGCTAAAGGGGCTACACTCATACCATAAAGGTAAATTGTTTTACCCCTATCTCCGCCGCGGCGGAGAATAAGAAGTTTATTTTTAAATAGTATTTGTAATTTGAAATACGCTCCTTATTTGAGGAAGGGTAAAATTTCTTCAGTGGTAACTGCTTTTTCGGTATCATCAAGTACAAGCACAATTAGATAGCCATTGGCTCCACCCGCTTTTTTTACAGCATCGGTTAACTTCTTCTGGTCGCTTACCATGCGTTTGCCGGTAGCATCCCATATTTCTTTGGTACACAAACAACCGGCAGTAGGCGTGTAAGGATAGTATAATTGACCCTTATAATACTCCGGATCAACGGCTGTTCCATGAGCAATTATTTCTGTACGACCAATAGTACCTGCATAAAAACTTTCATACAAGGGGTCGTAAGCAGACAGGCTCTTGGGCAATAATTTACTATACCATTCTTTTCTCCATATGGTATCAGTGATGGAGCTGTCTTTTAAAAAATGTTTAATGGAAGTTTCGGCCGGCATGGTTAGCTGAATGTTTTCTGTTGGGCCAATAAAATTACTCCTGCTTTTTTCAAAACCATCCATTCTAAAAATACCCTGTGGCGTATTGCCATTGGTTATGTAGAAGGGAAGACTGCTTAAACTTTTTGCCAGTTGCGAAACAGTAAAAATAACGCCATTGCTATTGGTTACAAAATTGCCTGCGGTATCTTTAATCACTACGAGGCCGGGATAATTTCTGTTTTTACGTTGTATGCTGTAAACAATTGTATTGCCTTTTAGATACTCCTTTTTAAACAGCGGTTTAAAGAAAACAGGCAGGCTGATTTTTTTTATTTTGTCAATATTTTCCAGGTGTCGGGTTAGTCCGGATACCGCAATAAAATCATCGTCGGTATTTAGCTGGTTCCTTCGTTTTGAAACAATTTTACCTACATAGTTTTTATTATTGCGGGAAGTATCTGTAAGTAACAGGTATTCCGCACACATGGCAAAAACTTTACCGTTTACAGTTGTTTTAAATAATTCGTCTGCCTGGGGCATGAAATTTTTTAGCTTATTTGCGTATACCAGTTCAAGAAAAGTTTTCTGAAAATCGATGGTTCTTTTTTTAAGACTGTCTGCTGCTATTTTTAATTTAGCCATTGCCCATGGTTCTTTATAAAAAATAAGTTCCATGGCATAAAATGCCTCCTGCCAGTTTTCTTCTGTACTATCTGCAAGGTGCAGCGATAAATTTTTTGTGATGGAATTATGGATTAGGTTGTTATAAAACTTACTACGGTTTTGTGCGGTTGTAAATTTAGAGAATACAACACTGTCTGTTTGCGCTGTAACAGCAGAACTAAACAGCATTATAAATGCTACAGAAAATCTTTTTTTCATTTACACAAAGTAAAATAAAAAATGTGGTAGTAAGCGAAGATCTCAAATAGTTGTACAGAAGGACATCATCACAAAGCCTTGTTAACAATGTCAACAGGGCTATAGGTATATTTTTACAAATAAAACTATTTCAAATCCAGCCTAATTTGTAACTCGTCAAACTGTTTGGCATCAATAGTACTTGGTGCATCCAGCATTACATCGCGGCCACTGTTATTTTTAGGGAAGGCGATAAAATCACGGATACTTTCGCTGCCACCAAGGATTGCACACAAACGGTCGAAACCAAAAGCCAGTCCGCCATGTGGCGGAGCACCGTATTCAAAAGCACCCAATAAAAAACCAAATTTATGCTGCTGTTCTTCTGCATCCATTCCCAGGGCTGCAAACATTTTTTCCTGCAATGCCCGTTGAAAAATACGGATAGAGCCGCCGCCAATTTCGTTGCCATTTAATACCATATCATAAGCATTGGCTTTAATCCCGGCATAAGGATGTTCCAGGTATTTGGCTGCATCTTCAATCACCGGATTGTTGTTGATCATGATATCAATATGGTCAGGCTTGGGAGACGTAAACGGATGGTGTCTTGCTACCCAGCGGTTGTCATCTTCAGCGTATTCAAACAATGGAAAATCCAGCACCCACAATAATTTAAATTCGTCTGTTTTGCGCATACCTAATTTATCCGCCATATACATCCGCAGGTCACTTGTGGCTTTACGGGTTTTTTCTTCAGCACCTGCCAATATTAAAATTAAATCACCTGCTTTAGCATTGGCTGCTGTAGCAATGGCTTTTAATCTTTCGGCATCATAAAATTTATCTACGCTGCTTTTAAAAGTACCATCAGCATTGCATTTAATAAATACCAGTCCCTTCATTCCAATCTGCGGACGTCTAACCCACTCTGTTAATTCATCTGTTTGTTTGCGGGTGTATTCGCTGCAACCGGGTACAGCAATCGCCAGTACAGTTTCTGCATCATCAAAAACAGCAAACGAAGCGCCATCAATTAATGCTGATTGTGCTGTCTTTGTTGGAAAAGTATGTTGAGGGAATTTCAAGTTGGCAATTTTTATATCAAAACGAATATCAGGTTTGTCATTTCCAAAATGCCACATTGCATTTTCCCATGTCATACGTTCAACAATATTGGTGTAGTCTATATTTTTTACATCTTTAAAAATGCGTTTAACCAACCCTTCAAACATATTCAGAATATCCTCCTGTTCTACAAAACTCATTTCACAATCTATCTGTGTAAATTCAGGCTGACGGTCAGCTCGCAGATCTTCATCCCTAAAACATTTTACAATCTGGTAGTAGCGGTCGTAACCACTTACCATCAGTAATTGTTTAAATGTTTGAGGGCTTTGTGGCAACGCATAAAATTGTCCCGGGTTCATACGGCTTGGCACCACAAAATCTCTTGCACCTTCCGGAGTAGATTTAATTAAGAAAGGGGTTTCAATATCCATGAAATTATTTTCATGCAAATAATTTCTTGTGCTGCGGCCAACAGCATAGCGCAGTTCCAAATTCTTCTTCACCATATTGCGGCGCAAATCTAAAAAACGGTATTTCATTCTCAGTTCATCACCGCCATCGGTATCATCCTGAATAGAAAAAGGTGGTACCGCCGATTTATTGAGGATGGTAAATTCACTCACAGCAATTTCAATTTCGCCTGTGGGGATATTTGCATTTTTGTTGCTGCGTTCGTTAACGATTCCTTTTACCTGCAATACAAACTCACGGCCCAGCGGATTGCCATCCAACTGCGCATTCAGGTTTTCTGAAAACAACAATTGCGTAATACCATACCTGTCACGCAAATCAACAAACGTAATGCTGCCAAACTTACGGATGGTTTGCACCCAGCCACTAAGGGTAATTTCTTTTTTTGTATCGGCGATTCTTAATTCGCCGCAGGTATGAGAACGATACATGAAAATGTGTTTTAGCCACATCCCCTAAAGGGAAGTAAGGCTGTGATTGTTGTTATTTTTTACCCAGCAGTTGTACCCTGAATAAACATCGTTGCGACGCTCCATTCAACAGTGGTGCTGCTATGTAGCTTTTACCAAAGCGGCTGTAAATATACACAGAGAAAGTTTAGAGTGGCAGGGTTATGCCGAAGAAGATATTTATAATGATAAGTTTGGATATGACTTTATTTAAAAATACTTACCAGAGGTTAAGCAAATAAGTACATTGATAATAGGTAGTAATTTCCTACTGTTTTTTTCGTTTAGAAGTTACTATACATAGGCAGCACCGCTCTCAAAAAGTCCCCTCACGGTAGCAACGCTTTCCGAAACTGCTTTTAACTGGTAGTGTGGAAAGTCAGGAAAACTAATCCAGCTGCCGCCCCATTCCAGTTCTGTTAACTCGGGCAATACCATTGCAGGCAATTGTTTGTATCTACTGTCGGCCATTAGGTATTTACCATTTTCAAATAAACCAATGTCCCAGGCAATACCAAAATTATGATTGCTTTGTCCACCTTTTGCATTGGTTACTTTAGGTTGGGTGTTGCCATTTCTTCCCTGCCTGTATAAGGCATCCTGTTCGGCATAAGTACGGGTGCCCGACAAAAGACGTACATCTTTACCCTGGTCTGTAAGGATGGCAATAAATTTTCT
>Ga0209512_1001495_pt1 | contig 28544 bp, 32 predicted proteins | sample frozenSSSSmetaG_FD_184142 | JGI IMG/M metagenome (GOLD analysis project Ga0209512, IMG submission 184142) | Glacier valley bacterial and archeal communities from Borup Fiord, Nunavut, Canada, to study Microbial Dark Matter (Phase II) -... | ecosystem: Environmental > Aquatic > Freshwater > Ice >...
GCGAGCACGAGCGAGAGAAAACTCGCGATGATGAAGAGCAGGCTCAGCACCGAGGCGAGTTGCAGCAGCCGACCGTGCAGCGCGAGTATCCCGATGCCGAGCACGACGCCCGTGATCGCATTGAGCAGTCCAGGGCCTGCGATCGCTTCACCGCCGCAACGAACCAGCCAGTGACGCTGTGCAGGCCCTTGAGATGAGACACCCCGTCACTAAAGATCAGCCCGTCTCGCCCTTTGCCTTCGCATGCGCGTGCGAGCGGTTCCGACAAGAACTTGGGGTAGGGCACGCTTCGTGCTTCATGAGTTTTCGGGGTGCCGACGTTAATGCGGCCTCCGACATTCACGGCGTTCTCTTGAACGAGCATTCGACGGCGGAGAGTGTCTAGTGATGAAACCTGTAAGCCTGTCACTTCACCCCAACGGAGGCGGGCGTAGGTAAGCAGGTAGACGAGCGACGCAAACCGACCAGACTCCGACGCAAGCAACTCCACTTGCGACGCTGTGAGATAGGCCCGCTTCTTTTTGACTTCCGAGGAAGCTTCACGCCCCGAGCGGGATTCGAGAGGATCCTTAGGTCGCGAACGGCGACGTCCAGGATCGCAGCGAGGACGCCGTAGGCCCGCAGGACGGTGGTGGCAGACCGACCGGCGGTGAAAGTTGCTAGCCAATTATGAACATCAGAGTGTCGCACTTCTCCCACCCGCCTGGCTCCCCACACCGGCTCGACATGCACCCTCCACGCGATCTCCACGGGCCTGAAGGCAGAAGGCTTCAGGTGAGTCTGATTGGCTAGCCATTCTGTTCCGAGGTCTCGAGCTGTGGACTTCGCAGTCTTTGGATCGACGTACCCTCCCCTCAGTGATGAGACGGTTTGGTTGGTAAGAAACTCGTCGGCGTCACGCTTTCGGGTAAAGCCCGCCTTTTCCTGGGAACGGCGGTCGGGATCGCGGCGTCGAACTTTCTAGCGCCAGCAATCCACGGGATCATGCGGGTGACTTCAGGCGAACTGCGGATCGGCCCCCGCTTGCAATTCGAAAATGGGCAGGTAAACTGCTAATTGAGCACTCGGCCCCACGATATTCGCTCCTCTCGGATTTCTATTCGGGATGTGGAGGGCCGAGGATTCCCGACCGAAAGATCCCGCTGATGAGATCCATGCCTCGCCTCAATAGTCGGGAAGCGACGGGGGCCTTCGGGATGGCGGCCACCATCCTCGGATTGTGCGTCCTCGGCTGGGGAACCTTGCTCATTGCAGTCGTGCCGGCACACCTCCAGATCGGGACGACGACGTTTGGCATCGGGGTCGGAATCACCGCCTTTACTCTCGGCATGCGGCACGCATTCGATGCTGACCACATCGCGGCCATCGATGGGGTCACCAGAAAGCTCGCCGCCGACCAAAAGAAACCTCTATCAGTGGGTTTCTGGTTCTCGCTCGGACACTCGAGCATCGTTCTCGTGCTCACCATCTTGCTGTCGCTGGGCGTAAGAGGGCTTGTTGCATCCGTCCACGACAGCGGATCTGTGCTTCAACAGGTTACGAGCATCGTGGGGCCGAGCGTCTCGGGACTATTCCTTTACCTACTCTCGGCGATGAACATCGTCGTGCTGGTGCGCATAATCAAGGTGTTTCTGAGGATGCGAACCGGCGGCTACGATTCCCAGGCGCTCGAGAGACAACTGGATAAACGCGGGATAGCAAATCGGCTTTTGGGCCGATTGATGCGTTCGATCAAGAATCCGCGCCAGATGTACGGAATCGGTCTTCTTTTCGGGCTCGGCTTCGATACCGCAACCGAGGTCGGCCTGCTCGTGCTCGCGGGCGATGGTGCAACGAGCGAATTGCCGTGGTACGCGGCGCTCTGCCTGCCCATCCTCTTCGCTGCAGGAATGTCGCTGTTCGATGCGGTCGACGGCTCGTTAATGTACTTCGTCTACGGCTGGGCGCAGGCTCGACCAGTGCGAAAGGTCTACTACAACATCACAGTCACCGGCTTGTCGGTGATTGTCGCGCTCGGTATCGGAACGGTGGAGCTGCTCAGTTTGCTCGGTGACCAGCTCAATCTGGTCGGACCGCTTTGGCGCTGGGTCGACGACGTAAGCCTCGGCGACCTGGGTGCGGCAGTGGTCGTCCTATTCCTGGTGACTTGGATTGTTGCCATCACCGTGTGGAAATTTGGTCGCGTCGAGAACCGTTGGGCCGAATCGCACAGTTTACAAATTGACAGGTAAACTGTATGTTTGAAACGCATGCCGCTGAAAACGTGGCCATCACAAAGCCGTGGAGAGAACCATGCCCAACGTCACCGAGACCATAAACGGACCCGAGGGGGCGCAGGCTCTCATCCTGCTCGCAACGGCCGGAGCCACAGCAGCATCTTGGGACTCGGTGGTCAGCCCGCTTGCCGAGCAGTTCCGTGTCGTCGCACTCGCGCCGACGGGTGCCACGCTTGCTGAACTGGGCGCTCAGGTCATTGCGGCGCTCGATGAGCTCTCAATCGATCGTGCCCACATTGCGGGCGCCGGTATCGGCGGTCTCACGGCCGTCTGGCTCGCTATCCACGAGCCGCGGCGCGTGAGCCGCATCGCGCTCGTTGGTTCGGCCCTGGGCGTTTCCGGGGGGGCGGCTGTTGATGCGTGGATCACGCCCGCTCTCGCTGGTAGGGACGCGCCTCTCGTGGCCAGCTTGCAGGCGCAGATCGATGCCGCGGGCGAGATCGCTGAAGTCGATTCCAACGCTCTTGCCGAAGACCTCGGTCGGGTCGCCGCGCTCACCGTCGTGGTTGCGGGCGCCGCGGATCCCCTCGCGCCGGCCGATGCCGTGCGCGCCTTCGCCGCTCAAATCCCGGATGCCAGGGTCGTCCTCGTACCAGGAGCCGCCCACCTCGTCGCGGTGGAGCAGCCGGCCATCCTGTCCCGCCTATTGCTTGAACATTTTGGATCTGCGGCGACATTGGAGCTGGGGTACGCGAGCCGGAGAGTCGCGCTCGGCGATGCCCACGTCGACCGGACAATCGCGGGCATCACCGAATTCACTGAACCGTTCCAAAACTTCCTTACGCGTTACTGCTGGGGCGAGGTATGGACGCGGCCCGGGCTAAGCCGCCGTGACCGCTCGTTCGCGACCATCGCGGCCCTCGTCACTCTCGGCGCTGAGCACGAAATCGGCATCCACGTGCGAGCCGGTCTCCGACACGGTCTCGAGATTCAGGAAATCCAGGAAATGCTTCAGCATCTCGCACTCTATGCAGGTCTTCCACGAGCATTCGGTGCGCTGCAGTACGTGCAGAGAATCCTCATCGAGGACGGCCTGCTCCCCGCATCGCCCGCCTGACAACAACCGCACCCCCAGACTCCAAAGGAGGAGCCATGACCCTGTCGTACTTGAAGCCCCCGGTTGAGATCGATGACAACGATCCCGTGTCCACCACGCATTCCGGAGGAACGCCTGAGGGACTCGCGCCCGGTTACGTGTTGCCAGCGGGTGCCGGACCGGCCACTTGGTTCATGCAGGCACTGTTCACCATGAAGGCCCGCGCCCTCGATACGAACGGGCAGTTCTCAGTGGTTGAGCAACTCGCTCCACGCGGTTTCGCCGCTCCAGCGCACACCCACTCAAACACCACGGAAGCGTTCTACGTGCTCGACGGTGAGATGGACTTCGCCGTCGGCGACACGGTGTACCAAGGCATCGTCGCAGGCGGATTCGCTTACGTTCCTCACTCGACACGGCATGAGTTTCGCGTGATTTCAGAGACCGCGAAGTTTTTGCTCATCACCACCCCCGGCGGTTTTGAGAAGTACTTCGAAGCCCTCAGCAGCCCGGCGACCGCCTACGAGCTGCCATCGACCGAACATCGTCAGCTCACACCGGACGAGGTGATCGCGGCGAAACGCCTGTTCGGCGCCATGCCGACCAACGATGGGACGTTGTTCGAGCCGCACGAGCACGCGCACGGTGACGACAGTCACAACCACCCTCACGGTGATCACGATCACGATCACGATCACTAGGCGGATGGGGCACATCGCATGAGTAACGACAAAGCCGAGCGCAGCGGGCGCGGGCGCATCGATGTTCACGCGCACTTTCTGCCGGACTTCTACTCCGCGGCCGCCGCCGCCGCCGGCCACAGCCAGCCGGATGGCATGCCACGCCTGCCCGCCTGGAGCGCGGAAGACAACCTACGTTTCATGGATGCGGTCGGTGTCGAAACTGCGATCCTCTCGATCTCGAGCCCGGGCGTGCACTTTGGGAATGACCTAGCCGCGATCGAACTCGCACGCCGTGTGAATGAAGCCGGCGCCGAGATCTCAGCCGCCCATCCGGGCCGCTTCGGTTTCTTCGCATCGGTGCCACTTCCTGACGTCGATCATTCCGTCGCTGAGGTGAGATACGCCGTCGACGAACTTGGCGCAGAGGGCGTTGTGCTGTTCACCAATACCGATGGCATGTACCTCGGCGACCCACGCATGGACCCTCTCATCGCAGCCGTCGCGAAGCGCAACTCGACAATTTTCATTCACCCAACGACGCCGGTGTGTGGGGAAGCGCTTACGCTCGGTCGTCCCGCACCCATCCTCGAATTCCCCCTCGACACGACGCGTGCGGTGACGAATCTGGTGCTCTCCGGAGTTCTCGATCGTCACCCGGGTGCCGCCGTCATCCTGCCCCATGCCGGCGGCGCTATCAGTTCAATCGCTGACCGCGTTGCCGAGATCAGCTCCCGCCTCCTGCCGCCACCGGCGAGCGAGGTCGACTTTCTCGGCACACTGCAATCCTTCTACTACGACATCGCCGGATTCCCTTTTCCGAGGCAGATCCTGGCCGTCCTTGGCCTGGTTGGACCGGACAAACTGCTGTTCGGAACCGACTGGCCATACACCGTTGAAGCCACAGTGCTGCGTCAGGTCGCGGCTTACGAGCAGTCGGAAATCCTGGATGCGGAGGCGCACCGCCTCCTCGACCGGGACACGGCTGAGGTCCTGTTCCCGCGATTCGCTCATCAGCACTAGATAAAGAGGTACGCGTCATGCCAGAAGTTGCACTCGCCCGCCCTGTTCTGAAGCCCGGCCAGCTGTACATCGACGGGGGGTGGCGAGAGGCAGCGGGTTCGGCAACGATGGAGGTCATCGACCCGTCGACCGGCGCTGTGGTCGGCACCGTGGCGGATGCCGCTGATAGCGATCTCGATTCCGCGGTGGCTGCGGCTCGCACAGCGTTCGAGCGAGGCTCGTGGTCACGCCTTCCCGCGCGGGAGAGGGCACGGACGTTGCATCGAGTAGCGGACATCATGCGCGAGCGTGTCGATGAGCTCGTGAGTATTGAAAGCCTGGATGTTGGCAAGCCGGTGACCTTCAGTCGCCCGGTCGACGTGCTGAACTCCGCAGACCAGTTCGAGTACTGCTCGGCCCTCGCGCAGACGATGGACGGTTCGGTTCGCGACACCCCGATGAACGCATTCGCCTATACCCGCCGCGAGCCACACGGCGTCGTCGGAGCCATCACCCCGTTCAACTTCCCCCTCGTCCTCAGTTCGAACAAGCTTGCCCCTGCCCTCGCTGCGGGTAATTCGATCGTGCACAAGCCAGCACCGGACACTCCGCTTTCAGCACTCGCAATGGCCGCTATCTTCGAGGAGGCCGGCATACCTGCGGGCGTCGTCAACGTGGTCACCGGCGGTCGACCTGCGCTCGGTGAAGCCATGCTCCGTCACCCCGATATCAACAAGGTTGCGTTTACCGGATCCACCGCCGTCGGTCGCATCATTGCCTCGAGCGCCGGGCAGAACCTCAAGCCGATCAGCCTCGAGCTCGGCGGAAACGGCGCACAAATCGTTTTCGCCGATGCAGACCTGGCCACAGTAATCCCCTCGATCGTCAAGGGTATGGTCTTCAACGCCGGGCAGTTCTGTATGGGTTCCCCAAGGCTTCTGGTTGAGGCGAGCATTGAGAAGGATGTGGTAGACGCCTTGCTCGCGGCACTCACGCACGTCCCGGTCGGCGACCCTTTTGACCCGAACACCGCGATGGGGCCGATGGCCGCAGAGCGACACCTGCGCAACGTCGAGAAGTATGTAGCGCTCGGAATCGAGTCAGGGGGACTAGTCCTGACCGGCGGTGAGCGACTGGAACTCAACGGCGGTTTTTACTACCTGCCGACCGTGGTTACAGGGGTTTCAAACAACTCTCGCATCGTTCAAGAGGAGGTCTTCGGTCCGGTCCTCACGGTGCAGACCTTCCGCGGCGAGGCCGAGGCAATCGTGTTGTCCAACAGCACCCCGTACGGCCTGGCTGCGGGTCTGCACACCACGAATATCGCGCGCGCTCATCGGGTCGCCGCCCAGCTGGAGGCCGGTATCGTCTGGGTCAACGACTGGGCCATGCTCGATCCTGTTGTTCCGTTTGGTGGAGTGAAGAGTTCGGGATACGGCCGCGAGAATGGACACGAGGCCCTCGACGAGTACACGCGAACGAAGTCCGTCGTCATCTCGCTCGGCTGATCGCTGCGCTTGCCGGCGTCATTGCCGTGCCCGAGAGAGATGCCCCGCGTGTCGCGACCCGGGGCATCTCCGTCTTTGGCTCCTAGGCGTAGAAGCGGTAGAGACCGCGCGCGACGACCGCAGGTTTCGGTCCGTCCTCGATCTCGATGACCTGGTCGACCTCGAGCTGCACGCCGCCCGGCAGCACGATGACATCCGAGATGGTAGCGCTCATTCGGATGCGCGCGCCGACGCGCACCGGGGCCGGGAACCGTACTTTGTCGAGACCGTAGTTGATCTTCGTCGCCACCCCACTCACCTCGAGCAGTTCCGTCCAAAACGGGATCGCGAGCGACAGCGTCAGGAATCCGTGAGCGATGGGACCGCCAAACGGGCCATCCTTAGCGCGCTCCGGGTCGGTGTGAATCCACTGGTGGTCGTCGGCGGCATCGGCGAATGTGTCGACCTGTTCCTGCGTGACCGTGCGGTACTCGGTGAAGCCGAGGTCTTTGCCCTTCAGGTCTTCGATGACAGCGAAGTCGATTTTAGTCGTACTCATTGGTGCTCCTTGACTAGCGGTGGATGCGGCTCAGCCGGAAGTTGACGAAAGGCCGAGCAGCCTGAGGGCGTTGGCTTTGAGAATCTTGGGGCGCACTTCGTCTTTGAGGGGAAGGGCGGCGAAATCGCCGAGCCAGCGATCGGGATGAATGAGGGGATAGTCCGATCCGAACAGCACCTTGTCCTGCAGCAGCGAGTTCGCTTGTCGCACGAGGCTCTCGGGAAAGTACTTGGGCGACCACCCGGAAAGATCGATCCAAACGTTCGCCTTGTGGGTCGCAATAGAGATCGCCTCGTCCTGCCAGGGAACGGATGGATGGGCCATGATGATCTGCAGTTCCGGGAACTCCGCCGCGATCGAGTCAAGATGCATCGGATTCGAGAGCCCGAGCTTGAGCCCGAAACCGCCGGGGAGCCCGGCACCGATTCCGGTCTGGCCGGTATGGAAAAGCGCGGGGACACGCAGGCGCTGGATTTCACTGTAAAGCGGATATAGCCACTCGCTTGAGGGGTTGAAGTTCTGCACGGTGGGATGGAACTTGAAGCCCTTGACTCCATACTCCTCGACGAGCATTGTCGCGCGGGAAATTGCGGCGGCGCCCGTGTTGGGGTCGACTGACCCGAACGGGATCAGCACGTCGTTGTTGCGCGCGGCACCAAGCGCAATCTCTTCACTGCTATTCGCGGCGTGCTGCAGCCGGGTGCCAGCATCCACCGTGAACACGACGGCCGCGATCTTGCGGTCGCGGTAAAGCTCTGCGATCGAGTCGAGACCCATGCGATCAGCATTCGCTTTGAAGTATTTGCTGGACGCGTCGACCAGGACCTGAGGCAGCGCGTTGTGCCCCGACTCGTCGACCTCGATGTGCACATGCGTGTCGATGGCGACGAGCTCGTCGACGGCTAGGCCGAATTCGTAAGCCATGTCAGGACGCGGGCGCCGGTGCGAAGTCGGCGGGAAGGTCGGGAAAGCTTTCCCCGACCGTCACACGCTTGCCCCCGAAGAAGTCGTCGAACTGAGCTGTCAGCTCGACATAGCTCCAGCCACCGGTGCTGTACTCGCTCGCGATGGCATCGGGATGCGACCACAGCTGGATCCTGTCACCGCCGACGCCGATTACCTGGCCGGTGACCGTGTTGGCGTCTGATGCCAGGAAGGCGACTGTTCCCGCGACATCCGTGACCGTTCCGAAGCCCAGCTCGTGACGGAAGAAGTCGGGAATCGGCGCTCCGGCGGCCTGAGCCTCGATGGCTTTCTGAAAGTAAGGAATGGTGGCGGTCATGGCCGTGGCGGCCACCGGGATGAGCGCGTTCACGAGAATGCCGGCGCGCTTCAACTCGAGCGCCCAGGTTCGCACCATTCCGACGATGCCGCTTTTTGCTGCCGCGTAGTTCGTCTGGCCGAAATTGCCGCGCTGGCCGGTTGGCGAACCTATGCAGATGATGCGCCCGCCTTCACCCTGTTCACGGAACTGGATGACAGCCTCCCGAACGCAGACGAAGGTTCCGCGGAGATGGACGTTGATGACGGTATCGAAGTCCTCGTCCGACATCTTCCAGACCACTGCATCGCGTAAGGCGCCGGCGTTCGTGACAAGAATGTCCAGGCGTCCGAAGTTCTCCACCGCCGCTGCGACCAGGGCCTTCGCGGTCTCGGTGGTACCTACCGGCGCGACGAGCGCAACGGCGTTCCCTCCGGCATCCCGAATGGACTGGACTGCCTCCGCGGCGATCGTGGCCTCGATGTCGTTGACAACGACGGATGCTCCCTGAGCCGCAAGCTCGAGGGCGTAAGCAAGACCGAGCCCCCTGCCGCTTCCGGTCACAATTGCGACTTTGCCTGCCAAGCTCATGATTCTCCTCGACGTCGATAAGAAAGGGGTCGCGCCATAGGCTTCGCGCGAGCAAAATTGATTAGAGCATCTTTAGTTGAAAAAATCAACAATAGACAAACTCCTATGAATTGGACGCGGTCTCGGAATCGTTGAATTTTTCGACGATATGATTTCGGCATGAAGGACGGGACCCCTCGGCCCGCTGCATCCGCTCATAGCGGGGATCCGGCGGCGCCCGACATCCGCCTCCGTGCGACCGACCTCGTCAACGAGATAGAGTTCCTCGCTGCGCGTGCCAGGTCGCTAGGAAGCGCGAGAGCTAACGAAATGCTCGCCACCCTCGACCTCAAAGTTCGCTCGTACTCGATCCTTGCGCTCGCTTGCAGCGGCAAGGGACCGTCCCAGCGCGAGCTCGCGGAGTTTCTCAGTCTCGATCCGAGCCAGATCGTGGCGTTAGTGGATGGCCTTGAAACTCGCAGACTACTAAAACGCGCCCCGGATCCCCGGGACCGACGATCCAAGACAATTAGCGCGACAGCCGAGGGCCAGCGCCTCTATGTTCGAGCAAGTGCGGCAGTCCAGCAGGCTGATGACATTTCCCTGCGCGCGTTGAGCGCCGAAGACCGCAAGCAACTGCGGACCCTGCTCGGTCGCATCGCCTTCGACGAGGACAACGAGCTGTAGCTTGCGCATCGAGCTTTTCGCGGCGGCCGATCCCCCGTAATCCGCATCTCTTGACAATCAGGCTACCTGCGTTCATACTCGACCAACAGGCAGCCTGGCTATCAGGTGGCCTTAGTAAAAAATGTTTTCCATGACGCTTGTGTCCGATGTCGTTCGGCCGGGCAAGATCCACCCAACTTTTCAATGAGGCAAAAATGGGAGTTGCAATGAAGCACAAAAAAATTCTGGGAATCGTCGCCGTGGCGGCCACCCTCGCCCTCGCTGGCTGCGCGACCAGTTCCACCCCCAGCGGGGGTTCCACCACCAGTTCTGGCCCGATCCAGATCGGTATGCTCAGCCCGCTGACCGGCAACCTGGCCAGCCTGGGAGTCCCCGCGCAGGAGGCTGCGCAACTCATGATCGACACGATCAACTCGGATGGTGGCGTGAACGGGGGCAAGCTCACGCTCACCGTCAACGACGACAAGTCCGATGTCACCCAGTCGGTCACGCTGTTCAACCAGCTGGCCGCCGACAAGACGACTTCGATCATCCTCTCGTCCGTCAGCGCCGCAAACTCAGCGGCTGTCGGACCGAGCGCCCAGACGGCCGCCATTCCCGTGTTGGCCATAGGCCCAGTCGACTCCTACGCGAATGGCAGCAACAAGTACGCCTTCAGCGTGTCAGCGCCGACGGCCACGGTGAGCGATGTCCTGGCGAAGTACTTCGCGTCGGTGCACGTGAAGAAGCTGGCCCTTGCCTTCCTCACTCAAAGCTCCGCGATGCAGCCGGCCGCAAATGCGACTGCGGCTGCCGCGAAGAAACTGGGAATTGAGGTCGTGCTGAGCGAAGGCTTCGACGTCACGGCAACCGACTTCACGCCGCTCATCACCCACGTCAAGGAGGCCGGGGCCGACGCGCTCATGGTCTGGGGCCCGGGCGCCGGACCGGCCATTCTTACCAAGCAGATCGCAGGATCCGGCATCAAGCTGTTCATGAGTGGCGCGCAAGCGTCTTCGCTCTACACGAAGCCGACCGGTACTGCGTCCAACGGCGTCGTGCTCTCGAGCGGTATCGCGATGGCGTACGAGGCAATGCCAGCCGGTGACTACAAGACCGAGGTCGGCAAGTTCGTCACCGCGTGGGAAGCGGCGCACAGCGGAGCATTCCCTCCGCAGTTCGCCTTCGACGCCGCGACGGCTGTGCAGCTTGCGGCGGCGGCCATCAAGTCCGCAGGCTCATCGGACCGCAGCGCCATCCGTGACGCACTCGAAAAGCTGAACACGCTGACGGTTGGCGGCCGCTTTACGTTCTCTCCAACAGATCACTCAGGCCTCAACGCCTCGAATGTTGCGATTGTTGAGATCCAGGACGGCAAATTTACGGCTACGCCGTACACGCAAAACCAGTTCGTATCTGACCCGCCCAAGTAACACCCATCTCCACGACTCGGCGACGAGACTGACATGCTTTCGATCACCGCACTATCGCGCTCCTACGGCGGGGTATTTGCCGTACGAGATGTCAGCCTCGTCGTCGGGCAGGGGGAGCTCAGGGGAATCATTGGCCCCAACGGCGCCGGGAAATCCACGCTCATGAATCTCATCAGCGGGCAAACCCAGCCCCTCCGCGGTTCGATAGCCTTCGACGGTTCACGGGTCGAACGAGTCCCCACACATCGTCGAGCGCGGCTCGGAATCGCCGTCGTCTTTCAAGGAGCGCGACTTTTCCCCGGAATGACGGTGCTCGAGAACGTCATGGTGGGAGCGACCTCGATGACGCGCTCCGGAGCATTTGCGGCCGCACTGCGGCTTCCAGCCCAGCGTCGCGAGGAACGTGACATCCGAGAGAGGGCGGTCGCCGCTCTCGCGCGGGTCGGTCTCTCCGACTGGGCAAATCGTCCTGCTAACTCCCTGCCACTCGGCCAGCAGCGCCAGGTGCAGGTCGCCCGCGCGCTTGCGGGAGCACCCAGGCTTCTCCTGCTCGATGAGCCGGCTTCCGGGCTTCGCGCCGCCGAACGCCGCGACCTCTCGGACCTCATCGCACAACTGCACCACGAGGGAATGACTATCGTTCTCATCGAGCACGATGTCGCGATGGTCATGAGGCTCGCGACCCGCATCGCCGTTCTCGACCTCGGTCAGATCATCGCCGAGGGCACACCCGATGAGGTGCGCAGCAACCAGCGCGTCATCGACGCCTATCTCGGAACGGAAGTATCCCGTGCTCAATCTTGAGGACGTCATCATCCGCTACGGATTCGCGACCGCAGTTGACGGAGTCAGCATCTCGGTTGAGAAAGGCGAGATGGTCGCCCTTGTCGGCCCCAACGGCGCGGGCAAGTCGTCGATTGTCAACGCAATCAGCGGCGTTATTCCTGTCGCATCCGGGACGATCACTGTCGACGGCGCGAGCGCCCAGGTCCCCGAAGGCCGACAGATGTTCGCGAACATGTCGGTCGACGACAACCTGCGACTCGGTGCCTGGCGGGTGAAGGACCGCAACCCAGCGGCCATTTACGAACTCCTGCCCGATCTGGCTCGAATGAAGGACCAAAAGGCCGGCACTCTCTCGGGCGGCCAGCAGCAAATGGTCGCCGTCGGTCGGGCACTCATGGCCGGCCCGGACCTTCTGCTCGTCGACGAGCTCTCTCTTGGCTTGGCGCCACTCATTGTCGCCGACCTCGCCAACTACCTGACCGAACTCAACGCCTCACGCGGAATGACCATCCTGCTGATCGAGCAGGAAGTGGACCTGGCGTTCAGAATGTGCGCGCGAGCTTACGTCCTTGAGGCTGGCAGGATCGTCGCGTCCGGAGCCTCTGCAACCCTCGCGGCCGATCCACAACTCAGCGCGGCCTATCTCGGCGGCATCGAGGCCTCGGCAGATCGAAAGAGACTCAAGTGAACGCCCTGCTCATCTACGTCGTTTCCGGGATCACGATCGGTGCGACCTACGCACTGATCGGCAGCGGGTTCGTCGTAGTCCACCGGGTAACCCATGTCGTGAACTTCACGCAGGGAACTCTCGCAGTGTTCGGGGGTCTCATTTCCTACTCGCTCCTGAGTTTCTCGATCCCCCACGGGCTCGCCGAGGCCCTCGCCGTGGTCCTGACTGGCCTTATCGGCCTCGTCTTCGCTTTCGTCACGATCGGAAAAAAGGGAACGCCACCCCTCACCGCACTACTCATTACCCTTGGCTTATCAATCCTGTCTGAGGGAATCTTCGTGACAATCTGGGGTCAGTCGCCGATAGCGCCCGAGGGACTCGACGGTGCGACGATCATCCTTGGTGCGTCGATCGAGAACCAGCGCCTGCTCACGGCAGGGATCTCGGCGGTCGCCTTCATCCTGCTCGGCATCTTCTTCGGGCGTACCTATCTCGGCAAGGGGATGACGGCCGCCGCATCCAACCCCCGCGCAGCGGCGCTCGTCGGAATCGACTCGCGCCGGATGGGCTTTATCGCCTTCGCGATCGCGGGGATGCTCGGCGGCCTGGCCGGTGTGGTGACCGCCCCGTTCAGTCCGATCTCGTTCTCGTCTGACCTGCCGCTCGCGCTCGGGGGATTCGCGGCCGCCGTATTTGGTGGCCTTTCCAGTCCGTGGCTCACCGTGGTCGGTGGCCTCGTGCTCGGGATCGGCGGCCAACTCGTGGCCGGCTACTTCGGCGGCTCCTACCAAACGGTCGCGGCCTTAGTGATGCTGCTCGTTGTAATGATAGCGAGGCACAAGAGCCTCTCCGCCGAGGAGGCAAAGTGAACCCGCCCGTGAAGCGAGCGATCCCAACGGCGGTGGTTGCTCTCATCGCGATTCTCATCCCGCTGTTCCTGAATGACAAAACCTTCTATGTGCAGACCGTGCTCTCCGCGGTCGTCGTGGTCGGTCTGTCGCTCTTTATGGGATACGCGGGCCAAGCGTCGCTCGGCCAGGGTGCGTTCGTCGCAATTGGTGCGCTTACGGTCGCCGTCTCGACGGTCAGCTTCAACGTGCCACCCCTCATTGCTCTCATAGCTGCCCCGCTCATTTCGGCCGGGCTCGCCTATGTCCTGGGGCTGCCGCTGCTGCGGCTTCGGGGCCACTACCTTGCCTTCGGAACGCTCGCCGTATTGTTGCTCGTCGGCGCCTTGATGGGCGGGGTTCCAATCCTGGGCGGCGGTGCGGGTATCGTCGGCATCCCAAGTCTCGGCATCGGGAGCCTCGTAGTGACTGGTCAGCTGTTCTTCGCTTACCTTGCCCTCGCAGTGCTTGCCGTCACCATGGTGGTTTCGCGCAACGTCATCTCGAGCAGGTTCGGGCGGGGGGTGCGGGCAGTCGCGGGCAGCGAGTCAGCAGCAGCCTCATCCGGTGTTCCGGTCCTTCGGACCAAGCTCGCAGTCTTCGCCCTGGCCGGGGGATGCGCGGGCCTCGTTGGCGGCATCACCGCGTTCTTCATACCGTACGTCAGCGCAGAATCGTTCCCGCCGTCCATGTCGTTCACTTACGTGATTATGGCGGTCATCGGAGGCCTCGGGACGCTGTGGGGCGGCGTGGTCGGAGCTGTCCTCGTGTCCGTTCTCGTTCAGGCGCTCAACACCATTAGCAACGTTCCCGGGACACCGCCCATCGTCGGGACGATTCTGCAGTACGCGGCCTACGCCATCATTCTCATCCTATTTCTGCTTTACATGCCTCGCGGCCTCTGGCCGACGGTGGGTGATGCCGTGAAACGGCGACTGGCGAAGCGAGTAAAAGGCAGTCAAACTGACTATTCTGATCAGCATGCCTGAAGATCGCGCCGAAGCGGCAGCGTCCGCCGTAACGCTCGTTTACCTGATCAAACAGGTCGAGTCGGCGGTCCGCTCCCAAATGGATGGCGTCGTGAATGAGGCGGGGCTGACCCTTCCGCAATACACCGCCCTGACAGTGCTTGAGCGACGCCCGGGGATTACGGCGGCCGAACTGGCACGGAACTCCTTTGTTCGTGCGCAGTCCATGGCCCAACTAGTCACCGGGCTCGAAGAGCAGGGCCTCATCCATCGCGATCGTGACCTCAACAATCGACGCCAGGTTCTGATCTCACTCCTGCCGGAGGGGCAGCAAGTCTTGGACGGGGTGCGTGAACCGGTCGCGGGAGTCGAAGACAAGATGATCTCCGTGCTCTCGCAGCAGGACATTGAGGGACTTCGGCACAGCTTGCACGCCTGCCGCGTTGCGCTGACCGGAACCGGCCCGCGCTGACTGCTTTCTGTCAGTTGGTGGGCGCGTTGAGGGAACCGTACTGGGCGCGCAGGTCGGCTTTGCGGATCTTACCGGTCGCCGTTCGCGGAAGCTCCTCGACGATGATGATCGACTTCGGTGTCTTATAGCGTGCGATCCTTCCCGCCAGGTGATGTTGAACATCTTCCGCCGTCACGACCGCGCCCTCTCGCGCAATGACGATCGCGACGGGCACCTCGCCCCATTTGTCATCAGGAATACCGATGACGGCAACGGATCCCACCTGGGGCAACTCGATGATGAGCTTCTCGACTTCCGCTGGATAAACGTTCTCGCCGCCAGAGATAATCATGTCCTTCAGGCGATCGGAGATAAACAGGAATCCGTCGCCATCCTGATAACCAATGTCGCCGGTACGGAACCAGCCATCGGGGGTGACCGACTCGGGAGGGAGGTTGGGTGAGCCCCAGTACCGTCGGATTACGTTAGGCCCGGAGATTTGGATCTCGCCCATCTCGCCTTCACCGACCGGTTCGCCGATGTCGTTGACGATGCGCATCTGGGTGAAGAAGTGCTGGACCCCTGACGATCCAATTTTTTCGCGAGTCCACTCCGGATGAAGGGTGGTCACGCCGGGCCCAGCCTCTGTCATCCCGTAGCCTCCCGTGAACGACAGGCCCCGATCCTGGTAGGCATCGATGACTCGCAGCGGAACCGGAGAGCCCCCGCAGGTGAGCTTCTGCAAAGAGCTGATGTCACGTCGAGACCAGTCAGGGTGCTCAGCGATCATCTGGAAGGTTGTGGGCACGCCACTGATCCAGGTGGCGCGATAACGCTCGATCAGCTCGAGGGCAACGCCGGGGTCAAAGCGGGATTCGAGAACAACCGTCGCACCTTTGAGGAAGGCGGGAAGGGTGCCCATCCCCAGTGAGGCGACATGGAACAGCGGCGAGATCATGAGTGCGACATCGCTGCTGACAAGGTCGTATTCTGCGAGAACGTTGAGGCAGCTCCAGGTCATATTGCCGTGCGATATTACGGCGCCCTTAGGTCGCCCGGTTGTGCCGGAGGTATACAAGATCATGGCGTCATCATCGAGGCCGACCTCGACGTCAACGAATGAGGTGGACGCGGCGGACACGAGTTTGTCGTAGTCGACTGCACCCTCGGGCGTCGACTCGCGGCTGCCGATCTCGATCAGCAGTGTGATGCCGGCGCTGGCCGCAGCCTTGCGTGAGATCGTGCCGAGAGCCTCAGAGAAGAAGAACGCGGCCGAGCCTGAATCGATAAGAGCGAGGCTAATCTCGGGTTCGGCGAGCCGGGTGTTGATCGGCACAAAAATGCATCCCAGTGTCCCGGCCGCGAACAGCGTTTCCAGGAAAGCGGGGTGGTTGTCGCCAAGATAGGCGATGCGGTCGCCGCGTTGAATTCCGAGCTGGCGCAACGCATTGGCAAGCCGGGTTATTCGGTCGTCCAATTTGCGATAGGACAACTCGCGACCTTCGAAGATTAAGGCTGGCTTAGCGCCGGATCCCGGAACTCGTCGGTGGATCCACGAACCGAGCCCGTTGTTCAACATCGACCCACCCTTCACCTGCGCGCCCCGTAGGCAACTTCAAACCATATTGTCCTCGGGAAACCATCTCCGAGCATTACCAGATTACGGGCAATAGTTGATTTATTCAATTGTTGTGATCACATTGCGTTCCGGGGTAGCGGTGATTTGTCACGTTGGCATGTACGCGACGTAAGCCATCGCCAAAGCCGCAACACGAACAGAGTCAATGATACCTACGGTGCTTGTCGCGCAGAACGCTGCGAAATGCGTCACACTTCGTGCGCTTGGGCTCCAAGCGTTGGTAGCTTGTGAGCTGGTGGGGACTCACTGTGATTGAACTGTCACCGCAGACCTGCCCGAGGGGATCTAGTTGGCTATCGAGGATGTTGCGTACGAGCAGATCCGAGCCGCGATCGCCGGCGGGGAGATGCATCCGAACGAGCGGCTGGTCGAGGCTGATCTCTCCGCGCGGTTCGGTGCGAGCCGAACCGCTGTGCGAACAGCGCTGGTGCGCCTTGAGCAGGAAGGGCTCGTCGAACACAAGCGCAACCACGGCGCAAAGGTCCGACTCATCGGCGAACAGGAGGCAACGGAAATCTACGAGACCCGGGCCGTGCTCGAGGGCCTCGCGGCCCGCAAAGCCGCAATCGTTTCCACAGAGCCGGACATCGAACACCTGCGCGAACTGCTCGGCGCGATCCAGCAAAAGTTGGACGCCGGAGAGCTCACTCAAGCGTCGGACCTCAACGCCGAGCTGCACTCGACCATCATCAGGATCGCCCGGCATTCGACCGCCGAGCGCCTGGTCGGTGGGCTCAATACCCACCTTGTGCGGTACCACTACCGAACCATCCTTCAGCCCGACAGACCCCGCAAGTCGTTCGAGGAGCATCGGGCGATCGTCGATGCCATCGCCGCACACGATCCGGATCGTGCAGAACAGCTCATGCGCACCCACCTCGAGTTCGTTATTGCGACCCTGCGGCTACCGCTTCCGCCCGGAGTGATCAGTTCGGGGGCCCGTAGATTGTTCAGCAGAGCGACGGCTCATGTCGACAGGTCGCCTTAGTCGAGAGTCGGGGTTCCGTGGGTGTGGAACGTGGAGATGGTCTGGAGGCCCCAGGCCTGCCCTTTCGCGCGCTCCTCGGCTGTCCAGGTAATGGTGTCCCAGTCGGGTGCAAGGATGAGGCGCGCGCCGGCGTTGCAGAGCTCGATCCGGTTCCCGCCGGGCTCCCAGACGTACAGGAAGAAGGTCTGCTGGATGGCATGCTTATGCGGGCCGGTCTCGATGTGCACGCCCGCCTCAAGGAACACGTCGGCCGCGCGCAGGATGTCGTCGCGACTGTCGGTCGCGAATGCGAGGTGGTGGAGCCGCCCGTTGGCGCCCGCCCAGTCCTCCGTGTAAACGAGGTCGTACGACTTGTTCGTCACGGAATACCAAACTCCCGAGTATCCGCTGCCATCCGCTTTCGCGATGCGTTCGGTGCAACGTGCGCCGAGCACATTGACCAGGAAGGCCGAGGTCGAAGGAACATCACCGGTCAGGTAGTTGACGTGATCGAGTCGACGGATGTTCGCGCCGCGGCCAGGATACCGTGCCGCTTGGTTCTTCAGAGAAGGCCGGTTGCTGTCATCTGCGACGAATCGCTCAACCTCCCAGTAGGCGCCCATCGCGTGTCCGTCAGGGTCGGTGAACAGGAACGTGGCGCCGAGGCCGCGGATGTCATCGACCCAGCCCTCGCCGTAGCCGCTGGCCTCAATGCGTTCCACCAGTCGCTCGAGTGCGCGCGGACTGGCCGCCCGTAGGTAGCTGCGTCCGATACCCGCCTTTTCACGGGCGATGATGCGGATCGTGAATGACTCGTAGTCGTCCCAGCTGTGCAGGTAGATGCTGCTATCGTCTCTGCCGACCTCACTGAGTCCCATGAGATCGACGAAAAAGTCGCGAGTCTCTTCGAGCGTCGGTGTGAACAGCTCCACAGGGCCAACGTGCGCGACATCGCGAGGCCAGTCGATGGGTGGGTTGTCAGGCCCAACGTCGAGGTCAGTCATTGCGTTCTTCCGTTGTCGTTGATGTTCGCGGCCACACGTGACCGTCGAACAGTTTGCGGACGGTGCGGACGACCGCGCTGCGACGCACGATCGGTGGAGTGATAGCGGTGTCAAGTTCCACGTCGACATCGAAGAACCCGGTCGGGTGCTCGATACGGACGCGAGTTTCACCGCGTGGTAATTCAAGCAGGTCGGCGGCGACCGAGCCGGGTATGAGCGCTCCGGCAGCAACCGAGATCGCCCCGACGACACCGATCGAGGTGTGTACTCGGTGCGGGATGAATGTTCGCGTCGAAAGGTTGCCCCCCTTGGTGGGCGCCGCAACGATTGAGATCTTCGGAACCGTGTCGTCCGTTACATCTCCAAGCCCCATCGCCGGGCCGGCTAACAGCCGGATGCCCTCGATGATTCGCTTCAGGGTTTCGTTTGCTTCGAGGTCGGCCGGGGACTCGAGGCCGGTGATCCCGACGGCATCTGCTCTCACGAGAACGACTGGCATCCCGGCGTTCACGCAGGTGACCTCGATGCCGTCGAAGGTATCGCGTGCGGTGCCGGTCGGCAGCAGAGGGACCTCGGGCGCCGGTGATTCGAGCGGAATCGCCGCTGCCGGAAACGGGACCCCTGAGATGATGGCGTCGCCCGAGTAGTCGACGCGCAGGCCCGGGGTTGGGACGCGCGCAATGGTGAGTCCGCCGGGAGGATTGAGCGTGCGGATGCGAACGTCCGTGGTGTCGCCCGTAGCCGCGACGATTCCGCGTTCGATGGCGAACGGCCCGACGCCGGCAAGGAGATTGCCGCAGGTCTGATTGCTGCTCACGAGGGGCTTGTCGACCTGCACCTGTAGAAAGAGGTATTCGACGTCGAACCCGGGCTCGGTCGAGACCGCCACAATGGCGACTTTGCTGGTGAGTGGGTGCGCGCCGCCGAGTCCATCAATCTGCCGGTCATCGGGCGACCCCATGACGCGAAGCAGAAAGTCGTCTCTCTCCGCCTCGTCCGGCGGAAGATCCTCACTGAGGAAGTAGAGCCCCTTTGACGTGCCGCCACGCATCATCATGCTGGCTACTCCGTCGATGCCGAACTGGGTCACCGGAACCTCTTCCCGCGCGGGATACCTTCGCTCGCCGTTTCGAGCACCTTCATTGTGGCCTCTGCCATGAACGGCCGACCACCCGTTGCCTCGATCATCTCGACTGTGGACCTCATCTCGTGCACTCGGCGTTCACTGTGCGAGGAAGTCCCCTCAAGGAGACGACGGAGAAATGCCGTGTCGAGGTGCGTCAGGGTCTCGTCGATCTGGTCAGAGAACCAGTCCAACAGCTCAAGGGACTCCGCAGTTCGCATCCCCTCGATGAGGAGCGCGGTGACTCCCTTGACGACAATGCTTCGCAGTAGCTTGCGCGCTGCCGCCTGGCCGGCGATCTCGCCGACCGCCTCGATCTCCATACCGAGCGGTGCGAGGATCGCGACGATGTCCGCCGCTCCTGTTCCCGAAGCTTGCGCCGGGGTCGCGAGCCGCGCACGCGGCACTGGAGCGAGAAGGGCTACATCCGCGAACCGGAATCCCAGATCAGCGGCCCGCCGGGAGAGCGCCAGTTTGTGCGTCGGACTCGAACTTGAAAGGTCGGCGAATATCGCATTGGCAGGAACGCTTTCAGCCACGTCGTCGAACACCCGCACAGCGATCTGCCCTGAGGTCAGGACAAGGATGATGTCCGATTCCCTGACAGCCTCGGCTGCCGTCGGAGCCACGCTGAAACCGTCTGGCTCGCCGCTCCACGCGGGGTCGAATCCGACCACGTCCGCTTTCTTGGCCAGGTCGGCAGCATAAATGCGCCCAGCCTCGCCCAGTCCGAGGACAGCGATCCGAGGCATCAGGCAGACTCGATGTCATCCACGTAGACGACGCCGAGCTGGTCGAGCAGCGGGCGAAGGTCGTACACGTCGAGGCCGAGCGCACCGGCTTCGAATTGCGCGCGTTTTGCTTCTTCGTTGGCTACGCGTTTTGTTGCTGCATCCAAAACCTGGGCGGCGAGCGAGACGGGGATCGCAACGACGCCATCGTCATCGGCGATGATGACGTCTCCAGGACTCACCAGTTGACCGGCGGCGACCACCGGGACGTTCACGGAGCCCGCAGTTGCTTTGACGGTGCCTTGGGAATGGACGGCGCGTGACCAGATCGGGAAGTCCATCTGGCGCAGCGTCGCGATATCGCGCACTCCCGCGTCGGTCACCATCCCGACCACCCCCCGTGCTTTAAGCGAAGTGGCGAGAAGGTCGCCGAACATCCCGTGCTCCGAGTCTGCTGTCGTGGTCACGACGAGGATATCTCCGGGCTGGCAGACCTCCACGGCGGCGTGGATCATCAGGTTGTCGCCAGGGTGTGACGAAACCGTCACCGCGCTACCCGCGACCGCGGAGCCCGGCATCCTTGGCACGATCCGTGTTCCGAGCAGACCGATCCGACCCGCCGCTTCGTGCACTGTTGCGACTCCGGCTTCACGAAGGCCCGCGATGACCTCGGGGGATGCGCGAGGAATGTTGCGAACGACGATGTTCCGGGCCATGGTTACGCAAGCCTGTCGGTGACCTGTGGGTACACGCGCATATACGCTTCCCCGAAGGTGTTGGATGGCAGACCCAGGTTGGGCCCACTGTTTCGTTTCGCCTGGATGCCGCGACGCTGGCCAAGATCGGTGTAGTAGTTCACCAGATGGCCCTGTGCTCCCATGGCGTTCATCGCCGCGACTTTTTTGTCCCAGACGGCGCTGATGTCGAGGAGCACGTCAGGTTTGAACAGACTTACTTCGCTTTGGTGCGGCTCGAAGCAGAAAATCGGGGGAGCGGCGAGAACGCCGTCTTTGGTCGGAAGGCTGCCGTCGCTGTTCGGCACGCCGGCAGCTTGGGCCATGATGCGGGCCTTGCGGGCGATATCCCCCGCTGGGCCATGGTCAGTGTTGTAGGGATCAAAAGGAGCGTGGGTGAGGACGACCGCCGGCTGGAGTTCGCGGTAGAGATCGACCAGCCGGGTCAGAAGCTCCGGTGTCTCCTCAAGCGGGTAGTCGCCGGCATCAAAGAAGCGGATCTCGGCGCCGAGTGCGGCCGCGGCGGCTTCGCCTTCTGCGCGGCGTACCGCCTTGACTTCGTCGAGGGTCTTTCCGCCGAGCCACTGAGAGGCCGATTCGCCACGTTCACCGAAACTCAGGCACACGATGACCGCGCGGTCGCCTCGCGAGACAGCAAGCGCGAGCGCACCACCGGCCCGCCATACAAAGTCTCCCGGGTGAGCTGTTACTGCGAGTGTTGTCTGCGGATCGCTCATTTCGAAAGTCTCCTCGTTGATATTCCTGCAAGATCTTCGTAATGCTAAACACTGGCGACATAATTGTCAACAATATTCGCGGGGGTCGTCGCGAGTCGCTAGCGTAGAGGCCAGAATGGCAACCAAAACCAGAAATGAACGAAGGCTGCTGCCGGACGGAGTCGTGCGAATCCGTGTCCCGGTAACTGATGGCACCGAGCCGGGCCAGAGGCGCACCACCCGGCAACTCGTGAGCTTGAGCGTGCTCGTCTTAGAACGTAGCTTCAAAGGATGACCGCGGGAGGACGGGCACCGAGCGGGCGTCGTCGGGATTGTTAGACGCCAGGCGGCACAGCCCACTCGCGTTCCAAGATCGCGTATGTCGCTGTGTCGGTCCACTCGTCCTTGAGCCACATGTGTTCGATGAAGTGGGCTTCGTGCCGCATGCCCAGCCGCTCGCAGATCGCAACGGAAGCTGCGTTGCGAGGGTCGAGTTCGGCGTACACGCGATGTAGCGCAAGTTTGCCGAAGGCGAGCTTGAGCAGAACGAGCGCAGCCTCGGTGGCGTATCCCTTGCCTTGTGAGGTCGGAGCGAGGATCCATCCGATCTCGGCCGTGCGGTCATCGGCACTGGTCAGGTGGAAATACATCGTGCCGACGAAATGGCCATCTTCGTCTCGGATCGCCGGTTGGACGAAGTCGCCGGGGTTTTCCAGCCGGGTGGCCCCGGCATCCCTTGTGAGCACCTCGGCGACCTTTTCGCGCGACCGGGCCTCGTAGAGAAGGTAGCGGCAGACCTCTGAGTTTGACTGCAGGGCGTACAGCGCCTCCAGGTCGTCATCGCGCAGAAGATCCAGTGTCACTCGCGGGCCCCGGACAGGGTGAAAATCCCAGGGCAGAGCCATGAACCAATTATCGCGTCGCGCGGCCTCCCGTGGCGGAGACGCCGTCGCGACTGGAGAACCATCGCGCACACCCGGCTGCACGAGTAGCGGTGGATCACCGCTCACGCGTGGCCTACGAAGGCTTCTAGGTCGATGTCAGTGGAACGCTAAAGGTTATAACCGACCGCCGGTGCACCGGCGGTCGGTTCAATGACAGAGCAGCGTGGCACGTCATCACCCGTGAGCCCAGGGCAGGCGTCATCTCGGACCGTGCCAATACGGTGGTGTTGTGGACATCAGCGAAATCGAGACAGCATTCAAAGACGCGTTCGACCAGGCGCTCGTCTTTCACGGCTTCACTGATTACCTGCGTGACTACGAAATGATTCTCCAACTGAGTGCTGACCCGAGTACGGGCATTCCGACTGCGCATTTTCGCTATATCTTTGTGAACTGCGTGCTGGCGAACACATCTAGCGCTTTGAGTCCGCAGGTTTGGTCGCGATCGCTTGATGAGCGTCTTATCGACTATCAGGCGGGCTTTGACCTCGACGGGTATGTATGGGGAGTCAAGTGGCAGACGCTGTACCCCGGTTTCCAGCTCGTTGCCCATTCAGACTTGGCTCTGGCGTGGTCGAAGGATTTAGATACTCCGTTCTATGAAGCGCGGATCGAAACCAATGGTCATAACCTCAGCCTCGTCTTCTCGGATCTCCGAGTCGAGCCAGCTCCCGCCGGCTATCGACCGTTCGCGGTGGGACATCCGTTCCAGGATGGCAGGATTTATTTTGAATCACGTCTGTAGTCGCTCGCCTTTTCGCGTCGTCGCCTAATGCAGTTCTACAACGTTGGCGGCGGAGCCCAGTTAGATGTTGGGTTCGGAGAAAGCTATTTTTGGGGTGGGGTGTGTGGGGCGCGCAGCGGCGTAGTCCAGGGCGGAGAAGCCGGGGTTGCCGTGGAGGAGCCTGCGTTGCCGCGTACACAAAAAACGAACACCGTCACGTGGTCCTCTTTGAAGGTCACTGAGCTTGCCGCGTTTTTCAAGAGGCTGTTCCCGTGAGGTTCTTTGGCGGGTTTAACCGACGGGGCTCCATCTTCTTCCGCCGTCAATCGCGCACCCTCGCAGTGTTGGAACTGAGTAACGAGGAGGTGATTGTGAGCTTTGGCGGACGCTTCACGTTTCTTTTTGATGAGCCGTCCGTATGGAAAGTTACCGATCTCGAATTCAATCGCCAGCCACGAAGAATTAACTCCTGGGTTGGCCTACGCAGGCGGGGCGAAGACGAGTGGTCCTGGTTCCACACGATCTCTTTCAAGCAGTTGTGCACAGGTTTGGCATCGGTCGGGGCGACGGAAGTGGTCGCGCCGCCGTTGAGGACGAAGGACCTTTTCCCGATCACGCTTCCGGGGTTGGGGTTAGTAGCCGGAGCTGGGATTGTGCTGTTGTCGGGCGCATTGTGGTTTCTGTCGATAGATGCCGCTGAAGCTCGCATATTCGCCGGAAGTCTGCAAGCTGTTGGAGCGTTGGCGTTGGCGCTGGGTTGCGTTTCCGGCGTCGTACATCTTTGGGGACGCCGATAATTGGGCGTAGCTCGGTCGAACGCGCGCCCAGGGGGCGCAGGGCCGCCCCGGGGGGCGAGCCGCTGAGGCGGTCTAGGCGTGGCCGCCGTTGATTCAGATCTATTCGCCCTCGCGACGGGATCTGGGGCGGGGAGCTGGCTGGTTCGTCGTTTCTGGTTTCTGCCGCCCGCCGCGGGTTTCATTGGTGGCGGTGCGGCCCGCGCAGGTGCTGCTCGGTGAGTGCCTGCATTTCTTCATCGCTCAGATCGTCGAGAGTTTTGGCTTCGGAACGATCGATGCGATTCCATCGGATGATCAAGATGATCAGGATGGGAACGTCCACGATTTCAGCCAGCAACCACAGGATGTCGCCGGAGAGTTGCTGGTCCCGTAGCGGGTTGGGGAACCAGGGGAGCATCATCGCCGAGGGCGAGGCGACCTGATCCAGAACCGTCTCGTTGATCCTCAACAGGATGCCGGGGATGGGGTCGAAAACAAAAGCCGCGAAAGCCAGAACGAATTCGATCGTGACGAAGAAGCTGGTGTGACGGGTGGTGTTCTCAAAAATCGGGATGATTGTCAGGAGGCCGATAACGGGGATAAGTAGCGTCACACCCGCTTGCCCAAGCGGGCTACCGCGAATGAGCCCCGATAACGGGGTCAGAAAGATGAGAAAGATCGCAACGCTGAATACCGGTTCGAAAACCGCATTTCCGGTGAAGCGGATCAGGCGCGAATCAAGGAACCGATCTAGTCGTTTGCCCGCTGTGTCAGAGAGGGCGGCCTTCGCGAGGAGTACGGGCCGCCCCAAACTGATCAGGGCCGGCACGACCAGCAGGAGAAGGGCAATTCGGGTGGTGAACGCCCACCGGAGATCGACGCTGTACGTGCCAAGCACCCCGAATGAGACCCAGACGTAGGAGCCCATTCCGAGAAGGTAAAAACCAGCGGAGCGGGACAGTGGCCAGTGGCGGCCTCGGCGAGCTGCTGCCACGATCCCTGCGGTGTACGCGGTCAACGCGACAACGACTACCCCGAATGCGATCGGGTCAAATTGCCAGGTGAAAAAAAATGCGACGACCGGGGGCACTCTCACTCCTCATCATCGGAGAGTCGGGAAGCGGCAAAAGCATTGCCGACAGAATTCACGGTCGGCCGCGAAGGCCTGGACCTCTCGAAGCATGAATCCCCCACGACTGGTTCCAGCGACTCGAAGGACGTCCTACCATAGGGAGGCCCTCCACCGCCCGGTGCCTCTGTCGTGGATCCTGTCACCGAGATGGGTCACCTCCTGAGTGAGCAGCGAAGCCGGAAGCAACGCTCTCGCCGAGCCTAGACCGAGGTCTCCTGTGCGCGACTTTGCGTTGCGTAAGCCGATATTCACGATCTCATCAGGGAGCATACATTGTTTGGCTATTGACAATAGCCTTATAGGTAGGAACACTAGCTAAATGACATCGACCAGCTCGGCTCAGTCTCCGTCCACTCGCTACATCATCCGCCCCGAGGGCCGAATCGCTTACGACGTGCAGGGTTCTGGGCCGGTCGTTGTTCTCGTTCCCGGCATGGGTGATCTTCGTGCGGGATACCGCTACCTGGCGCCCCAGCTTGCCGCTGCCGGCTACACCGTCGCCACCACCGATCTGCGCGGTCACGGCGACAGCGACGCAACCTTCTCGTCCTACGGCGACCCCGAGACCGCGGACGACATCGAGGCCCTGATCGATGCACTCGGCGGACAGGCGGTAATCGGCGGAAACTCACTTGCTGCCGGCGCTGCCGTCATCGTCGCCGCGGAACATCCCACGAAGGTCTCCGGACTCGTGCTGCTTGGCCCGTTCGTCCGCAACCCTCCGGCATCGGCGTTCGAAAAGTGGATGTTTCGCATCATGATGACGCCGCTCTGGGTAGCCATGATCTGGAAGTCCTACATGCCTACCCTTTACAAGGGCAAGAAGCCGGCCGACTTCGAGGAGTACCGCTCTACGGTTATCGCAAGTCTCAAGCGCCCCGGCTATGCCAAGGCTTTCTCTCTCACCACCAGCCAGACCACACATGACCCGGCCGAGGCCCGCCTCGGCGATGTCACGGCACCGGCGATCGTCATCATGGGCGACAGTGACCCCGACTTCAAGGACCCCGCAGGCGAGGCGAAATGGATCGGCGAGAAGCTGAACGCCCAGGTCGTCATGGTTGCCGAGGCCGGCCACTACCCACAGTCCCAGCGGCCCGAGATCACCACGCCCGCCGTGCTGGGCTTCCTTGCCACGGTGGCTCCCGTTGCCTAGGGCAGGCCTCACTCGCGCGAGTGTCGTCGAGACCGCGGCGATCATGGCGGACGAGGTGGGGCTCAACTCCCTCACTCTGGCCGCCCTAGCCGAACGCCTCGGTGTGAAGCAGCCGTCGTTGTACAAGCACATCGACTCCCTTGCCGGTCTTCACCGGAGTGTTTCGCTTCTCGCAAAGCGCGAACTTGGAGAAGCAGTCTCGCGAGCTGCCGTGGGCCGCTCAAGTGCCGATGCGATCTTCGCGATGTCTCACGCCTACCGGAACTGGGCGATCCTCCATCCTGGCCGCTACGACGTCTCGCAGACGCCCCCGGCTCCAGGGGACTTCGAGGATCAGACCACAACGATGGCCGCTATTCAAACCATCGCCGACGTGCTCACCGCCTACCAGCTCGAAGGCGACGACTCGGTCGACGCAATCCGAGCCTTCCGCTCCATCGTCCACGGATTCGTCTCTCTCGAAACCACCGGAGGGTTCGCGCTCAAGGCCGACATCGACCGCAGCTTCGACCGACTGATCCACGGCTTCACCGTCGCACTCAACCAGTGGACCGAACCCCTCGACCACCACGCTGGCTCCGCTCGGCTCTAACCGCACACTGCTCCATTTGACCAGAAACGGGCGCACCGATCATGAGCATCACCCTCCCAACGACCATCAGCATCGACGCGCCCGCCCGAAGATGTCTGGGCCCCACTGACGGACTCCCCCAGCTACGTCGCGTGGGGTGAAACGTCGGCCGGGGCGATCGCCCTCGTGATCGCCGTCGTGTCTGAGGGCATCGCCGCTCACGGTGTTGCCCGGCGATTACAGAGGGATAACGGGGCGGCGTTGAACCCGTCCCGCCGCGGAGTGCTGCATGAAGTGTTACCTGTGTCCTGAGGCAGAAACGTCACCAATGTCCCGAGACATCACAGATGCCGCTGACTAAGTTCCGAGCCCTCCTGCCCACGCTTTGCCCACACATTTTGGCAGCATGCGCGGCTCCTTTGCCCGCTATTGGCCTGTTGACCTTCGAACAGCAGGTCATCCCAGGCGAGCCCTCGCCCAAGAATGGCTACAGATAGAAGCATCTGTGTGCACCAGCACGCGCTAGCGCGAGAATCTGGACGCTAGCGAATGCGACCGCGAACTCGAATCGCGGACAGCGCTGTGAATACGATGACGACGAGCGCGAGCAGACCGATCGCGTACCAAGTCGGCACGGGCCAGCCGGCAACAGTTAGGCCGAGTCCGTAGAACTCGTTCAGGGTGTTACTTGCCGTCACGGTGGATACGACCAGAGTCGATAGCGAGTCGGCAGCGAGCGATTGCCTAAGGAGCATCGTGCTCTGCGCGAACGGGAAGGCACTGAGGGTCGAGCGAACCGCTTCCGGGATCAGCCCCAGCGGAATGTAAGCGCCAGCGACGAAGCCCACCGCGGTGCCGACGATCGTGGACACGGCCGAAAAGGCTCCGTTCGTGCGGAGGAACGAAACAACGAGTGCCCACATCGCCGTGAATGCAGCTGTCGAGAGCAGAACCTACCCCAGGGCGTTGGCTACTTCGGGCACGCCCGGCACGACGCCACTGGCGAACCCCAAATACAGCAGCCCGAGTGCGAGCACGAGAACCGACATGACCAGACCAACGGTGAATGCGGCGAGAAGGTATCCGAAGACCAATTGGCTGCGCTTGATAGGTGAGACAAGAAAGTCTCGGAATCAGCTTGATCCCGCGTCGTCCATGAATACGGACAGGTCTCTGAGTGGAGTGGTCATCGTCGAGAGTGCAACGATTCCGCCGAACATCCAAGCGTCGACGAAACCGTGGACTCGGCCTAAGTCAGCGCCAGGTGCGCGCTCGATGATGGACGCAACCTGCAATTCACCGAGAAACAGTTTGTATAGCAGGAACAGGATGAGCAGGCCCAGCAGCGCGAAGAGAATGCTGAGCGGATCCCTCACGAAGACGAGTAGGTTGCGTCGCGTCAGCGATAGGACGATGTTCATTAGGCCGCCTGTTCCGTTCGGCCGGTGAGCGAAAGGAATACGTCATCTATCCGTCCGTGTCGAAACTCGAAATCGAGAATCGAGTCGCCCCGTTCGATGAGGATCCGGCGGGCCTGGGCTGCGCCGTCGACGTGGACTAGCTCGGCACCGTCGACTGTAGTGAGGGTGAGGATG
>Ga0209512_1001496_pt1 | contig 28535 bp, 20 predicted proteins | sample frozenSSSSmetaG_FD_184142 | JGI IMG/M metagenome (GOLD analysis project Ga0209512, IMG submission 184142) | Glacier valley bacterial and archeal communities from Borup Fiord, Nunavut, Canada, to study Microbial Dark Matter (Phase II) -... | ecosystem: Environmental > Aquatic > Freshwater > Ice >...
AAACGTGCCTGTTTCTTAAGAGTTAAATTAGATTCAAAAAAATAGAGGCCGAATTTAGAAATTCGGCCTCTATTGAATAAAAAAGGCTGTCTTCAATTTTGAAAATCAATATGAGACAGCCTCTTTTTTTGTTTTTGGAATTATCCTTGGTTCTTCTTGTCCTGAACTTCTTTGCGAATGTCCTGTGACATGTTTTTCAAGTCCTGCATTCCTTTTCTTACGCGAGTACCAGCTGCCTGATTTCCCTTTTCGTAGAACTTTTCAAAATCGTCTTTAAGAGAATTAATCAGTTCGCTTACTTCACTAAATTTGCTCATAGTAAAAGTGTTTTATTAAAGTTGATGATAAGTAATTTGCAATTCAATATAGCCCAAATACTTGCTAATTCAATCCTAAGGGCATTTTTTTTGAATTTTTTTTACTCACCAACAGACATTGCCAACTTGGAATTTTTATATACTCCGCTGGTTAGTTTTTCCTTAATTGCTGCAAAAGCAGTGATGGTCTCTTCCACATCCTCTAGTGTATGGACAGCCGTAGGAATTAATCTCAAGATTATCATTCCTTTAGGTATTACAGGGTAGATAACTACTGAACAGAAGATGCTGTAGTTTTCTCTAAGATCTTGAGTCAATGCAGCAGCCTCACCTACAGTGCCGTTGAGTACCACTGGAGTCACTGGAGAATTAGATTTTCCAGTACTGAATCCATTGTCATGAAGTCCTTTTCTAAGTGCTCCTACGATTTTCCAAAGGTTATCCTTCAGTTCAGGTTGAGTTTTCAATAGCTCAAGACGCTTCAATGCACCTGCAACCAATAGCATTGGAAGAGCCTTAGCGAAGATCTGAGAACGCATGTTATATCTCAAGAACATAATAACGTCTGGATCACCAGCGATAAATGCACCGATGCTAGCCATTGACTTCGCAAAAGTAGAGAAGTAAAGATCTACTTGATCCTGTACCCCTTGCTCTTCATCTGTTCCTGCTCCAGTTTTACCCATAGTACCGAAACCATGCGCATCGTCAATTAGCAATCTGAAATCAAACTTCTTCTTAAGCTCAACGATTTCTTTCAACTTACCTTGATCTCCTGTCATACCGAATACACCCTCGGTAATCACAAGGATTCCTCCGCCGGTTTCGTTGGCAAGTTTAGTCGCTCTTTCTAGCTGCTTTTCGCAATTTTGAATGTCGTTATGAGGGAAAACATAACGCTTACCCAAATGCATTCTAAGTGCATCGATGATACAAGCATGACATTCTGAATCATAAACTACTACATCTTTTCTATCAAGAAGAGAGTCGATCACAGACATAATACCTTGGTATCCGTAATTCAATAAGTAGGCTTTCTCTTTGTTGACAAAAGCGGCCAATTCATCCTCTAATTGTTCGTGAAGGCTGGTTTGTCCTGACATCATACGTGCGCCCATAGGATAGGCAGCGCCATATTGTGCAGCGGCATCAGCATCAGCTTTCCGTACTTCAGGATGATTTGCGAGGCCTAGGTAATTATTCAAACTCCAGGTTAGAACATTTTTTCCCTGAAACTTCATTCTCGGAGCAATTTCACCTTCTAGTTTGGGGAAGGAGAAATAGCCGTCTGCAAACTCAGAGTGTTTGCCCAAAGGGCCCATGTTCATTTTTAATTTTGCAAATAGATCCAAAGCTTTCGAATTTAAGTGTTTGTGGATTTAATGATCTGTTCATTAAAATCCGCCAAAAATAAAACTTTAATGCCTGCTATGCAAAAAACGTTTTGCGAAACCAACGATTCTTAACAAAGCTCGGATAAATTTCTTTATTTCGCCTAAACCCAAAATTCTAGCTTTAATACAAGAGATAATGTCCAAAATCAAAAAACTACTAGTAGCTAACCGAGGAGAGATCAGCTTGCGTATCATGCGTACGGCCCGAGAAATGGGGATTGCTACTGTTGCTGTTTATAGTGAGGCAGATAGGCTTTCTCCACATGTGCTTTTCGCAGACGAGGCAGTTTGCCTGGGACCTCCCGCATCTAATAAGTCATATTTACGTGGAGATAAAATAATTTCTTTCTGCAAAGAACTAGGTGTAGATGCAATACATCCTGGGTATGGTTTCCTTTCAGAGAATGCTGATTTCGCTAGAAAAGTACAGCAAGCAGGTTTGATTTTCATCGGGCCTTCACCGGAAGCCATAGAAATAATGGGAAGTAAACTTGCCGCTAAACAAGCTGTGGGGAAATATAATATCCCTTTGGTTCCGGGTACTGAAGAAGCTATTTCTGATATTCCTGTAGCAAAAGCTAGGGCATCTGAAATTGGATATCCTATTCTCATCAAGGCCAGCGCTGGTGGAGGAGGAAAAGGAATGCGAGTGGTAGAGAATGAAGGAGAGTTTGAAGAACAGATGCAAAGGGCAGTTAGTGAAGCTCAATCTTCCTTTGGAGATAGTGCTGTTTTTATAGAAAAATACATCAGTTCCCCTAGACATATAGAAATACAGGTGCTGGGAGATCAGCAGGGAAATATTGTTTATTTGTTTGAGCGGGAGTGCTCCATACAGAGAAGACATCAGAAAGTCATAGAAGAGGCTCCCTCAGCGGTCGTATCTCCTAAGATGAGAAAGGATATGGGAGAAGCGGCAGTAGGCGTGGCAAAGGCTTGTGACTACTATGGTGCAGGTACAGTGGAATTCATCGTAGATGAAAATTTGAATTTCTTTTTCCTCGAAATGAATACACGACTTCAAGTGGAGCATCCTGTGACAGAAATGATCACTGGAAAGGATCTGGTTCGTGAGCAAATTTTAATCGCCGAAGGAAAAGCCCTTTCTTTTACTCAGGATGAACTGAAAATAAATGGGCATTCACTTGAAGTACGGGTGTATGCAGAGGATCCGAGAAATAACTTTCTTCCAGATATTGGCAGACTTGAAACGTATCGACGTCCCCAAGGAGCAGGGATTCGTGTAGACGATGGATTTGAAGAGGGAATGGACATTCCTATCTATTATGATCCGATGATAGCCAAATTGATTACTCATGCTGAAGACCGCAGTGCTGCTATCGAGAAGATGGTGCGGGCAATTGAGGATTATAAGATTGTGGGAATTCAGACTACCCTTGATTTTTGCAAATTCGCGATTACACATGAAGCATTTGTGAGTGGAGCTTTTGATACCAAGTTCGTTGAGAATTATTTCAATCCATCTGTCCTGGATCAGGAATTTACAGATTCTGAACTCGAAGTGATTTCAGCCTTGGCGGTTGAGTTTTTCACCAAGAATAAGCCTTCAGGAAGTTTGCAGTCTAAATCAGCTGACAATATAGAATCGGCCTGGAGAAATAGATTACAGTAATATGGCAGAGATATTACCAATAAAAGCTTGGCGTTATGCCGATGCTTTTACGCCGAAAATGGAAGAATTGACTGCGCCATTATTTGATGTGGTTTCGGCACGACAACGACAATTACTGTATGAAAATCCCATAAACAGTATACATCTCTCCGTTCCTCAGGGAGACAATCCAGCTAGAAATGCCTTGGAAACCCTTAACAAATGGAAATCAGAGGGGATAATTAAACAGGATTTGAAACCGGGGATCTATGCGTATTACCAATATTTCCGCCTTCCGGGTGAGCATGACGAGCGCTGTAGAAAAGGATTTATAGCGCAGATAAAGGCCTATGAATGGAGTGAAGAAGTTATTCTGAGACATGAGAATACGATTGTATCTGCTGTGAATGACCGTATTGATTTATTGAAAACAACTCAGATTCAGGCGAGTCCTACGCATGGATTATATGAAGATCTGGATGAGCAGCTAGAGAAATACATGGATGAAGCTATCGCGAATCCTTTGTACGAGTTTGAAGATTATCAGGGAGTCAGAGAAGTAATGGGTGTGATTCAAGAGCCTGAAATTATTCGACATTTTCTGGAAGTTTTAAAAGACAAGCAAGTAATCTTGGCTGATGGTCATCATCGACTCGAAGGTGCAATAGAATACCGAAAGTCTATGGAAGGAGAGTTGTCGGAGAATCGATGGAAAGGCCATGATTATCACCTAATGTACTTGACGAATACCAGTGGGAATCATCTGAAAATTTTACCTACTCATCGTTTGTATTATGGATTGGAACTATTGCAAGAATCATTACTTGAGAAAATCAAAGAATGGTTTGTTGTGAAAAAATTTGCGGATTCTGAAGAGCTGGGTACCTATGCTTTTCATAAACCTCATACCTTTGGATTAGTAATGGGAGAGGAGAGCTATACCTTGCAATTGAAAGCAGGTATGATGGATCATATCAATCTACATTTACCGGAAAGCATAAGACAGCTGGACTTAACAGTCCTTCATGAAGTGTTATTTGCAAGAATTTTGGGCATACCAGTAGCTGATCAAAGGAGCTCAGATCAGATTGTATATGAGCGAAATTTCTCCAGGTGTATCCAAGAAGTCCGTTCAGGAAAAGCCAGTTTTGCAGTGATTACTCGTGAATTAGAACTTAGCCAAGTTCTAGAAGTATGTAAAAGCGGTGAATTAATGCCACAGAAATCTACCTATTTCTATCCAAAAGCGTTAGGCGGATTGCTTTTCGCTAGTATTAAACAAGATGAATTTGATTTCGACTATGGATCCTTTTTTGAAAAATCTAACCAATAAGAAAATTATACTCGCCTCTAATTCCCCGAGGCGTCAAGAATTATTGAAGGGATTAGAGGTAGAGTTTGAAGTAAGAGTGAATTCAGTGGACGAGACAGTCCCAAAGGATATTCAAGCTGAGTATGTAGCGGCATATTTATCTAAGTTGAAATCTGAATCTTTTGCAGCAGAGCTTGCTGATAATGAAATCCTCATCACTTCAGACACAGTAGTAATAGCTAGTGGTCACGTATTGGGCAAGCCCAATACAGAAGAAGAAGCTTTTGATATGCTTAAAAGTCTTTCTGGCGCCACTCACACGGTGATGACAGCAGTAACTTTTCGAGATAAAACGAGACAAATCACGCTGGAGGATGAGACGATTGTGACATTCAGATTTCTGGAGGAGGATGAAATCTGGCATTACATTCATCAATATAAACCAATGGATAAAGCCGGAGCATACGGAATTCAGGAATGGATTGGTTTTATGGGAGTAGAAAGGATTGAAGGTTCCTATTATAATGTGATGGGATTCCCGCTTCATTTGATCTATGCTCAACTGAAAAAGTGGTGAAGTAAAAGAGCATCATCTTCGACGCTACTTAATGCAAAAAGCCCTGTGAAACTCAATTCACAGGGCTTTTTTAGTAGGAAAGTCAAGGGCTCATACCCTACACTAGTTAGTCCTTTTTGATGGCAGTAATCTTACCTTCAACTGGGGCAACTTTGTCACCTTCTTTCAACTCTTTACTTACAATGAAATAAGGTCCTGAGATGATTTGCTCACCTTCAGTTAACCCTTCCAAAACTTCAATATTTTGAAAGTCAGAAATACCAGTTTTGATTTCTTTCAATTTGGCAACTCCACCATCATTGACGAATACCAATTCCTTAGATCGAGTAGTGCCTGCTACCAATGTGTCTTGCTTATGCTCTCTAGTTGTCACAGCAGCAAGTGGAACCGAAAGTGCGTTGGATTTTGAATTTGTAAGAATTTCTACAGAAGCAGTCATTCCTGGACGGAAAGGATATTTCTTACCTTCTTCCACTAGGTCTTGGTATGAATCATTCAGGATTCTGATTTTGACTTTGAACTCCGTAACTGCATCAGAGGATGCTTTTGTATTAGCTGTGTTTGCAATACTCGTTACCACTCCTTTGAAAGTCTTTCCAGTGTAAGCATATGAATCCACATCAATAATAGTAGTGTCACCCAAACTCAATCTTACGATATCATTTTCGTTGACATCTACACGAACTTCCATTTTAGAAAGATCTGCAATAGTCAACATTTCAGTACCAGCCATTTGCTGAGTTCCTACTACACGTTCACCTTGCTCTACCAAGAGATTGGATACAATACCGTTTACTGGAGAATATACATTAGTCAGTCTCAAGTTCTCAGAAGCTTCGTCTACTGAAGCCTGAGAGCTTTTCACTACAAATTCAGAAGCACGAACACTTTGCTTTGCTGCTTCCAGATCTTTTTGGGAAGTTATATAATCTGCCTGAGCTTGCTCAAAGTCTGCATCAGAAATAGCTCTCTGCTCATAAAGACTTTTTTGTCTGTTGAAGTTCTGCTCCGATTGAGTGAATTGAGCCTCAGATCTTTGCAAGGAAGCACGGGATTGAGAAAGGTTAGCTTCCTGCTGACTGAAATTTGCTCTTGTTCTGTCCAATGCTGATATAAAGTTATCAGGTCTGATCTTTACCAAAAGCATTCCAGCAGCTACAGAATCTCCTTCTTTCACATGTAATGCGATGATTTCGCCAGCTACATCTGGACTTAGATTTACTTCTACCTCAGGCTGAATCTCTCCAGAAGCACTTACTTTTTCTATGATTGATGTTCTTTTTACTTTAGTGACTTCAACTTGCGTTTCTTTGTCTCCACCTACCCAGCCGGCATTTCGAGCGATCACTGCAAAAATAATTAGGACTACTATACCTCCAAGAAGGTAATACAATAGCTTGTTTGATTTTTTATTGGCCATGGTTTAGTAAAGATTAATTGGATTACCCAGGTAAAAATCAAGAACTTTTACTCTGAAAATATAAGTGTATTTATCGTATACGAGTTGTGATTGAGCTGAAAACAGATTGTTTTGAGCTACTTGAAAATCAACAGAATTGATTGCTCCCAATTCGAAACGTTGTTGTGAAATCCTGAAAGACTCTTCTAGGCTAGCGATTCGAGTGAGCGAAGCTTGATAGGATTGTTCCGAAGCTAAAGCGTTTGTAAATGCCGTTTCGATGTCTTGTCTAAGTTGGTTTCTTGCTTCTAGTTCAGTTACCTCAGCCAGTTTTTTCTGTACCGTAGCTCTCTGAACAGACGCTTTATTGTTCATGCGGGAAAATATAGGGACACTCAATTGTAACCCTGCAGATTGAGAAAAGTTACGGTCAATTTGGTCGCCGAATTGTAGCTCATAAAGATCCACGTAATTCGAACCTAAGTTTCCAAATAGTGATACCGTAGGAGAGTAACCCGCTTTGGCAATTTTGATACCGTAATCAGCACTTTGTACTCCCAGCATCGCTGCTTTAATTTCTGGCATTCTTTCTACTGCTGTTTGGAAAATGGTAGCAGAGGATTCTGACACCATAAAGGTGTCATCAATACTTAATTCAGGTTTTTCGATTTGAAAATCAGCTGAAAAAGGAATTTGAAGCGCTTGGGCTAAACTAAGCATAGATCCATTCAGCGTTGATTTCGCATTAATCAAATCTACATTGTTAGTAGCTAGCTGAGATTGCAAATCAAGTTGATCAGAGAAAGGTAATGAGCCAGCATTCACCAGTTTGATTGTCCTATCTAATTGATCTTGAGTTGTCTTTAGCTGGTTTTCAGCGATTTTTACCTGCTCCTGATTGAATACTACATTTACATAGAAGTTAATCACGTTCAGCGTAATCGTGTTTTTGGTAGACTCAATGTTATATAGATTTTGCTCTAAAATAGTTTTAGTCTGATTTATGGTGTTGGTTAACCTTCCCGCATTAAATAAGGTAGCATTGGAAGATGCGTTCAGATTGATGTTACCGATTCGTTGAGTTTCGAATAAGTTAGTCGCAGGGTTAATAGATCTACCCCAGTTAAAGTTGCTAGAACCTCCAGCTGTTAAACTTGGATATCTCGCCCCTTGGTTTTGTAAAAGCGTTGCCTCATTAGAGAGTCGGTTTAATTCACTTCTTTTTAGCGTTAGGTTGTTTTCCAGAGCGATAGCTACAGCAGTTTCCAGATCGATAGGACCAGATGGAATAACTGTCTCTTGTGCAAAAGTTGAAAAACCAATCCCAGCAGCTAAAGCAAAGCCTAGTAGGAATTTTCTCATGGTGTAATTAATAGTATAATTAAAGGTCAATGTCAGGTATATATATTAGTTCGGTAATCCAGGATAACGATTTCAGGTATTCTATAGTAATGTCTTTGATACCAGAGTCCATTTCTATCACGTGACAGGCTAGGTCATTTTTTCCTTTTCTGGAAACGGACATACTGGCTATATTGGCTTTCGATTGTGCGATCACTGCCGAGATAAATGCAATAGCACCTGATATATCCTCGGCTTTAATAATAAGTGTATGATCTGCAGCAGAGAAATTCGCTACAAACCCATCCACCTCTGAAATATTGATCACTCCACCTCCAAGACTTTCGCCCACGACTTCTACCGTTCTATCACCTTTTCTAAGGTTAAGCTTGATCGTATTTGGATGGTGTATGGATGAATTACCAATTGATTTAAATCGATAAGTAAATCCTTTTTCCTTAGCTATGTCAAGTGAATTTTTAATATTAGCATCATCAGTTTTGAAATCCATCAATCCACCGATGATAGCTCGATCACTACCATGACCTTCGTACGTTCTTGCAAAAGAATTATAAAAAGTGATAGATGCATCTTCAGGTATTCCGCCCAAAACACGAACGGCGGCTCTTGCTATTCTCACTACTCCTGCGGTATGCGAGGAAGATGGCCCTATCATTATTGGTCCAATCATATCAAAAACGCTACTTTTATTTGCCATCTGGGTGTAATATTCCAATTTTGATGCTAAGGTAAAATCGTTGATACGATTTCGAGCAAAAATTAATATTTATTGTATTGAATGCTATTTAAGTGGTGTCATGTTTACAAAGTTTAACAAATCCTTAATTTGACAAATCGGTTGTATGGCCGATTATGAACAGTTTTATGAACGAAATCGAAACAATCTATCAAAAGCCATCTTCAAGCGGGACTTGGTTCTGCGAAGATTATATAAAGCTACCTAACCGAGCCACCAGTTATGGTGATGGTTTATTTGAGACGATGGTTTGGAGTCAGGATAATATTCGCTTTTTTGAAAAGCATCTGAAGCGTCTGTCAGAAGGAATGGAATTCTTAGGTATGGATGCTTCCATGATCAATTCAGAGGAACTGATTTCCCTTTTGAAAAAGACAATACCCGGTGAACGAAAACGCATTCGATGGACTGTTTTTCGTGCTGGTGCAGGCAAATATACTCCTGAAGAATCTGCAGTGATTCAAATTCTCCAAATTGCTCCAGCCACTGTGGTTTCTGAAATTAAACGGCATGCAGACGTATCAAGGAATGTACAACTCTTTGCAAGCCCTTGGTCGAAGTATAAGACTTTGAATGCTCTGCCATATATTATTGCAAACAAAGAGAAAAGTGAAAGAGGATTAGATGAGATGATTCTATTAGATCATCGTGGCTATATCTCTGAAGCGAGTATTGCCAATATTTTCTGGGTGAAATCTGGTACATATTTCACACCGGCTTTAACTTGCGGATGTATTGACGGTGTTAGTCGTCAGGTTCTCATCGACCATTTTGAGTCGAGTAAAATCCCTTTGGAAATAGGTGAGTTTAAATTGGATGAGTTGTATACTGCCGAGCAAGTTTTTGTCACTAATTCCTCAGGAGTCAGTTATTTAGAGCGGTTTAAAGACAGGATGTTTTCTACTAAGCCCATTGAGTTTTTGAAACTAATATTTGATTAATTTTAATTAGGTGCATTTTTTTACAGACGTTACTTTGAAAATATTATCTTTATCGGCCTATTCTAATAAGATTAGTCGTTTACCCAAACTAACTGCCCAAAATCTAACCTAACAATTTATGCTTTTAGAACCTTTAGACTTAGCCGTATTTGTCGGTTACTGTCTGCTCATCGTCGGGATGGGTTTATTTGTGTCCAGAGAGAAAAAAGGACACATTAAAGACTCCGCTGATTATTTCCTTGCCTCAAAAGCTCTCCCTTGGTGGGCAGTAGGCGCATCCTTGATCGCTTCCAATATTTCTGCGGAGCAGTTTATCGGGATGTCAGGTTCTGGATTTGCACTTGGACTTGCTATCTCAACCTATGAATGGATGGCAGCTGTTACTCTATTGGTAGTAGCTATATTCTTCTTACCCATTTATATTAAAAAGGGAATTTATACCATGCCAGGGTTTTTGGCAGATCGATATGATTCACGTGTAAGAACGACCATGGCCGTATTCTGGCTGTTACTTTATGTATTCGTGAATTTGACTTCAGTATTGTACTTAGGTGCCTTGAGTCTAAACACAATAATGGATATTCCTCTGGGATACGGAATCGCTGGATTGGCAGCTTTTGCCATGCTTTATTCTATCTATGGAGGTTTGAAAGCTGTAGCATGGACAGACGTAATTCAGGTAGTGTTTCTTATTGCCGGTGGTTTAGCTACTACTTACATAGCACTTCAGATGGTTGGTTCAGGAGATGCATGGGATGGGTTGAATTTACTTCGTAGAGAAGTTCCAGGTCACTTCTCTATGATATTATCCAAAGGAGAAATGATGATTCCTGATGGATCGGGTGGAACCCGTGATGCATACCTGGATCTTCCAGGCATATCTGTATTAGTGGGCGGTATGTGGATCACAAACCTTAGTTATTGGGGATTCAACCAGTACATTACGCAAAGGGCTTTGGCAGCAAAGAATCTAGATGAAGCCCAAAAAGGGATGATTTTCGCTGGTTTCTTGAAGTTGCTAATGCCTTTGATCGTAGTAATCCCAGGTATTGCAGCATATGTGATCGTAGAAAACGGTATAGACACAGGCTTTATTGAATCTATGAAAGATCCTGTTACGGGATTGATCAAATCTGATAGAGCTTATCCTACGCTTTTGCATTTACTTCCAGTAGGCCTGAAAGGACTTGCTTTTGCGGCTTTAACAGCAGCAATTGTATCTTCTCTGGCATCTATGGCTAATAGTACTTCTACTATTTTCACCATGGATATTTTCAATAAGCACTTTGACAGGAATGCAAGCCAGACTAAGCAAGTTCGTGTAGGTAGAATTACAGCAGTTGTTGCATTCGTCATTGCATCTGTAGTAGCTCCAGCACTTGGACAGCTAGATCAGGCATTTCAGTTTATTCAGGAATACACAGGATTCATTAGTCCAGGTGTATTTGCGATTTTCTTCTTCGGTGTATTCTGGAAGAAAACTACTTCAAATGCTGCACTTACAGGTGCCGCATTGAGTATTCCACTTTCTGTAGTCTTGAAAATTATTTTCCCTGCTTTACCATTCATTGATAGAATGGGAGTTGTTTTCTTGATTTTGGCAGCTTTGATGATTATCATTTCTTTGGTAGAAGGCAAAGGAAAAGATCATCCAAACAGTATTACTATTGATAAAGAGCTGTTCAGAACTAGTACAGCATTTAAAATTGGTGCTATTCTAATTGCAGGCATTACTGCTGCATTGTATATAGTATTTTGGTAAAAAATAACATTAGATGAGACGTTTATTATTAGGAATTGATATTGGAAGTTCCTCTGTCAAAACCTCCTTACTCGATGCAGATTCTGGTAAGGCTATACTTTCAAAGGCATTTCCTGAAGAGGAAATGTCGATTGATTCACCTGAAAAAGGGTGGGCAGAGCAGGATCCAGAAACATGGTGGAAATATGTGCAGCATTCTATCCGCTATGTACTGAATAAGACTTCAGTAAAGAAGGGCGAACTGAAAGGAATAGGCATCGCCTATCAAATGCACGGACTAGTATTGGTGGATAAGGATCAAAATGTCCTGAGACCATCTATTATCTGGTGTGATAGCCGAGCAGTTGGGATTGGAGAGAAAGCATTTAGAGAACTTGGAGAAGAGTACTGCCTGAAAAATTTGCTGAATTCTCCAGGTAATTTTACCGCTTCCAAGTTACGCTGGGTTATAGAAAATGAGCCAGCACTTGCAGCGAAAATTCATAAAATGATGCTTCCGGGAGATTTCATAGCGATGAGATTGAGCGGAGAGATTGTTACTTCTGAAACAGGTTTGTCAGAAGGTATATTCTGGGATTTTCAGAAAAATGGCCTGAGTGACAAAGTTTTGGACAACTATCAGATCTCCAAATCTTGGATTCCTGAGGTGGTACCATCATATTCAATTCAAGGTAGAGTTTCTGCATTTGCTTCCGAAGTAACTGGTCTAGAAGAAGGTATTCCTATTTCTTATCGTGCTGGAGATCAGCCTAATAATGCCTTTTCACTTCAAGCGCTAAAACCAGGCGAGTTGGCCACTACGGCGGGGACTTCAGGAACAGTTTATGGCGTTTCAGACAAGCCGCTTTATGACCCATTGTCAAGAGTGAATACCTTTGTCCATGTTAATCACTCAGTTGCGAATCCTTCTTATGGAGTGTTACTTTGTGTGAATGGTACTGGTATTCTGAATAGCTGGTTGAAAAAAATCATGGGTGCAGCGCATATAGAATATGATGAGATGAATAATTTGGCTGGTTCGGCCCCGATTGGTTCTGAAGGGTTGACTTTCATACCTTTTGGAAACGGATCAGAGAGAATTCTTCAAAATAAAAATATCGGAGCGCATATGTTAGGCTTGGATTTGCTCAAGCATGACAAGCGTCACATGATTCGTTCCGCTCAAGAAGGAATTGTTTCTGCTCTTACTTTTGGTTTCAGGATCATGCAGGATATGGGACTGGATCTTAAAACGGTCAAAGCCGGTAAGGCCAATATGTTCTTAAGTCCTGTTTTCCGCAAAACATTTGTTCATATGAATAAAGTAGTGCTGGAATTGTACGATACAGATGGAGCACAAGGTGCAGCTCGAGGAGCAGGCATAGGTGCGGGAGTATTTGCCAATGAGGCAGAAGCTTTTGCTGGATTGGAATTACTAGAAACAATAGAACCTAATGAGCATTTCTATGAGCCATATGAAGAGGTCTATTCTACCTGGAAAAACCATTTGGAATCAATTCAAAAAATGAATATTTAATTTAAATTCAAACCTATAAATACCAAATAAAACAAAAGTAAAAATGTCAAAAACTTATTTCTCTTCAATCGATAAAATTCCTTTCGAAGGTAAGGAAAGTGATAATCCACTAGCTTTTAGATTTTATGATGAAAATCGTATCATCGCAGGTAAAACAATGAAGGAGCACTTCAGGTTTTCCATAGCATATTGGCATTCCTTCTGTGGAACTGGCGGAGATCCGTTTGGACCAGGTACCATCGTTCATCCATGGGATGCAGCGGCAGACCCTATCCAAAGAGCCAAAGACAAAATGGATGCGGCATTCGAATTCATCACTAAAATCGGAGCTCCATACTATTGCTTCCATGATATTGACCTGATCGACGAAGGTCCTTCGCTGGGTGAGTATGAAAAAAGAATGCAGATTATCACCGAGTATGCTAAGCAAAAACAAGCAGATACTGGTGTGAAATTGCTTTGGGGTACTGCTAACGTGTTTAGCAATCCTCGTTATATGAACGGAGCGTCTACCAATCCTGATTTCAATGTAGTATCATGGGCAGGAACTCAAGTGAAAAATGCAATCGACGCAACTATTGCTTTGAATGGTGAGAATTACGTGTTCTGGGGTGGTCGCGAAGGTTACATGTCTTTGCTTAATACGGATATGAAGCGTGAGACTGAGCACCTAGCTCAATTCCTAACCATGGCACGTGACTATGCTAGAAAGAATGGTTTCAAAGGAACCTTCTTCATCGAGCCTAAGCCAATGGAGCCAACTAAACACCAGTATGATTACGATGCTGCTACGGTAATTGGGTTCTTGAGACAGCATGGACTTGATAAAGATTTCAAATTAAATATAGAAGTAAACCACGCGACTTTGGCTGGACATACTTTCCAGCATGAACTTCAAGTATGTGCCGATGCAGGTATGCTTGGAAGTATAGATGCTAACAGAGGTGACTACCAAAACGGATGGGATACAGATCAGTTTGCGATGAACTTGCAGGAAATGACTGAAGCTATGTTGGTTATATTGACCTCAGCAGGAATCCAAGGTGGGGGAGTGAACTTTGATGCTAAGATCAGAAGAAACTCAACTGATATGGATGATCTTTTCCTAGCACATATCGGAAGCATGGATACATTTGCGAGAGGTATGCTGATCGCTCAGGATATTCTGGACAAGTCTGATTACCTAGAAAGAAGAAAGAATCGCTATGCAAGCTTTGATTCTGGAAAAGGCAAGTCTTTCGAAACAGGACAGCTTACACTTGAAGACTTGAGAAACTACGCAGCTGAAGTAGGAGAACCTATTCAGACTAGTGGTAAGCAAGAGTACTTTGAAAATCTGTTGAATAGATTTATCTAAGCATCTTTTATAAAATATTTTCAAAAGTCCGGTTGAGATTCCTCAATCGGACTATTTATCACAACTCATAATTTGGTTTACTGGGAAGAATTGGCAGAAGCAGACCAAAGCTTCAAACTGCCTTCCTGGAATCAAGTCTCTTGGCTAGGTTACTATTCCTTACTCAGACACCAAGACAGCATTACTCTCTTCCCTCAGGAGTGGATGGCAGTTCTTAAAATAAATCTGCTGCCTGGAGCCAGAACACAACTTGAGGGAGTAGCTACAACAGCATTTCAAAGTCCAATTGAGACTAATGAGACCAATTTTAAATGGGGCTCTACTGCTGTTGCTGCCAATCAAGGGATACTCTTGCTATATGCTTTTAAGCAAAGTGGTGAGCGTGCATTTTTGGATGGTGCCTATGATAATTTGGATTATATTTTAGGGAGAAATGCTACAGGCTATTCTTATGTCACGGGCTTTGGAAGTAAAACACCTCTTCATCCTCATCATAGATTAGCTGTATCAAGACCTGATTTACCACCTTTGCCAGGATTTATTGTGGGCGGACCAAACCCTGGACAGCAAGATGGATGTACTTACAGCAGTTCCTTTGCTGATGAGTCCTATACTGACGAAAGCTGCAGCTATGCTTCCAACGAAATTGCAATTAACTGGAATGCTCCTTTTGCCTATTTAGCAAATTCATTAGAAGCCATAAGTCAGTAAGTTTCAAAAGGATTTCAATATCGCACTGGCACAATCTCGTAAGTCCCAAAGTTAGACTTCGGTCTTCCACCTAAAGTCTTCCTTTGGATAAAGCATAGAAATTAAGCTACTAGCTTCATAACGAACGGTATTATGCTTAGATGTTTCAGATTTTTTAGGCAATTTCCCATAAGAATTAATCTTGCCCTATGAAACATACCTGGAAACTATTTACCCTTCTTCTCCTTTTTGCCTGCGAGTCCTCAAAATTTGATTCACAGGTATCCCTGCCTAAGCTATTTGGAGATGGAATGGTCGTACAGCGCGATGAGGCTATCTCTGTTTGGGGAAGAGGTATTCCAGGGAAAAATGTACGTGTAAGTCTTGCAGGAGCAGTGACCAGTGGTACTGTAGAACCTGACAGTACTTGGGTTCTTAAACTACCAAAATTACCAGCTGGAGGACCTTTTGTGCTGGAAGTAAATAAGCAAAAAGTCACCGATGTATATATAGGTGATGTCTGGGTGGCTGGCGGACAATCCAATATGGAATGGATTCTGAAATCCCAAGTGATAGGAGCTGAAAAGGAATTTGCTGAAGGAGGCAATCCTCAGATTCGTTTTTTCAAAGTACCACGATCTTACAGCGCTGTAAAACTAGACGATGTGGTAGGTGGAGAGTGGAAAGTAGCTGATTCAGTTAATATGAAGGATTTTTCGGCAATAGCATGGTTTTTTGCGAAGCTAAATAATCAGGAAAAGAAAGTGCCTGTAGGGATCATAGAGTCAAACTGGGGCGGGACTCCCGTAGAAGGATGGACAGATGTGGAAATCCTCGCAAAGATGGAAGGTTCATTTAATGAGCAAGCTAATGATATCATCAAAAACAACGAGAGTTGGGATGCTAAGCTGAAAGAGAATGAATCCAATAGTCAACTGCGTGATTCTATGGCGAAAACCCCGGATTCTCTGGCTGTATTGAAAGCTACTTCAATTTCCTATGACGATTCGAACTGGAGAAGTATCAGTCTTCCTCAGGGTAATCCCTTGCAACATATCGCATGGGTACGTAAGAAGTTCACGGTTTCTGATACTGAAAATGTATCGCTGCATTTGCCGTATTTGGATCAAATGGCATATGTGTACTTAAATGGAAAATTGTTGCATTTCAAAGACTGGGGCGCTTCCATGCCTGATGTGGAAATCCCAAGCGATATGCTCTTAAAAGGAAGCAATGTACTCTCTATTAGAGCGGTCAATACCTGGGATAATCAACCAAGAATAGGCCAAGAAGGTGAAATGTATTTGCTGGAGTCAGGAAATAAGATCTCTCTGGAAGGCACCTGGAAGTATTCTAATTCTACTGTTGAGCCTCATCTCCCTAAAGTGGAATGGTACAATTGGATGCCTGGTATGATGTATAATGCAATGATAGTTCCGATCACCAATTACTCTATTAAAGGTGCTATTTGGTATCAGGGAGAAAGCAATGCCGGACGTCATGAGGAATATAAAATGCTTTTCACTACCATGATTAAAAACTGGAGAGAGGACTGGGGTATGGGTGATTTCCCTTTCTTGTTCGTGCAGTTGGCGAATTTCATGGAGCGGAAAGAACTACAAGCAGAGAGTGATTGGGCATATTTGAGAGATGCGCAAACTCAGACTTTAGAACTACCAAAGACTGGAATGGCGACAATCATCGATATAGGAGAAGCCGGTGATATTCATCCCAAAAACAAAAAAGATGTAGCTGAGAGACTTTGGCTACAAGCTAAAAAAGTCGCTTTTGGTGATAAAAATCTTGCATCAGGTCCACAATTTGACTCACTTATTAGACAAGAAAATGTGTTGCTGTTAAAATTCAAATCTGTTGGGGATGGACTCAAATTGAATGATGGTGGTGCAGTGAAGGGATTTATAGTAGGAAAAGAAGGAGGGGACTTTGAGCAAGCAGAGGCATCGATCTCAGACAAGGAATCAGTGAAGATTACGCTGCCAGCCGGAATGGAGTCTGGAGAGATTCGTTACGCTTGGGCTGATAATCCAGAAGTCAACCTGACAAATAATTTGAATTTACCAGCCGTACCTTTTCGAGCGAAATTTGAATGAGGGATTCGAAAAAAACCAGTAAAAAATAAAAGAGGTCATGTGTAAAACATGACCTCTTTTCATTACTTCAATTTCCCCATGGATTCTTGCACTTCCAACAACTCGTCTACTTTTTCCTCAAACTCAGGTTTGGCAGGGATTTTCACCACATTTTCTAAGAAATCTATTGTGCTGAAAAGTACCCCTTCCCAATCTCCTGAAGTGATAGAACTTCCTATCACGTGATCGCCAGCATTTGGAAATGCTTTCTCACGTTTCAATTCTGCAGGTGTAGAAATCTGCTCAAACATTTCCTTCATTTTGGGTACTGATACGACCATATCTTGGGTTTCATTGTCCTTATAATAGTAGGCTAAAAATAGAGGTTGCTTGATTTTTTTGAAGGTGTTTTCGTTCATGTTGCTATACATGACGATTGCTAGACTTTCATAAGCATTGATGTGATAGTCCTCAGACCAATACATGGCTTTCTCACCTTCCCGTGGCTGATGAATCATTTTCTTCTTCATCATCGTCATCTCCATCATTTTTTCCATCCAAGGTGAGAAAAATGCAGAAAGCTTTTCACCATAATCTCTCACGGCAGGAGAATAGACTGCTACTGCTTTGATGTCAGGCTGCTGACTAGCCAAAAGCAAAGTCAATGCTCCTCCCATTGATGTACCTACCACGATCACTTCATCTCCAAGGCTTTTACCAATCTGGTATGCTTCTCCGGCCGCATTGGCCAATGCCTGTGCGCTCATATATTCCATCCCATTTTCTCTTCTTATTCCATGATCTGGGAGTCTTGTGACAAAAAGATTTGCTCCGAAATGAGCTGCAAGAAATCTATGTACGGGATCTCCTTCCATAGGACTTGCACCAAACCCATGAATATACACAATAGAGTAGGGCGTTTTTCTCTTATTTAAACTGTCTGCCCATACGATATAGGCTTCATTACCTTGTTTTAGGCCAATCACGGAGTCCTCTCTTTGCTGCACGTAGCTACGAAGTTCAGCCAGTCGAGTAGGCACCTCCGGGAATTCTATAGTGAGCTCTTGAGGTTGCACCTTCGGACCTAGCATATAAACAATTGCGAGAACCATTGCAGCAGCAAAGATGCCGAGGAGTATTTTTCGTAGCATATAATCAGTTTGTTAAAAGTATAGGAGAAGTTGATTCTAAAACTTTTTCGGTTCCGTTTTTAAGAGAAAGAATAGTTTTGGGCTAGTTAGACCTAAGAATGTGTAAAATTTAATCAAATCTAAACATCAATTTAGTTCGAAAAGCGTTAATTCGTATTAATTAATCTTAAACCAACTTTTATGAAAGCTCTATTATTTGCCTTCTTCCTTCTTCTTTTCGGCCAAATCGCACTTGCTCAGGATACTGAAACCAAACCAGCAACTCAAGCTATTTTTATTGAATTAGGAGGGCCTGGGCTTCCATATAGTTTCAATTATGATTTTCGCTTTGATAAAACCAGAATGGATTCATGGGGAATGAGACTTGGTTTTGGAGGATATGCATTGGAAGGAGATTCGTTTTTTTCACTTCCTGTAATGGTGAATAAATTATACGGCAAGGGTAATCATTTCTTTGAGATGGGTTTTGGAGCTACTTTCCTTGCCTTTAAGAATGAGGTTTATGAGTACAACAATTGCTACACAGATCAAAACGGTAATTACATCTGCAACCCAACCTCAAATAGTAATTCAGGAACAGCATTCATACTAGATATAGACGGATCTCCATCGGTTATGGGGGTTTTGAATTTTGGATACCGTAGAGTGCCGACTGATGGTGGATTTATGTGGAAAGTCAATTTGAATCCAATTTTCAACAACAATGGGTTTTGGCCTTTATTTGCCGGTGTAGGGCTAGGTTACTCTTTTTAGAATTTGGCAAGATCAAATACTTAACATTTAGTAGTAAATGTAACTTTACTTTTTGTGTGTATTCGCTTGAATGCACCTACCAAAATAATATTTTGAATACCTTTCCCTTCGACTGCGCTCAGGGACCGAATTTAAGTTTAAAGTCTAGGGAGAGGGAGGGAATGCGGCACCGCCGCATTCCCTCCCTCTCCCTTTAAGCCAAAATTGACCGGAGGCTGAGCGCCGGTTGGTGAGCTCGTCGAACCAAGTCGAAGCCTGATTGAACATACGTGCAGGTGTCCGAATACACATATTATTTTTTGTGGACTAGTACCGTCCACCAAAAAAGATAGAAATATCCACATCACTGCAGAAAATTCTATATGCATCAGATTATTTGGTGTTTATGATTTTTTATGCCCAATAAATTTTAATTTGTAAGGAGTTTTCGGATTGACGTCACTAGCATGTAGGGCTAGACTGTCAATTGATTTTTGATAATTCCGAGATGATTTTTTCTCATCTCACTCTTAAAAATCGGGCAAAACCTCAATCTAAGAGCGTGCATAGCACTTCATTGTTAAAGGATATTTTACAATTAATCTAATAATTTTTACCTATGGCTACTTTGAAAATCAAGCTTAAAGGACAGGATCATTCTTCTTACCTCACTGGAGATGATCGGGGATTCGAACTTTACCAACTGGATCAGGCATATACGGTGGAAAGTCCCACTAGGGGAGATATACCCGAGCAAATTCTCGAAATAGATGATAATAAAATAGTTGAGTTTGAATTTGAAGACAATACCGTCTGGATGGCGGATAATGAATCCCTAACCACACTTTTTCAGCAGGAAATCAAACGCTCGGCAGATGGAGATGAACTCTATTTGCCAGATGAATTAGAATCTAATGAGCAGGATCGGGGGATAATCAAAAAGATAGGTATTAAGCTGGTGAAGGTCTTTGTGAAAAAGAACATCATCAAGCCCAAAATGCTGGAAATGGCCACAAACCTGGAAAACAAGCAATTGGCCTTTCCCGCTGAAGATTTCAAAGAAGTTGAATATGGTGTACTGGCTGCTTGTTCTCCAGAAATAGAATTGGGTAAGCTAAAATTTAGCGAAACGAGCAAAGAAGCAGATCTGGATGTAAGCAGTCGCTATTTACTTCTATTGCATGGCACTGCTTCTTCCACGTTTAGTTCCTTCGGAGATTTGAAAGATTCTAAGGAATGGAAGGACTTGATTAAGGGCTACGGCAAGAATCATTTGCTTGCCTTCCAGCATAGAACTTTGACTGCAATTCCACTGGAGAATATTCTGGAATTAGTTAAAGTCCTCCCCTCAGGAATTGAATTGGATCTTGTAAGCCATTCACGTGGTGGTTTATTGGCGGATTTGCTGGCTCGATTTTCTACGGATTCCAGGGGATTTGATGAAACGGAGATTGAGCTTTTGAAAAAGCATGATAGAGTAGTTGATCAGAAAGTAATCAAGCAAATCAGCGATATTCTTAAAACCAAAAAAATCAAAGTAAAGTCTATGGTGCGGGTGGCATGTCCGGCCAACGGCACGACACTAGCTTCAAATCGACTTAATATCTTCTTGAACGTCACCTTCAATCTGGTAGGGCTGGCAGTAGGACAGGTAGGGAATCCTATTTTCGTTGCCTTCAAGGAGTTTCTTATGGAGGCGGTGGCCTGCAAAGATGATGTAGATGTCTTGCCTGGATTAGAAGCTATGAATCCACAATCACCTTTCATCAAGGCGATGAATTACCAGGCTTCTGAAATTGAAATTGACTTTCCACTATATGTAGTGGGAGGAAGTGGCGAATTGAGTCTAAGCTTTAAGACGCTTGTGGTGATTCTGGGTAAATTTTTCTTTATGAGGAAAAATGACTTAGTCGTGGACACCGAAAGCATGAAATGGGGTTCGAGACGAGTTTCAGGAAAAGTGTATGTCTATATAGAGAAAAGTGGTGATATCAATCATTTCAAATACTTCTGTACTCCAAACACCTTAAAAGCTTTGATAGCTGGTCTTTCTGCTGTTACGGATGGTTTTGAGTTGAAGCTAGCAGATAAAGAAAGAGGAATAGCAGGAATAGAGTCTGGCGCATACAAAAGTGATAATGTGTCCGGAAACCGTCCGATCGCTATTATTATTCCCGGTATCATGGGCTCAAATATTGGCGAGAAAGATGATTTGCTCTGGATCAATTATTGGCGCTTCCTGAAAGGAGAATTGAAGAATTTGGCTTATGATGCTGATGTGAAGGGAAAACTATCCCCTCATTCACTGATCAAAACTTCCTATGGAAATCTTGGAGACAAACTTTCCAGTAGTTACGATATCGTCACTTTTCAATTTGATTGGAGAATTCCGCTGAAAGAATCCGCTGCTCTTTTTGAAGCTAAGATCAACGAACTTTTGCTGCACAAGCAGCCTATCAAAATCGTAGCTCATAGTATGGGAGGTGTTTTGGTTCGGGATTTTATAGTGTATCATAAGGCTACTTGGGAGAAACTTAATAGTTCAATCGGATTCCGTGCTGTATTCTTAGGATCACCTTTGGGTGGTTCCTATCGTATTCCTTATGTGCTTTTTGGTAAGGATAGCTTGATCCAATTACTTGGAAAAATAGACATCAAGCATTCCACCAAAGAGCTTTTGGAGGTATTCTGTAATTTCCCTGGAATTCTTAATCTTTTGCCAATTAGTAAAGATGCTAGACATGATTTCGCTGACAGGAAATTATGGGAAAGAATGCGTGCTGCATCCGGTGATAATTCCTGGCCAATACCTTCCCAAAAGGTACTTGATGAATTTGCCAAGCATCAAGAAGCTGTGTTGAAAGTTGCAGATAAAATTGACTATTCCAATGTAACCTATATCGCAGGACAGAGTGGGAAGAAAAGCTTCACGGTTTCTAATCTGAATATTGAGGACGGAAAACTGGAATTCTATGCGACCAATTCTGGCGATGAGAGTGTTACTTGGGCATCGGGAATCCCAAAAGATTTCCATGACAAGAAGCAAGTTTACTATGCTAATGTGACACATGGAGGACTTTCTAAGGAAAAGAATCTGTTTGCAGGCATAGAAGATTTGCTGATTTATGGGAGTACGAAAAGACTTCAAAATAGCCTGCCAAAATCGAGAGGAGAGGAGCGCGAGTTTGCACCTACAGAAACCGAGATTTTTGATATCAGCGAAGAGAAAGTGATAAATACCATTTTGGGTGTGGAAGAGGTAGAGGAAAAATGGCATGAAGAAAAGCCAATGCTGGTTTCGGTGAGTCACGGTGATTTGAAATACGCCAAATATCCAGTGCTTGCCGGTCATTTTCAATACGATGCTATTCTCACTACAGAGCTCGCGATTGATCGTCAGTTAGATGGTGAGTTGACGAGACTTCATGGCTTAGGTTTGTATCCAGGACCGATTGGCACAAATCAGATTATCCTTAACGAGGATTTGGCGAAACGTTCATTTAAAGGAGGAGTGATTGTAGGTTTGGGCGTTCCTGGGGAATTATCATCTTTTGCCCTAATGAACTCCATAGAGAAGGGTGTTGCTAGGTATCTGACTATCAAAAAAGAAGAAGAAAATAGAACTTCGCTGGATGAAAATAGCAGTCCTGCTATTAATGGTATATCTGTAATTGCAATTGCAAATGCCTATGGAGGCCTTTCCACGGAAAGCTCTGTGCGCGCCATTATTTTGGGTATTCAGAGAGCAAATAAAAGTATAGATAGAGTTTACAAAGGAGAGATTAAAGGGATTGAAGAAGTGGAAATCATAGAGATTTTCAATGATAAGGCACTTTCTATCCTAAAAACTATCCAGCGCTTAGAAGTGGATGACAGTAAGGAATTCAATATAGTATTCAATGAGAAGGGCCTGAATTATACTTTAGGCAAGCGCTGGAGAATCCCATATGATTATGCAAATGATTGGTGGACAAGAGTGAGCGTATGTCATGAATTGAAATTAAGAGAGACGGATGAGTTTGAGGATTCCATACGAATGTCCATCGCTTCAAATGGCGCTAGTGAGAAGGTAGAATACATGCCGGCTAATGATAAAACGCTGGAGGTGCTGCTAAAAAGGATGACATTGGAAAACCAATATTCTCCCGAAATAGCAAAAACCATGTTTGAGCTATTAATACCTTATCAGTTCAAGGAGGAAGTGAAGCGCCTTAATAATGTCTCTTGGATATTGGATGTGGCCTCAGCGGAATATCCTTGGGAAATGATCCAAGAGGATGTAGATGCGGTGCCGCTCTGTGTACATACTGGGATGGTTCGACAGCTTGCTTCCATGCAATTCCGAGAAAAAATAGCGCGGGTAAGTGCCAAAACAGCGTTGGTAGTAGGAGATCCCATGCTCGATAAGTTTATGCCCCAACTTCCTGGAGCTTTGCGAGAAGCGGAAACTGTAGTAGGCATACTCAAGAAAAATAATTATGAGATCCAAAGCTTAATAAGCAGTTCTGCAACAGATATTATTCTCAAGCTTTTCTCCAGAAATCATAAAATCATACACCTGGCTGGTCATGGCGTATACAGACATGGGCCAAACCGCTCTACAGGAATGGTGATAGGCAACGATACTTTTTTGACGCCAAGCCAGATAGCAGGGATGAGTTCTTCAGCTGAGTTAGTTTTTGTGAACTGCTGTTACCTTGGATTGATAGATAAGAAAGCAGAGGAGGGAAGCTTATATAGAAATAAGTTTGCTGCCAATATTGGAACCCAGCTTATCTACAATGGAGCCAGGGCAGTGATCGTGGCCGGATGGGCTGTGGACGATGCTGCGGCTCTGAAGTTTTCCCAATTGTTTTATAGTAACATGTTCGATGGGTTGGGATTTGGTGAATCCGTCAAGCGGGCAAGGAAGAAGATTTACGAAGAATTTGGCCATAGGACCAATACCTGGGGAGCCTTTCAGTGCTATGGAGATCCCTTTTATAAACTGACTGAAGACGGTTCGGGCCAAGGAAATGAAGATGATTTATTGGTGAGCGAGGAAGTGGAGATAGAGCTTCAGAATACCTTCGAGTCTATGGCTGCCAATAATTATGATCATGAATACATCCTTACACGGATTGATCTGGTTTTGGAAAAGATGAAAAACAGAAATATGCTCACTGATAAAATACAGGAGCTTTCTGCTGGAATTTATGCTGGATTGCAGGAATATGAGAAATCATGTGACTGCTTCGAGAAACTCATGAAATCTAAAAAATCAGAATACACTATCAAGGGATTTGAGAAATACTGTAATATTCAAGCCAAACTTTCCCTTCAGAAATTTGCTGCTAAGAAAATTGACTTAAAGGAAGCAGTCAAAATGATAGACAAAGTAATCACTGATCTAGAGGGGCTTGGGAATCATTTTGGAGCAAGTGCGGAAAGATGGTCTTTGATCGGAAGTGCTTATAAACGTAAAATGCATCTGCTCAATGGCTCATCACAAAAAGATGTAATGGAAGCACTGGCGCAGTCGATCAATGCCTATAAGGAAGCCAGTATGTCTTCTGAAAATAAAGATGCTTATCCATTGACCAATTGGTTGACACTTGCACGAATTCAGAGTTTACTACAAGGTAAAGACAGCATTCGATTAATTGATTTGGATGCTAGGAAGGCAATGCAGAAGATTTTCGATGGAATAAATGAGGACACAAAAAAGAAAGATGACTTCTGGATGATGTCTCATTATGCTAATATTATGTTGACTCAGTTTCTGTTGGGTATTACCAAGCCCAAGGATGGAGAAATTACTCATGAATACTTGAAGCTTTGGGATCTGGCTGGAAACAAGGGCCAAAAAGTAGCGGAACTGGAGCACTTTGAAATGATTGGTGCATTAATGGAAAATATCAAAACAGACGGTTTTTCTTCCGTCAAGGATGAATTCACTAAAATCAGGAAAGCACTTGAAGAAGCTCTTTAACTGGATTAGTTACCGAATGCGTTTTGTATAGCTTCTAAGTAATCGAATCCGTGTCCTTCGGTAGGCTCTATGTAATTACCTTCCAAATACTCGTTCCAGCAGCAGATCATTACTGTGTTTCCGTTGCTGGAACGATATTTCCTCGAGGTTTTCTGAGACTCCTTGAGCATGGCTGTGAACGAGTTTTTGTCGCTGTGAACTCTGTCTTTCTGAGGTTCACGTGGAAATCCAGATGGCAGAGGCCAAGTGCCGCCAGCAGGTCTCATGTCCCATCCCATAACTCTTCATGTACTCGAGTTGCTTTTTGATCACCTCAGAATCATCTCGCTTATAAAACCCCTTCAACTCTTTGATGGGGTTTCGCTCTAAATATGGGCCTTCATAGGGATTTCCAGCATTATAGATTCTTCCTTTTGGGCCCCATATTCCAGTGTTTTGTAAACTCGCACAGTCACCTTGACCCGTGAGGCAGGGCCAGAAACTATCACGATCTACAGCTGGATTTGGTGATGTATTCCATGATGGCATAAAATATACTCCCACCAATTCCTTTTCCTCCGAGTCATCAGCAAGACTGAATTAGGCAGATTGAGCCACTTGTTTTGATTTAGTTTCAGACTTTCCTTCTGAAAAAAATATGACAAGAGTAACGATGAATAGTGACAAAACAGAAAAGAATATGGATTTCAGCATAGTTTCTATTTCTTAAAAATAACTGATTCAATCTTCATGCTGAAATATGCGATTATCAGTTCTATGCCTAAAAACCAATCTTCGATATTAGGTCAAACTTTTTCTCAAGATTTGAATGCCTCGATACTTTGGAAGTAACTTTTTGTAATCTAAGTGGTAAGTGAAAATCCACTCAAAACCCATTTTCCTATAGAAACGCTGAGCCTGAAGCTGAGTGTCCATCACTTCTAGCCATATGTATTTCAAACCTCGTTCTCGCGCTATGGACTCAACCCTTTTCATAAGTTGGGCAGCTACTCCTTTTCCTTGGTATTCCTTGCTGATATAAATCCGGTGAAGATGTAGTGAGTTAGGGAAATCAATCAAAGTGGGCGATTCTGGATAGCTGTATTTCAAAATACCGATTTTCCAACCTTCATATAGCACGTAATAGTAGTGGCTTTTTGGGTTGTCTAAGTCTTTTTGAAATGCATCGGGATTATACATTTGTTCCAAATACCATTCCCCTGAATCAGACCAAATATGTTTGTAGGAAGGAATGTAAATTTCCTGCATCAATTCAATCAGCTCGGGTTGATCTGCAGCCGTGAGTTTTTGAATACTTAAGTCTTCCGAAAGTTTAATCATTGACAGTAGGCGAAGTGTTGGTATGTTAGACTGAAGGGTAATTTTGGGCGCGTAATCTGAGTAAACTCTTATTCAAAGAAATGTATTTAGATGTTCTCTCCAAAATAAAAGTGAATAGATTTCTGAGACATATCAAAGAAATTCAAAAAGCAAAAATCATATCATAGTTTGAAGCACTGCTTTTTTGAAATAAAATCATGGATTGTGGTTATTGCGGTTCTATAAACTCCTTGATTAAGGCGAACTCTGTGTTAGTAAATTTTAAGGCCTCAGCAGACAATTGAACTAAGATTTATAGCCCTGATTAGCAAAGGGTAGTCTAAGTTATAAGTGGAAATTCACTTTTAAGAGTAGTAGCTCGGAGGTAAAAACTACCTCATTCAAAAATTGTTTTCAAAGATTTAAAGGAGGGAGATGTTTCATGCATTTTTTGGTCAAGTACCTGGTAGATTTTTTTTTTTGATAATTGGCTATTATTCTATCACGACTTTTAGAAAAGGGATTAAAGTTTTGCTATAATTCATTACACGCGACGAAAGTATTGTTAAAGCATCATTAATGCGGTTTTTTCAATTTCCGAAAGTGTTTGAAAGTTAAATTTTGTCACGAAAAGCATAAAAAATTATATGTATTGCATAAAAGTGTTTTTAAATAACAATTTTTTTTCTTAGCTATGTTGTTAAATACGATTAATGATTCTAGTTAAGCCATTGAGGACTAGTGTTTTTTAGTAAGTGAGTTTAGTCGACAGCTTGAGTGGGATTTTTTAAGAAATAGCCTATGAAAAATTTATACAAAACCTCGGTTTTAGGGTTGTTGAGTTTGGTTTTCCTGTTTTTTCTTGGGAATACCTTTGCTGTAAATGCCCAAGGCGGTACCGCCACAGTTACTACGGATAAGAACGATTATTCTCCTGGTGAAACTGTTTATATAACAGGATCAGGGTGGCAGGATGGTGAGACAGTCATGTTAATAATTGAAGAAACCGGTCCTCAAAATTTTCATGACTCAGATACCCTTTATGCAATTGCTACTGCATCTGGAATTATTTCTAATTCTGAATACATTATACAACATCATGATTTAGGTCAAGAGTTTACTTTAACTGCAACTGGCCTAAGTTCAGGTTTATCTGCATTTACTTTGTTTACTGATGGATTAGCAACACCAACAAATTTATCAGTGACTGTAATCTCATCAACTCAAATAAACCTCAGTTGGACTGATGCATCTACTCCGAACTCTGATGATTTTCATATTGAGCGTTGTTCTGGATCAGGATGCACAAACTTTGTCGAAATTGCTACAACTACCTCTACTTCATATTCTAATGCAGGTTTAACTGGCGGCACTTTATATCGATATAGAATTAGAGCTAATAAGCATGCAGCTCAAAATCCCGTTCATGATGGAAACGGTTCTTCATTTTCAGGTTTTTCTTCAATAGTATCGGCAACTACTACTGTTAGCTGTACACCCCCAACAGTTAGTGATCCTGGCATTCAATCAATAACTTATGGTGCTGATGCATCCTTTACTGTAACAGCTGGTGGTACTGGTCCATTTACCTATCAATGGTATCAATTAGGTAATGCCACCCCTCTTGCTGATGGCAGCATTATTTCGGGTGCTACAACTGCAACACTTACACTTACCCTTCCTCCCGTTTCGATGAATGGTAACCAATATTATGCGGTAGTTACCGGTGCATGTTCACCAACGGCTACTAGTAATACGGCGACTTTGACGGTGAATAAAGCAACACCAACAGCTACCTTGGCGGTGTCAAATACACCCCAAACCTATACTGGCTCAGGCCAGTCAGCGACGGTTAGTATTTCGGCTAGTTCTGTACCAGGTACTGTTACCAACATCCTTACAGGTGGTTCAGCATCACAGACCAATGCCAATACTTATGCGGTTACGGCTGACTTTGTTCCTAACGATGCAGCTAATTATAACAGCCTTAATGCTCTTGCAGCTGGAAACTTTGCAATCGGTAAAGCAGCTTCTGTAACCACGGTTACGATCACCGGAGCACCGTTCACTTATACAGGATCTGCGATTGAGCCGGCTTCTGTAACAGTAACCGGAGCAGGTGGATTGAGTTTGACACCGACCGCTAACTATGCTAACAATGTTGATGCAGGTGTAAATACCGCTTCAGCGAGCTACTCTTATGCTGGTGATGCGAACCACGAGCCAAGCAACGACAGCCAAACGTTTACGATTGGTAAAGCAGCTTCTGTAACCACGGTTACGATCACCGGAGCACCGTTCACTTATACAGGATCTG
>Ga0209512_1001499_pt1 | contig 28508 bp, 27 predicted proteins | sample frozenSSSSmetaG_FD_184142 | JGI IMG/M metagenome (GOLD analysis project Ga0209512, IMG submission 184142) | Glacier valley bacterial and archeal communities from Borup Fiord, Nunavut, Canada, to study Microbial Dark Matter (Phase II) -... | ecosystem: Environmental > Aquatic > Freshwater > Ice >...
TGCGGGTAAGTATGATACTTTTGAGGCGGTGTTTTTAGCTACTTTAATATTTACCCACATTCCACACTAAGATACAATCGATTTGACCTGTCTATTTGGGTATTACTGCCAAAACTGGATGCTCCCTTTAGCAGTGTGCCATCGTTCATGATTCCTTGAATCAACACGTTCGGTGTCACCTGAGTTCCCACACTACCATCAGGTTTAATTTGCGCCATAGCTGGAGTAGAAAATACCCAACCAATCAAGCCTAGAAGGCATAAACGTCTCATTGCTTTTTCGCTCCGCTATTTGTTGAGCAAGTTAAAGTTTGAGAAGTAGCCACAGCGAAGCTACCGTCACGGGAAGTTTTTGCAGGAGTTGTTTGCAAAAGCAAATGTCCATCTTTGCTTGCGACTACCTGAGTTGCTTCCTGTAGCTTGTCACCTAATTTCCAAGTTGTGACACCAGCGGTATTCACCGACTCTGGTTTCATCCCAATAGTTACGGTACTAACCGGCACCACAGAGTAAGGCAGTTCTAATTTATTATTAGGGGTTTCAGGTAAGCCGCCTTCACCTGTGACGACAAATCGACCTTGAGCGATATTTCGCGTTGCTAAACAACTTGTAGCGACAATTTTTTCGGCACTGACAAAGCTGCTGGGTTGTTGTAACAAATTATTCTGCTGCTTGACATCAGGATTAGAAATTTGAACTTGACCACTAATACCCAGTTCTGAGGAAGCGGTGATTTTACTATCCAAAGACTGGAAGATTCCTCTAGTGGTAATTTGAATATTTCCACCTCTACCTTTAACAGCATTGGCAGTGATGTTACTATTTTCTAATTGCGCTATAGCTCCTACATCCAAAGTAATGTTGCCACCATTATCTGTACTACCGGCATTTGTGGTGATGGCACTGTTATGGCGAAGTTGCAAGTTTTGTGCTCGCAGTGAAATATTACCTCCTTGACCAGAAGCAGTCGTGGCGGTGAAAAAGGCTTGATTGTCAAACAACACAGTGTTTGCATTTACCTTGAGAGTCCCACCATTACCCACACCCTGATTTGTGACAGCTATAATTGCTCCATTATTCAGCTTCAAAGTAGGCGTGTTGATGGTCACATCACCAGAAGCACCAGTAGGAATCTCCGGTAGTCCAAATGCCAGTCTGATGAGTGAACTTACCTGAATGACGGATGAATCAATGCTTGAAAAAACTGGGCTTCCAGCTATACCGAGCACTTCCACCGACTTTGAGGCATTGATTTTCACGCTACCCGCAGGACCTTGGCTCGCACTGGAAGTAGACACTGCACCCCCCTCACGCACTGACAATGTGTGCGCGTCAATAGTCACGTTACCAGCACTACCAGAACCGTAATTAACGCTAGCTATATTGCTGGGCAAGACTAGAGACTTACCAATTACTTCTACTGTGCCAGCATTAATATATACACCACCACCGATCCCGCTGTTAAAGTTTGTCGCTGCCACAGTAGCACCATCTGACACTGATAACCGCTCAGTTGATAATTTGACATCCCCGGCAATGCCAGTAAAGAATGTAAACGAACCGATGACACTCCCTGCTTCTGGATGAAGCGGTGAGGTGCCGATCACTTGTATTAAATCTGTAGCATTGATATTCAGGTTGCCACTTGCTGCTGGACTGAATGTATTAGTGGCAACAGCTGCTCCTTCCTGAAGAGTCAACTTTTTAGTTGAAATCGTAATATTACCACTAACTCCTGTTCCTGTAGTTTGGGTACCTATACCCGAGCGAATTTTGTTACTAGAAGAGTATCCGCTTAACGATAGCGATTCAGCAGCATCAACTATAATATCTCCACCCGGATTTATTCCAAAGTTCTGAATCAAAAGTTCGCTGGCATCATTAATACTAATTTGGCGACCTTGAACGTGAATTGAACCTGCCGTAATTCCACTAGCATTTACTAGTGCCTGTTGAGACAGATGGATATCTCGAAAACTCGGCACTCCAGCATATCCCAGCGTCATCAGGGTGGGATTGATGCTGACTGTACCTTCACCAACACTGCCTAACTCAATTTGTCCTCCCTCTGCGGTCAAAATACCACCCTGAATGTTCAAATCTCCCCCCACTAGCGCCAGTGTCTTTCCAGGCTGCACCTGCAATCCGGCGTTGGTATCAGTATTAATAATCAGTGAATCAAGCGGCGCAACGCTGATTAATTTATGCCCAGTTCCTTGTACGCCAATCGCTCCCGGATTACTACCAAAACCCAATCCCACTGGCACACTCACTGTCAACAACGCCGGTTGAGCTAAGTCGCTGCTAAACAAAGTACCATCCGCAAAGTTAATCGACTTCGCAGTAGTTCCCATAAACGAGCCTTGTACATCCAACTTTGCCCCAGAACCAAATACAATTCCATTAGGATTGAGGAGAAACAAATTGGCACCGCCCAACACTCCTAAAGTACCGTTAATATTGGAAGGATTTGTCCCTGTAACACGAGTGAAAATATTGCCAATACCTGCCGGATTGTTAAAGTACACTCCGCGTCCGGCATCAATGTTGAATTCACTGAAACTGTGGAATAAATTATTACCGCGAAGTGTACCGCCATTGATACCATCGCTCAATATTCCCTGAATCAACACATTTGGTGTCACCTGAGTTCCCACACTGCTATCAGGTTTAAGTTGCGCTTTCAGAGGTAAAGAATACCCGAGAATCAATACCAAAAAACTCAGTTGCCACCACTTCATATATGAATCCTAATATTTTATGAGCTATTGCCAATTTCCTACCAACACAAACGGTGACCAAATTGCGGGATGTCCATTTGAGTCAGCAATAATTTTCAGTTGCGCTTGGCGCAAGGCTTCAGCTTTAGTTACTCCAGGTTGGCGGATTTGGGTATAAAAATCCTGAATCAATGGCACCGTATCAGCATCATTAACAAACCACAAACTTGCAAGGGTACTCTGAACTCCAGACCGCAGTGCTACTCCGGCAATACCTAAGGTGGAACGACTGTCTCCGGCTGCAGTTTGGCAAGCACTTAGTGTCAATAGTTCAATTTGTTGTTTACTATGGCGCAATACAGTCTCGAATTCATCTAACGATAACCGCCGGTCAAATAGTTGCAAGAAAGTATTGTTACGGTCGGCACCAAACTTGGCGTGAGTTGCCATGTGAACAATGGGATAACCGTCTTTTTCGATTTGTTGTTGGATATTGAAAAGCGTAAAATCACTGTCTATAAATCGTTTTCCGCCGAAAAGTTTCTGAAGTCCTTCAGTTTCGGCTTTGACATTTGGCAGTGGTGCAAAAGGAAGTTTTTCCACACTCAAACCAAAAATTACCGCTTTGGCGTTGCGTTTTACTTGCTGTTGGTTAGAATTTAAATTCAGACCAAGGGTGTTGGCAATAGCGTACTTTTGGATGAGGAACTGTTTACCATCGTGCAAAGCTGCCATTGGCACATTTCTCAGCACACCATCATTGACAAAGACTAAGGTCTGAGGCTTGGCGTTAGCTAAGTCTGCCGCCATTGGTCGCATTACTAAGTCATAAACTTTTTGCGTTGCTTGTAGATATTCATCTGTAGCAATATTTTCTAAGGTAAACCGCAGGCGATCAATGGTTTTTGCTAACTCAAGGGCAGAAATCTCCACTGGATAACTATTGATTGACCCATTCGGTAGGCGTAGCACCATGTAAGTGCGATCGCTGAGAATAATCGAGTTGATAATTGCGGTATTATTAGTCTTCGCTTGAGTGTTAGCCGGATTGCGACTAATCTGTACGCACTCATCGCCAAAGAAGTTTTGCAGTTCGCTCAATTGCAGTAGTTCGGAAACTTGCAGCGCTTCAGTAATCGGATTCGTCTGATTTTTTACACTTCCTTTTTCCCTACTTCCCTCTAACAGCAATGCCATGAGTTCTCGATACACTGGTTCTGTCGAGTCTCGTAAATCGAATTGCAAGTCAATGCTGGCGACAGCAATATCACCGCGAATATTTTGGAGTGACGCGATCGCTTGTTTGTATGATTGAACTGCTAATTCGGTCTGTCCACTAGCTTTGTAGATTCGTCCTGCTTGTTGCTGAGCACGATAAAGACTATCTGTGGCATTCACTTGCTGGGCGGCAAATTGCGCTTGCTTGGTTAACTCCATCGCTTTAGGCAAATTTCCAGATTCTTCATAAACCTTTCCTAAAGCTGTCAAGGCAAAGGATTCAGCCCGATTATCTTTGATGTTTCGTGCCGTAGCGATCGCCATTTCCAATTGGCGGCGGCTATTCCCATCGCTAACTGCTAAATTAATTAAAGAGTAGGCTTTGGCACGAGAGTCTGGTTCCTTTGTCAAAATTGACATTGCCTGAGCGCGGTAGTTGGCAATTAAATCCGATTGTGGTGATGAATGCTCTAAGAAATGAGCTAAATTTAGCAAGGCTTTTATTCGCAGCATCCCCTTATCAGCTTCACTTTCCTGAACGCTTTGCTCGTAAGCCGATTGCGCTGCAGTCGCATCTTGTTGTGCCAAATCCCTCAGTTTTTGTTCTTCTTTATCATCTCCCTCCTGTTTGGCGTTCGATGCTTGCAACAAATAGCGTTGATAGCGGCTGTTAAATGTATTACCTAGATTATTTAGAGATGTAATCTTAAAGTTAGAATTATTAAGTTTTGTAGCTATTTGCAAACTAGCCTGATGGGAAGCGATCGCCTGTGAGAAATCTCCCTCAGCCAAATAAGCATTACCCAATGCCCCACGGGAAGCCGCCTCTGTGAAAGGGTCTTGATTTTTCTGTGCCAGAGTCACCGCCTTTTGCAGCATCGGTACCGCAATTCGAGACTGTCCGAGAGCGTTGTAAGCCTGTGCCTGTTCCGTCAGTATCTGTGCCAGCAAGCGAGTGGATTCGCTATTGTGGATTGACTTATAAATAGTAATAGCGAGTTCCCACTCTTCAATCGCCTGTCCCAAGTTACCAATTTGACGATAGGCAGAACCCAGATTTGTGTGGAGAGTAGCTTGAACTTTTTTGTCTGACGTTTGTGTTAAAGCTTCAGTCCAAAGTTTGATTGCTTCAGGGTATTCCCCAGAACTGTAGTGGATGAATGCTTGGTCTTGCTGACTTGCCTTAGCAATGTTGGCTTTACTAAATAGTGGGGTTATTTCTTGAGGATAGATTGGGGAAGTGGCTTTGGCGATGGGCGCGTTTTCTAAGAAATTTACTCCTACGCAAACTATAAAGCCAACGAAACATGATAACCAAAAGCGATATATAGCTTTCTGTTGCATACAAGTACCCGCGTCTGAAGAAGCCACTGGTGATAATGTAACTTTTATAGAGCCTCAAACGTCAGTGTGGAAATTAACTAGATCTTGCCTATTTTTGTGAATGCTTGAGATTTTTTACCGTATTTGTACGGATATATATTTTTAAAAAAAGTTTGTAGGCAGAGATTTTATTATTTAAAAATGATTGCCATCTACCTTGATGAATAAAACAGCAGCAATCTTGATTTGTTTGGGCAATCTTTATATATTAATGTAAAACTTTTATCAAATCATGTCAAATTAATATCGTTATATTTATGAATTTTTTATAATTAAAAATCCTGATAAATACTGAGGGCTTATGCTCGGCAAAGCCATAAAATATCTATCGATAGCATAATAGTTCTAGAAAATAATACTACTTTCCTTCATTCTGTTTTCACATAGCGACTGCATCACATGAAGTCAGATCAAACTTTTGTGACTGTCACATTCCCAAAATTGTTCACCCAAAGGATTCAAATATGGCTTGCAAACTGGTCACAACTATCGGAATAACTTCCTTAAGCTTGTTAGGAGCCTTTGCTCCTTTAAGCATTGGCTTTAATAATCATGCCTTCCTACCGCTGACAATTGGTAATGGATCTGCACTAGCAGATGAGACACAAGCATACGTCCCACCAGACGGTCGTAGCACTCCCCAACGGACACAAGGTAGCGGTGCGCGGGGGTGTACCAACTCTATCCCTGTGACGTTAAACTTGCTGGCTCCAGGCGACCACATTGCTAGAACCACCTTAGCTCATCCAACATTTCTCTGGAATGTGTCCGGAGCAACATCAGCTCCCATGATTTTTACCTTAACAGCACCAGGTAGTCAAGAGCCGATTTTTCAGAAACAACTGAAAGCTAATAAAGCAGGAATTGTGCAATTAGAAGTTCCCCAAACATCGACTCCTCTAGCTGTAGGTCAGCAGTATCGCTGGACAGTCGCACTCGTCTGTAACCAAAAGCGTCCCTCCCAAAATATCAACGCCCGTGCTTGGATTGAAAGAGTTGCTAGTACACCAGAACTAACCCAAAAGTTAGCAACAGCGAATAATGAACGCGATCGCGCCTCCATCTATACTAAGTCTGGTGTGTGGTATGACGGTATCGCCATCTTGAATCAGCTTCAAGCAAAAAATCCTCAAGATAAACAAGCGGTTGATTCCTTTGTTTCATTGCTGAAGCAAGTAGGCTTAAACAAGGTAATTAGCTCGACAGCAACAAATTAAGGTTCGTAGTAGCGCGAAGAGCGCACTTTAGAGAAAGGATCGTGCTTAGTGCCTTAGACGAAAGAGCGCTTTAGCGCAACTACGAACTAATACATTCAAGAAATAGCTAAAATCCTATGCTTGCTACGAATAAATACATCAATACTGCGCTTGGAGTAATAGTTTTAACACTGTTTCAGTCCGTAGATTTGTTAGATATCTGGCGCGAAGGTATATTTTTGAGTCAGACAGAAGCATTAGCTACAGAATTCCCAGGTTATGTTCCACCACCACAACGCCGACCAATTGTACGCACCGATGGTTCTGCTTCTCGCGGATGTCAAGAAGGCATGTTTGGCTCAATTAGTTTGCTAGTACCCAGCGATCATATTGGTTTAACGGTGTCAGCACATCCGACCTTCTCTTGGTATGTCTCGGCTGTACCATCGACAACTATGCAGTTTGCCTTAGTAGAACCAGGAGTAGTCAAGCCAATTTTAGTGAAACAATTGAAGGTGAATAAGTCAGGAATTATCCAGCTAGATTTGCCTGAGCTTCTCTCATTATCTGTAGGTAAGGAATACCGATGGACGGTGTCTTTGATCTGCAATCAGAAGCGTCCTTCGCAGAATATCTATGTCCGAAGTCGAATTCAACGAGTTTCGGTAAAAGCCTTGGAAGTGCCGGAATTAATGGGTAATCCTGTTTCAGATAATTTAGCCCAGATATCTTCTACTACCATGCGCGATCGCGCCATACTTTATGGTCAATCTGGCATTTGGTACGATGCAGTATCAGCGATGTCCAAAGCCTATCTCACCAACCCTCAAGACCCATTGAATGTCAAATATCTTCGTGTCTTACTCAATCAGGTTGGTTTAAGTAGCGTTGCTAATTCCCAATTGCCACCTTTAACAGCGCAGAAAAGCGCTCCTTTATAATCCATGTAATAATGAAATCTTTTTATCCATTCTTCAAGCGCTTCTCCAAATTTATACCCAATAAATACGTAAATACACTAAGTAAGATTCAAAAAACTACTTGCCAATGGCATGGAGTTTTAGTTGTCGCACCAGGTGTAGCCGGGTTGACGATTGCGATTCGCATGTTAGGTTGGTTACAACCTTTAGAGTTAGCAGCATTTGATTTGAGCTTTCGTCTACGTCCGACCGAAGCGACTGACGAACGGATTGTCATTGTGAGTATCGAAGAATCCGACCTGACTCGTTTAAAACAATGGCCATTTTCTGACGCAGTATTAGCCAAGTTACTCACTCAAATCAGCCAACAAAAGCCGAAAGTAATTGGCTTAGATTTATATCGAGATTTGCCAGTACAGCCAGGTCACGAAGAAATTATCCAAGTATTTAAAAATACACCAAATCTAATTGGGATTCAAAAGGTGATTGGCGATCGCTTTAGTTCTAAAGTTGCTCCCGCACCGATACTAGAGCAGTTAGGTCAAATTAGTGCTAACGATGTTGTCGTAGATACTGATGGCGTCCTCAGGCGAGGAATGCTTTTCCCTACACCAGGCGACCCCTTACCAAGTTTAGGGCTAGCAATGGCAACTGCTTACCTAAAAGACCAAGGTATTCAACCACAAGCCGCCAGCAATGGCTCGATGAAACTAAAAAATACAGTTTTCACCCCCTTTGAGGCAAATGACGGTAGTTACGTTGGCGCTGATGCTGGTGGTTATCAGATACTGCTTAACTTCCGAGGTAACGCCCACAGCTTCCGCTACGTCTCGGTTATGGATGTCTTAGAAAACCGCATCCCCAGTAACTTAATGCGCGATCGCATTGTGATCATCGGCACGCAAGCCGCCAGCCTAAACGATGCTTTCTATACTCCTTATAGCCGTGATTTTGCTGGTACACCAGTGCGAACCCCAGGAGTAGAAATTCAGGCTAATGTGACCAGCCAAATCTTGAGTTCTGTAATCGAAAATCGCCCCTTAATCCAGGTATGGCAAGAACCATTTGAAGATCTGTGGATTTTTCTCTGGGCATTAATAATTGCTAGTTGCGGTTGGAAATGGCGACATGCTAAAGTGCATCTATTTTTACTACAAGCGATCGCCGCAATCCTATTAAGCACAGTAAGTTTGAGCATCATCGCTTACTGTAGTTTTCTATTTGGCTGGTGGATTCCCGTAGTATCGCCAATCTTAGCTGTGCTTGGCTCGACTATGGTAATTTCTGCCTACGTCTATATTTGTAGACTGCGAGAACTCAACACCATTCTAGAGCAAACAGTGCAAAAACTAGAAGGAGCAATGAGTGACTTAAAACAGTCACAAATTCAAATCATTCAAAGCGAAAAAATGTCCACTCTCGGTCAGTTAGTTGCTGGGGTAGCACATGAAATCAACAATCCAGTCAGTTTTGTTTTTGGCAATCTCAAATGTATTGAAGAATATATGGGAGATTTAACAAACCACCTGCAACTATACCAAGAAACCTTCCCTGAACCGGGAAATGACATTGAAGATGATGCCAAAACCATAGATCTAGAGTATCTCATGGAAGATATGCCCAAAGTGGTAGCATCAATGCAAGTAGGAATCAATCGGATCAAAGATATTAGCATCTCCCTCAGAACATTTTCCCGCAGCGACACCTCAAACAAAGTCTCCTATAACATTCATGAAGGAATCGACAGTACCTTAATGATTTTGAAACACCGCTTAAAAGCCAACGAAACCCGCCCGGAAATTAAAATCATCAAAGAATACGGTCAATTACCAATGGTGAATTGCTATCCAGGGCAATTAAATCAAGTCGTGATGAACTTAATTGCCAATGCCATTGATGCCCTTGACGAATCTAACCACGGGCGAGAATATACAGAAATTCAGGCTAATCCTAATAATATTACAATTAGGACAACCATAGAAAATAAAATAGCAACAATCCGAATAAAAGATAACGGACCGGGAATGTCAGACACCGTGAAGCAAAAAATATTTGAACACTTATTTACCACCAAAACAGTCGGTCAAGGCACAGGCTTAGGCTTATCAATCAGTCGCCAAATTATCGAAGAAACCCACGGTGGCAAGCTGAGTTGTATCTCTGCGCCGGGGGAGGGGGCAGAATTTGTGGTGGAAATACCTAGTTGAGGATTTTTTTAACGCGGAGAACGCAGAGGTTGCGCGGAGGAACGCGGAGTTATCTCTGCGTCTCTCTGCGTTACCTCCGCGCCTCTCCGCGTTTCAAAAAGGCTGATACATCAAAGAGAAAAACAACCCATTATCTTGCAATGAGTCTCCTTGGCTACGGACAGAGGTTAAGGGAATTCCCCAATCTAGGCGGGCAGAAAAATGGCGGTTATATTGCCAGTTGAGGCTTAAGCCTGTACTTGCAAATAGTCTGTTGTCAACGCCGATATCATTAGTGTTCCAGACTTTGCCTACATCGACGAATGGGGCAATTTGTAGTGTACCAAAGCCATGAGGATCATTCACTACCGGGAAGCGCACTTCTAGTGAGCCGGTGATGCCATTATCGGCGACAAATTGATTTTGTCGATAGCCTCGGACTGTATCTACACCGCCAAAACTAAATTGTTCTAAAGGTAACAGTGAGTTGGGACTGAGTTGGGTGGCTATACGGGCAACTCCGACGACTTTTTTGCCTAGTTTTTGGACTAATTGGAATTGTCCAACCCAACTGAAGAAGCGTCCGTCTACTCCGGTGTTGTTGACGGTTGCGTCTAGGGCGTCTATTCCAATATTAAATTGGGAACGGGCTGCTAAGACTCTTTGAGGTGTACGGTTAATCCATTCTTGACCAAAGCGCAAAACTGTGACTTTGGATTTACCATTTTCTGGTCCTGTTGAGAAGGAATAGGGTATATTTTTGAGTAAGTAGGTGCGGCTTTCACGCAGGTCTGTCGAGAGGGAAAGGGTAAATTCGCTACTTGGAGTCCGAATTATTGGTTGCCGAAAACCTACAGAAAATGTTTTTGTGTGACCGAGGATGTCTAAGGGTGAAAAAGGTTCTTCGATAATTCGGCTGTTGCTGTTGGCATATCGCAGGCTCAGTGTGCCATCGCGAGCGTTCACCGGAATAGCATAGTTAATATCATAGTTGTTAGAGCCAGCTGTATAGCTAATTTCCCCAGTCAAGCGATCGCCAAAACCTAGCAAGTTTTGATTACTTAATGTGGCTGTACCCCGAATCGAACCGATGCTGGGTGAGTCTCGATTTTCGATTGTAAATGCTGCATTTATCGGTGCGGCTTCTTTGAGGGTGAGAACTAATACGCTGCGTCCGGGTGTTGTACCGGCTTTCAGTTCGGCTTGCACGCTTGTAAATAGCGGATTGAGTTGCAATAATTGCAATGCTGTTTCTAGTCGCCGGAGATTAATTGGCGTTTTGGCAGCTAGACGGATACGCGAGCGCACATAATCTGTTCTCAGTCGTCGCAATCCCAAAATTTCTACTTTTTCTAGTTCACCTTCGACAACTTGAATGGCGACTACTCCACTGGAAATATCTTGAGGTGGTAAAAATGCCCCGGAAGTTGTGTAACCTGATTTTGTATATAGGTCGGTGATTGCCGCCCGAATGGCTAGTAGTTCCGTAAACTCAGCCTGTTTACCAATAAAAGGCTGGACTATTTCATCCAGTTTTGCTTTTGAGAACACAGTACTGCCTAATACCTTCACTTCTTTGATTTTGACTTTGGTGGCGCTGTTTGTTGGTTCCGGCGGAGATATTGTCTGACTGAGTGTTTGTTCCGGTAGTGGTGGGTCTTGGCGTTTGAGTTTACGAATCAGATCCGTTGTGTTGTTCTTGATTTCTGGAGGTGAAGAAATGTTACGAGATGGTTCGCCGACATTCGACAAGCGATCGCTGATGATTTCTGGCTTGACAGAAGGTGAAGAAATGTTACGAGATGGTTCGCCGACATTCGACAAGCGATCGCTGATGATTTCTTGACTATTAGGTAGTGAGGCTTTGGCAATAGAATTGAGACTTAAATAAGATAAACCTGTGAAGGTTATGAGAACATAATAGTTAATGAATCTAGTTTGTGATGGCATTTTGCCTTTATGTAGCGTTGTCCTCCGTTAGGATGCCCACAACTACCCAAAGACTAACATCACAAAAAAAAGAGACACGATATGATATAATCGCATCTCTTCTAAGTATGGGCTAGGAGGGATTCGAACCCCCGACACCGTGGTCCGTAGCCACGTGCTCTAGTCCACTGAGCTACAAGCCCTTACAAGAATATTACTGTAACACACCATCCCCTAATGACACAAGACTTTTTACCTACTTCCACAAATTTATCTCATTTAGATCTTCAAGGACAGGCGCAAATGGTGGATGTATCTGCCAAATCGTCTACCATCCGCGAAGCTGTAGCCGCAGCCAGAGTGCGGATGGCGCAAGCAACCTTCGCCGCGATTCAAGCCGGAAATGCGCCTAAAGGCGATGTTTTAGGTACGGCTAGGTTAGCTGGGATTATGGCAGCTAAACAAACATCGGCATTAATTCCCTTGTGTCATCCTCTCCCATTGCACAAAGTCGAGGTTCTCATCACCCCCGATCCTCAACTCCCTGGTTATCAAATTCTCTCTTCAGTCAAAACCAAAGCGGAAACGGGTGTGGAGATGGAAGCCTTAACCGCTGTCTCTGTCGCCGCCCTCACCCTCTACGATATGGCGAAAGCTTTGGAAAAGTCGATCCAAATTGAAGCGATTCATCTCGTGAGTAAAACTGGCGGCAAATCTGGAGACTATTTTTTGGATTAGTTGTCTAAGTAGGTCTTGACATTATTTGTGACTACTACCATCAGGCATAATTGCTCTGATGTTTTTTGATAAACTATATTTATAGAAAAACTGGTTAGTAAAAACATCGGATATTAAAATTATGGCTATAGTACCAATTGAATTGCCAGAAACTGTATTTTCAGCACTTCGCAAAAATCCTCAATAATTTGTACAGGAAATCCGAATTGCAGCTGCTGTCAATTGGTATGAATTAGGTGAAATATCTCAGGGTAAAGCGAATGTAGTTGCAGGTATTACTCGGGCAGAATTTATTAATGCTTTATCTCGGTATAAAGTTGATTTTATGCAATACACAGCGGAGGAGTTAGCGGAAGAGTTGGAAAATGCCGATTAATCGCGTTATCATTAATTTTTTAGTGATCTTCTGCATATTCCCACCCCAGTTCTCTGCCATTTATCCACATTGGCTTTCTACCAGATTGATACTCTTTAATTTCCCATTGAAGCGCACTACAAAATGAGAGTGGGTATTCTTCCTCTAGTAGTTCTTTGAATATCAGAAAAAAAGGTGGATGAGGGTTGCCATGAGAGTCTATAATCCACGGTTCCCAATCTTTATTGTCATCAGAAAGGCGTAAAGTCCATCGACCATCCATCTCTTGCTTGAGTATCTCTCCCGCATAAGCTACTAAAGGAGCAAAAATCTGAGATTGTTGGCATTTCTTGCAACCGAGTCGCTTGACAATTCGCTCCACTTTCACCAAGCTCCTCATGCTATTATCGAGTTCTTCTCTAGGAAGGCGCAATTGCTTCGCTAGTTCGTCAATCAGTTGCGGAACTTGGACAACAAAATTTTTTCCCTGAGGTAGCATATAGGCATATGAACTTTCAAGTTCGGATTTTTTACACAATTCTTGGAACTCCTCAATATATCTGATACATTCTGCTCTGGATTGGAAGAGACGGCACCCATCTAGCACCAGATTTTCCAAAGTTCTGCCATCGGAATGATGGTAAACCATCCCGCCATATGCGGAAACCTTGTCAGTAAGTTCAGTGTCCAAAGTCCATCCTGGTTCCTGCAAAAGGTTTCGAGTTTTTTTGACTGAAAGATGTATCCAATTATTCATGGTCATCAATTTCAACCCAGCTTCTCTATCCTGGAATTATATGTCAAAACGATGTATTTAGCTTTTTGTTGCGTCAACCAGCGGTGAAAGTAGAATTAAGTTGACCGTGCCTTCAGTAATGGCTCCGCTATCGGCATAGTAAAGATAGCGGCTGTCTCAGACTATTAACTCACCCACTACAAGTAATCAATTACAAAAAATAATAAAATGATAAATAAAACTGTCAGTACATCAGCAATTCAAGAGCCAACATTAATCCCTCGCAAAACTCTATTTGGTAATCCAGAAATTACTAACCCCAAGCTATCACCAGATGGTAAATATATAGCCTACATGGCTCCTGCTCATCAGAATATCTTACAAATTTGGTTACGGGAAATTGGACAAAAAGAATCACGCCAACTCACTAATGAAAACAAATCCTACATCTGGAATGTTTTGTGGACTTATAATTCAAAGCAACTAATTTTTCTTCAAGATTTTGATGGGGACGAAAATTTTCATCTTTATTCTATTAACATTCAATCAAGTATCGTCAGAGATCTAACTCCTTTTCCAGGAGTTAAAGCTGAAATCATTGCTTTAGAACCAGCATTTCCTGATGAAATTTTGGTGGGATTAAATTTAAACAATCGACAAAAGTTTGATGTTTATCGGATTAATTTAAACAACGGCTCAGTGGAAATTGATACAGAGAATCAAGGTAACATAGTCGCATGGAAGGCAAATGCCCAACTCCAAATTTTAGCAGCCATTGCCGCAACATCTAATGGCAATTACAATCTAATTTATCGAGAAGAAGTAAATAAACCTTGGCAAAAAATACTTGAATGGGATATAGATGAAGACGGCGAAATATACGACTTTTCTCAAGACGGTAAAAGTCTATATTTAATTGCTTTTGAAAATGCCAATACCCGATGCTTGATAGCTTTAGATTTAAAAACCAAGCAGGAGACTATTATTGCGGAGGACGAACATTACGATGTTGATTGTGTGATCGCCCATCCAACCGAAAGACACATTCAAGCGGTTGGTTTTTACCAAGATAAACTCCTATGGCGAGTACTAGATGAAAGTATTGCCTCAGATATCAAAGCGATAGAATCTGTTCGTCCTGGTGAAGTTAATTTTATCAGTCGCGATCTAGAGGATAAAAAATGGTTGATTGCTTACCAAAGCGATAATGCACCTACCTACTATTACCTGTATGAGCGCGAATTTAAGTCTAGTACCTTACTATTTAGTGACCGCCCAGAATTAGAACAATTACCTCTAGTCCCGGTACAGCCTATTGCATACCAAACACGAGATAGTTTAAATATTCACGGCTATCTCACTCTACCCAAAGATTTAAAACCTCCCTATGCAACTGTTTTATTGGTTCATGGTGGACCTTGGGGGAGAGATACTTGGTGGTTTGACCCCAAAGTTCAATGGCTGGCTAACCGAGGCTATGCTGTCTTACAGCCGAATTTCAGAGGTTCGACAGGTTATGGTAAAGCCTTCCTCAATGCCGGAAACCGTCAGTGGGGTGCAGCTATGCATGACGATCTCATTGATGGGGTTAATTGGCTAATAGATGAGGGAATTTCCGCTCAAAGTAAGATTGCCATTATGGGCATTTCTTATGGCGGATATGCAACTTTAGTCGGGTTGACTTTTACTCCAGATGTGTTTGCTTGTGGTATAGATCTTATGGGTCCAAGCAATTTAATTACTCATATGGAGAATAATCCTCCGGATTGGGAACTCCACATGCCGATGTTAAAACATCGAGTAGGCGATTTAGAGACAGAAGCAGAATTATTGAAATTAAGATCGCCTTTATTTTTTGTAGACCAGATTGAGAAACCCTTATTAATTGGACAAGGTGCTAATGACCCTCGTGTTAAAAAAGCAGAAAGCGAACAAATCGTTTTAGCAATGCGTCAAGCTGGTAAGACAGTAGAATATGTTCTTTATCCCGATGAAGGACATGGTTTTGCTCGTCCGGAAAACCGCTTGCATTTCTATGCTGTCGCCGAAGAATTTTTGGCTAAGCATTTAGGAGGAAGATTTGAGCCGATTGGAGATTTGGAAGGTCATTCGGGAATCATTAAGTGACAAAGCGGTAGAAACTTAGAAAATAAAAACTGGCAGATCAAATCTTCGCAAATATTGCCGTCGGCGAACTCCGACACTATTGCAAATAGAAGCAACAGAATGCGGTGCTGCTGCTTTGGGCATTATCCTTGCCTACTATGGTCGAATCGTACCCTTAGATTTAAGCCGTCACTATCAAACTGCTCCTATTTTGACTTGCTCTGGCTCAGTTTGTTCTCGGCTTCGCGCAACAACGTTTGTGCTTCCAAGTAAGGTGTCGCTGATTGTACACTTCTTAGCTGAGTAATAATTCCTTGCAACTCGCCTCGAAGCTGATTACTCGCAGGAGGATATGTAATCAACCTTTGGATAGATTGATTTGCTTGTTGCAGGATATTGACAGAATCAGTTTCAGCTTTCATCCGCGTTTGGATAATATCGATTTAATTTGATTATAAATACGAAGAATAGACAATAATCTATACTGATTAACTGCCAATCTTAGTATTCCCACTGAGAAATTAAAAATCACATTACTAATGGCTAAACGTAACGAGTCAAATTGACACGGAATCGGTCTTTTTTGGTAACTGCAACTTCCCCGACTTCTAAACGACCTTTACCGCGAATCGCGATTAAATCGCCGGATTTTACGTGTGTACTCGCTTGAGTCACATCTTTCCAGTTGACGCGGACATCGCCACCAGTAATGAAATCAGCCATTTTACTGCGAGACATCCCAAAACCAGCCGACGCGATCGCATCCAATCGTAAAGAAGCCTCCACGGTCGTTAATTCTTTTTTCTTCGGTTCGCGAATCTTCAACTCGCTTAAAGGCATCCGCTGAGTTTTCACAGGTACCGATCGCACTTGTACCAAATGCAGCTCCAAAAATTCCGCTAATTCCGGAACAACAATTATCTGAGCACCACGTTCACCAGTCACAATAATATCACCCGTCTTTTCGCGGATAATACCCGTCCCCAACATTGAACCCAAGAAATCGCGGTGACTAGCAGTATCAAATAGAAAATTCCCCGCCACATCCAACGCCACCACTTCCACTTGCGATGCTTCTAAAGGTGTCTCTGTCCGAGATATCCCTAAACGTTTCCTTTCAGCTTGAGGATAACCACCCCAAGCCTCCAATTGCACATCACTCAAACGCGCAAACACCCGTTGAGCTTCAATTAACTCTGGTGGCGAGAGAAAGTCACTAAATACAATCTCCCAATTTTTAATCGCTTGCTCAGCGAGATCGATTACCCGAGCAACACTATCGCGATTTTCGACACCTTTTAACAATTCTTCTCTTGGTAACATAGTCATTACTGAATAATTTGATCATCAAGACACGAGTAAATCGCATCTACTTAGTTCCCATTTACATATTAGAACTGAGGGAAACAGCGGCAAATATACTGAGGCAATTTGCTGCATACCCAGTTTTTTGAGAATCTGTATAGAAGCAAGATTATCTGGCGTACAGTGAGCAATGATTCGTTTAACGCTCCTTTGAGTCAAAGCCCAATCTACTAGCTCTAGCGCCGCTTCCAAAGCATAACCTTGATGGCGATATGCTTCCAGCACCTCATAACCTATTTCCACAGTTCCCGTCTCATCCGGCTTCCCCCCAAATCCCAAATCTCCAATCAACACTCGTTCACGCTGGTTAATCATCAACCATAACCCCCAACCCTGCAATAACTCCTCTGACCGACTCATAAGAGCATATTCTGGGAGAAAATCTTGCACTTCACTGGTGTACCAATCATCTGACACCCGCACCCCCAACAAATTTTCTATTTGAGATTTGTCAATCAAAGCTGCTTCGGCAATTTCCGAAGTACAAGAAAACAACTTTAGGCGAGCAGTTGTCAGGATCATAGACATTAGTTATACATCAGTCGGCTCAACATAACCTTGCAGATTCTCAGGATAAAAACTGCGTAAAACTTTAGTTGCTTGCCGGTTCACAGCTTCTGAACCCTGAACCACAACTAAGTATTTCCCAGCACTAAGACGGTTGCGATAAGGTAAAGCATCACCACCACCCAACACCAAACCAACAGTACCACCAGAAAATACACTACCCATCGCCCCAGCACCAGCGCCTAACAATCCGCCAATCACAGCATTACCCACTCCACCTGCCCAAGGGAAGGTATTTAAGCCAGTAATCAAGTTGAAAGTTAACCCAGCGACAAAGCCAAAGGGTACTAACCAGAATGCCATTAAACGGGATTGCTTGACGGCTTGCTCTTTGGGGTCAATTAAGCCAAATTCATCCGCACTTTTGTATCCCCGACCCAAAATTGAGATTTGTTTTACAGGGATGCCATCTTTTTCTAAACCAAGATAAGCGGATTCGGCTTGAATGCGGTCTGGGAAAACGGCGACAAGATAATTCATATAGGCGTTTATTGTGATGCGATAGCTTCGCACTCCCTTACGGTACGCGCGATTGTGGTTAATTACCACACTACCAGTAGTTATCTAGGGCAAAGTATATCAATGGTAATTATTCAATTCTAGACTCGCTGGTCTCCCTCATTGCATCCAGTGGCTCACAAAAATGGTTCGCGCCTTGTTTGAGCACATACATCAGTACTGGTGCTGCTAGAATTTTGGGAAATGTACGGTTTGCGGTCAACTGATGTAGCATTCCTTGCAGGGAACCATTCAGCAAATCTTGGCGAAATTCTGGTTGACAAATTACGGTTCGCCACTTGCGACATAAAGCGTCTAGCCACTCGGCATTGGCTCTACCTGGTTCTTGTCCAACTCGAATTGCGAGAGACATCGCCGCGTCTTCTAAGTCTCCCTCACAATCCTCAATTACATCTAAGGCTGCCATCACTCCTTCGTCCTCGGCTAATTGCGAGCGAAACTGGGCAATTTCGATTGAAGTCACTGTTGTCATGTGTCATCTGTAATACATTCTTTTTTATTTGTGAACGCTTATTGCTCAATAGTCAAGCCGGGGAAGAGATAAATTAAACTCAGCCAAGAAAAAACAGCAGGACGATGATCCTACTGTTGGTGATGAGTAAAAAAGTCCCGGCGCTACAAACCAACTAATTCGCGAGATTCAAAATCTGTCAGTTGTTGGGCTATTGCCAGTCTTGCTTCTAATTTCGCCACACTGAACTGATTACGTAAATATTCTAGCTGGGCGAGTGCATTTGCCTTGTCGCCAGTCAAGCGCATCTGCATGTCCATCGCCTTTTGATATTCTTGATTTGTCAGCAATACTTCAAAGCGCCGTGACTTGCGCTGGGAATCATTTTTCAAATCCGCTTCAAAAGCCGCAACGCGGTCAGCATTGCCTTCAAAGCGGTTGATTTGTTGATACACCGCCATTAATTGCGAATCGATTTCATTGACTCGTTGGGCAGCTTGAGCTATTGCTGATGGATAATGACTTAGTTGGATTGACATCATCAATTCACTTACCTATGAATAAACTACGCCGCTTCTTGGAAATGAGTTTGAACCTCAGGAATACTCAACGACAACTGTTCTGCATGCGGTACGGCTGCTTGTTCTAAAACTTTGACTTCGATATTCACACTCACCAAATAAGTGCCTGTATCGGCTCCTACCGCCTCAGCAATTAATTTAGCAATATCTGGACGTTTGGCTGTCAGACTGTCTCGTAATATACAACGATCCCACTCGTGCTTCGCCGTTGGATTGAGGCTCAGAATGTAGTGCTTTATCATTGGGGTGTCCTCTTGATTCAATCCGCCATTCGCCTGTCTCATATGCATTTCAGCCTTTATCTGGCGGTCAGTCGCTACTCTTATATTATAGTACAGAAGTACTAAGTTTGGGGAATTTAGACGGATGAATTACGGAAATATTTCCGGAGATTTATGTGACTTACCGATATATGGTATGAGGACTATGACTTTTTCGCCGATGAAAGCGCTATTGACATTTTGAAGCTGACTCGGTAAAGCTAAGGCAGAGAACTAGCTACTGACAGCCAATGGCGATTAAGTCATAATCTATGAGGAGCTAGTGCTCTTTTTTACTCTAATTAAGGATTTTTGTTAATGGTCGCAGTTGTTCAGTTAAAGCACGACGTTAAAGACCTGTCCTTGGCAACCTTGGGCAGACAAAGAATTGAATGGGCGGGACGGGAAATGCCCGTATTGCAGCAAATCCGCGATCGCTTCGCCAAAGAAAAACCCTTTGCCGGAATTCGGATTGCCGCTTGTTGCCATATCACGACCGAAACAGCCCACCTAGCGATCGCTTTGAAAGCTGGTGGTGCGGATGCGGTTTTAATTGCCAGTAATCCTTTGTCCACCCAAGACGATGTCGCGGCTTGTCTAGTTGTTGATTATGGAATTCCTGTCTATGCCCAAAAAGGCGAAGACGACGCCACCTACCACCGCCACGTTCAAGCAGCTTTGGATCACCGCCCAAATATCATTATTGATGACGGTAGTGATGTAGTCGCGACCTTAATCCAAGAACGCCAGCACCAAATTGCTGACTTAATCGGTACTACCGAAGAAACCACCACCGGCATTGTGCGTCTACGCGCCATGTTTAAAGATGGTGTTTTGACTTTCCCCGCGATGAATGTCAACGATGCTGACACCAAGCACTTCTTTGATAACCGCTACGGTACAGGTCAATCCACCCTTGATGGTATTATCCGCGCTACCAACATCTTGCTAGCTGGTAAAACTATCGTTGTCGCTGGTTACGGCTGGTGTGGTAAAGGTACTGCCATGCGATCGCGTGGACTTGGTGCTGATGTGGTTGTCACCGAAATTGATCCAATTCGCGCCATTGAAGCGGCGATGGATGGTTACCGTGTGATGCCAATGGCAGAAGCTGCGGCTCAAGGTGATTTATTTATCACTGTTACTGGTAACAAGCACGTCATTCGCCCTGAGCATTTTGAGGTGATGAAAGACGGCGCGATTGTTTGTAACTCTGGTCACTTCGATATCGAAATCGACTTGAAATCTTTGGGTGCTAAAGCCAAAGACGTGAAAACAGTGCGTAATTTCACCCAGGAATATAGCCTGCCCAGTGGTAAATCAATCGTCGTTTTAGGGGAAGGGCGTTTGATTAACTTGGCTGCTGCTGAAGGACATCCTAGTGCAGTTATGGATATGAGCTTTGCCAACCAGGCAATGGCTTGTGAATACTTGGTGAAGAATAAAGGTAAGTTGGAACCCGGTCTGCACACAATTCCTGTAGATGTGGATGCAGAAATTGCTCGCTTGAAGTTGCAAGCAATGGGTATCAAGATCGATACCTTGACCAGCGACCAAATTGAGTACATGAATTCTTGGACTTCTGGAACTTAATCACTAATACCTTTTTTGGTGTAGTTATTGAGTAAGAAAAGTCACATAGAATAATTATCAGTGGGATAGGCACCTTGCTTATCCCTCTTTTTTTTGGCAACTGAGAAAGTACTCATGAACCGGATTTATCTCCTCAGCTTTTCCGTGAATCTACTGGAGACAAAAAACATATATAAACTTACTTTTTATATATCAAACAAGTCAAAAAAAATTACGCTCGGTTGTACGGATTTTTGATGATACCAACAACCTTTTTTATGAAAATTCGACCATGAATTCGCGTCTTTTCTTCCTCGCACCAGGGTATTCAGCAATGTTCATCAGATTTAAAAAGATATTACGGGCAATCGTTGTCCCCAACGCCCTAATTGCTGGGTTGCTGCTGGCAGGTTTTCCCGCAATGCCAGCTATTGCTCTCGTCAAAATTGTCAAGGGTGAAGCGAATATCTTTACCTCAGGCACATTACTTGCTGACATCGCCACTATCGAAAAAGCCTCTGACCATTTAGAGGATGCTGCAGTCGCTGTTGAGGCAATCGCTAAGTCAAAAGATCATATCGAAGAGCGTCAACATTTCTCCACAGCAATTTATTCCCTCAAAAGTGCGGCTGATGCCCTCGACAAAGCCGGGATTCCCAATGCAGCGGTGGCGATGGATCATGCTTTAGCCGCGATCAATGCGGCGGCTAAAGTTACTCATTCTCCTCAACATAAGCAAGCGATGATTGATGCGGCAATTCAGGCTTTAGATCGAGTCGAAGCCGCGATCGATCAAGTTGCGAGTTGAAACAGATTTAGAGATGAGGAACCGTCACTACTCCTCACTCAAAGTTAGGCTACAGATAAAATAGGGATAGATTTAAAATCTATCCTTACTTTTTTATATATATGTCGTCGGAGTGCATAATATTTAATTATGTGTTCCGGATATATAGGAAGAACAAATTGTATGCGTGGTGCTATTTCAAGTCGTGCTGGTCAAGTCTTAGCCAAAGGTCATTTGGTGCTCCATAAAGATGAGAATGGTGAATTCAGGCTATGCTTCCGCACCGATGGCGGAAATCTCATCCAAGGCGGAATCATTGCTGCAGATGGAGACTTAACCTCAGCCAGCGAAGTTTTATTCCGCCAGTTTTACGAGAATTGGGGCATGAGCGGGATGACACTTACAGCAGCGCTTTGAATCTATAATACAGTTCAATTGGTAACGAATGAGCGCCTCCAATACGGTTCGGTTAGTAATCTTCCATAATTACCCATAGGCTTAGAGCGCAAGCCGCCGCGCCCCTACAAAATCACAAGGCAAGCTGAATCTCATGGCTCGAACTGTATTGAGAGGAGTCCTGTAGGGGCGCAAAGCTTGCGCCCTAATCTCTTGTCTGAGAGTGCAATTCGATGATTAACTGAACCGTATTGCCTTTGAAGGGAATGCTTAATAAGGATCGGCGCTGATTTGACCTCGCTTAACGCTCCGGAGATAGTAGCCAGTTGTCGGTCTGTTTTTCAGGTCGAATGTTTGACCGCTGGTTCGCTTCCAAATCTTGTAATTAGAAAAAGTTAGAGGAGAGTGCGGTTCACAGACCTCTGGTTGATGATCGCCGAAGACAAAATATGCTGCGCCTTTACCCACCACTTGCGCCATCCCGTTTTTATCTACCAAAACTGATGTGCCTTCGCTAACTGCCATACCTAAGGCTTTGTCAGCTTTGCGATCCTCAATTTGACGGGCAATAAAAGCCATCAGCCGACCCATGCGTTCACGGGTATTGAAATGGGTGTCAAAAATTGTGCCCTCTAGATTGCGCCACAAAAAGAAGTTGTAAGTAAAGCCAATGTCTTCATAAGGATCGGCAAGGGCTTGCTTGGTTTCTACGGCGCGAGAACAGGCATTGTAGACAACACTGCTTTGAATCATTGTACCAGCGCTAGTCCCGCCAATCCCACCACCTCGGGCAGCAACTGACTTCACCGCCTCCTCTAGGTCTGTATCCTTGAAGTCCCGGACGTATTCGCATTGGTCACCACCCGCAAAAAACACAACTTCCGCTTTTTTGACTGTGTCTACAACATCCCGACTGTTGGCGTCGTCTCGATTATTGATGATTAGAGTCTGGACTGAGTTGACACCTTGCATCGCCGCGATCGCTTCATTATAAGCATCAGTCCCCGCCGCGCGGATCACGACAACATCCAGCTTAGTGGAGCAATTTGTGCATCCTCTCACCTGATTAATCATCCCCTGAATCGCCTCATCGACATCAGGACCACCACCACCCAAGTTATAGGCTGGCCCCGATAATGTAGGATTAACATCACTGCTGCTGCCTTTTGAAGAGCGCGTTACCCTCGCATCGGCAGGTAACACCATCACCGCCGCCAGCATCAGTGTCGCCACCGTTCTCGGCAGCGCTGGAATAGAAAAAATTGATTTCAACATCACAATACCAACGTAGATGAACCCATAATCTGCAACCGCTGATTATAGCCGATGTCAAAAAATTTGATTTTGCTCTTGCCGAAATATTAAAGTCTATGCTAGTATTATTTTTCTGAGGACGTATAGCTCAGTTGGTTAGAGCGCTACGTTGACATCGTAGAGGTCACTGGTTCGAATCCAGTTACGTCCATTTGTTCTCTTTACAGTAGACATCTCCGGATAAGATTTAAATCCCACAGAATTAGACGTAAACATAACCCCCCTACCACCCGTACCGACGAGGGAAGTGGGGTTTCAAAGCCTCTCTCCGTTTCGCCCAGAGGTTTGGATACGTGGCTACTTTTGTTTTTCGGAGATCTGTACTAACAGATATATTGTTATATTTGTTGAAAAACTTAAATTAGGATTCTGTACCCTTTTAATAGTGGTGAAGTATTACTCACTACGAGCATAGTTCAAATCATCTTCAAGTTCTTCTGCCCCATAATGTCTGTCGATACCTCGGAGTCCCAGTAACTTAGCAAATTCATATTTTCCCATGCGAGCTAATTCTCTAGCCTTGCCGAAAGATAAAAGTTCTTGGGAATAAAGAGCAATAGCTAATTCAGCCAATAACTCTTGTTCCACTCGCTTTTCTGGTAGTCGTATAGCTTTAAGCACAGAATCAGGAATCGATATTTGTAGACTCAATTTGTTTACTTACCCAGTAGTGGTGATATTTAATTGTGCCATATTGAAACAAGAAGGATAAAAAGGTAATGGCGAAAGATCTCAATGAAATAATGCAAAAACTTCCACGAGAACGCGCTCAAAAAATTGAAGCACGAGCTGCTGAGTTAATTGCTGAGCAGATGACGCTTCGGGATGTAAGAAAAGCTAGAGAACTTACTCAAGAGCGCATGGCAGAGTTATTAGGAATTCGCCAGGATAGTATCTCAAAGCTGGAAAAACGTACCGACCTTCTCCTTTCAACTCTCCTTACTTTACTTAAATGCAATGGGAGGTGAACTTCAATTAATTGTATAATTTCCTGATAGACCACCTGTTGTAATTACTGGACTTGCAGAACTCGATCTGGAGGATGATCAGAAAGAAGACAGGGCAATATAACTCTTGTACACAGCCTTCTGGTTCTAGTCCTCAAATTTTAAATTACTAAGTTGCACAAATTTTCTGCCGTTTATTCTCTAGATCTGAGTATGTGTGGTGCGATCGCGGTTTGGAAAGCGAGTATTTTGTTGAAATATAACTTTATCATCTGAGGAAAGTGTCATTTTTAACAAACTAGTATCAGTATTACAGATTCCAGGTGGATTGATAACCAAACCGCTGCTGGAGAAAATCGACCAGTAATCGAATTTTGATAGATAGATGACGGTTGACAGGGTAAATCACAAAAATCGAGAGTTCGGGTGGATGATAGTCTGGTAGAACAATTTGCAGTTTCCCTTGTTGAAGTTCTTCTGCAACAATAAACATGGGAAGGAGCGTAATTCCCAATCCTCGAACTGCTGCATCTCTCAGTACTTCGCCATTGTTAGAACACAATACGCCTTTGACAGAAACAGTGTATTCCTGATCCGAGCCAATCAGTGTCCACTGATTTTCAACAGCAAGCTGACCATAGTGCAAACAAGAATGGTGTCGTAGTTCATCGGGATGAACCGGAATTTCATGGGTTTCAAAATAGGTCGGAGCAGCGCACAGTACTCGCGGAGCCGAAACTAACGGATGTACAATTAAACTCGCACTTGCACTCGGTTGAGCAATTCGCACAGTGATATCGAAGCCTTCCTCGATTGGGTCAATAAAGCGATCGCTCAATGTCAACTGCACCTGAAGATCAGGATACTGCCGCAAAAAATCAGCTAAGGCTGGTGCTAAGTGCATTGTGCCAAATGACATCGGCGCATTCATCCGCAATCTGCCTCTTGGTTCTTCATGAAGCTGGGTAATTGATCGCTCTGCTTCCGAAAGACTTGCCAAAATTTCCACACAGCGATCGTAAAACGCCAGTCCCGTCTCCGTCGGAGTCACTACCCGCGTGCTGCGATGCAAAAGCTGCACACCCAGTTCATTTTCTAAAGCAATCACAAGTTTGTTAACTGCCGATCGCGACAATCCCATTTCTCGCGAGGCAGCGGCAAAGCCACCAGAGACCACAACTTGAGTAAAAGCACGAATACTGTCAAATTTATCCATTGCCGAACATTGTAGATTTTTTGGATACAATATGTCTTTAGACTAGCATATTGTCTTTTATAACGATTCAATTCATAATAGTAGTGTGGCTAAGATAAATTACTCCGATCACAAGTGGAGACATAAAATATGATTACAATTCGACCGGCTCAAGATCGTGGCACTGCAAACTTTGGTTGGCTCGATAGTCGTCACACCTTCTCCTTTGGCAACTATTACGATCCCAATCACATGGGCTTTGCCAATCTGCGTGTAATCAACGAAGACAGAGTCACCCCTGGACAAGGCTTTGGTACTCATGGACACCGCGACATGGAAATTATTTCTTATGTGTTAGAAGGTAGTTTAGAACACAAAGACAGCATTGGTACAGGCTCAGTTATTCGTCCCGGCGATGTGCAACGGATGTCTGCGGGAACCGGCATCCGGCACAGTGAATTCAACGCTTCCCAAACTGAGCCTGTCCATTTCCTACAAATTTGGATTCTCCCGGAACAGGAGTGCCTTGCACCGAGCTACGAGCAAAAAACGTTCACCCAGGAAGAAAAGCGTGGTCAGCTGCGGCTGGTTGGCTCTCGCGATGGCCGTGAAGGGTCGATTACCATTCATCAAAATGTGGATTTTTATGCCGCATCTTTACAAAACGGCGAGACGGTGAATCATTTACTGTCAGAGGGAATTGCCTGGTTGCAAGTCGTGAAAGGTGCAATACAACTGAACGACCAACCGCTTACCGCCGGGGATGGAGCTGCCATTACTCAAGAATCAAAAATTACGCTACAAGGCGCGTCTAACGTTGCTGAGGTGTTGTTGTTTGACATGGCGGCATAACGGACACAGAGATTTGGTCTCCGCACTCGCATGGCAGGAAAGAGGATAACCTCTAGAAGATTAGCGATCGCTGTGGTAAATTTTTAATAGTGCTGTCTGCTCACCCCATCTCATCAATATCCCCACTATGAAAATCGACCGACTGCAGGAATTGAAGCAGAAACTTACAGATGTTGCCGACCTTTCCCAGATCTGGTTGTTTTACATGGATCATTTTGCGGATCATGCGGAATTTACTGAACTGGGTGAGCCTGCCAAAAATGAATACCTAGATGCTGTTCTCCACAAAAGTATAGAGCAAATATTTGGTAAGGCAATCACGATTACTAACTTTTTCCTCATCTACATTGCAAAGTATCAGTTCTTTCATGGACCTTTCCAAGTTAACGGACGTATTGGTGGTGTAAACAATTTTACTAAAGAAATACACCACCGCTGGCTTCAATCCGCTGTCCGTTAATCCACTTGGCATCAGATGAGCACAAAAAAGCCACAATTCCGCCAATATCTTCAGCCTGTCCGACTCTGCCTAGAGCAGTTTGGGAAGCAATGTAGCCTTTGATTTGTGGATTGCTGCGAACTGTTGCCTCATTAAAATCAGTTTCAATAGCTCCAGGAGCCAGTACATTGACAGTAATTCCTCTAGCCCCCACTTCTTTTGCTAGATAACGGGTGAAAGTTTCAATGGCACTTTTGGCGGAAGCGTAAACTGAGTAGCCAGGATTAGCAAACCTAGTCGTACCACTAGAAATATTAATGATGCGTCCTTGGTCATTAATATTAGGCAAAAGCTTTTGAGTCAGGAAATATACACCTTTGAAATGAATGTTCACCAGCCTGTCAAAATCCTCTTCTGTAACTTGAGCAATTGGAATAGTAGCTCCAACTCCAGCATTATTAATCAGTATGTCTAGTTTCTCAGCCAAAAATTCCTCTTTTAACAAAGTTTGCAATTTCTTGACAAAACCATCCAAACTTTTAATTTCTCCAACATCAAGCTGTAAAGTCGCCGCCTTTTGCCCCATTTGTTTGATTTGAGCCACAACACTGTTGGCTTCTTCCAGCTTTGATTGGTAGGTAATAATAATATTACACCCTGTTTGAGCCAGACGCAGAGCCATATCTTTGCCTAATCCCCGACTGCCACCTGTAATTAATGCAATTTGATTCATAGTGCTAGAAATTAAAATGAAATGGACTGTTTTGGTCAAGCTGTTACTTTCATCACTATACTGCCCAACTCAAAAAAGCAAAGGCTGCAGCTAACGAGTTGGAAAGGCAGGGAGATCTACGCCTAGCGGCTCTCTTGAGGGAACATAAGGCTCTTCAGTACTTCTTATGCTTAACCGATAGCTTTAAGAGTAAAGCAATGTTGAAATTTGTCTCAAAAAGGTGCTAGAGTCGTTACTGTAGTTGACATCTAAGGATTACCTGTTGTTAACTATAAGTACAGTTTGTATGATTTTTGAGTAAACGTGAAATTATGAACAGTAAAAAAGATATTAAAATCTTATCAGATCTTCTTGATTTAGAGGATATTTTAGTTACATCACATCGGATTCATGCTGGGATAGGGATAATTTTACAGACGGAATCGAGGTTAAAAGAAAGTAGTTGTCCTATTTGTGGTACATCAAGTCATAGATTACATCAAAATCATCGACATATTATTAAAGACTTACCGTTTGGGGATAAACCAGTATTTTTAGAAATAAATAGAAGACAATTTAAGTGCGAAAAATGTAAAAAACCATTTAGTGAAGAATTAAGCTTTGCTAGAAAGAAAAGGACTTACACCTCACGACTTGCTAAAAAAACAATACGAGAAGTTCTGGAAAATGATATACACAGTGTTGCGTCAAAAGGGATAGTGACAACAGAAGAAATAGAAAGAATGTTAAAAGATGCATCTGAAGAATTGTTAAATTCAAAACCTGTTGGGTTAACTCGGCTTGGAATTGATGAAATAGCTTTAGTTAAAGGCAAGGGCAATTATTGTGCGGTATTAGTAGATTTAGACAGGTCTAAACTAATTGTAATTCTCAAGGGACGCACAAAAGAAATAATCAAGAAAACCCTTTTAGAATGGGGATTACAGGTCTTACAAGAAATCAAAGAAGTCAGCATAGATTTATGTATTGGTTATAAAACAATCGTTGAAGAGCTAATGCCTAATGCTCAAGTAGTTGCTGACAGATTCCATATTATGGCTATTA
>Ga0209512_1001501_pt1 | contig 28488 bp, 27 predicted proteins | sample frozenSSSSmetaG_FD_184142 | JGI IMG/M metagenome (GOLD analysis project Ga0209512, IMG submission 184142) | Glacier valley bacterial and archeal communities from Borup Fiord, Nunavut, Canada, to study Microbial Dark Matter (Phase II) -... | ecosystem: Environmental > Aquatic > Freshwater > Ice >...
TGGTGATGGCGATATAGTTTTTACCTAAATTATAGAATCAATTTCCTTTTTTCGTGGAACCTTCTCGCTCTAATTATTACACTTGCTTTAATCAGGTCGAGTTTACTTTCCAGGTGAGACATTCGCCAAACTCCGATCAATTTCTTATGGATAATATTTACACAGCAGACATTATTTTACAAAATTAATTATACCCTTCCTTAGGTAAATTGCTCTTTATAAGTTCACATATTTGGATTTCACTTCGCTCCATGTTTGTCATTCTCAAAAATATTTCTTACCTTTAATTCAAATTCACTCAAAATGTAAAGCTAATTTAGTCACTCAAATTTTAAAACAAAAACTATGAAGACAAAATTTTACTTACTGACAATTTTTGTGTTTTTAGCTTTGGCTTTATCTGCACAAAAATACAATGTGATGCTCGTGGAAGAATGGAAGAATAATTCATGGGCAAATTCTTTGAAAACTACCAACACCTATGACTCAAATGGCAAGTTGATAAAACTTACCTCCCAAGGATGGAACGCGCCAACCAGTTCATGGGATAATTCTGTACTTATTTCTTATACGTTAAACACCGATGGCACCATTAAGGAGAGCCTCACCCAGGCATGGGTGGCAGACGACAATGCTTGGGAGGATGTCAACAAATCCGTATATACTTATAGTGCATCTAAAAAAATATTGACACAAACTACCCAATTATGGTTTGGTGGTACGGGAATTGATTTTAGTAAAAATAGCTACACGTATAATGACAAGGATTCGCTATCAACCCTGGTATCGCAGATAATTAACCCGCTTACATTGCAATTTGTAAATTCGACACAAAGTACCTATACCTATAATTCTGACGGAACACAAAATCAAAGTGTGGTCCAAACCTGGAATACATCTAGTCAATGGGTAAACTCACAGCGTACCACCCATACATACAACGCATCCAAACATTTAACTTTAAGTTTGAATGAAAAATGGGAGAATGATGCCTGGATAAACGACACAAGAGACTCTTATACCTACAATGACAAAGGATCAATAACAGAATCGATGGAAGAGAGCTGGCTGGCCAACGCATGGGTCAATAGTTCTAAACAAATGTTTAGTTACAAAACAGAAGGTCAAATTGAACAGATTGTATCACAGGAATGGAAAACTGACCTTGCCCTATGGGAAAACCAATTACGGATATCCTATGATTTAAATGCTACAGGAATTGATCCTATTAAATTAACAGAAAAGTCCTCCATAGTATTTCCTAACCCATTCGAAGATCAACTGACGATTGAAAGTGGTACGTTAGATGAACAGGGAGTTGAGATTTTTAACTGTGTCGGACAGCTGATTAACTCTTTCAAAACAAGCAAATCAGTTACAAATATAAATCTGGGAGGCCTGAAAAAGGGAGTTTATTTTATGAAAATTAAATCTTCACAAAATGATCAAACCATTAAACTACTAAAAGCCAGATAAATTGTTGGGTTCTAATTGAATACTGCTCCTTATTCTGAACTTTCAGGATAAGGAGCAGTATTCAATTAGAACCTATTAATTATCTATGCTTTATATCCGATCTAAAAGGCTTCAAGGGAAACCATCTCCAACTATGCGATTGCTTTTATCATCATCTCATTGCCAGAAACGAAACAATCTGTAAATTCTGTAGGTGGTGATGTGGGATTGCTTTATTCCTCGCCCTGAGGCGCTCAGTATAGGTTCTTCCATTAAAATGTATAAATACAACAGCCTTCTAATTTTTCAAAAAATACCCTAAGCCTAGCTCGTTTCTTACTTTAGCCATCCAGGAGACATTACTAAATGAGAAATTATTTAGTACCTAACTGGTACTTTATAAGTAATAATACTTATTGTATTCTTACTATCTTCTTATTATCTACTTATTACCTACTTAATATTAAATGAATTCTTGATGACTTGACCATGAATTCACGCAGGAGTTTTAGATTAATTTTATCCGATAGGTTCCTATAAAAAGGATCAGCCATCGCATTTCATATTGATTGAGCGAATGATATTATTAACCAATGAAACTATATAATTTCACCAAATTGTTAACTATATTTAATGACATTGCCTAAGAATATTAAATAGAAATTCATAACTTTATGTCCCGATATATATAAATTTAATTGGTAGCCAGGTGACATTTTTTAACCGTATTCACTATTCGCTGTATAAACAAAATTAAAATTACTGTACTAAATTTGCCTGACCCTATTAATCTGATGTAAAATAATATTCAATATAAGTAGTGTATTACAGGTTTTTTAATAGCTTTGATGTGTTAAAAAATAACAATATAATAACAGCCGCGTATGGAATACAACTTTATCAATAAAACTATTCTAATAGTAGAAGACGAGGAAGTTAACCAGTTTTTTTTTGAAAAGGCATTAAAGAAAACCAAGGCAAATCTTTTTTTTGTAAATGATGGCATTGAAGCCCTCAACATGATTAAAGATAACAATAAAATTGATATGGTATTGATGGACATAAGGCTACCCAAAATGAATGGGTTTGAAGCCACAACGAGAATAAAAGAAATAAATCCTCAAATGCCTGTTATTATCCAAACAGCTTATGATAAAAGTTGTGCTATGAATGAATCAATAAATAGTGGTTGCGATGATTTTATAACCAAACCTATCGATATTCAAACTTTGTTATCTCTACTTCAAAAATATTTGAAAGATTAACTGATAGGTGGATAAAAGGCATCCTTAAAATGTTCTACTTCATAGCCATGACCATTAAAAATAATGGTTATTACATCAAAACGGGTATCCAGATTGCTATTTTTTTCTTCAATATAAGCCTCGGCAGCATTTACCAGGAAGCGAATTTTTTGGGGTGAAACGGCATCTACCGGATGCTCGTAAGATTGGGTCCCCCGTGACTTTACTTCCACAATGACCAATTCATTTCCATCTTTTGCAATAATATCAATTTCCAGGTGATGTGAAAACCAGTTCAACTCCACTATCTCGTAACCCATTGACCGGAGGTGAGCAACGGCCACCTCTTCTCCTTTTCGTCCAAGTTCGTAAGCTTTGCTCATTTCTGAATCCTTTTTAAAGAGCATTTATTTTCAACTTCAAGGTAATATTGAGCTCCCATAATCAGGGAATTGTTTTTTGTTATGTGCCCTGCCGGAAAGTCAAAACAGATGGGGAAATCATAATCATGCACGGCCTCACGAATGATTTCAGGTACTGATTTTCCAAATGGGCTCTCATTGTCTTTCATTTCGGTAAAACTTCCAATTACCAATCCCGCCAGGCATTTTAACTGCCCTGAGAGACGAAGGTTTTGCATCATCCGGTCCAGATGATACAGATATTCTCCCACATCTTCGAGAAACAGGATTTTACCCTGTGTATTCAATTGCCAGCGGGTTCCCTGCAGGCTGTACAGCAGCGATAAATTTCCACCCACCAGTTCGCCCTGGCATTTGCCATTGCGGTTCAGCGAATGTGCTTCCATTTCCACTTTAGAATTGCCGGACGTCAGCGCTTCCAATAAACTATAAAAACTCTTCAATGGTTTCTTATTTTCTATAAAATAACCAGGCATGGCACCATGAATAGAAGCCAGATTCATAGAATTCATAACCGAGTGAAAGACAGTCACATCACTAAAACCTACCAACCACTTGGGATTTTCCAGTAAAGAAGAATAATCCAGTTTATCAATGATCCTAACAGACCCGTAACCACCACGGGCACATATAATTGCCCGGGTAAGCGGATCGTTGAGCGCTTCCTGCAAATCGGCTGCCCGTTGATGATCGGTTCCCGCATACTGAAAATGCCTGTCGAAAACATGATGGCCAATCAGCACTTCATAACCAATGTCCTGGAGCAAATCAATACCTGGAAGCACTTTTTCTTTCGACACTTTACCAGCAGGTGCCACAATGCGGATTCGATTGCCCTTTTGAAGATACGGAGGAAAAATCATTGGCGTGAGTGTTGGATATGGTTTCTCAAAGGTCGTAAAAAGTACTGTCAAACAAAATAAAAAAGCATAGTTTTACTGAAAAATAAAAAGACGACCACTCTATGATCGTCTTTAATTATATGTATGAGCTCAATAGCTTATTTAGTTTTCAAAATATCTCTGATTTCCCTTAAAAGTAGCTCCTCATGTGTGGGGAGTGGGACAAAAACTTCATCAGGAACCAGAATTTCTTTTCTCTTCAGAGAGTTCATCACTTTGATCATCATAAATATGACAAAAGCAATGATCAGGAAGTCGATTGCTGTCTGGATGAAATTGCCATAATTAATTGAAACAACATCAGTTACAACTTTTCCGGCAGCATCCATCACAGGATCTTTCAGTATAACTTTCAAGTCCGTAAACTTTACGCCGCCCAATAGCAGTCCGATAGGGGGCATGATCACGTCAGCCACAAAAGAACTGACTATTTTACCGAAGGCAGTACCGATGATGATACCCACTGCCAGATCGACCACATTACCGCGCATGGCAAACACCTTAAACTCATCAATTAGCTTCATAATAAATTAGTTAAGTTAATATATTGACTATATATTCATCCTTATAATAACTGTCAGAATTTAGAGAATCTCATCCAGACGGGAGAGACATCTGAACAGTATAAGTTACGCATAATTTTTGAGAAATCTACACATCTTTGATTTTATTGTCACTTAAATTTTTATCATCTCTTCACGTGCAACATAATAAGGTGAACCAATGGGAATATATCTGGCTTTAAAGTTTCCAAACCCCCTGATAACATAAGTTCTATAGAAGCATAAAATTCATGTATGGATCATAAAGTGGGTTTTAATCGCTGGGAATGGAATTAATGACTCCTTTTTTTATTTCAAATTACCCAAATTACGCAAATTACATATTGCGTAATTTGGGTAATTTGAAAGTTGTACACATGAAGGTTCTAATTTTGTATGTATTGGGACAATAAATTGATTGAATGGGCGTTATGAAGAACAAGAGATGGAACTTTAAAACCTGGAAAGAGGGACTATATTGCGATCCAGATGCGTTTCTTGGTTCGACTGGCGGCTTTGGCCTTTTCCTCAAGCGAGTCGTAGTCCGCCTTCCGGCTTCTAACACACTCGTTAAAAGCTTCTTCCGATTCCCAATGGTCGATTACCAGAAAAATATTATCTCCTTCCCCACTTTCGAGTACTTCCGTTCCTTGGTAACCATTTGCCCGGCTAAAGAATTTCACCCACTCACCTTTCGGATCATAAAATTGTCCGAATTTATCCATTTCCTTGAATTTTACTTTCAATTCCCAAATAACCTGAAACATAGCTTTTTAGTTTATTAATTTAATGAACCATTCCAAATATTTCTCAAATTGAGTACCCAAATAATAGGGCAGATTTAAGAGTTGATATTCCTTGCCTTTGGGAGTTTTTGCCTGGGTAATGATAAAGTCTCCTGAATAAAACCGAACTGCCATTGTATGAGGGGCTTCGTCCATAAAAAGGTGCAACGACTTTAAAGTTCCATCCTTGCCGGATTTAACTTCCACCGGAATCAGTTTCCCTTCAAAAGGAAAGATATAATCTACTTCAGCATTCGAAGTCTTTTTCTCGCGTACCCAAAATTGAAGGCTGCTCAATGCAAAGTATTGATTAGAAAGCAATTCTTGTCCAATCAAATGTTCAATGATTGTTCCCTGATAAACAGAATGCAAATCAGTAGTTCCCAGAATTTCTTTCTGGATGCCCACAGAATAATTAATCAACCCGGTATCTAAAACCTGTAGCCGGGGTGATTTTTTCACATCCGGCATCAAAGGTAATTTTGCTGAGGTACAAGGAAATATCAATTGAAGCAATAGCGCCTTCTCCAAAATTCGCAATGCCTCGCTCATATCGCGCGACCGATATCCTGAGTTGCCAAATCCTTCAAATTTAATGCGCTTACCAGCCTCCAAAAATGAAGAGGAGATGGCATGTCGAATGTGTTGAATTTGAGCTTCGGAAGAACCATATTTCTCAACATCATCTAGATAAGAGGCAATTAATGAATCATAAATGGGTGAAAGAGCTTTAAGGTCTTTGTGTTGGGAGTAACTATTTACAATTTCAGGCATACCACCAATAAGGGCGTAAGTATGAAACAATTGTAATAACTTGTTGTGTGCAAATTTAGCAACAGGAACTTGTTGTAATTGTTTCAGCGCTGCAGTTTCGCCCATTGCTTTTAGAAATTCAGGAAAAGAAGCAGGTCGTAAAACCTTGTATTCAACCCTGCCTACCGGAAAACTAATATTTTTATCAAAAAGGGTTTCAAGCATACTACCTGCAGCAATGACTGGCAAGTCAGGTTCAAGTTCAAAAAAGTACCTTAAAATATTCAATGCTGAAGGCACTTCCTGAATTTCATCAATGAATAATAAGGTCTGCTTTTTTTTATCCAACGAACAGTTTTTGATGAAAAACAATGTCTGAATCAGCAGTTCAATGTTGGTAAACTGCTCAAAAGGTAGTCTATCTTCTTGCAATTCCAGGTTTAGATAAATATATTGCTTAAATTGACTGGCAAATTGCTTCACCAATGTGGTTTTCCCCACCTGCCTTGCTCCTCTCAATACCAATGGCTTACGATTGGTTTGAACCAGCCACTTATCAAGTTCTTCTATAATATTTCTGTTAAACATGGCGCAGAGTTAGGGTAATATTTGCCTTTTAGTGTCACAAAGTTAGGGTAATTTATTTAATATTTGGCACAAAGTTAGGGTTGTTTTTAATATTTATTGGCACAAAGTTAGGGATGTTTTACTATATATCATAAATATATAGTATCTAATGTAAAAGCGGTTCCGATGAAATATCTTTAGTTGGCAGTCATTTAAAGATTGGAAGTTCACCATGGACGGTCCTTATTTAAACTTCAGATGGGAGAATTTAACTCTTACATCCTTTATGACCTCATCATGCGAATAAGTTTGACCTTCTTCACTTGCTCTTAAAGCCGAATCAATGGCTTCGTTTTCCTCCTTGGATAGTTTGTAATGAGTTGTCGAATTTAGAACTTCAAGTAACTGATTATAAACTTTCTCAAAGCGAGCATTATCTAAATCATCAATTTGGCTAATGATTTTGCTTTTCAATTCAAGCGTATTTATAATGAATGATTTTCAACAAATTAAGCATTTTTACCAATAAGAATTAGTCTTTTAAAATAAATACATTATAGTGTGTTGTAATAGCTAATATGTCGGATAAAATCTTCCTCACTTCCTCACTTCCTATTTTCATTTTTATCATTTTCAAAGTTTTTAAAGTGACTGGTGATTGTTGTCCTAAATTTTATAATTGAATTGGTTAATGAACTTGAGGGTAAGGGTTTGAAGAAATATTTTCCTCTTGATAAAATAAAATAATCCCATTTTGGCATTTGATTTCAAAATGCGTTTTTACGAAATAGGAAGTGAGGAAGTGAGGAAGTTTCAGACTAGGTATGAATTAATATGTTTTACTTTCAAATGTCGCCTCAATGGATGTCATTTTTGCAGATGCCAGAGGCGTTCTATTAGCTATTACACAACAGTAGTACAAATTAAAAAACCGCCTTCCCGTAGAAAAGCGGTTCCAATTATAGAGAGTAATCAACCGATCCGCCGAAGCGGTACGGAGGCTTACGAAAACTGCACCAACAATAGTCGGCACAGTTGTATTTTTGTGTAGTTACAAGACATGTCGTGGCACTACAGAATTATTATTTTATTTCCGATCCATTCTCAATGGGAGATGTTGGTGTCACAAATTTCAGTGAACCATCAGCATCCTGTGCCATCAAAATCATTCCCTGCGACTGGATACCTTTCAGTTCTTTGGGTTCAAGGTTGACCAAAATGCTCACCTGTTGGCCAATGATTTCTTCGGGACTATAATATTCTGCAATCCCTGAAACCACGATGCGCTTGTCGATTCCGGTATCGATCTTCAGTTTCAACAGCTTCTTTGTTTTGGGAACCCGCTCGGCTTCCAGGATAGTTCCTGTACGGATATCCATTTTGTTAAAATCGTCGAAGGTGCAGTTTTCCTTGACAGGTGCCACTATAGCATTGGCTGCCTCGTTGGCTTTTTTGGTTTCAAGCAACTTGTTCACCTGTTTTTCAATCACCTCATCTTCAATTTTCTCAAACAGCAGTTCAGGCTTATTGGTCTGATGACCTGCAGGTAAAAGATCGGTGCGCCCCAGGTTGCTCCAGTTCAGTTCGTCCATGTTTAGGAACCCACGCAACTTATCCATGCTGAAGGGGAGAAAGGGTGCAAAAATGATGGTCAGGTTGGCCGTAATCTGCAAGCTCACGTACATGATGGTTTTAACACGTTCAGGATCGGATTTAAACACGATCCATGGTTCGGCATCCGCAAGGTACTTGTTGCCCAGACGAGCCAGATCCATGGCGAATTTCAACGCTTCACGAAAACGATACTGTCCAATACTTTTCTCCACCTCAGCTTTGATAACTGATATTTCAAATAAAGTTGTCTTGTCTGTTTGGGTAAGTTCACCGGCAGAAGGAACTTTTCCGTCGTAATATTTTTGTGTCAAGACCAATGCACGGTTGACAAAGTTGCCAAGCACAGCCACCAGTTCATTGTTATTGCGGGTCTGAAAATCTTTCCATGTAAAATCATTGTCTTTGGTCTCAGGAGCATTGGCTGTCAATACATATTTCAGCACATCTTCCTTACCCGGAAACTCATCCAGGTACTCATGCAGCCAAACTGCCCAATTACGTGAAGTTGAAATCTTCTCGCCTTCGAGATTCAGGAATTCATTGGCCGGAACGTTTTCAGGTAAAATATAAGATCCTTCGGCTTTCAGCATTGCCGGAAAAATAATACAATGAAAAACGATGTTGTCTTTTCCAATAAAATGTACCAATTTGGTTTCCGGATCTTTCCACCATTTTTCCCAATCCGGCGTCAGTTCTTTGGTCGCTGAAATATAGCCAATGGGCGCATCAAACCAAACATACAGCACTTTTCCTTTGGCTTCATCGAGTGGAACAGGCACCCCCCAGTTCAGGTCGCGGGTAACGGCACGGGCTTGCAAACCGCTATCAATCCATGATTTACACTGGCCATAAACGTTCACTTTCCATTCTTTGTGGCCTTCCAGAATCCATTCTTTCAACCATTCTTCATACTGATCAAGAGGCAAATACCAATGCTTGGTTTCTTTCCGCTCCGGAGTATTTCCACTGATCATCGACTTAGGGTTGATCAGTTCGTTCGGGCTCAGGGCCGATCCGCAACTCTCGCATTGATCACCATAAGCCTTTTCAAACCCGCATTTAGGGCAAGTACCTGTTATATAACGGTCGGCCAGAAATTGATTATTCTCGACATCATAATACTGCTCAGAAGTTTTTTCAATAAACTTTCCATCCTTATACAATTTCAGGAAAAATTCGGAAGCTGTATCATGATGAATCTGATTGCTGGTACGGGAATATACGTCGAATGAAATTCCGAAACGCTTAAATGAATCTTTGATCATGCCGTGGTATTTGTCCACGATATCTTGAGGAGTAACCCCTTCATTCTTAGCTTTCAGGGTAATAGGCACCCCATGTTCGTCAGAGCCACCGATAAAAGCCACCTCCTTCCCATTCATACGTAGAAAACGGGCATAGATATCGGCAGGCACATACACGCCCGCCAGGTGACCAATGTGAACAGGTCCGTTGGCATACGGCAAAGCCGAGGTAATCAGGGTACGTTTAAAATCAGTCATTGCAATGTATTTGTTGATGGGGACAAAGATAGTTGATTTTTTGAGCCATAAGCCTTGCCATGCGTTTACGAAGTGTGATGCTTAACCTAAATCTCAAATTACATTTTAAGCAAATAAATCAGGAATTAAAAGGATTAGATTCTTTTAATTTGTGAAGCCTATTCTTTGGGAGTATAAAAGAAAAATTCTTCCGTGGGCTTGATCGTTATTTTACCGTTGCCGCCACTTCCTGCCCAACCCATGCCCCATGAGCCGGATTGACCGCCACTGCCACTTCTCCCATTTGGATTTCCATATCCGCCTGCACCTCCACTGCCGCCACTGACGCCACTACCATTTGTACCTCCCGAACCACCTGTGCTGCTGGCCACAATTACATTTTGATAGTACCAGGCATCGTCCGTAAAGTACAAGGTAATGTTCCCGCCATATCCGCCAGGGGCTCCAAGTCCGCCGTCACCGCCCCAGCCACCATCTCCTCCATCTTCTCCCGGCCCCTGCCTGACAACCTCCACTTCAACCTCAATTACTTCATCCACATAAACTGTTTCCTCCACTTCAACATCTACCTCCACTTCCACTTCTTTACCTTCAGCATCAACAACTTTCTTCTTTTCTTTCCTGATTACTTTTTTTATGATAGGTTTCTTTACAATGCGCTTTTCAATGTGTTTTTCAATCCACTTCTCTCCTTCCACTCCCTGGCCTCCTGCCCCGCCATTTCCGCCATCTCCACCACTTCCACCACTTCCACCATTGGACGAAACATCCAGTTTTCCTCCATCAGGATTTATAAGGTACCGGCTTTCTTCTCCTGTCCAAAGGTTTTGTGTATATACATATAGCAGGTCAGAATTCAGTATCGAGTCCCGATACAAATCGACCCAAATGCCCATCTCGGGACCATCAGATCCATACTCCCCACTTTGCCCGTTCTGCCCATCATAACCATTACCTCCCGAAGAACCCGAACTTCCACTCATTCCCGAAAAGCCCGGCATCCCTGAACTTCCCCTTGGATGCAACATATAAGCATGTCTGTAATCTAGTTGAACGGCAAAAGTATCTGCCACCGACTCATTGCGCAATGAGTTGATAATTAGGGCAGCACGGTGTTCGTCAATCTTCGTAAAATCAGGATCAATGATAAACTTTCCTTTTTCCCAAGAGCCTCCCTGTGGTGAAAAATTAAAATAATCAGATTCCCTGCTGTTGCGTAAATTTTCACACACCCGTGTAATGCCATTGTTAAATGATGTAACAAGTTCACCTTTAATCTGACTTCCCGGAGATTTGTCAAAGCTATTGGTTGGCCTATAAACGATCTGCGTTTCGTAGTTCAGTGGCAAAAGCATCTCTTTCATTAATTCTGGCTGTTTGCGCGGATAAACTTTTATGTTAATATATTTTTCTTTAGAAGGAACCAGTTGCTCATCGACCCAAATCCGTCCGGCCACATTGGCCCCTCCTGTGACATCCACTTTATATTTCAACCACCATACTGAACCGCCCAATAAGCCAGTAGTATTTTTGATCTTGCCATTCTTAGTATAGGAAGCAATCCCGATACGAAACGACTCACCCGGAAGCACCAACTGTTGAGGATCAAATACGATTTGAAGGGAATCCACTTTTCGCGAAAAGGGAAACCCGGCAACAGAAATGCCAATTCCTGACAAACAGAAGGCAAGCAGGATGATTAAGATGTGGCGGTTAATTTCCATGTGGCTATAATCTCAGAGATGTGGCAATCTTATGTCCATAACAATAATCGTTCCATTTTATGATAGTTTCTAACTTCCAGTTTGGCATACAATTATTGTTTTTTTCATTTCAATGTTCCAGCTAACCTTCCCAAACAAAACTTGCCCGTGCTCTTCTCATATTGCATTGTTATTCTATGTATGCCTCTATTTTATCTCTGTTTTACCTCTATTTTATATCTGTTTTGTATAATTCATATATAAAATGTATCAAATTGATATCAAATAGATATCTAATACGTATAAATACATATAAGATTTGTATTTAATATATATTTGATATGTATTATATAAATCAGAGGTAAAATAGAGGTAAAATAGATATCAGGCTGAATATGCTTTCAAAAAAGAAGAAAAATGGTATTTGTTAAACGGAGTATTCCTCAAGATAAGTTTAGACTTACTGATCTCTCGTAGATTAATTTGTCGCTAATTGCAGTTTGTCTATTTCTTACTTTATTGTAATATAGGCAGTTGCATTTTTATATGGCATTTTTATTCCTATGCTTGCCACAGTTTAATTTACCATATACCATTTCTGATATATTTTATTTTCATGTAGTTATAAGTATAAGATCAGGAAGTATGAAATTGAATAGGAGTTGGGTTGAAGTACCAGATATTTTATGAATGCTACATAATACAAAAACCCCGTAAGCAATTATGCCTACAGGGTTTTTATATTAGAAATTAACAACTATCTTGTTATTATCTGCTGAAGGGTTCAAAAATCAACTGGAATTGATATTGGGAAGGCATCACACGATATTGATTCAAAACCGAGATAGCCGTGCAGCCTACCCCACTCAGGGCATAATCTATATTGAGGGTTACCCCATCAAATGCTTTGAGCTGGAAGGGGTAAAGGGCACGGGACAAATTGTCAGAGGCGACTTGCTGGGCGCTGAAGTTGAACAACGTGGAGGATGATATTTTTACGCCCACGCCATCAGGATTTTGTAGGCTTGCCCAGCGTACATCGGTCTTGTTTCCGTTTTCCTGAGGAATAAGATAGGGGTTGTATTGTTCGGCCACTGAACTGGAATAGGCCCCAATTTTAGCGCCTGTCTTTCGATCTGGATAGGTTTCGAATGGGCCACGTCCATACCATTTTACCTGCCCAAAAGAGGGGTTCAGCACCAGTTGAACACCTACGCGCGGAAGCCATTCAGGCATCTTTCCACAAGGTGTAACAGTATGATCCATAGTAATTTTACCTGAGTCGGAAATGGTAAACACAAATCGGTTTTCGAAGGAAGTACTGACCTCACCGGCAGAAGAATGGCTTTCGATGATGAGTGTCACTTCGTTTGAATTTTTCGTCCAGTTAATCCGGTCCGCTTGGGTGGTTAAATGGTCCAGGCCATGGGCAAACCAACTATTGGATTGACCCAGACCCATGCCTGGCGTTGGTTTTAGCCCTGAAGCGCCTACAGTCCACTGGTCCAGATCGTTGGCAATAGGCGCCCTCCAAACGTTAAGGTTCAATCGCTCTTTCAGCAATTCTGTTTCTTTATACTTAACAGAAGTCAGGCTACCGGTTGTTTTGCTAAAACTATAAGCGAAATTATTTCCTTTTACCTGAATTGCTTCATCAGTTTCTACCACCTCAGGAGCCTTCAACCCAGAGCCAGGCGCACTTGATGCAGCTGGCTTTATTTTTATTGGCATTTGATCCCAGGCTATTTCAAAACCCTTTTTAGCCCATGGTTTGTCTTGTTTCTGACGGAAACTCAACATAAGAAAATATTCTTTACCTTCATCCTGAATAAATGGCAGATACGGAATAGTATAATTGTTTTTTGACAATGCAGGAACGGACGTTTCCATCCTTCCTTCTTTTACCACTGTGCCTTCGCACTGCAACTGCCAGATGGCTTCCAGTTCAGAGGTGTTTGTAAAATGAAGGCGGTTCCAGATTTCCACCTCCCCTTTCTCTTCATTGATCATTTTAACAGACACAGGCTGGGCTGATTTTTTCACCTGCCACAGTTCAGGTTGAATGGTACGGTCGGGCCAGATCATTCCGTAAGTACGGCCTCCGACTCCCATGCTGAAGAATTCCTGGTTTGTTTTCTGCTCGTCAAAATCAAGCCAGCAGACAGCCGATTTTTTGGTCGCATCAGTTGGATTCAACAGATCTTCGACCTTAATTACTTGGTCGAATACAGCTACCTGATCGAATGAGGCATTGCTGTAATGGTTCGGGTTTTCCTGAGCTTCAATTTCAGGATTACGACCTATATTGAGTGCATAAGGTTTATTTTCAATGCTAAGTGAGCAGGCGACTTCTCCTTTTTTCTCACCATCGATATAAATCTGAAGTTGTGTTCCATTATAAATTCCGGTCACCAAATGCCAGTTATTCTGCCAGTTAGTTGGAAGAACAGTCATTACGCTGGCCTTTTTCTTGTCGCCTACATAAAATTCAAGTTCCTTTTCACTGATCTGTTCAATTCCAAACTGATAGAATCCTTTTGATAGAAAAGTTCCGTTACCATTCCATTGGCGGGGCTTTACCCAAAATGAAACAGTAAGCGCCTTTCCTGAGATGTCGAGTTTCGGATCGCGGTACAATTCAACCCAGGTGTCAATTCCGGTAAGTTGAACAGCGTTGCCTGATTTGCCTGCTACCAGCTCAGTTTTGCCCATCAAGGCAGCGCTTATATTATTACCGGAAGCATCGGGTGTACTTATGTAATTCTCGCGCAAGCCAGGGCTCACCCAATCCCAGATGGCGCCCCCAATGCAGCGTGGATACTGATAAATCACGTCCCAGTATTCGTCCAAACCACCCATACTGTTTCCCGCTGCTGACAAATATTCATCCATAAAAGAAGGGCGTGGGTCAACTTCTTCGGACGATTGTCCAAACAGCACTTTCAGTTCAAAAGGAGTAGCGTATCGAGGCCCTATAATATCTTCACATTTGATGGGATTCTTGCCCGGATGATCTATATCATTCCCTCCATACATCCAGTCCTTGCGGCTAGGGTCAAGGCGTTTGCCGGCAGCAATTACTTCGCAGATATTGAAGCCGTTACCGCTTTCATTTCCGGCGCTCCAGAAGATAATGGAGGGATGATTTCTGTCGCGCAATACCATTTTCTCAGCCCGCTCTACATAAGATTTGGTCCATTCAGGCAACTGTGAAATGAATTCAGTGGCGTGGGCTTCAACACCGGCTTCGTCAACTATGTAAATGCCCAGTTCATCGGCCAGTTTTAAATATTCCTTTACCGGAGGATAATGGCAGGTACGTACACAGTTGATGTTGAACTGTTTCATCAGGTAAAAATCTTTGCGGATGGTTTCAATATCCATCGTATGGCCCAAATCTGGATGTTGCATGTGACTGTTCACTCCATTTAACTTCACCGCAACGCCGTTGACATACAAGACCTGATGCTTGACTTCCACCTCTTTAAACCCAATGCGATCAGCCAAAGCTTCGGTGGTTTTTCCTGAAAGGTCTATCAGTTCGAAACCAATATGGTAGAGATTGGGCTTTTCGTCTGACCATTTCAGGGGCGATTTTACAGGTGCATTTAAACGGATGGTAGTTTTTTCACTTTTACCAAGTTTAATTATTTCAGAAGTAAGATTGGTTAGAACTGGCTGATTATTATAGTCGAACAACGAAACTTTCACCTTGTAACCGTTGATGGGCTGGTCAGAAAAATTCTGTATTTCAGCTTCAACTTTCAGCGTTGCATTGTCATATTTTTCATCCAGATCGGTGGTCACATAATAATCACGGATATGCACTTTGGGAGTAGCCATCAGGTAAACACTTCGGAAAATACCTGCCAGCCGCCACATGTCCTGGTCTTCGTTATAAGTTCCATCTGAATACTGGAATACCATTACCGAGACGGTATTCTTTCCTGGATTCACAAACTTAGTCACATCAAATTCAGCCGGCTCATTGGCCCCCTGGTTGTAGCCCACTTCATGTCCGTTGATCCATACAAAAAAGGCTGAGCTTACCCCTTCGAAATGTAGAAACAATTGTTTGTTTTTGAAATCTGAGGGTACAGTAAATGTTTTACGGTAGGAGCCTACCGGATTGTAATCCCTTGGAATTTTAGGAGGATCGGCTTTAAAGGGTTGGGAAACATTTCTGAATATTTTCTCCCCAAAGCCCTGCATCTGCCAGTTCCCTGGAACCGTAATCTCAGTCATTCCCTTTTCACTGAACCCTGATTGATAGAATTCACGGTTGATGCCGTCGGGATTGACGGCATACAAGAATTTCCATTTGCCGTCCAGGGAAATATATCCTGAAGATTGTTCCGGAGAATTGGCAATGGCCTTATCGAGACTTGTAAATGGCAACATCGGCACGTGGCCTTCTTCCTGATTGAGACCGATAGTCTGAGGATTCTCAATGTAATCGTACAGGTTTTCGAGGAATGGTTTGTGCTGTGCCTGAGCATTTTGCAGTATAAATGCCAGCATAAAGAAAAGTGCAGAGAATTTGATGCGGTTCATTGATGGTTTCGTTTAAGTATCAATACTACAATTGTAAGAAAATATTAGGATATTTGCAAGTAACGGTCAGTATAGCTTTCAGTGTTGGGATTGTGTGCTCGTCAATTGTCAAGCCGATATAAACTCAAGTGCGGGAGCCAAATTTGGTAGGACACGCTTCTGCACACCATAAAACTATATACAATGTTAGCTATTGGCAATTTTTGTCTTTAAATAGTTTTCAGGACTCATAATTCCTAAGGTACTATTTTTATAGTATTTTGTATTTCTCGTGATAATTAAATCAATTTGTCCATTCAATTCTGCGGAATAGTTTTGCAATGCGTCCTCAAAATCTTTAAAATTTGAGTTCAAGGCTTTTAGTATAACGTCTTTGTCAGTTGTAAGGACCTCAGTTATCGTTATCAATTGAATTAGTTTTTCAATAACCTTCTCATGAGTAGCTGTTTGTCTCAGCAAATAATAGACATTACTAATAATGACAGATGTAATAAATCCTCTAATTTCTCTTGATTCACAAAGTGCCAGGACTTGTGCTGAATGATCAGAAAAAGGCTTCCTGTCAAAAAATAAATCTAAGATTACGTCGGTATCAATAAGTGCTTTTTGCATTTATTACAGATATTTTTCTGTTAGTCTTTTAGAGAGTTCTCTTTTGTAATCAAAATTCTCTTGAGCCTTAAATGAACCTTTCAAGGATTTTACAAATGGAGTTAATTCTATTTTTTCAATATCATCCTCTTTTGTAATGACTTTTAGATAGTTTTCAATGATGTCGGACAAGCTACGACCTTTATTGTTGGCATATTTTTTTGCCTTTTCAATTGTCGTTTGCTCAATAGTTAATGTCAGTTTTGTATTCATGGCATTATTTTTTTAGGATTAATATACACGTACAAATATACAAATTAAAATACGTTCCGTGTAAATTAATGCAGATAAATACGTGTCTTTTGCTTAAATTGAGAATAAGTGCCAAATTGCTTAAAAGGCCATTTGCTATTTTGCATGTTGTGCTTTCTAGCCTTTTAAATAGCTGACAGTTGAAATGATAAATTCAAGGCATTCGCAACCAATAAAAGATTTGAAATTCTAACGTTTTCACCATTTTCAATTCGAGAAATACAGGGTCGCTTCTTACCCACAGCCTCTGCGAGTTCTTCTTGACTCATATTCAATTCTTTTCTACGATTTCTGATTATCTCTCCGAAATAATAGGCATAAGCATCTTCCCGGAATTTTTCCCTGCTCTCAGAACCCTTGATGCCATAGCGTTCAGTTATTAAATCTTTTGCTTTTATTGCTTTCATAATTCCTTGCTTTTTAAATATTCCTCTAAAATCTTCACCGCTTCTTTAATTGCTTTCAAATAGTCCTTGTTTGACTTTTTTATAAATCCATTCAAAAAAACAGCCTGAGTACATTCAGAAAAATTCAGATGGTCAATAGCATAAATTACAAATCTATCTTTTTCTGTAATTATTAAAGACTGGAACATGCGATTTTCCAAGAGTAATTTAAAACCGCTTGTCCCAGCCCTTATCTTTGTCAGAACCTCAAGTTCTGTAAATACTCAGCGCTTGATTGCAAGCATTCAATGCCATTTTTTTCTCCATCTTTTTCAACAATGTAATGGCGCACTCCCTGATCCCATGCTTCGCGGAACACAGGCGCAAAATCAATGATACCAGATCCGGGGCAGGCAAACGACTTTTCAGCAGTTGCATCCATATCTTTTACATGAAGAATTTCGAAGCGTCCAGGGTATTTCTTCAGACATGCAAGCGGATCGCCTCCACCTTTGCGAACCCAGTAAATATCCAATTCTGTTTTAACTGTCTTGGGATCAGTGTTTTTCATCAGGATATCAAAGGGAAGACCTTCCGTGGTCGCTTTTTCAAATTCCCAGTTGTGGTTGTGCCAGCAAAATTTGATGCCTCCTTTTTTGCAGGCCTGTCCCAGTATGTTTAGGTTGTCGGCTGCTGTTTTTGCTTCATTGGCAGTGATGTTTTTGGCATCGCTGAGCCATGGCCAGTAACATACCCAATATTCCTTGCCCATTTCGAGCGCCTCTGCAATTTGCTTATCAGTATCCTTCAGCATCTCCGCCATCGATGAGCCTCCGGCCAAGTGATTGATTCCAAGAGATTTGCATACGGCTTTAAATTCAGCAAGCGACTCACCAAAATACTTGCCGCTTTCCATTTCAGTGTAGCCTTGCCTGGACAATTTCTCTAGGGTTCCTTTCCAATCCTCTTTGATAAAGTTATCTACAATCCCTGCGATGAAACCGATTTTCTCCAGCCTGTCGGCTTTCTTTCCCATGGCCCAGGTAGGGATTCTTGCTGCCAGTCCGATAGCTGAAAGGCCAAGTGTGCTTATAAATTGACGCCTGTTGTTATTCATAATTTTAGTTTAAACGGTTGGCAAAGCCCATGGTTTGCGGTATTCAGGAACGATGTACTGATTGGCTTTTTCAGAGTTGGAGAATTTGCCTTTGGCTTCATCCCAAAGTAAAAGGCTTTCGCCCGAGCGCACAGCAATGTTGGCACAATGGGCTGCAACGGCCACGGCACGTCCTATTTCAGGAGTACAAACCGGCTTCTGACGCGATTTAATACAGTTAATAAAGTTCTGGGCATGTTCCTGATGGTTTTCTCCTCCCTTATCGTTTTCTTCAGCTTCAATCTTGTTTTTCTTTTCCTTCTCGTCCCATTGTGGAATCACTTTATAGCCGCCTCTATCGGCAACAATGGTTCCCTGATCGCCAATAAATTCAATGCCATAAGATTTATTCCATGGTCCATTTTGGGTCCCTGCGGTATGCTGCCATGTAATCTGGTAATCGTCCATTTCAAAAATAACAGACATGGTATCATAAGTCTCGTGGGCATTCCCCTTGAACGAAAGGTTGGCACCGGAGGCCATAATTTTCTTAGGTGGAGTTTTAATATCTTTGGCCCACAAAGCCATATCCAAAAGATGAACGCCCCAGTCGGTCACAAGGCCTCCGCCATAATTCCAGAACATGCGCCATGAACCGTGGAAGCGGCTGGCGTTGAACGAGCGCGAGGGAGCAGGCCCGAGCCACATTTCAAAATCCACGCCTGCAGGAACAGCGCTGTCGGCTACAACTAGCTGGCCGACACCATAATTGAAGTTGCCCCATACATTTGTTTTGCGTAATTTCCCTATTCGGCCTTCCTTAATCATTTGATTGATTTTATTCCAGTGAGCGCCGCTTCTTTGCTGTTGCCCTACCTGCACTACCCGGTCATAGCGGTTGGTCGCTTTCACCATCAGCCTGCACTCTTCGATACTGTTGGCCATGGGTTTTTCAACATATACATCTAGTCCGGCCTCACAGGCGTTTACCATGGGCAGGCAATGCCAATGGTCGGGAGTCCCGATTACAACCGCATGCAGGTCTTTATTTTCGAGTAGCTTTCTGAAATCGCCATACAGTTTTGGCTTCTGGTTGTAAGTTTTCTGAATCTCTGCCGCCTTGTCGTTCAGAATGTTTTGATCAATGTCGCACAGCCCGATGCAATTGACCCCGGGAATATTGAGGTGGTTTTTTAAATCCCCGAAACCCATGCTTTTACAGCCGATTAGGGCAATGTTAATTTGATCGCTGGGGGCAACTAATCTCTGGGCAGCCTGCAGGCCTCCAGGGAAACTGGAAACGATTCCTATTCCTGCAGCTGCAGCAACTGAATTCTTGATAAATACTCTACGGTCTGTGGTCATGTTAGTTAAGTTAATTAGGTTAATTAATACTTATTCAAAAATAGTTAAATAAAATAACTCAGGGCATAAAACCTGAAAATAAATTCAGCAATTCTAATTCTTTAATTCGATTTCAATAGCTGACTTACCCATCATATTGCTGATGATTTTTGTCTTTCTGATATCCTTTTTCTCTAACTCTAATATTTTCAGCAACATTTTATCACCCACATATTCAGATTGGTCTACGATTAATTTGTAATTTTCCATAAAATCCACAGGAGAGTTATAGGTTAAGGGATACAGGTTTATTTTTTTTTGTTTAAGAAGACTATCTATTTTTTCAACAGCATACCTCTTTGTATTAACTATAACAACTATAACAACACCTTCTTTGCCTGAAGTATATTTTTTAGTCGTTTCTAAATCTTTCAGGATTTTAACTTCTAACAAATCATAACTGGTCAAACGGTCTAAAAACGCTGGGTCATTAATGGCATCCCACTGTGGTAAAGCCTTTTGGTTGAATATAAAAAGTGGATAAGGATTAGCAGTTTTCATTTTTTCATACATCCCTTTTGATGACTCAAAATAAATTTTTATGTCATCGTTGGTTGTTGGTTCCAGATTTGAAAATTTCCAAATGAATTGATTCTCTTTTAATACATAATTTTCAGGTAGGGCTTTTAAAATCAAGTCATTGGAAATACCTTTTAAATTTACAATGATCACTGCAGTATCAATATTCCCCTTCCAACCAGCACCTGTACTTAATAAATAGGTGAAAAAATTACAGCGGCTTTTAATTATCCCGGTCGGCAGTCTATATCGAACTTTGATTGTCTTGATTTCCCCCTCCTTAAAATAAGAATCCCATAGGTGCCAGGGTTGGTCATGATAATCAATTTTGCTTTTTTGTTGAAACAATAAGGAATCTGCAGGTAGTTTCAAATCAGGAGAATAAGAATCAATTTTAGAAATTTCTATTCCATTCTCATAGACATTGAACGTATTTGTATAATCCTCAGCAAGAGTTTTTGTAAAATAGTGAAAGTTCATCTCTGGAAACCCAATATTTATCTTTTGGTCCTTTCCTTCATTTTTCATATAAAAGTGACATTCTACTACTGAACTATCTTTGTATAAATCAATAACTACACGTTCAGATGCCATACGGATATCATTATTCCCGACAGTTATAATACCTTTTGCATGTATTGGATTAGGCGCAATATCTGCAAATGTGTTAAAAACGCAAATCAATATAAACAACAGAATAAATAATGTATTCTTCATCATTGATATTTTTTAACTGCTACACACAATAGTAAAAAAGGACTTTTGAGTTTTGGGAAACCAGTTCTTTAACCTACGTGTTTTTCAAAATCCACATTAAATGTAAGAGTAATTTTTCAATACAATGGGATGTGATCACAAAAAATGTGAAGTATAACACCAATTAAACCGTAGGGAAGTTGATTGACATGTATTTAGCATGTATTTTATTTCTTAAAAAGAATTAATTTATAAATAAAAACGATCACTTTGAATTTGCCTGACAAATAGGTACGAATCGCAGGGCCGCAACAGTTGGGTGATGAAAATAATGATTATTAATATGTTCCATTTTCTTATCAGGGCAGACATTCAGGTCTACACCTACCGGTAAACTGCTAAATGATATAATGACAATTGACGGTATAGACGTAATTGATGTAATTGGCAATATGGCAGTTGGTTGGAAATAAAAGATTGTAATTCATTTATACATACCGGTCCAGCTTTAGCCAACAGCAGCCCAAATATTACATCATGGCATCAATTACCAATGATGAAGCACCCAGGACAGCAGAATTGGCTTCAGTTGATACTTCGATTTTTAGGTCCCGATACAATTTCTGAAACGGGAAATCATCAAAAGATTTACGCATTGCGTTTTCAAAAAGGGTAAATGACTGGCTGACTGACCCTCCCAGGATAATAGCTTCGGGGGCAAGAGCAAATAAAATATTGGCCAGCCCATGACCGATGTGGCCACCCAGTTCGTCAAACAATTTCTGTGCCTCCAGATTTCCTGATCTTGCTTCTTTTGCCAATTTCTGTCCATCCAGGTTACGGTTTTTAAAGAACATCCCGCAGCAATAGTTTTCAATATTACTGTCGAGGTAGTAGATATTCCCGAATTCGCCTGCACCGGCCAACTGCCCGGAATACAAATGATTGTTGATGATAATTCCAGCTCCCAACCCGGTTCCCAAGGTCACACCTACAAAATTGCTAAAGAGTTTACCTTTTCCGAAATGCTTTTCACCCAGGGCGAAACAATTCGAATCGTTGTTCACAAAAACGGGCTTCCGGAACCGGTCCTCCAATAATTGTTTCAAGGGCACCACATTCCACGAGGGAATATTGATAACATCAAGTACCAAATTGTTTTGCAGATCCACCAATCCCGGAACACCAATTCCGATACCCAGTATGTTAGCATCAAACACTTGCGATATAGCATGTGAAACAGCATCCACCACCACCATTTTCTGTTGATCAAAAGGAGTAAGACAAGTAAATTCTTTGACGATTTTGTTATCTTCAATCAAGGCAACGGTAATTTTTGTTCCGCCTATGTCAACGCCTATTATTTTCATGGCCAGGTACTTTTAAGATTGGAATCAGAGCATCCGGATTGCTTTTATATACTGATTCAGCCGCCAATAGTTTCAAAATCATTTCGATTTTAAGTTCACCCACCCTTTTCGGTAGCCTCTATTTACAAAATGTTTGTCTCCTTCCCCTAAATCCCAACGCCTTCCATCTTTTTCTCAAGTTCCTCAGCCTGTATGAGGAATTGTTCAACATTCATTTCCCTTATATATATCAGTCCATGGGTTGCCCTTACCAGCGGTTTTTCATGTTGATAAAAGAAGTTTTTACCCAACAGATATTGGATTTGCTTGAGTTGTTCGACCCATATCTTTTGGGTAAGTTCACTGAATTTGCCATCGAGCTGATAACTTGGAAACGATGCATTGACCTGACTCAGGTAACATTGCGAGAAGGACGTATCCAAAATGGCCAAGGCATTGAGTGACACGGGTACAATCACCTCAGCGTCAGCAGGATGATAACGGAACCATACATTGCGGTAGCCCACCACACGTAATTTCGATAAATCTGCTTCATTCTTCCATTCCTTCACTGCGGCGGCGATGGCTTTGAGAACCTTGTAATGTGTATCAGGACCGCTTCCTTCAGGGTCCATGGCAAGGCTGATTACAGTAGGCTTAAACTTCCTGAATTCTTCCAGTATGGGCAGCACATCACGCTTGTCATCAGGCTGTTCGGTAAATATATCGCCCTGATAGAAACCCAACCTGAGATGGTGCACATTTTTCACCGGAAGGCCAAAATGGGCCCATACCAATTCCTCTTCCATCTCGCGTATCATTCCCTTGAGAACCTGTATCTTGGGTTGATCTTTACTACCATCGTAACTATTGCTAAGAGTAACAATAATGTTCAGGATAGTGGAAATCAGTTGTTCCTGGTCCTTAACTTTATAAATTTGTACGATCGAACGGATTACACGGTGACAGACTCCTCGTCGTTGTTCAAAGGCATCATTGGCCGCCACGCCGTCAAGGTAATGATAAACATCCTTGTCCCATTTATATTGATAACCTTCTTCATAAAAATCAGGGAATTTGATCATCTGAACTTCGTCATTGCTGATCAGGCGCAACGATTCATTCAGTAAGTCAATTACATATTGATTGATGACTGCGGTGAATCCTGAAGTCATGACCGACAGATGAAACTCGTTGCTGGCATCGCGCAACTGACGAGCCACCGGAGGCATGATGCCCAGCATGATATCGTCGTGATGAGGACCCGTATGGTAGAAAATCTGGTTCGACTTAGGTTCCATGCCTTTGTTAAATTTAGCGGTGATCGATTCAATGACGGTCTGAACGGTATGTTCGTTCAGGTTGGGAATCAGGCGTGTATATTTATCAGCTTTCAGATCTTCAAGGGTAATGTTGTGACCAAACTTATTAATCTTGGGGCACAAGTCGATGATGGCACGTTCTGTTTTCTGTTGAGTCCATTCACCCGTCTGGTAATATTTATCCACACTGTCAGTCAATTTTACGGCTGCCCCGTTGGTAAGATAGAAACGACTGTTGGGCAATTTATGAAGGCAACTTCCGGGAAATTGATTGGACGGTTCACTTTCGAGAGCATCTTTGATCACATCCGCCTTGGCTTCACCGGCTGCAAATATAAGGGCGACAGTTTGCGGATTGAAAGTGATGGTATCCAGCCCAATGGTGATTACAAGGCGGTTGCGGGAAACTTCGATGCCTCCCAGATCTCCTGCTGCCACGGCCTGCGTTTCGAAGTTGGTCGCTGTTAAACGGGTAGTTGAAAAATGGTCGGAACCCCTGGTATTGAAAGCAATATGGCCATCAGGACCCATGCCGCCGAGCCAAAATCCGATTCCCCCTTTGGCGCGTATTTTTTGTTCATATTCCGAGCACCAGTCGTCGATGCAAAAGATAGATCTCTGTTGCAAGCGTTCCTCCGGCGATTTGGCATCACGGTAACGAAGCGACAAATCAATGATCAGGTTGGGAAATACTTCATTGTAATCTTTCCCATCGGCCAGTGGAATCTCATCTGAATTGATAAGCAATGCCTTTTGGGGATCGAGACCGAATCCTTTGATGTAATAATTTTCAACATAATTACAAAAACTGTTGTGCTGTTTAGATGAGATGGGATAAAATTCATCCATCTGAACAAAATGGAGGCCGCTCAGGATTGGCTTTTTAAGGCCAGCTAACCCGTAAGCATTCAGAATATCCTGCCCCTTTTTATTGTCCCAGTTTTTGAGTAAAAAATGGGTATATTTGATGAAATACTCAGGAGTCTTACCAGTGGGAAGGCTGATTATACCATTGGGATTTTCGGCCACCCATTCCAAAAAACGCAGTGAAGTTAACATTCCCAGCTTGGGAAAATTCTCAACTGTTATGTAAGGTGCCTTGGTGGTCATCTTTTCAATTCCTGACTGTTGCAGAAATACCTTTTCTACCTTGCTGAATTGATTTGTCATCATTATAATATGTATTAATTTGCTGTTAGTTTCTTTTCTTTAAAATTGATGTATTGATTGACTGAAAATATTCTATTCTCCTTTACTGATATGCTTTTCCTCAACAATTATTATAAAATTCTCATTTGAATATGCTCCTTACTTTTGTCTTTTGTCTAACATCTAAAATCTAAAATCTCAATTCTTATCCAGCACATGTTCCAGCAATAAAGCTGCAACTCCTTGAATACCTGCCTGACTGCCCAATTCTGAGACTTCGATCTGGATGTTATTTCCCAATTCAGGAATACAGAAAATCTGAATCGCCTGCTGAATGGGAGGTAGAATAAACTGATGGGCTTCCGACATGCGGCCTCCCAGAATAATCAATTCAGGATTGAAAATCTGGATGAGATAGGCCAGCCCTTTTCCGAGCCAGTGACCCACGTTGGCCAATATAGATATTGAATATTGATCGCCCATGATGGCAGCCTGAACAACTTTGCGGATTTCAATTTTTTCAATGTCATCATCCACCAATTGCCCCAGCATAGAGGAGCGGCCCGCTTTCATTTCTTCAATGACCATGCGGGCAACAGCTGATCCGGATGCGATGGTTTCAAGACAGCCCTGTTTGCCGCATTGGCACAAAATTCCATTATCGACCATGGGTAAATGGCCAAACTCACCGGCAAATCCATCACGCCCCTTGTAAAGTTTGCCATTGACGATGATGCCCAGGCCAATTCCCCAGTCGATGTGAATGGCCAGCACATTGCGTTTCGAACGGGCTGCCCCAAAACGAAGTTCTGCAAAGGCACGCGTCTTGGCATCATTTTCAATCAATACTTCCATCCCAAACTTCTGACTGAATAGGTCACCCACAGGAGTTTCGGAAATCATATATGTTTTATTGATACCAGTGGCTGAATCGACCAACCCAGGCATTTCTATTCCGATGCCCAAAATCATTTCCCTTGGGATCTGCGTCACACGTATAATGTTTTCGGTAAACGCAACGATAGGATCTATAATAGATGTTCCATGAGAAATGGTGAGGGGAAGTATATGCTCGCCGGTAATCTTCTGGTTCTTGGCATTGAAGATTGAAACCGATGTTTTGTATATATTAATTGAAATACTTACAATGTAAAATGCATCTTCTTTGTTGCCATATAAGTTAGGACGTCTGCCCCCACTCGAATTGCCCTGCCCAAGTTCCTCAATCAAACCTTCAGTCTTTAATTCATTGAGCAGACTGATAATTTTGGGCGTACTTAATTTGACATACTTAATGATTTCGGTGTTTGACATGGTGCCATGGAGAAACAACTGCTTGAGAATCTTTCGCTTCTGCGAATTATTTTTTTGCATCACCAGGTTCAGCTCACCTTCTGTAGAATATTTTACCGTAGAAAAAGTCATCGTATCGGATTCTAACTCACTTCAATAAGAGCAAAGGTAATTAATTAATTTGTGAAATGGGTTAATACTTTAGGTATTTATTTAAAAAGTATTTGTAAAAGGAAGAAGCTAGATGGAATATGGGTTCAAGCGATGCAGATATAAAAGTTCTGTTGTGGGATTATGTTTTAACATGATGTCAAAGAATCAATATTGCCAGAATCATTGACCTTTGCATTGGTATTCGTGGAATTATCTTCTCAACTGTACTTATTTTTGATCTATTAATAATAAATTAAAATAACATAAAGCACAATACATAAAATTATATTGCTAATGAAAAACAGTTTTTGATATTTCAGTATTAAGAGAATCCATTTCATGCAAATATTTTTTATATCTATATTCACCTAAACTACTTCGTATATGTTTTCTCATTTGATTAGTATAAACTTTTACACCTTTTATCTTATAATTCACAAAAATTGTAACTCGCTCATTAATTACGCTAAAATTATACTTATTGGCAATTTTTCGTTCATCATAAATTATAGAAAACGGTATCTCAATTTCTATCAGTTTGTAATTATTGCTATGAATATCTATTTTGGCAGTAAAATAATTATATCTGGAAAAGCATCCATAATAATGTAATGCGAATATAAGGATCACCCCTAAAATTGTAATTATTAAAGCTTTAATATTTTTTTTCATCAAAGCATTTACCTTTACTTAGTTTTCGATTATTAAATTCATTAATATTGCATACAATAGCTGATTTTCTTATTAAATATAAAAAGAAAAGAAAATCAGAACAATAATTGTTTAAAGGTAAAACAAATTTAAACATCTACTAGTTAATTTCTTTATTTTTATATTTATTAAGGGATAGAATCTATTGGTAGTAAATGATACTGAGGTGAAATATAATTAAAATGTCTATTAATTTCATTTAACCCAAGAAAGGATTGAAAGAGAAGATAGGTTTAAAGCAGATCCGAAACCAAAAGTTCAATTCAGATGAGAATCCCATTCTTTCTTTTCAAAAAAGAAGAGCGATGGGATTACCACCGCTCTTCACTGAACAAACAACTAAAATTACCTTTAAGAACTTTGCTTTCATCAAAAAACTAATCAATCAAATACAACAATTCCAAAAAATTAAAATTGAATTATAATTGCAAAGTTCAAGTGTATTTACGAAAAGAAAGTGGGATAGTTTCATTTTGCCAATAAAATTGAAATATTCTCTGAACCCATTGGACAAAACACGCATGGATTTACTCTTTTATTCTGGATAATTCCTTTAATAATTAAAGTGAAATGACTTAATTTGTACTGAAAACAAATTACCTATGGAATTATCAATTTTACAAGTTGACCTTCACAACCAACTGCACTGCAATCAATTAATTAAATTGCTAAACGATTACATGATCGATCCGATGGGAAACAATTGCCCGATGGACCCCGCATTGGTTCCCAGAATTATTGCCGGATTGCAAACCTACCCTGGTTATCTGGGATTTTTCGTTCTGGTCGGTGATCAATTTGCCGGGTTGGCCAATTGCAACCAAAATTTCTCCACTTTCAAGGCAATGCCACTGCTCAATATCCATGATTTTATTGTGGCACCCGCATTTCGTACCATTGGCGCCGGTCAGTTTTTGATGAAGGGGATTCTTGATTTTGCTTCCCAAGATGGATTCTGTCGTGTAAACCTGGAAGTGCGTGAAGACAATCATTCGGCAAAATCACTCTATCAAAAGCTGGGATTCTTAGAATGTGAACCCCGCATGTGCTTCTGGGAGAAGACATTATAATCAGGATTGAAGAGATGATGAATTGAGCAAATGCCATTCAACCTCATTTACGCCAAATGCCAAATGCCATAATGCCAATTCCATCAATTCAGCAAATTGATGAAATTGGCATTTGGCATTTGGCATTATGGCATTTGGCATTTGGCGTAACCGACAATGGTGTTTTTTGCCCAATAGGGTTCCATGGGCTGGTTTTTATAACCAGCATCTATATTGATTTTACTCAGATGAGCAGAACCAATTGACCCTATTTTAGAGATATGACAAAACACACCTCAATCGTATCCACCCCACCACCCGCATCCTAAGCCAGTAGATTTTTGTCGATAAATTGGGGCAGCATATTTTTGAGATCTGACTCTTCAGTGTCGTTGATGTTTTGGATGACATAGGT